>Ga0196971_1000078_pt1 | contig 92522 bp, 71 predicted proteins | sample S1v_1013CmetaG_FD_148660 | JGI IMG/M metagenome (GOLD analysis project Ga0196971, IMG submission 148660) | Soil microbial communities from Anza Borrego desert, Southern California, United States - S1+v_10-13C | ecosystem: Environmental > Terrestrial > Soil > Desert | place: USA: California...
CCGGCAATTCCGACCTGTCCGCGCGTACCGAGTCGCAGGCCAGTTCGCTGGAAGAGACGGCCTCTTCCATGGAAGAGCTGACCAGCACCGTGAAGCAAAACTCCGACAACGCCTTTCAGGCCAACACGCTCGTGAAATCAGCGTCGGCCATTGCCGTCAAAGGCGGAGAAGCAGTCGGCCAGGTGGTCGAAACCATGGGCTCCATTCGGAACAGCTCGCAGAAGATCGCCGAGATCATCGGTGTCATCGACGGCATCGCCTTCCAGACCAATATCCTTGCACTGAACGCCGCAGTCGAAGCTGCACGCGCCGGTGAACAGGGGCGCGGTTTTGCGGTGGTCGCCAGCGAGGTGCGCAATCTGGCGCAGCGCTCTGCCGCAGCTGCAAAGGAGATCAAGCTTCTGATCAACGATGCGGTCGAGAAGGTCGAAGCTGGCGACAGGTTGGTCGAGCATGCCGGCAAAACGATGGATGAGATCGTTTCATCCGTGCGCCATGTTACGGAAATCATGGACGAGATCACGTCGGCCAGCCGCGAGCAGAGCGCCGGGATTGAACAGGTGAACCAGGCAATCACGCAGATGGATGAGATCACGCAGCAGAATGCCGCGCTGGTGGAACAATCCGCGGCGGCGGCCGAAACACTGCAGGAACAGGCAGTGAAACAGTCGCAGTTGGTCGGCTCCTTCAGGCTGACGGCATCGGCACCTCGCTAGATCGCTGGAGCCATTCCTGCCTGGCACGATCACGCAGGAATGGCTTTAACGTGCAGCGTGCGCCGGTTCGAGTAGCGCTGCGCGGCTCTTGAGGAAGGCGGTCACCTGCTCGGGCGGCCGCGGTTCGGCAAAGTAATAGCCCTGCATGATGTCGCAACCGGCATCGCGCAGGAAAGCGAGCTGCTGTCCCGTCTCCACGCCTTCCGCAACGACAGACAGGCCCAGGCTGTGTGCCATCGCGATGATCGCGGTGGTGATCGCCTCGTCATCCCCGTTGCCCGGGATGTCGCGGACGAACGTACGGTCAATCTTCACCTGGTCGATTGGGAATCGCTTGAGGTAGGCCATCGAGGAATACCCGGTGCCGAAATCATCAATCGACAGGCGAATGCCTGCAGCCTGCAATCGATGCAGAAGTTCAACGTTGGCATGCACATTCTCCATCAGCACCGTCTCGGTGATCTCAAGTTCAAGCTGGCTTGGCGGAATGTCGTTCTCGCGCAATGCGCTGAGAATGTCGTGCATCAGGTGACTGTCTTTGGTTTGCCGTGCGGACAGGTTGACAGATACCTGCACCGCGCCCAAGCCGGCATCGCGCCACGCGGCGATCTGCTTGCATGCCGAGTGCATCACCCACCGTCCGATGGGCACGATCAGTCCGCTGTCCTCCGCCACCGGAATGAATTCGAGAGGACTGACCATGCCGAGCTCCGGACTGTTCCATCGCAACAGCGCTTCCATTCCCACCAGGCGGCCGTCACGCAGGCTCACCTGCGGCTGGTAATACAGGACCAGTTCTCGCCGCTCCAGTGCCTTGCGCAAGCTGTTCTCGATGGAAAGCCGCTTCTGTACGCGCTGGTTGAGCTCCGGATGGAACTTCTCGTAGGCGTTCTTTCCCTTGCTTTTGGCCTGGTACATCGCGTTGTCCGCATGCCGCGTCAGCGTCTCCATATCGGCGGCGTCGTCCGGATAAATACTGATCCCGACGCTGGCCGTCACGTAGATCTCATGAACATCCACGTCGAAGGGGGCAGACAGCGCGACGAGAATTTTCTCCGCCAGCCCCTCTCCTTCGATATCTGTCGAGGATTCGAGGATGATCGCAAACTCGTCGCCGCCGATGCGGCAAAGCACATGGCCACCGCGCAGGCATTCCAGCAGGCGCTGCGCCACCAGCTTGAGCAGTAGGTCGCCGCAATGGTGGCCCAGCGTATCGTTGACGATCTTGAAGTTATCGAGATCAAGCAGCAGCAGTCCGGTGCCGCCGCCGAATTCGTCGACGCGCGACAAGGCGGCCGATAGCCTTTCGTTGAATGCATGGCGGTTCGGAAGGCTCGTCACCGAATCGATATGCGCCAGATATTCGAGATGCGCCTCGGTCCGCTTCACCACGCGGCGCATGCGCGCAACCAGCATGTAGGCAACAGCGAGCGAGCCCAATGCCACGGCCAGCGTCAGGCCGGCGTATCCGACGAGCCGCGTGTACAGCCGATCGAGGCTGGCACGAACCGCGACCAGCCCGATCGTGGAGCCATCGAAATCGATTCCACGTGCGAGCTCGACATGGTTGAAGCCAAAGCGGTGCGTATCCTCGATGAGTGACGACGATGGCATCGCGATGGGTTTTACGCCATCACGCCGGAACGATGCCAGCAGCTTGCCTTCGGGCGTAAAGACGCCGGCCGCCTCGATGCTGGACGAGGCTGCCAGCACCGCCAGTGTTTCGGTGCTCGCCCGGCTGTCGTTGAACAACAATGCCGCGGCGCTGTTCTCGCCAATGATCTTTGCCTGCACGTGCAGGTCCTCGAGCAATGCATTGCGCAGCGAGAGGAACTGGAACACGATGAGCAGAATGCTGGCCACAAGTAATGCCGCTCCGGCCGTCGCGAGATTGGCGAGCTCCATCCAGCGTCCAAGACGGGGAGGCGGCGACAGTGGGCGCTTTCTCATTGGACCGCCCGCGCCAGGCGCAACAACTTGGAACTCAGTACGAGCCTGGCGTTGCGCGCTTTTTTCATGTCGATATCGAACACTACGCGGTTGCCGTCGGAGGACAGCTCGATGATGCCGCCTTCCGGGCTGCCGTCCTCATCTGAAATCGTGAGGACGCTGGCGTTGCGCAAGTGCCTTTCGATCTGTAGCCAACGCTCGCTGTCGGTGCTGTCGATGAACAGGACGTGGCAGGAACGGATATCGTCAGGGACAGCGAGGGCGCGGATCAAGATCTTTCTCCCCTTGGCAGGTTTTCCTTGCAGTGAGTTCAGCGACGGACGCATTGCGCTGTTGGGATTGATGCAGATGTTCAAGGTTCCGCCTTCATAAACAGTGTCTGCCGGCCATTCGGTAAACAGCACGAAGTTGTAGGCAAATGCCGCCTTCAGTTCATACTCCGGCACCCGTTGCGCATACGAGGCCGACGGCAGCAAGAACATTGCCACCGCCACGCAGTGCATCATCCGGGCCATCGCATCTGAAGTCATCACCGGCATCAATACGTGTAAACCAGCTTGAGCCTGAATTCGCGACCGGGTTGCCGTATCGCGTCCAACGGCACATGTTCCGCCCCACCGGGATCGGCGTACCGGCGATCAAACAGATTGTAGGCACTCGCCGATGCTTCCAGCCCCGGCGCGAGGCGCAGCGAAGCGATCGTCAGGTTGGCGAGCCAGTATCCTCCTGTTTCTCCCTGCAGTGTCTTGCGAGGTCCGACATACTGCGCCTCGGCGCCAACACGCCAGGCCATCCGCAACAACGGCGTGGACAAATTGACCTTGGCAAGGCGACGTGGAGAGTTCACCAGCTGCTCGCCTGTCACTCCGTCCTTCGCATGCTGGTGGCTGAAGCTGGTACGCAGCCGCGCCCCGCCTTTCCATGTTTTTTCGAACTCCAGTTCCACACCATGCGCTGTCGCCTTGTCCGTGTTCTGGAAAACGAGCAGCTCTTCGACCGGGTCCCATGCCTGGCTGATCAGGTTGGACACCTTATTGCGGAACACCGACGCCGTCACTCGCGCATCGGCGGACAGATAGTGCTCGGCGCTCAGCTCGACGCTGCGGATGCGTTCGGATTCCAGGTCGGGATTCGCTTTTTGCCCGCCCTCACTCAAGACCTGGTAGTACAGTTCATAGGCATTGGGTGCGCGAAAGGCGGTTCCATAGATGCCTTTGAAGGTTGTCGCCTCGCTCGCCCTGTAAATGAGCGCCAGCCGCGGATTGACGGCGCCTTCACTGGGCGAACCGTTATGGTCGTAACGCAGGCCGGCATTAAAGAGCAGGTTCTCGCGCAAGACGATTTCGTCCTCGGCATAGACGCCGCTCCGGTAGCCGCCTCTGTCGTCCTGCAGGAGGACCTGATAAGGATCCACATTGAAATTGAACTGGTCGCGCTGATAGTCGCGCCGGTATTCCGCTCCGAGCACCAGCTTGTGCCCGGCGTAGCGGCTGGTAACCAGTTTTGCTTCGCCGCCCCACCAGCGCGCGCGGGCACCATCCCGATTCACCATGGCCGGATCGTCCTGGGGAACATAGTCGCCATCGTAGTCGTACCGCCCCCAATACAGCCGCGACGACAGTTCCGTCTGCGAACCCAGTTCGGCGCGGTATCCGAAATCGACGGAACTCTGCGTATCGACCGTATGCGAGCGGGGGTCATTAAAGACCTGGCTGAACGCGGCGGTGGGAATGCCTTTGCGGCGCTCGCTATGCGCAACCGAAAGGGAAAATGGCCCCATCGCGCCCTTCATGAAGACGCTCTCCCCCCTGTCGTGGTCGAGTCGTCGAGCGACGCCGTTGTTGTTGGCCGGAGTGTCGAACTCGGGGAAATACAGATCCTTCCCATCGTCGCGAAACCCGCTCGCGGATATCAGAAACTCAGCCCCCTGCTTGTCCCGGCTACCGAAGCTCGCCCTCGCCTTGCGTGCACCATGGCTGCCAACGTCGACGGCCACTTGCGGTCCGAGCATGTCGCGTCCGTGTTTGGTAATGATGTTGATAACGCCGAAGAAAGCGTTTGCGCCGTAGATTGATGAGCCGGGACCGGAGACAAACTCCACGCGATCGATCAGGTCGACATCGAGGATGAATTCGCTACCGATCGCCGCCTGGTCATAGACCGAATCGTTGCTCCGGTTGCCATCCACCAGCAACAGGAAACGGGTGTTGTAATCGCCGGGACGCAAGAATCCGCGTGCGCCCAGATAGCTGTAGTTGCGGTCGTCGGTCACATACAGGCCGCGCATGCTGCGCAGGATATCGGCAAGGTTGCGCCAGCCGAAGGCCTTGATGTCGGCAGCGGTAACGACCGACACGGTGGCAGGCGCCTCACTGCGCTTTTGCACGAACTTGGATGCGCTGTAGACCTCCAGCGTCAGCAGTTGCTCGATCGGCATCGCCGCGAGGTCGAGCTGTTTTTCACTCGCCTGCGCCGTGCCCTGCCCCATAACGGCAAAGGCCAACGTGCACAGCCCGGTGATCCGTAGCAGCGGGATTGGCGCCCTCATACAAACAGCCCAGTTCAGCATGTTCTCCGCCCTTGCAGGAGTTGACGACGATCCGCAAGGAAGTCGATAACGACATCTTTTGGCATCTTTCCCTGCCACCCTCACATACCAAGAAGATGACGTGGATCAATATTCTAGCCGAGGTATTTTTGTCAAATAGTGATATCAGGAAACTTTTTCACGCTGCGGCGCACAAGGAATCAACCCTAAAGTTTCAAGGGTTTTGTCGCTCAAAAATGGCACCGCAGGGGAGTCAGCATCTCGCAGGCTGCTTTCGCAGGGAGGGTGCAAAACGCACTGTATCGATGCAGGTATCAGCCAGCCTTTCCGCATTGCTGGCCAAATTGAAGCTGTTGGGCGAGAACAACCAGTTATTGAGCAGGCCATCAATCTGCGCATGCATGGCAGTCGCTGCCAGCCGCACATCAAGGTCGGCCGGTAGCTGTTCTTTGGATATGGCGTTGCGCAAAATACGCTCCAGGTTCTTCGAGCCCTTCAGGAACCATTCCCGCTGACGGATCAGGATCGGGTCGTCCTCGCTGACGAACTCGCATTTGTGAAACATGATGTCGAACACCTTGCGCGAGTGCGGATTGCGGACCGTTTCCTTGAACAGGAATACGCAGGTCGCACGCAGTTGCCCTAGCGGATCCGGCCCGCCGGCCTCGCCATTGGCTTCGACCATCGCTTCCATCGGCAGCCGCACACGCTCGCACATTGCGTCGAACAGATCGGTCTTGTTCTTGAAGTGCCAGTAAATCGCGCCGCGCGTGACGTTCGCTGCGCTCGCGACGTCGGCGAGGGATGCCCTGCTCACGCCTTTCTCGAAAAAGACATCTTCGGCCGCATCGAGGATGCGGTTGCGTGTTTCAAGCGCTTCTTCTTTCGTGCTTCGGGCCATGTTAAAACGAAATTTTGCGGTTGGAGGTATGATCGGCCTGCTGGCGCCGGCTTCGATACACTACGAAAAACATACATTCATGCATGTATGTATAATACCCCGAGCGCGGCAGAACTAGAACCTGCGCACTCCCGTTGTGGCGCTTCGCATGACCGCGGTCAACTTCCAGCTCGACCCGCTGCCACAGTACAACCTGTATTTCAAGTGAGAACGTATGAACCCGCTTCGTCATGTTCCGCGCGCTGCCGCGGTTGTGTGCATGTTTTCCCTGCTAGCCGGATGCGGCGACAAGATACCAAGCGCAAATGCGCAGGGTGCAGGCATGCCGCCGCCCGAAGTGGCGATCGTTACCGTTGCGCCGGAGCGCGTCGTGATGACCACGGAACTGCCCGGCCGTCTGGAAGCGACGCGCGTGGCACAAGTGCGCGCCCGCGTGCCAGGCATCGTTCTCAAGCGTGCATTCCGTGAAGGAAGCGATGTCAAAGCAGGCGAGTTGCTCTTCCGCATCGATCCCGGCCCGTACCAGGCGGCATATAACAGTGCGCAAGCAACCCTCGCAAAAGCCGAAGCAAACCTCGCGCAAGCCAACCTGAAGGTCCAGCGCTACAAACCGCTCGTGGAAACCACGGCCGTCAGCAAGCAGGAGTTCGACGAAGCGCAGACGGCGCAGAAACAGGCCACCGCCGATGTCGCCGCCGCCAAGGCCGCAGTCGAGACGGCTCGCCTGAACCTCGGTTACGCGACCGTTACCGCGCCGATTTCCGGCCGCATCGGCCGCGCGCAGGTGACCGAAGGCGCACTGGTCGGCCAGGGCGAAGCCACGCCGCTCGCAACCATCCAGCAGATCGACCCGATCTATGTAAACCTGACCCAATCCGCGACCGAAGTGCTGCAACTGCAACGCGCGATGGCAAGCGGCCAGCTCAAGCGTGTCGGCCAGGGACAGGCCAAGGTGACGCTCGTTACCGAAGACGGCCGCCCCTATCCGCATGCGGGCAAGCTGCTGTTTTCCGACCTGACCGTCGACGAAAGCTCCGGCGCGGTCACCCTGCGGGCGGAATTCCCGAACCCGGAACGCATGCTGCTTCCCGGCCTCTATGTGCGCGCCCGCCTCGAACAGGCCGCAGCTGAAAACGCGATCCTGGTGCCGCAACAGGCGGTGCAACGTTCGCCATCCGGCGCTGCGGTCATGGTGGTTGATGCAGAAGGGAAAGTTGCAGCACAACCGGTGAAGACCGGTGCCGTACAGGGCAACGCATGGATCATCAATGAAGGCCTCAAGGCGGGCGACCGTGTCATCGTGGAAGGCATCCAGAAAGTGAAACCCGGCGCACCTGTGCGCACGGTGCCGTGGAAACAGGCAGATGCCGGTAAGACGGCTCCTGGCCCTGCACAAGCCGAGCAGAAAACCCCGGCCAAATAACGGAGTACCGCATGCCCAAGTTTTTTATCGATCGCCCGGTATTTGCCTGGGTTATCGCCGTCTTCATCCTGCTCGCCGGCGCACTGTCGATTACACGGCTGCCGATCGCTCAGTACCCGACCATCGCGCCGCCGGCGATCCAGGTCAATGCCACCTATCCCGGCGCGACCGCACAAACGCTGGACGACAGCGTCATCAGCCTGATCGAGCAGGAGATGAACGGCGCTGACGGTTTGCAGTACATCGAGTCGCAGGCTCAGGCTAACGGCCAGGCTCAGGTTACCATCACCTTCCTGCCCGGCACCAACCCCGACCTCGCTGCCGTCGATGTGCAAAATCGCATCAAGCGTGTGGAGGCCCGCCTGCCGCAGGCGGTAACCCAGCAAGGCGTGCAGGTGACGAAGGCACGCAGCAACTTCCTGCTGGTGATTACGCTTTCCTCGACGGACGGACGTCTGGATCCGGTCGCACTCGGCGACTACCTGTCGCGCAACGTCCTCAACGAAATCAAGCGCGTGCCGGGCGTCGGGCAGGCACAACTGTTCGGCACCGAACGGGCAATGCGCATCTGGATCGATCCCGCCAGGCTCGTCGGCCTGAAGCTCACGCCCGCCGATGTCACCGCCGCCATCCGCGCGCAGAATGCGCAGGTCGCATCGGGCAGTCTTGGCGAACTGCCGAACCCGAGCAACCTGCAAGTAACCGCCCCGATTGTTGTGAGCGGCCAATTGTCGTCACCTGAGGAGTTCGGCAACATCATCCTGCGCGCCAATCGCGACGGTTCCACCGTACGCCTTCGCGACGTGGCCCGCATCGAGGTTGGCGGACAGCAGTATGGCACTTCCGCCCGCCTGAACGGCAAACCGAATGCCGCCATCGGCGTGCAGCTTTCGCCGACGGCGAACGCGCTCGCCACGGCAAAAGCTGTGCGCGCACGGATGGAACAGCTGGAGAAGTATTTCCCGGCCGGCGTGAAATTCGACATCCCGTACGACACTTCCCGCTTCGTCCAAATTTCCATCGAGGAAGTCGTGAAGACGCTGCTGGAAGCGATTGTGCTGGTGTTCCTCGTGATGTACCTGTTCCTGCAGAACATGCGGTACACGCTGATCCCGACCATCGTCGTGCCGGTGGCGTTGATGGGCACGTTCGCCACCATGCTGCTGTTCGGCTTCTCGATTAACGTGCTGACCATGTTCGGCATGGTGCTGGCGATCGGTATCCTCGTGGACGATGCAATCGTGGTGGTAGAAAACGTCGAACGCATCATGAGCGAGGAAGGTCTGTCGCCGCGTGATGCAACGCGCAAGGCGATGGGCCAGATCACCGGCGCGATCATCGGCATTACGCTGGTGCTGATTGCGGTATTCCTGCCGATGGCATTGTTCGGCGGCGCAGTCGGCGCGATCTATCGCCAGTTCTCGCTGTCGATGGTGGCCTCAATGGCGTTCTCCGCATTGATGGCGCTGACGCTGACGCCGGCACTGTGCGCGACGCTGCTCAAGCCGGTTGAGGCCGGGCACCACCATGCGAAGACGGGATTCTTCGGCTGGTTCAACCGCGGCTTCCATCGCACGTCCGTCGGCTATCAATCGATGGTGGGCCGCATGCTCGCGAAGACCACGCGCTATATGGTGTTGTACGGCCTGATCCTAGGTTGCGTTGCGCTGCTGTATGCGCGCATGCCGACTTCCTTCCTGCCACAGGAAGATCAGGGTTTTCTGATCACCAACGTGCAGCTGCCTCCCGGCGCCAGCGCCAACCGCACGTTCGAGGTGCTCGGCCAGATCGAGGATTACTACATGAAGCAGCCAGCCGTGGCCAACGTCATCGCGATTGCCGGTTTCAGCTTCTCCGGCAGTGGCCAGAACGCCGGCCTCGTATTTACACCGCTCAAGGACTGGAGCGAGCGTGACAAGGACCAGAGCGCCGAGGCCATCGCTGGACGTGCATTCGGTGCCTTCTCGCAGATCAAGGACGCTATCGTGTTCCCGTTGAGCCCGCCGCCGATCATGGAGCTCGGCAATGCGACCGGTTTTACAATGCGCCTGCAGGACCGCGCAGGTCTCGGGCATGACGCGCTGCTTGCCGCGCGCAACCAGTTGCTCGGCATGGCGGCACAAAGCAAGGTTGTGGCCGGCGTGCGCCCGGAAGGCCTGGAAGACACACCGCAACTGCAGCTGAACATTGACCGCGACAAGGCCAATGCGCTTGGGGTGAGTTTTACCGATATCAACAGCACGTTGTCCACCGCACTCGGCTCGTCATATGTGAACGACTTCCCGAACCAAGGACGACAACAGCGCGTCATTGTGCAGGCGGATGCGCAGAAGCGCGTGCAACCGGAAGACCTGCAAAACCTATACGTCCGCAATGCCAAAGGCGATATGGTGCCGTTCTCGTCGTTCACGACGACGCAATGGATCGTCGCGCCCGTGCAGCTCTTCCGCTACAACGGCTATCCGTCAATGAAGATCTCCGGTGCCGCCGCCCCCGGACGCAGCACCGGCGAAGCAATGGACGAAATGGAGCAACTGGTTGCGAAACTTCCGCAAGGCATCGCCCTTGAATGGACCGGCCAGTCGCTGGAAGAAAAGACGTCCGGCGCACAGGCGCCTGCACTGTTTGCGCTGTCGCTGCTGGCAGTCTTCCTCGTGCTGGCAGCGCTCTACGAGAGCACGACCATTCCGATTTCGGTGCTGCTGGTGGTACCGCTCGGCATCTTGGGAGCGCTACTGTTTGCGACGATGCGCGGCATGCCGAACGACGTGTACTTCAAAGTCGGCCTGATTGCGATCATCGGCCTGTCGGCGAAGAATGCAATTCTGATCGTCGAGTTCGCCAAAGATCTGCAGGCACAGGGCATGAGTTTGTTCAATGCGACGCTGGAAGCGGTGCACCTGCGCTTCCGTCCCATCATCATGACGTCGCTCGCCTTCATTCTCGGTGTGCTGCCGCTGGTGATTGCCTCCGGTGCAGGCTCGGCCAGCCAGCGTGCAATCGGCACCGGTGTGATGGGCGGGATGATTACCGCAACCGTACTTGCTGTGCTGCTGGTGCCGGTGTTCTTCGTCGTCATCCGCAGCCGTTTCAAGGGAAGCGAGCGCCAGCGCCGCTTCTACATGGAACACATGCAGGCACAAGAGCAAGCTGAAAAGGACGACAAGCAATGATGAAGAAACTCACCCTATCCTTGCTGGCTGCCGGCGTGCTGACCGGCTGCTCGCTTGCCCCGCGTTATGAACGCCCGGCTGCGCCGATCGCAGCAGTTTATCCTGCGGAAGCCGGCCAAACTGGCGTATCAGCGACCGCCACCGGCTGGCGCGAGTTCTTCCCCGACCCGCGGCTTCAGGTGCTGATTGATACAGCGCTTAACAACAATCGTGACTTGCGCATCTCAGCACTGCGCATCGAAGAAGCCCGCGCGCAATACAACATCCAGTCTGCCGACCTGTGGCCAAACCTGAATGCCACTGCGAGCGGGACGCGAAGCCGCACGCCGGCTGACCTCTCTGTGCGTGGCGTATCCGGCATTAGCAGCAGCTATCAGGTTGGTCTGAGCCTTGCCTCCTTCGAACTGGATTTCTTCGGCCGCGTCCGCAGCCTGAACAATGCTGCACTCGCCCAGTACCTGGCCAGCGAAGAGGCTGCTCAGGCGGCACGGATTACACTGGTAGCGGAGGTCGCAAAAGCCTATCTCGCTGAGCGCGCATTTGAAGAACAATACGATCTTGCCCGCAAAACGCTGGAGAGTCGGGAAAGCGCGTACAAACTGGCGAAGCAGCGGTTTGAAGTGGGCGCATCATCGGCGCTCGATTTGCGCCAGAATGAAACGCTTGTCCAGTCGGCGCGCGCGTCACTGGCGACATTGACCCGGCAGCGTGCTCAGGCAAGCAATGCATTGAACCTGCTCGTCGGTACGCCGACGGCCAGCCTGCCGGCGGCACAGCCCCTGTCGGAGCAGAGCATCGTCACCGACATCCCCGCGGGACTGCCATCGGACCTGCTTACCCAGCGACCGGACATTCGCGCGTCCGAGCAACGCCTGCAAGCCGCCAACGCCAATATCGGAGCGGCGCGCGCAGCCTTCTTTCCGCGCGTCTCCTTGACCGCCGGCATAGGGACGGCAAGCAACGAGTTGTCAGGACTGTTCGACGCCGGTTCACGCACGTGGTCGTTCTCACCGCAAATGGTGTTGCCGATCTTCGACGCCGGACGCAATCGTGCAAACTTGAGCCTGTCGGAGACGCGGAAGAACATCGCTATTGCCGAATACGAAAAAACGATTCAGACGGCCTTCCGCGAAGTCGCTGACGCCTTGACGGCCCGCGCAGCGCTGGAGGAGCAAATTGAAGCGCAACGTGCGGTTCTCGAGGCACAAACGGAACGATTGAAGCTGGCTGATCTGCGCTATCAGAGCGGTGTGGCGAGTTCGCTCGATGTGCTGGACGCACAGCGCGAGTTGTTCTCCGCGGAGCAGGCATTGGTGCAGGTGCGTCTGTTGCGGCTCACGAATGCAATTGACCTGTATCGCGCATTAGGTGGCGGCTTGAGCGAAACGTCGACAGCGAGGGCATCGCAATAAATGCTGCGGTAAGTTTCTTCGCTCAGCCATTTAAGAGCGTCCAACAGAATACTGGTGGCAAGACGCGTCGACGCAGACAGTACGTGGTGTACGGCAAGGAGGCGGACACCCGCCCAGCGGATGACCGCGCCGCGCAACGCCGCAAACGACACTTCGTTAGACGCGCTAAAGAAGCTGCCTCAGCAAATCCATGGTTCGTGCGGTAGCACCGCGATGCTGTCGTGCAAATCCCTGTGCATTGGCGCCCATCGCTTGTCGCGCCTGGTTCGTCTGCAGCAGGCGCAACGCTTCTCGAATCATTCCTGATGCATCCTTCACGCGCAAGGTGGCGCCGGCAGCGATTGCATCTTCCGTGGCGACGGCAAAGTTGAAGGTATGCGGCCCAATCAGCACCGGTTTGCCTACAGCACAAGCCTCAATGAGGTTCTGTCCGCCTAGGGGCAACAGGCTGCCACCGATAAATGCCACATCGCACGCGGCGTAATACGCGAACATCTCGCCCATTGTGTCCCCCAGCAGGACGTCTGCATCCTGAGGAATCGCGGCATCCGCGATCGCGGAACGTCGATAAACCCTCAGTCCGCGCGCTTCGATCAACTTCTGCACCTCGTCAAAGCGCTGCGGGTGGCGCGGCACGATGGTCAGCAGGACGTCAGTCGTTCTCGATGCCGCCCATGCATCCAGAATCAACTGCTCCTCCCCCTCCCGCGTGCTAGCACATAGCAGAACAGGCCGGCTGCCAAGCTGCCTCCGCAGCATAGTTCCCTTGGCAAGCATTTCCTCCGGTGGCGCAACATCAAACTTGATGCTACCGGTTACATGGACATTCGGCGTCCCGAGTTGCCTCAACCGCCCTGCATCAGCGTCAGTTTGCGCGGCGACGCACGACATGGCGCGCGCTGCATCCCCCATCAGTGCCGACAAACGCTTCGCCCGCGCGAGCGAACGTTCCGACAAGCGCGCATTCACCAATGCGACAGGAACGCGGTGGCGCACGCATTGCGCCATGACGTTTGGCCAGACTTCTGTCTCCATCAATATACAAATGCGCGGCGCAAAGTGGCGCAGAAAGCGCCCGACCATCCAGCCGATGTCATAGGGAAGATAGCACTGCACGACGCGCCCACCATGCTTGCCGAACAGAGTACGCCCGGTGGCGCGACCAGTCGGGGTCATGTGCGTCAACAGTATGGAATGATCGGGATATGCCGCAAGCAAGGCGTCGATCAGCGGTTCGGCTGCACGTGTCTCACCGACGGAGACGGCATGCACCCACAGCTTGCGCTCCCCAGGCCTTCCGGTCGCAGCGCGATAAAAGCCAAATCTCTCGCCAAGATGCTGGCGGTAGCCCGGTTCCTTCCGGCCGCGCAGCCAAAGCCTCAAGAGGACCAGAGGCAATGCCAGCCACCAGGCAAAGGAATAGATTGCGCGCATCAGCTAGATGACCTGCGCAAATGGTGCGGCAGAAGGGTGCTGTGGATGTTTGAGACCGGCGTCACACGCCATACCAAGGCTCAGTTGCATATCTCGTCTCGCTACACATGCCAGAGTGGGGCATGCCATATTGAAACGCACGAGTTTAACGCATGTACCAGTGTAAGGCTGCTTATCCGGTGTTATCAGGCAACATTATTCGGCCTCCGGTGGATAGCCTTCGACCCTCTGTGCCTACTGAAGGCGCGGCACCAAATCGTCAGAACGGTAAGGCAGCGTCAGGCTTGACTTCAAGTATTGCCCGCTTCAGGTCGGCCTGGATGCGCTGCAATGCGTCGGCCGATTCCGCCTCGAAGCGCATCACCACCACCGGCGTCGTGTTCGATGACCGTGCGAGCCCGAAACCATCCGCATATTCGACCCGCACGCCATCGATCGTCACCACCTGCTGCGCCTGCGGAAACTTCGCTTGCTGCTGCAGTTTCGCAATCAGCGCAAAGTTCTCGCCCTCTTCCAGCTTCAATTGCAATTCCGGCGTGCTCACCGATTGCGGCAACGCGTTCAGGGTCGCCGACGGATCGGCCACGCGCGACAGCAGTTCCAGCAGCCGCGCGCCCGCATACAAGCCATCGTCAAAACCGTACCAGCGGTCCTTGAAGAAAATGTGCCCGCTCATCTCGCCGCCCAGCGGTGCGCCGGTCTCGCGCATCTTCGCCTTCACCAGCGAATGCCCGGTCTTCCACATCAGCGGTTGCCCGCCATGCTGCGTCACCCAGGACGCGAGATGGCGCGTGCATTTGACGTCATACAGGATTTGCTTGCCGGCATGGCGCGTCAGTACTTCCTGCGCAAACAGCATCAGCTGCCGGTCCGGATAAATGATCTGGCCATCCTTCGTGACCACACCGAGGCGGTCGCCGTCGCCATCGAACGCGAGGCCGATCTCGGCATCGGTTTCTTTCAGGCAGCGGATCAGGTCTTGCAGGTTTTCCGGATGGGCGGGATCCGGATGGTGGTTGGGGAACGTGCCGTCGACGTCGCAGAACAGTTCGGTCACGGCGCAGCCGAGCGCGCGGTACAGGTCGCCGGCGACCGCCCCGGCGACGCCGTTGCCGCAGTCGACCGCAACCTTCAGCGGCCGTGCCAGCTTCACATCACCGACGATGCGCTGCAGGTACGCGTCGCGGATGTCGTGCGTGCGGTAGTCGCCGTTGCCTTGCGCAAAGTCTGCCTTGACGATGGTCTGGTACAGCGCCTGGATCGCATCGCCGTAGATCGCTTCGCCGGCCAGCACCATCTTGAAGCCGTTGTAGTCGGGCGGGTTGTGGCTGCCGGTGACCATGATGCCGGACGGCGCGTCGAGCACCTGCGTGGCGAAATACAGCATCGGCGTGGCGACCACGCCAAGGTCGATCACATGGACGCCGGCGCGGCGCAGGCCGGACGCCAGTGCCTGCGACAGCTCGGGCCCGGACAGGCGGCCATCGCGGCCGATGACGACCGTGTTTTCTTCCTTGATGCGCACCGCGGTGCCGAACGCCTGCCCGATCTGCCGCGCAATGCCGATGTCAAGCGTCTTGCCGACAATGCCGCGAATGTCGTAGGCCTTGAAGATGCTGGGAGAGATAGTTAACACGATTCGCTAAAGCCAGAAAAGTTGATAGTCCTCGCGCCATAACGGATGGCGCAAGGAGGGATGGGATGCAGATCCGGACAACATGCCGAGCGACATGGTTCCGGTGCAAAGACGTGATTCCGATACGTACGGTTCTTACGATGCCTCGATCAGGGGCGTATTGCCGGACGACCTCTGGTTGTAACCGGTTTGCCCATACGCGTAGCCATAGCCATACCGGCCCGGTCGCACCTTCAGGTCGTTGAAGAGCACGCCTTTTGCTTCCAGCCCGGCCTGCTTGAGTCGTTTCATCGACTCATTGATTTCGGCCGGCGTAGTGACTCCTGCGCGTGTCATGATGTAGATCGCGCCGCAGTGCGAACCGATGATCATTGTGTCTGCCACGGCAAGGATCGGCGGTGCGTCGATCAGCACAAGGTCATAACGCGATGAGAGGTCTTGCAGGAAGGCACCGAAATTCGGGCGCAGCAACAGTTCCGACGGATGCTGCGGCAAGGTGCCAGTCGTGATGAAGTCCATGTTCTCAATCACGCCATGGTGGATGACCTGATCGAGCCGGCGGGCACCAGCAATCGCGTCGGACAAGCCGTCGTGGCGGCCAAAGCCGAAGTACAGGTGCAGCAGGCCGTTGCGCAGGTCGGCGTCGATCAACAGCACCTTCTTGCCGGTCGCGGCCATGATGGCGGCCAGGTTAGCGGATACGAAGGACTTGCCCATGCCGGGGGTCGCGCCGGTGATCAGCACAATGTTGTTACGGAAATTCGGCAGTGAGAACTGCAGCGCGGTGCGGAAGTTGCGCAGGCTTTCAACCGCGACGTCGGTTGACGACACATTGGCCAGCAGCGGCACCTTCTGGTGCTTGGCGTTGACCTGCTGATAGAGTTCGCGCTGCTTCTTGCTGTGCGGGATGGTCGCATAGACCGGTACGCCAGCCACCTCTTCCAGCTGTTCCGGCGTATCGATGCCACCAACCAGCGATTTTCGGAAGAACGCGGCGACCACACCCAGGAACAAGCCGCCCATCAGGGCCAGGGCGAGGATTACCGGGCGATTCGGTTTCACCGGACGCTCCGGCATCATCGGCGTGTCGACCAGACGCACATTACTGACCTTGCCTACCGTAATCAGGCGCAATTGCTGTGCGGTGTTCAGCAACGCGGTGTACAGCTCGGTGTTGACCTTCACCTCGCGCTGCAGGCGCAACAGGTTCTGCTCGATCGCCGGCAGGGACTTGATGTGTTCGTTCATCGCAGCAATCTGGCCGTTGATCTCGCGCAGCTGGCTGTCGATGCCCTGCACTGCGGGATGTTCATTTGTGTAGCGCGCCAGCAGTTCGATCTTTTTCTGTTGCAGCTCCATCTTCTTCAGCTTGGCTGCCGAGGATTGCTGCAGGCTGAGCTTCGATTCTTCTGTCAGGTCGACGGTGCCGTTGGCATTGCGGAATGCGTTGTACTTCGTTTCCGCCTGTTCGAGTTGCGATTTAAGTTCTGGCAGTTGCTTGTTCAGGTAAGCCAGGGATTTTTCTGCTTCTTCCGTTTTGCGCGCAGCATTCTGGCGCACGTATTCCTTGCCGATCTCGCTCAGCACGCTGTTGATCATGCGCGGGTCGGACCCTTGCAGCATGACCCCAATGACGCCCGACTGCTTGCCGCCCAGTTCTTCGACCTTCATGGATTTCTGGATGCCTTCGATCGTTGCCAGGCGCGAGGCGCGCGACAACAGGAACTGCGCTCCAGGTTTGCCCTCGAGCTGGTCGACACGGATCTCGATGCTGCCCTTTGGCAGTTCGAAGATGGCGGTTTCGCCGACCTTGGCACGCAAGTCGATGCCTTGTTCCGCCTGGGTCAGGCGGAACTGGCCGCCCTCCTCCGCAGTAACGACGAACTCACGGTTCTGGAGAATTTCAGGCACGTTGAAAACCGCAACATTGATTTTCTCGGCACCCCAGACATAACCGCCGTAGCCGAGCAAGCCCGGGTTGGACAGCTGCTTGTTCTTCTCGGCCAGCCATGATCCGATGAACGGAAAATGCTTGGGGCCGGCATTGATATAGAGCCGCAGGTTATCGGTCGCGCGCGAAACGACCAGGCGCGACTGGATCAATTCCATTTCCGCCAATGCGGACGTCTTGACGTCGAACATCGATTGCAGGTCGCCGACGATGTTCTCGGACTTGGAAGCCTCTTCTTCTTCGACGTGAATCAGCATGTTCGCCTGGTACACCGGCGTCGTCGTGAAAGCGTAGGCAGCGCCCAGCAGCACAGCGACAAATGTGATCGCGCCGATCAGCCAGCGGTTTTCCCAAAGAACGTCGAGATAGGTGCCCAACTCGACTTCTTTGTCGGCCTGATGGGCACCTGGCCCGGTCAACTGGGGTATGGATTGAGTCATCATAGGCTTGTCTGGTTATAGTTAATGAACGATGCTGAGCGGTGAAGCGATCCGGACCGCAAATACGCAAAGGGCTCTGGAGGTAACCGGCTGCGGGTGGCAGCCTCCAGAGCCGCGGTGGTGATTCCTGCTATTTGCCCAAAGCGCATTCCTTAACGTGCGGGGCCCACGGTGCCGGCAGCGCCGACGGCCGATGACAATGCGCCCGGGAAGATCAGGCTGATCGCACGGTTCCAGTTCGCCAGCGGTGTGGCGGCGACATACACCAGGTCCTTTGGATACAGCTCGAAACCTTCCGCCATCGCCAATGCGCCTGCCTGCTTGCCGTCCAGCTGATAGACGACCTGCTCTGAGCCGTTCTTGCGTACGACATAGATCTGGCCGCTGTCGCCTGTCGTCGGATTGATGCCGCCGGATTCACCCAGCGCCTCGTTCAGCGTCAGGCGGCCGTTGTGCATGGGCAGCGCGCGCGGAGCGATCACTTCGCCTGACACAAATACCTTGCTTTCTTCGCGCGAACGTACCCGCACAACGTCGCCGTTGGCGAGCATGATGCTGCCGGGATTGACGCCGCGCTGTACCAGCTGCGGCAGGTTGACGTGGTAGTTGGTGCCATTGCGGTTGATCACGACCTGGCTCTGATCACCGGTCGGCAACACGCCGCCTGCGCGGTTAAGCGCCTCGACCAAGGTCATTGGGATATCGTTGATCGCCTGCAGGCCCGGGCTCTTCACCTCGCCGTCCACATAGACGCGCTTGCTTCGGTAGGAGTGCACACGCAGCGTGACCTTTGGCTGCTTCAGGTAGCGCCCCAGCTTGTTCGTGAGCAGGTTGCGCGCCTGGTCCTGCGTGAGGCCTGCGACCTTCACCGGGCCGGCATATGGAAACTGGATCAGGCCTTCATGGTCGACGATGAAACCGGCCGGCGGCGCGGTCGCCACCGAGGTGGAGGCATCTGCGCCTGTACCGGCAGGCACGCCTGTAGCCACGGTCGCTGCGTTGGAGAGTTCCGGATGGTCCCATACCACGATGGACAGGACGTCGCCGCTATCGATCGTGTATGGCCCCGGTTTTGCGAGCAGTTTGCTGATGTCCTGCGACACCTGCTTCTCACGAAGTTCGCGCTCCGCCTTCACCACCGCCGGGGTAATCTGTTTGAGTACCGCATTGGACATGTCATCGCTTGCGGCGCTGGAGGATTCCGCCGAGTTTGCCCCAGATGAGCTGGCGTAGTTCTGTGCACCGAAATGCATGCCCGGTGATACTTGGGCACAGCCCGCAACCAGCCACGGCGTGAGGAAAACTACACTCCATCGTATGAGGGAAGCTTTGGAAGAGAAGTGCATTTGAATACTCCACACATGATTAGCGCAAACCCGCCTTGAGGATTGGTGGCATTTGCATGTTTAAGGAAGCCCGTTGTGAATAGGTCTGCGATACAACGAGTTGGCAACGAGTCGACTTACCGGCTTCCGCAACGGTGATGCGCAACGCCGCAGGGGGCGTCTTCTCGCTGCGCGGACAAAGCGAAAACTTGCAGAGCCCCGTTTTCTTTCGTTGCCATTCGACTATTGACGACTTATCTGACATACAACTTTACGTTTCCCTTCACTGCCTGTTTTGACGCTCATCAACGCGAAACAAGATATGAAAATGAGGTGCACACGGGCTTTGGGAAGCGTTGCAATCGCAGTCTGCGGTGCCTCGCGGACGTTTCCTGCAAGGCGTCTTTGCGCTCTGCCCTTGCTAGAAAGATAGGGAGGAAACGCATCATCGACCTTGCGAAAAAACACGCAGCGCAGTCGCGCGTTTTAATCTTGCTTAAAAGTTCGCCATTCGCAGAGACAAACGGGTGGCGCAATCGCGCAAAGAACAAAGGCGGACAAGTGTCCTTTGCGAGATCTCAAGATCTCTTCACCTTTCCCACATACACTGAAGGCACCTGAAAAAGATGAAGTTGCGGCACTTGTAGTTTGTTGGCATGTTTGCTCGTTGCCTCAATCACGATCAAGGCCCGTCAGGTTCGCCGTCGGTTCGTTATCTGGTTGCCCACTCCACCGACCTTCCCCGGTAAGCGAGAAACAGCGCGGCACAACCCTGCCCCGCCTGCCAAAGGTTTGGACTTGATAGGGTTTCGACTCGATCCATCAGGCGAAAGACAAGCAGCACGCAATGACTGCCCAGCATCCGGAACGTATCGCGATGGCGGGCTGCAGACGTTCCCATGCCGCTCTTCCCGGCCGGCGCTCATTGCGAAAATCAACGGATACCGGATCGGAGACGGAATGAACAGTTTTATTGTTATCGGCACCTGCAACAACCTGATTCGACAAGTGCTTTTTGCGATCCGCAGCATGGGCGACAGCAAGGCGCTGGTGATCGGCGGGCCCAATACGCGCGGCTTGAGGTGGTCCAAGTTGTGTACGCGCCATGCCGAGGCGAGCCTCGCTGCTGCCGATGACACGCATTTCCTCGCACTGCTGAACAACTTTGCGCGGGAAGCCCCGGATGCGATCCTGGTTCCCGCCGATTGCGAAGGCATACGCACCGTCAACCGCGTGCGGGACGCACTTTCCTTGCGTGCGATTCCCGTTCCGGATACCACCACGCTCGACATGTTCGACGACAAGTGGCGCTTTTACCAGTTCTGCCGGCAGTACGGCCTGAGCGCTCCGGAGACGCTCTATATCGGTTCAAAAGCAAACCTGCATTACCAGCTCACCGTGGCGCGGCTCGGCACCCCATTCGTGATCAAGCCGATCAATCAGGCGGGGTCGCAGGGCGTGCAGGTGATCCATAGCGAGGCGCAGTACGAAGAGACGATCCGCCACAACGACAGTTATCAGTTCTTCCCGCTGATTGCGCAAAAATATGTGGAAGGCGTGGATGTCTGCATTGACCTGATGTCGATGTACGGACAGGTGCGCGCACTCGCATTCCAGCAGCGGGTCGGCGGGGAAATCCGCTTTTTCCAGAACAGGGACATGGAGCGCCTCGCGCTTCAACTCGCGCGCACCAGTGTGTACAGCGGTGTGATGAATCTCGACGCGCGGATAGAGCGCGGCACTGGAAGAGTATTCCTGCTGGAATCCAACCCGCGGTTCTGGGCATCCCTGACCGCGTCGGTAGGTTGCGGCCTGAATTTTGTGGCGGAGAGCATTTCGCCCGCGCCGCAATCTCAACCGGTGAGGATGCTGACCACCGGCACCTTCCACCTGCGGCATCCGATTGCCCGGCCATCGTCGTGGATGCATATGCTCGCAGATTCCGGCGCACGCGGCCGGCTGCTACGAGCACGCATGTCGGATATGGAGCTGCTCGGCGACTTCACGCGCTCGCTGTCGGCAAGGTTGCGGCCGGGACGGCGCAGCTTTCAGCAATAGTAACGACAAGGCCGCTGGACATCCATTCCAGCGGCGACTGCACGTCTTTTCTCAGCCTGCCCGGCACATCATCCTGCTCTCCGCTTTCCACGCTTCTCGATTTGACGCGCAATTTTCTGGAATTCCTTCGCGGCGTATTCTCCGATGAGCACGTACACTTCATCTGCAGGGTGATAGCCGTCCGGCACAAGGTCGTCGATCGAACTGCCGGTCCTGGCCATGTAGTTCTTCAAGTAACGGAACACATCAATCAGCGGCACCTTTTCTTCGGCAGCGAGCTGGCGCATGGCCTCGACATAGGCTTCAAGCCCGCCCTCGCTGATTGGATTGGGCGTCATCAGGATCACGAATTTTCCATTCTCCCGAGCCAGCTTCAACGCTGTCCGCATGTCCTCCTTGTATTTGCCAACCGGATTACCGTTCTTGGAGGCGTGATTGATGACCACGATGTCGACACCTGATGAAGGCAAATACTCGCGCCACGCAGCATGCCGCCCGTCCGTTCCTGCAAGCAGATGCTCGACACGCGAGCTGTCGGCCCCTTCATTACGCACAACGATGGGCAACGCAGGCGAGATGGCTTCTGCAAATGCTTGCGGCGTAGACTTGATTACTTGCGCACCAGAATGGGCTTTGTAGCCACGGATGGTGGAGTCTCCGTAAAAGGCTACGATTTTGACTGCCTTGTTGGATTGCTTTGCGTGCACGTTGGTGCCTTGGGCTGCGACACAGGTGCAGATACCGAAAAACATGGTGATGAATGCGATGGCTCGCATGCGTATTCCTATAGCCGTCATGGGATGGCCATCCTATCGCTGTGCATGGTGCCGGACTTTGACATTCCTCCAGACAATAACGGAAATTGAATTCTCTGCACGTCATGGATCATCTGGGCGACAGCATGTAGGAACTACAGAAGAAGATTGCCTTTGTTCCCAGTAACAGTAGCGGTCAACTTCTCTCTATAGCGGCAAGAGAATAGAAATCGATTCTTTGCTGCCTGACGCACATGAGCCTGTTGACGGGTCGGGTGACGCAATGCTTTCTGTTCATTAATCCCTACACGGCCTTTTCCTTTTTCGCGGCTAAGGTGAACCCTGATGGATCGCCGCTGCCTCATACACATTCCCTTCTCCAACATGAAGGGGAATCCCTGGAGAATCACCCATCCACTTAGCTTGAATGGAGACTGCAATGGCTGAAAAAATGAAGGCTGCGGTAGTACGTGAATTCGGGAAACCGCTCGCTATCGAAGAAGTCGACGTTCCCGACGTGCCGGCGGGGCAAATCCTGGTCAAGGTTGAGGCATGCGGCGTATGTCATACCGACCTCCATGCCGCGGAAGGAGACTGGCCGGTAAGACCGTCACTGCCCTTCATTCCCGGCCACGAAGGCGTTGGCCATATTGCCAAGGTGGGCGCTGGTGTGACGATGCTCAAAGAGGGAGACCGAGTGGGCGTGCCTTGGCTGCATACGGCTTGCGGCCACTGCGAACACTGCATTACAGGCTGGGAAACACTCTGCGGCGGCCAACAGATGACTGGATATACCGTCAACGGTGGCTACGCGGAATATGTACTGGCGGATCCAGCCTATGTCGGCCGGCTGCCGGATAGTCTGGAGTTTGCGCCTGCAGCCCCAATTCTTTGCGCTGGCGTAACAGTCTACAAAGGGCTAAAGGTTCTCGACTGCAAACCTGGTGACTGGGTCGCCATCTCCGGCATCGGAGGCTTGGGACATGTGGCCGTTCAATATGCCAAGGCCATGGGCTATCACGTGATCGCAGTCGACATTGCTGACGACAAACTGCGGCTCGCATCAGAACTCGGCGCTGACATGACGATTAACGCAGCAAAGGAAGATGCCGTAAAGGCGGTGCAATCGGCGATTCGCGGAGCGCATGGCGTTCTTGTTACCGCAGTGTCTCGTCCTGCGTTCGCACAGGCAGTTGGCATGCTGCACAAGCGTGGCACGATGTCGCTGGTCGGACTGCCGCCAGGCAGTTTCGAACTCCCTATTTTCGATGTAGTGCTAAATGCAAAGACTGTACGCGGCTCAATCGTTGGCACACGGAAAGACCTTGAAGAAGCACTGATGTTCGCAGGCGAAGGAAAAGTCACTTCCCGCATCTCGGTTGACCGACTGGAGAATATTAACCAGATCTTCAATACCATGAGAGCCGGCCAGATCGAAGGCCGCGTCGTCGTGCAGATATAAGCCGATACAGCCGTCGCCTCCTGCATCAATTGGCTCCTACCTTAATTGCTGGGCGTCGGTGCCCAGCCCTCCGTCATGCCGGAATGAATCCATTCTGTCGGAGTGTTCCAGCAGCATCTGGCAACACGCACCGACAGATCACGAAAAACGGAACCCCTTCATCACTGCCATATCGAACTCAGTCGTTGATAGTCGCAAGCCCGCTCTATTGTCCTGAACAGGTCCTGAACGATCCTTGCCAGTCAGATGCCGTGCGGCGCACAGTATGCGCACCGGAGAAAAAAGTGCAACACGATGAACAAACGCGCTCCAGCAGCTGATCCGCTTCTCCCTAGCGCCATTGCTGTCCTAGCTGAAGACCTCGGAGTGAAGAAAGCCAAGCAGGATACGGCAACGCTATTCGGGCTGGCAGTACTTGGTGGCGCCTTCGTCGCCTTGGGCGGACTGTTTGCCAGCGTTACCATCGCCGGCGCCACGGATTACTTGCCTTACGGATTAACGCGCCTGCTCATGGGTGTCACTTTCTCGCTCGGCCTGATCCTGGTTGTTATCGCCGGTGCACAACTTTTTACCAGCGATACGCTGATGGTGATGGCTTGGGCAAGCGGGCGCCTGAAAACCCGGCGCATGCTGCGCGTATGGACCACCGTCTGGCTTGGCAACTTCGTTGGCGCGCTCGGTACGGCAGTACTTGTTTTTCTTGCAGGTAATTACAATTTCGGCCATGCGGAGGTAGGCAGCACTGCGCTCTACCTCGCATCCGCAAAAAGCCGCCTGCCACCGCACCAAGCCTTTTTCCTTGGCATTCTATGCAATGTGCTGGTTTGCCTCGCAGTATGGCTTTCGATGGCAGCGCAAACGACCACCGGGAAAATCCTCGCGATCCAGTTTCCGATTACTGCATTTGTCGCGACGGGTTTCGAGCATTGCGTCGCCAATATGTTTTTCGTTCCCTATGGGCTGCTGATCAAGTGGTGGGCCCCCACGAGCTTCTGGCATACGCTGGGCATTGAACAGGAAACAACCTCTATCCCGCTCGGACAATTTGCCGTCAATCTCGGCGCCGTCACACTTGGAAACTGGGTCGGAGGAGCCCTCTTGGTCGGCAGCGTTTACTGGCTGATCTACCGCCGCGAGCAACCCTCGTCCAGCAATCCTCCACACCATACAGGAGTCAGTTCAACCGACTGACCACGACACGCCGCGCCTTCTTTCCGCAGACCATTATATTGAAATTTTTACAATAAGTGTACTGCTCAAGTGATTGTTATTTTGCGCATACTCCACAATGAAGCAGATAAAAGTTCGCACACGAACTTTCCTATGAGGAACGTGAACAGTTATAGTATTACCTCGCTTAGGGTCATTCATATATGACTTCGCGCGCGGCGCCATTAGGTTTTGTTCACATATCTGGCGGGCATTATTTAGGCTCACTCGAAAGTAATCTTATGCTCAAGAACCTCACAATCAAGACACGGCTCATCGCCGTTATTGCTTTTTTATCCATTGAACTGATTATTGGCGGGATTGTCGGTGTAGCGGGGCTCGGCAACGCCAACCAAGCGATGCGGACAATCTATGACGACCGCTTGGTTGCCCTCGGCCAACTTGACCACATCATCCGATTCATGAACCAGAGCGAATCGGCAGTTGCAAAAGCACTCACGGGTGAGCAAAGTGAGCGTGACAATGCACTAAAGGATATTACGAATGGCCTGCAGCTCGTGGACAAAGAATGGAACGCCTATATGGCGACGTATCTCACGCCGGACGAGAGGAAACTGGCGGAAGAATTCGCTCAGGCACAAAAGAAGTACGTCGCCGAAGGTATCATCCCCGCCCTTGAGGCACTGAAGGTTCTCGATACCCAAGCTGGCATCGCCGCCCTGCACGGTCCTATGACAACCCTCATGGTTCCCGTCCGCGAGAAACTCGACGCGCTGATTAAATTGCAGCTGGACGTCGCCAAAGCGGAGTACGAGAAATCGCAAACCGCCTATTCCTGGATTCGCGGTCTCGCAGTTGCCGGTGTACTACTGGGCGTCGGCCTTGCCATGTTGGTCGGCTGGTGGCTCATTCTTGCCATCACCAGGCCGCTCAACGCCGCAGTCCAAGTCGCATCGAGCGTTGCCGGCGGCGACCTGACGCAGAAGATCACCGCCCAGTCCACCGATGAAACCGGCCAGCTGATGTACGCACTGAAGAACATGAACGACAGCCTGGTGCAGATAGTCAGCCAGGTACGAGCGGGCACCGACGCCATCGGCACCGCATCGGCCGAAATTGCCGCAGGCAACCAGGACCTCTCCGCGCGCACAGAGCAGCAAGCCAGCTCGCTGGAAGAAACGGCGTCCTCACTGGAGGAATTGACTTCGACGGTCAAGCAGAATGCGGACAACGCACGCCAGGCCAACCAGCTTGCGCAATCCGCCTCCGATGTTGCCAACCGAGGCGGAATGGTGGTGTCGCAAGTCGTGGAGACGATGGGCTCCATTAACGAGTCCTCGAAGAAGATCTCGGACATCATCACCGTCATCGACGGCATTGCTTTCCAGACCAACATCCTGGCACTGAATGCTGCCGTGGAAGCCGCCCGTGCCGGCGAACAGGGACGCGGATTTGCCGTCGTCGCATCCGAAGTGCGCAACCTGGCGCAGCGCTCCGCAGCGGCAGCCAAGGAGATCAAGACATTGATCAACGATTCGGTCGAAAAAGTCGGTGCCGGCAGCAAACTGGTCGACGAAGCAGGTGCAACGATGCAGGAGATTGTCGACAGCATCCGCCATGTGACTGACATCATGGGCGAGATCACCGCCGCCAGCCAGGAACAGACGGCGGGGATCGAACAGATCAACCAGGCGGTCAGCCAGATGGACCAGGTCACGCAGCAGAACGCATCGCTCGTCGAGCAGGCTGCTGCTGCCGCAGAGGCAATGCGCGAACAGGCAGCAAGCCTTGCACAAGCGGTCGGCGTATTCCGCCTGGAGAAAGCGCACATGCAAGGCACGCCGTCCGGCGCGGTAGCTCCACGCCAGCCCGCGAACCTTCCCGCCAGGACCGGCAAGCCGGTTCCGGCACCGCGCACCACGCCGGCACCGGCACCGGCACGCCCCACGACTACTGCAGCCGACGGCTGGGAAGAATTCTAAGCAACGTTCCGTCCTCGCCACACGAAATGCCTCGCGCTGCGGCGGGTGGTTGCTTAGTGTGTTGAGGGAAAATGGCTCAACATTGCTGACTCACTAAAACGAAAGCCACCAGTTTTTTGGTGGCTTTTCCTTTTTATGAGCGTTTGAATCAGCCCTATCGTTCAGTTTTTTCTCATAACAAGGTGCGCCGACGCAGCCAATACGTGGCTACTTCACCACCCCGCAAGCCATGCGCGCGCCGCCACCGCCGAGCGGGGCCGGGCTATCTGCATGGTTATCGCCGCCTGCATGGATCATCAGAGAGCGCCCCGCCAGATCGGCCACTTTCAGTCGAGGCGCGAGGACAGGCTGCGATGCATTGCCGGCAGAATCAACATACAACGCCGGCAGGTCTCCCAAGTGGCCGTCTCCCCATGGCGTGCCATGCTTGTTGGTACCCGCCGGGTCCAGGTGGCCGCCTGCTGCAAGCGCTGCAGCCATTTTTCCGTCCCGTTCTTTAGGCTCGCAGCTCGGATTCTGGTGCACATGAAATCCATACAAGCCCGGTGGAAGCCCGCGCAGCGACGGCGTCAGGACCAGACCAAACTTCGAGTCTGACACTGCCACCGTTCCGATCGGCGCACCAACACCCTTCTCATTCACCATATTCATCGTGATTTCGGAGGCGGCGTATGCGCCCGACGATGCCAGTGCAGCAGCCAGCATGACAGCATTCTTCATCTTTCAATCTCCTTGGGAGAAAAAGTTCTTTCGCACGCCAACGCCTGTGCTTGTACCCCGCCGTTGGCGACTGACTGCAATAGTTGGCAATGCGCGGCGAAGGAACGCGTTATGGCTACCAGCGATCCCACGAAAAGATTCTCGGTGAACTTGAGCGATTCGGATTGACACGGATCACATCTGGGGCCTGTCCAAATTTGGAATGGGTACTGCAATCGCTATCTTCACGACGCAATGGATTACGCTTGGCATGATGGGCTCGCGCGTAATCAAATATCGCCCACAGCCTCTTTCCCACCATCCATTTTGAATGCATCATGGAATGTGACGGTACCGTGTGGAATTCGTCCGTCAAAAGACAGTACGAGAAAGACCTCTCGCGGCACTCCTTCAAGCACCAGTTCTGGCGTGTTCCAGAATCCGAATTTTCTGTAGTAGTCCGGATGTCCCAAGACAGCATCCTTGGGCATGCATGCCTTTGAGCTGTGACAGCCCTCCTTCATCAGGGCTTTACCAATGCCCCGCTTCTGGTACTTGGGCAACACCGAGAGCGGTCCAAGTCCGTACCAGTTTCCGCTGCCGTCCGAAACGGTCTCAGGCGAGAAAGCAATATGTCCCGGGTCCATGGATTTATTGTTTCGTCTCTATCCGACAACGTCGGATTAAACGGCGCTGGAACGCAACGTGCGTCGAGTACCAATGACGGCTAATTGTTGTCGCGGGAAATGCGTCATTTCATCATCGGTGCGTAAGCCATGTCCCGGACAACGCTACTCCCTATGTCCGTCCAGTCACTCAATGTACGTGGACCCGCGGCGGTTCCATCTTAGAGACTGTTTGAAGACTTGCTGCGCGAGGGTTTTCGAACAGTCACTAAGAGCCTCGAGGCGTACAGAGTTCGACAGGGATCTGTCAGGACAGCAAACGCAGAAAACACGCTCGCCCCCACGGCTTCTGTTGCGGGTCCTCCTTCGCTTCCGCTGCGACCGCGAATTTCCTTGCATTTCAACAACTTATAAAAAATTGATTCAGATCAATTAAAATTGAAGCATTGCAACATACTGCCATTAGTGACAATAGGCCGGCTTAGCGTTTAAAGCCTGACGCATTCCCCCTCCTTCAGTACGGTTGATTCCAATTAATTCCTGAATCACTTCCTCTGAATCAATAAGTGCGTTCCCCGCTTGACAACAGTCTGTGCCGATTGGGCTGGATGCATAAACGCGGCAAAGATGGCCGTTGGTTTAAGAACACATTGCGCAGGCACGACAAGGAAGGCCCATGGACACGCTCAGATCAGCCAAACGGTACATTGACATGGTGTATCAGGCATACGGTCGATTAGCGATGGGTTGGCAACTTGCGGGGTTTCTTCTGGTTGCTCTCTCCATTACATGGGGGCTGGTAGCGTTCGAACTACAGCGTCTTCACGGCATGGCTGAACATGAAAGCAAGCTGGAAATCAGCAACCTCGCCCATGCCTTTGCTGAAGAAGTGAATTCATCCGTCAATACGATTGATCTTTCACTCATCGGTCTCAGAGCCAATTGGATGCAAGACCGCACAACGTTCCGAAACATCGTGCATATTGTGCAGCATCACCTCGTCGGCAATCTCTCTTTTCATGTAACCATTGTGGATGCCCACGGAAAGGTGGCCTTTTCGAGCGTCGATCCAATGGCAAAGCCCATCGACTTGAGTGACCGGGAGCATATCCGGGTGCATCAAAGCCGCCGGGAGGACAGGCTGTTCATCAGCAAACCGGTTTTGGGCCGGGTTTCGAAAGAATGGTCGATCCAGTTCACGCGCCCCTTGCATACCCTGGATGGGCGATTCGATGGGGTGATCGTCATATCCGTAGCGCCAAGCTACTTTTCAAGGTTCTATAAGCAGATAAGCCTGGGTGAAGACGCGGTAGTGACGTTGGTGAGGGATGGTGGGACCATCCTTGCCCGCTCGCCGCATCAGGACAAGGGCAGAGGCATGGGGCAAGTCTTGCCAGGCGATCAGTTCCTGAATGTGTCGTCATTGAACAGCGGATTCTACCGCCGGGTATCGTACGTCGACGGAATTGAACGTGTCTATGCATGGCGCACTCTGCCGCGATATGGACTCGTTGTGATGGTCGGACAATCAGTGGAGGCCATCTCAAAGCGGTACAGCAGCGAACACCAGGTATATGTTTGGGGAGGCATCAGCATTTCGGCACTGCTTGCCGTGATCGGCTATCTGCTATTGGCGAAAGCAAGACAGCGTGCGAGAAATGCCGAAATTCTGGCGGAAAGCGAAGCGCGCTTGAGATTGGCGGTCGAAGGTTCGGGCGACGGCGTGTGGGACTGGGATTCACGGCTGCCAACCTTGCAGCTTTCAACGCGCGCCAGGGAAATCCTTCGAATTGGCGACGAGGTCGTTCCCGGCACGCTGGAAGGGCTCAATGCACTGGTCCACCCGGAAGATCTGGCAGCCGTGCGCGCCACCCTGCTCTCGCATATCAAGGGAGAGACTCCTGCCTATCTGATTGAACACCGTACGCTGGAGAGAGACGGCTCATGCAAATGGGTGCTCGCGCGCGGCATGGTGGTCAAGCGGTCGAAGAACGGTCGGCCATTGCGCATGGTTGGCACTTATGGCGACATTGCCGAGCGCAAGTCCAGGGAAAAACTGATCGAGCACCTTGCGCAACACGATTCCTTGACCGACTTGCCCAATCGTGCGTTGTTTGCAGACCGCCTGCGGCAAGCACTGCTCAGGGCAAAACGCGAAAAGTCGAAGTTGGCGGTAATTTACTTTGACCTCGACAACTTCAAGCCGGTCAACGATACCTACGGCCACGGGGTCGGAGATCTCTTGCTCATGGCTGTCGCGTCACGCGTGCGCGGTGTGCTTCGAGCGTCCGATACGATCGCTCGTATCGGTGGCGATGAGTTTGTTGTGCTGTTGCCATACGTTAATGCAGAGGCAGATTCAATAGTCGTGGCGGAGAATATTCTCTCCCGATTGACCATGCCTTTTGAAATCGAGGGCCGTACGCTGCATATCTCCGGCAGTGTCGGCGTTGCAGCATATCCCAAAGATGCCGAGGATGAAACCGAGCTGATGAATTGTGCGGACCGGGCAATGTATCAGGCGAAGGAAAACGGTCGCAACCGTGTTCAATCCTACCTGGCAGAAGAATTGGCGTAATAGCAGCAGTTGATCGTACTGCTGGCATTCGCCTGCGCTGAACGTCAGCTTCGGGTATTGCACCATCGTGCAGCGAGTCCGTCTTGGCTGCCAGCTGCCTTCCCACTCCCTTCCTACTCCTTTTGAATATCTGGCCGAACCTGTAACCGTACAGTTTGACGCTGCAGTATGGATTGCGATAGGCGGTGTCCATACATCACCGCGAGTGCGATTCCGAAACAGGCAATTCTGAGCAAACGATATGGCCGATCTCCGCCTCTTGAAGTAGACGATAGCCAACAAACGCCATGCGCAATTGTCAATTGAGTAGAACTTTTGAATGTACTCCGAGAGTCGTGGCATCGGCATTCTCAAAAAAGATGCAAAGCGGCTTATAGATGCTACGCCTGCTTTCCATGTACTTTGAGAACCTACATAAACGGCGCCGTAAACAAGAAGGCCGCGCCGGCCTGTAGCGCGATGCAAGGCCCGTCGAGAACCGACGGAAGAAGACTTCGAGTAAAAGCCGCGTGCGCAGGCCGCCCGCCCTCCTACAAGCTTCCGGTCAAGGAAACGTCAAGAACGCTGGGGGGTGTCAGCAGGCGCGATGTATGAAGAGGTCTATGCCGTTTCTTCAAACATCCGGCAGCGGCTATTTCTTCTCCTTGTATGACCTCACTTGTTCGAGGAGTTGCTGGGGGCTGAACTGCGTGTAGTCCTTATTGATTTCCAGCGTTACAACAGACTCCAACCGCTGATCGAGAATTTTTCTCAGCATGCCAAGGAATTGTGGAGACACCACGAGGGACAGTTTCTGGAAGCGCCCCTCCTGATAGCCCTGCAGCAGGAAGGAGGCGATATCGCGGGCAAACAACTCTGCCTGATGCACGTCCGGCGTCGTCGCGGGTTCATACAACTTGTTCGGTGTCGCTCCACCGACGTTATGGATACTCTTCGTCGCGGAAGTGGGGCCAAATTTGTCCGACTCAGTGTCTATCCTGCGAAGACGCGCCGCGTCGTTCACCATGTCATTGATTTCCTCCAGAGCGTCGGAGGAATGCTCTTGTGAAAAAAACCTTGCCCGGCTGGCATTTGCGGAAACGATCCACGTTGCTTGCATGTTCTCACCCGTTAAAACGTTGACATTGGCAAAAAGCTTCGATCCTCGGATCACTGGAATCGTTCCACATCTTCGCTAAGCGCATTGGCTAGAGAAAGCCATCAGCTGGTGGATGAACATTCCAGCCTTTGGTCGTTCACTACTTCACATGGACCGATCCCACTTCCGCTTGTGAAGACTTCTCCAGATTTATTCATCTGGGAAACCTCTCAGTTGCCGGACTCCCATAAATGCGATATTGCTTTGACACTGCCGCGGTGGCAGCATACGGGCGTCATTGGCGTCAACGCTATGGAGCCTTTCTCAAGAATGAAGATCACCCTTGTCAACCCGCCCCATACTGCAATTGGCAGCAGAATTCCCGGCGAACACCTTCCCCCTTTAGGTTTGCTGAGTGTAGGCGGCCCACTCATTGACACTGGATTTTCCGTCGATCTGATCGATGCCGAGTTGGGCCCGATGGAGCTCACCGACATTGTCAATGAAGTGAGAGAAAGGAATCCGAGCGTTGTGATGATCGGCCACTCTGGCTCAAGCTCCGTGCATGCCACCGTGATGGAACTGTGCCGGATGCTCAAGCGGAGCATGCCCCACCTGATCATCGTCTATGGCGGTGTGCATCCCACCTATCACTGGGACGAGATTCTTCAGGAGTGCGAGGCCGTGGACATTATTGTGCGCGGCGAAGGCGAACAAACCGTTCTATCCCTCATCAAGGCAATTGCAGAGGGCACTTCCCTGGAGGAGGTGAACGGCATCGCCTTCAGACATGGAGGCAAGGCAAAGGAAACGCCACCGGCGCGTATGATCCGTAGCCTCGACGACTATCGGGTGGGTTGGGAGCTCATCGACCACACACGTTACTCCTACTGGGGAGGAAAACGGGCAGTGGTGGTCCAGTTTTCGCGAGGCTGCCCGCACTTGTGCAACTACTGTGGCCAACGCGGTTACTGGACGCAGTGGCGCCATCGCGATCCCGTCAAGCTGGCAAAAGAACTGGCCCGACTGTACCGGGAACAAGGTGTTGAGCTGATTAATTTTGCAGATGAACTGCCGACTGGTTCACGCAAGGCATGGAAGGCCTTTCTTGAAGCATTGATTGCTGAGGACGTTCCGCTGTTGCTGGTAGGGTCAACACGCGCAGGGGACATCGTGCGCGACGCCGACATTCTGCATCTTTATCGTAAGGCCGGTGTGATCCGCTTCCTGCTTGGCATTGAAAGCTATGATGCAGCGACGCTCGAATCGATTAAGAAAGGCGGCACGACGTCCGAAGATCAGAAGGCCATCCAGCTGCTCAGGAAGCACGGCATCATTTCGATGGCTACCTATGTCATCGGATTCAAAGACGAGACCGACCGCGACTACTGGAACTCATTCAGGCACCTGCTGCGCTACGACCCTGATCAGATTCAATTACTGTATGTGACGCCTCATCGCTGGACGCCGTTCTATGAAATGGTTGAGGATCGACAGGTAATCCAGACAGATACCCGCCGATGGGACTATAAGCACCAGGTCCTGGCAACGCCGAACGTTGCAACGTGGCGCGTATTTTTATGGTTCAAGTCGATTGAAGTGTTGATGCAGCTGCGGCCAAAGGCGCTTCGCCGCCTTCTGCTGCATCCCGATGCCGACTATCGGCACGCAATGCGGTGGTATACGCGCATTGGCCGTCGTGTCTGGTTCCACGAAATAGCCGAATTCATCTTCAACACCAGGCTGCTGAAGAATGGCCCATCACTGCGTGAATTCATGGGGAGGTCCCTGACGTCACGAGAATACGTCCTTGCGAAGAGAAGCAGCCAGGCACCGAACGGCAATGCAGTTATCAGCGTCATTAAAGAAACGCAGGAGAGCGCCGAAGCAATCTAGTCCGGCAACGCCCTCCCGTTTCAACACGGACCTTCGACTCGTATCTTCCGGCAAGAGGCGCGCGCTTTTCCAAGCCGCTCTCGCTGCAACTGAATCCGGCTCAGGTCCCGCGCAGCGTCTGCAGCGGCGGGTGGCTCAACACATTGCGCAATCCGGCCCAGCCGCCGATGAATGCGCACACCGAGCCGACAAACAGTCCCGCCAGCCATACCACCGGACTGAACGACCACTCGAAGTTGAAGACGTACCTGGCCAGCGCCCAGCCAACTGCGGCTGCGCCCGTCGCGGCAAGCACGCCCGCCAGTCCGCCCACGAGCGCAAACTCGATCCACTGCGATTGCGAAAGTTGCGTGCGGGTTGCGCCGAGCGCGCGCAACAGGCCGGACTCGCGGATGCGTTCATCCTGCGATCCGACCAGCGCCGCGTACAGCACCAGTACGCCTGAGGCAAGCGTAAACAGGAACAGGAATTCGACCGCGGATATCACCTGGTCGAGCACCGCCTGCACCTGGCGGATCACGCTGCCGATGTCGACCACGGTCAGGTTAGGGAAATCGCGCATCAATTCATTCACGAACCCGGTCTGTGCGGCCGGCAGGTGGAAGGCGGTGATCCAAGTCTGCGGCATGTCCTTCACCAGCGTCGGATTCAGGATCACGAAGAAGTTGACGCGCATGGAGCCCCATTCGAGCTTGCGCAGGCTGGTAATCACGGCGTCAACCTGCTGGCCACCGATATCGAAGCGCAGCCGGTCGCCGAGTTTCAAGCCCAGCGTTTTGGCCAGTCCCTCCTCCACCGAGGCTTCCGGCCTGGTATCGTCGAGCCAGCGCCCTGCAACGATCTGGTTCTGCGGCGGCACGGCGAGCATGGTCGAAAGGTTGAATTCCCGGTCGACCAGACGCTTCGCTCGGTCTTCGATGTAGTTGTCGCCGCTGATCTGCGCATCGTTCACCTGGATCAGTCGGCCGCGGATCATCGGGTATAGCATCGGGTTAGGAATGCCGATTGCCGACAGTCTCTTTTCAATATCCGTCTTCTGGTCGGGCTGGATGTTGATGACGAAGCGGTTCGGTGCGTCCGGCGGCGTCGAATTGCGCCAGGCCTCCACAAGATCACCGCGGATTACGGTCAGCAGCAGCAAGGCCATGAGTCCGAGCGACAGCGCAACGATCTGCACTACAGTCGCGCCCGTGCGGCGCTGCAGCGCAGTCACGGCAAAGCGCCAGCTCGGATGCCGAATGCCGGCGCGCGCAAAACGCAGCGATTTCAGGCTCAGCCATCCGACCAGTGCAAACACCGCAAAGCCGCCCAGGAAACCGGCAGCCGTCAGCAGCCCCAGTTTGGGATTGCCGGCCTGCCACAACAGCAAGCCGATGAATGCAGTCAAACCGAGTGCATAGGTGGCCACGGTGACCGGCTGCGGGGTATCCTGTTCGCGCCGGATGACGCGGTTATGAGGTACGTTGCGCAGCTGCAGGATCGGCGGCACCGCAAAACCGATCAGCAGGACCATGCCAGTAGCCACGCCCTGCAATGCGGGCAGGAGGGTTGCCGGAGGCAGCGTGTTGCTAACGAGATTGCCAAGCCAGTCGAGCAGCACGAAGTGCGCCGCAAAACCGACCGCAGCACCCAGCACACTGCCGGCGAGCCCGACCAGGCAGAACTCGATCAGGTACATCAGCGTGACCTGGTTTTGCGTCAGGCCAAGGCAGCGCAGCATGGCGCAGGCGTCCAGGTGGCGCAGCATGAAGCGACGTGCAGCCATCGCAACGGCGATTGCCGCGAGCATTGCCGACAGCAGGCCGACGAGGGACAGGAATTGTTCGGCGCGGGTGAGCGTGGATTGCATTTCGGGGCGGCCGGACTCCAGCGACTCCAGCCGCACGCCTTTCACGTTCTCGCGTTCCATCCGGCTCTGCATCCAGCGCTGGAAGGACGCGACCGGCGCCGGCTCGCCGGCCAGCAGCAGGCGGTAAGTCACGCGCGATCCGTTCTGGATCAGGTTGGTTGCCGGCAAATCCGACAGCCGGAGCATCACGCGCGGCGCAAAATTCATGAAACCCGCTCCGCGATCCGGCTCGATGGAGATGATCTTCGTGATGCGAAACGCTTTGTCGCCCAAGCGCAGCGAGTCGCCCATCTTTGCGTTCAGCGATGACAGCAGCCCGGCATCGACCCACACCGTATCGGCATCGGGGATGTCCGCAGCTTCCCTGCCCTCGCCCTCGGGCACGTCCGTGATTTTCAGGCCGCCGCGCAAGGGGTAGCCGGGCGACACCGCCTTGATGGCAGCAAGCAGCGAGTGCGTGTTGTCGCCCTCACCGGCAATCACCATGCTGGGAAAGCTGACGGTATCCGCCAGCGTCAGGCCGCGTTTCCTTGCCTCGCTGCGCCAGGTGCCATTGATCGGATGGTCCGCGTTGATCACGAGGTCGCCGCCGAGCAACTGGTGTGCATCGCGAGCCAGTCCGGAACGCATGCGGTCGATGAAGAAACCGACCGACGACAGGGAAGCGACGGCGACGATCAGCGCCACCAGCAGAAAACGCAATTCGCCCGCCCGCCAGTCGCGGCGGGTCATACGCAAGGATTGAAGGAACATCAGGTACTCAGCCTTCTGAAGAGCCATTTGATGCCGCGCCACAGCTTGGGCAGCAGCCACACGGCAAGAATGAAAAATATTGCCAGAAAACTGAATAATACCCACGGATGGAAAAATGCTGCCCAGAGCCCCCCAAGTACGACAAAATCCTCCGAGAAGGAGGCCGCCCAGTTGCTGAACGGTTCAGGCGAGGTGTTGATCAGCGCCCTGCTCCCGGCCTTGGTCGCATGCGCACCGGCGGCGAAGGTGCCGCCGAGGATGGCGGCCATAGCCGACCATTCCGCCCCCATTTCGCCTAGTGCTGCCGCGCCGAGCACGGCACCGGCCGGCACCCGGATGAAGGTTTGCAGCGCATCCCAGGCTGAATCGATACCCGGCACCTTGTCAGCCAGGAACTCCACAAGCAGCAGGAAACCGGTCAGGCCCATGACCCACGGCGACTCCAGCACTTGCAAAGCCGGCGGCAGTTCGATCCAGCCGTTGCGGCCGAACCATCCGGCGAGAAACAACGTCATGTAAAGGCGAATGCCGCTGGCCCAGGAAAGACCGCTGGCCAGTGCCGCGGCGGAAAGTGCATCAGTCATGCTGCCCCCGGTCCTGCGGGTTACGATCGAAGTGGCGGCCGGCGGCGCTACGGTTAAACCGCGGCGACTCGGGAATCGAGGGCGAGCGTGCCACCAGCATGAAAGTGCCCGCCGCAATCAGCATCACCGGAATGATGAAGCGCCATCCCAGTCCGTAGTACTGACGGAAGAACGACAGGATGCCGGCGAGGATCAACAGCGGGCCGGCGACCACCGACGATTTGGTGATGCCATCGAGCACCAGGATTGCCGTGCCCGCACCTGCCAGGCCGATGATCCACAGCCAGTGGATGTCGGGCAGCCAGTCCAGACTATTGAGCAGCCAGGTAAGGCCCAGCACTATCAGCACGACCGGCAGCGCAGCGTCTTTCATCCTGTTCCCGATACTCCTTCTATAGAAACTGTTCGAATCCGCGCTGCCCGGATCTGCGTCGCCAACAACGCGATGGTCACATTACGCAACCCACGAACATCTATTTACTGCTCGAAAAATGCATCCACCTCGTCCAGGTATTTCTGCTTGGTTTCCAGGTCGAGAAAGGCCGCGGAAAAGCTGTTGCGCGCAAGCCGGTAGGCGTGGTCCTTCCCTAAAGGCAACACCTCGAACAACTGCACGAAATTGTCATTCACATAACCGCCGAAATATGCCGGATCGTCGGAATTCACCGTCACCACCAAGCCTGCATCGAGCAACTTCATCAGGTTGTGGTCATCCAGCTTGTCGAACACGCGCAGCTTGATGTTGGACAGCGGGCATACCGTCAGCGGGACCTTGTCGCGCGCCAGGCGCTGCGTGAGCGCAGCATCTTCAAGGCAGCGCACGCCATGGTCGATTCGTTCGACATGCAATATGTCCAGCGCATTGCGGATATAGTCGGGCGGTCCCTCTTCGCCCGCATGCGCCACGAGGTGCAGGCCAAGCTCCTTGCATCTGGCAAACACGCGCGCGAATTTCTCCGGCGGATGGCCGCGCTCCGACGAGTCGAGGCCGACGCCGATGAACTTGCCGCGATGCGGCAGCGACTGCTCCAGCGTCTCGAACGCAGCTTCTTCCGACAGGTGGCGCAGGAAGCACATGATCAATGCACCGCTCATGCCCCACTCCTTGCGCGCATCTTCCAGCGCGCGATGGATGCCGTCGATGACGGTGGCAAATGCCACGCCGCGTTCGGTATGGGTCTGCGGATCGAAGAAAAGTTCGACGTGACGCACATTATCTTCCCGCGCACGCTGCAGGTAGGCGCGCGTCATGTCATAGAAATCCTGCTCGTGCAGCAGCACGCTGGCACCCGCGTAGTAAATGTCGAGGAACGACTGCAGGTCGGTAAACGCATACGCGCGCCGCAAGTCCTCGACCGATGCGTACTTGAGGTTGACCCCGTTGCGCCGCGCCAGTTCGAAGATTAGTTCCGGTTCGAGCGTCCCTTCGATATGCAGGTGCAACTCGGCTTTGGGCATCTTCTGCACGACAGTGCGTAGTGCGGCATCCATTCGTCATCCTTTCTCGCGTTTGGTGTGAATTATGTGCGATTTTACGATGGTCGAAAGGTATTACAGCAAAAATCGAGAGGCTTCTTGCAGGTATTCTTTGCGCTGGTCAAGACTATCTGGGGAACTCGCGACGCGACCGGCACATTGCGGGCAGCACGGTACAGCGCGCACCACGGTGGACGCTACAGCGTATTGCCGCGCATCGGATCGATATGCGTCTTCTCATGCATTTCCTGGCATGGCGCGCAGCGTTCGGCCGTCGGTTGCACTTGCAGTCGCTCATACGGAATTTCCGTTTCACAAACGACGCAGTCACCGTAAGTGTCGTTCTCCATGCGCTTGCGCGCCGCTTCGATTGCGCGCAGTTCCGAAATGTCGCGCGTGACGGCAGCATTTTCCAAGTCGACTTCCAGGTTCGCGAAGGACGAGTCGCCCGGGTCCGGCAGATCGGAGGCCACCTGCCTGTATCCCTCCTTCGCGTTCATCTCCCGCACGAGGTCGGCGCGCAATGCCCGGTCACGTTCGTCCAGCGTCCGTTTCAAATGGGCGAGTTGTTGCTCGGTCAGGTTTGCCATGATGGATCTTTCGAAATCAGTATCGAGAAAACCAGCCTCAATGCGCTGGCCTCGGAATCGTTATGGGAATGCGCGGTGGCTCCTCACCGATCCTGGGAGCCTCCAGCGAAGTCCCTATCGAAAATCATACGCCGGTCGTTGCCGCGTGCGCCACCACGCCGCGAATGCGAAGCCGGCGCCGAGCGCGACCGCCATGACAGTCTTGCGATGGAGTGCGGCCGTGGTATAGAGGCTGGACTCGAATACCGGCCAGTCCTGCCCTTGCCGCTCCTGCAGGTTGGAGCCTGCACCGTACAGCCCGTGCTGGCTGCGGTCGCGTGCCGGCCTGTCGGATTTCTGGAAGCCGAACAGGAACCGCTTCATGTAGCTGTCCATCATGCGCGGCGCATAGTGGGCGCTTGACGCCATCATTTTTGCAGCGCCACCGACGTACACGTCGCGCTCGAAGTGCTCCGCTGCATGCAGGATCGCCTCGGCAACCACTTCCGGCGCATAGACCGGCGGTGGAAGACGTGGCTCCACGTCCATATAGTTTTTTGCATGGTCGATGAACATGGTGTCGATTGCTGCTGGCTTGACCAGCGTCACGGCAACGGGGGCGTTTTCCGCCTCCAGTTCCAGCCGCAGCGAATCAGTAAAGCCCTTCACCGCATGCTTGGACGCCGCGTAAGCTCCCTGTAGCGGCACGGCATGATCGGACACCTCGCTGCCGATATTGATCAGTGCGCCGCCATGCTGCTTGAGGTGTTCGATGGCAACGAGCGAGCCATGGACGACGCCCCAGAAATTGGTTTGGAACAAGCGTCGCTGGTCCTCCATGGATACATCCTCCAGGCGGCCGAAAATGGAAATTCCGGCATTGTTGACCCAGGTATCGAAACCGCCAAAGCGCTCGATAGCCGCGCGTCCTGCCTTGCGCACGTCCTCCTCGATGCCGACATCTGCGACTACATGGATTGCCTGCGCGCCTTTCTTAGTCAACTCAAAGGCAAGTTGCTTCAGCGCATCTTCGTTGCGCGCGACCAGCACCAGCTTTGCGCCGCGATGTGCGGCCATGCGCGCGGTCGTCAGGCCGATCCCGCTAGTTGCACCAGTGATCACGATAACTTGGTCTGCAACTTTTTTCAGGCGATATTTCATCTGGAAGCTCCTTTCCGCTCCCTTTCAGCGAAAAGCATGCCTAGCCGTTGTTCATTGCATAGGCATCATTGAAGACATTACAAGTGCCGGCGCATTTGACACTGTGCTGAAATTTTTACCCGGACCATGCGCGAATTTGCATGACGCCACTGTGCTCCCTCTCAGACCGCCTAGAATGGCTTTCATGTGCGGACGTTTTGCCCTAGCCTATCCATCGGCTGTACTTCAGGCGTGGTATGGATGCATCGCCATGCCATCCTATTCCCCGCGGTACAACATTGCTCCGGGCAACGCCATCGTTGCCGTGCGTGTGGAGGAAAGCGGACGCACTGGCTGCATGATGCGCTGGGGCTATATTCCGTCATGGGCCAAGGACCCGGCTGCGCTGCCGATGCTGCACAACGCGCGTGGCGAAACCGTGGCAGACAAACCCATGTTCCGCACCGCCTTCCGCCGCCGGCGCTGCCTTATTCCGGCATCCGGCTTTTACGAATGGAAGACCGTGCCGGACCAACGCTCACGACAGCCGTTCTTTATTTCCAACAAAGACGGATCGCCCCTCTCTTTTGCCGGCATCTGGTGCAACGCCGGCACTGCCGAGGGCGAGCGCGTGGACACTTGCGCCATCCTGACCACCGGCGCCAATGCCGTACTCGAACCGATCCATTACCGCATGCCAGTCATCATTGAGCGTAAGGACTGGGAAACCTGGCTGAACCCGGACTTGGCGGACGACGCACTTCTGATGGAACTGATTGCGCCTTCCGATGCCGAAAAAATGCAAGCGTGGGGCGTTGCTCACGCAGTCAACAAAGTTACGAACGACAATCCTGCTCTCTTGCTTCCGATTGCGTAATTTCTTGTGACCAAGTCACGCATAGCACAACGGAAAAATGCGAGGCGTGCCATGAACTATCCGAAAAACCATTTCGGCGTGCCGCAATATCCTGAACAGGATGCACGCCGGTTGTTCGTGTTGCTATCGGCAATCGACCTTCTTGAACGACCGACAGTATCCGCTGTTGCCGACCTTACCAGCCTCAAGCGGGAAAACATCGATGCCGACGTCGCACGCCTGCGCGAAGAGTTCGGTGTGGTGTTGCACAAGGTGGGCGACATCTATCACATCGAATCTTGGGGCGATGTACTCAACAAGAATGGCGTCAAGCGGTTCCTGAAGGCTTGATCGGGCCCATGCCTCCACCGGCAACCACAAGTGGCAGCACTACAACATTAGCCAAAATATCTATTTGCTCAAATATAAACTAACCGATCCGGGTAAACTCCTTCTCCTTTTGGCCGATCCAGCCCATACAGTCACGGCCACGCTTTGGGAGTCGTTTTAATTGAGAAAGACCATGGACAGGTTCCGTGCCTTCTTACCGCAACGCATGGCGGTCAATGGCAGGGAACGGTTTCGCGCATCCTGCGGCGCCTTACTCGCCATCATGCTGACCGGCTTGGTCAGTCACTTTGCGCTCGACTCCGGTACGAACCTCCCGGCACTGATTGCGCCGATGGGTGCGTCCGCGGTATTGCTGTTCGCGCAACCGGCCAGCCCGCTCGCCCAGCCATGGTCGATCGTCGGCGGAAATGTCGTGTCCGCGGCAGTCGGGGTCGCGTGCGCGCAATGGATTGGAGAACCGATGCTTGCTGCTGCAATGGCAGTGGCCGGCGCGATTGCGGCGATGTTCGCGCTGCGCTGCCTGCATCCGCCCGGCGGCGCGATCGCCTTGTCGGCTGTGCTCGGCGGGCCTGCCGTCCATGCAGCCGGGTTCAGTTATCTGTGGGCGCCGGTCGGGCTCAACTCGCTGCTGCTGCTTGCAGTCGCCCTGCTGTTCAACAATGCGACGCGCCGGCGTTATCCGCATATCGTTCAGCGCGACCATAGCAATGTCCACGAAACGGCGGACGCGCCGCCCGGCGACCGCGTTGGCTTTACACCTGCAGACCTCGACGATGTACTGAAGCAGTACAACCAGGTGCTCGACGTGAGCCGTGACGATCTCGAATCGCTCTTCATGCAGGCAGAAATGCACGCCTACCGCCGCCGCTTCGGCGAAATCACGTGCGCCGAGATCATGTCCCGGGACATCGTGACGGTGGAATACGGGACGACGCTCGAGGACGCCTGGACTTTACTGCGACGGCACAAAATCAAGGCGCTGCCTGTTATCGACCGCGCACGCCGCATCGTTGGCATCGTGACTTTCGTCGACTTCATGAAGCACGCCAACCTCGATGTCTACCCACGTTTTGACGAGAAGCTGCGTCGCTTCATCCGGCGCACGTTGGACACCCATTCCGACAAACCGGAAGTGATTGGCCAGATCATGACCAAGACGGTGCGCACCGTCAGTACGGACATGCATATCGTGGATCTCGTGCCCCTGCTGTCCGATATCGGCCTGCATCACGTTCCCGTGATTGACAAGGAGCGCCGGCTCGCGGGCATGATCACCCAGTCGGACCTGATTGCCGCCCTGTATCGCGGCCGCCTGGCAGATGCTACCGAAGCAGCATAACGGCGTCGGGGGAGCGCATGCCATAGCGGCAACTCCCGGAACGACGCTCCGACCTCGTAGGACAAACTCCCACCGAAAAATAGCCGCAAAATCCATTGCCGTCGCCGTCGCGCGCACTTATAGTTGATTTGAATCAATTTCATTTGCGGCATTGCTTCTTTATTCTGCTAGTCGTCCCTACGAGGTAATGGCCTGCGCCCGAGTACCCGCATACCACTACCACATACCGACAGCGAGCCATTGATGAAATGGCACTGTGTAACAACAGTTTCCTTCTCTAACCATGCTCAAGAACCTCACAATCAAGTCCCGCCTCATCTTTGTCATCGGTTTTCTTTCCCTGCAACTGATCATTGGCGGAATCATTGGCATCGTCAACCTGGGCCTTGCCAATGACGCGATGAAGTCACTGTATGACAATCGCCTCGTTGCGCTCGGCCAACTGGACCAGGTGGTGCGCCTGTTGAATGTAAATGAGCTCGCAATTGCAAAGGCCATCTCGGACGAACCGGCGGAGGCTGCGCGCCTGATGAATGAGGTCGACGCCAATATCACACAGGTCAGCAAGGTCTGGGACGAATACATGGCGACGTACCTGACCCCGGAAGAAAAGAAGCTCGCCACGCAGTTTGCCGAAAGCCGCCAGAAGTTCATCGATGACGCGCTCAAGCCTGCGGTCGCCGCGATACGTGCTGCGGACACGCAGCGCGCGACGGAGTTGTTACACGGCCCGATGGAAAAACTGTTCAATCCGGTTCGCCAGAACATCAACGAGCTGATCAAGCTCCAGCTCGACGTTGCGAAACGCGACTTCGAGCAATCCCAGAGCACCTATCGCCTGGTGACCATTACCTGCACGGCAGGCATCCTGTTCGGCCTCGTGCTCGCGGCGGTCGTAGGCACCTGGTTGATCCGCGCCATCACGCGGCCACTCGACAAGGCAGTTCATGTGGCTGGCAGCATCGCCGCGGGCGACCTGACGCAGCAGATCGATGTCCACACCCGCGACGAAACCGGCCGCCTGATGCAGGCACTGAAGAACATGAACGACAGCCTGGTGAATATTGTGAGCCAGGTGCGCTCCGGCACCGACACGATCGCCACAGCGGCAATCCAGATCGCCGCCGGCAATCAGGACCTATCGTCACGCACCGAGCAACAGGCCGGTTCGCTGGAAGAGACGGCATCGTCAATGGAGGAATTGACGTCCACCGTGAAGCAGAATGCCGACAATGCACGCCAGGCCAACCAGCTGGCCACGTCAGCGTCCGAAGTCGCGAGCAAGGGCGGCGCGGTCGTATCGCAAGTGGTGGAGACGATGGGTGCAATCAATGAATCCTCGCGCAAGATTGTCGACATCATCAGTGTGATCGACGGCATCGCTTTTCAGACAAACATCCTTGCGCTGAATGCTGCCGTGGAAGCCGCACGTGCCGGCGAACAGGGGCGCGGTTTTGCCGTAGTCGCTGCGGAAGTCCGCAACCTGGCACAACGCTCCGCAGCGGCGGCAAAGGAAATCAAGGCGCTGATCGACGACTCGGTCGAGAAAGTGCACACCGGCGCAGAATTGGTCAACGACGCCGGGGCCACCATGCAGGCGATCGTCGACAGCGTGCAGCGCGTCACCGATATCATGGGAGAAATTACCGCTGCAAGCCAGGAACAGACCGCCGGCATCGAACAGATCAACCATGCAATCACCCAGATGGATCAGGTGACGCAACAGAATGCCGCGCTGGTGGAAGAAGCCGCTGCTGCCTCCGAAGCCATGCAGGGCCAGGCAGACCAGTTGCAGCATGTGGTCAGCGTATTCAAGCTGAACATGAGAGAGGCCGCATCCTTCTCACCACGCGCAACAAGTACGTCGGCATTGGCACAGTCGAGCGCCGCCGTTGCACCGCCCGAATCAGGAACGATGACGATCGCCACATCGCTGAAGCGCCTGACATGACTGCCGATGAAAACGACCGGGAGGCGTTCTGACGAACAAGCCTCTGGCCTGACAATTGCCGCCCTCCGGGGCGGTTTTCATTTGTGACGCTAGGCAATGTACAGCGCTATCCTGCAGAGGTTGCTGATTTCCTCCTTCACTTTCGTACGCCGCACTTCTCATGCCTATCGCGTCGCCTATACTGGCTTTACGCCTTCTTGCCGGCACCTTGATGCTGCGCATGCCAAAAGGCGAAAGGAGAAATTCCATATGGGAACCAGACAGCCACATGGCGACAAGGCCACCAGCCAGAAACTCGCCCCCGAGCAAGCCGGCGCACAACAACCCGTCGCGCCAGGCGGCCCGTATGCTGGCCGGCCGCTGGACGGGAGCCAGTACATCGATGTGATTGAAGAGCAGGAATATGCGGAACGGCGCCCCACCCCGGAAGAACAGAGGCCGCGCTTCTCGTACCTGCACGCACCGCCGCCGCGCAAGCGCACCGGCAAATAAAAGGAAATCGGATCGAGCCCGAAACGAATCCCGCCTTACTGACGTTTAGTTTGGCGGTCACTCTTCTTCTGGCTGTTCGACACGTTCGGCAGGAAAGCAAGAACGATGAGTGCCACCAGCGACAGGCCGGGAAAAATCGCGGCAGCAATTGCGCCGATGCCTGCCCAAAGGAAGAAGCTGCGCTGCTTCATCTTGTAGGCCACGCCGCCAAGGAGCAGGCCGACCGCCACGGATTTCAGGAAGATGGGAATGAGTTCATTGATTGGCATGGGATTGCAAAACGTCTGAATGCTTCAATGGTGCAAGGTAATGATGAGCGGATGAAATAGCCCGCGTCGCCTGTTCAGGTTGCCTGGAGGCCGCAGCCATGGGCGTTCGCGCGTCGCAGGTTTTCCGGACAAATCTGCCGTTCCCGCAAACATGCCGCCTCGACAGTTCCATTCAACTTGTTGACTCTTCTTTGTATGCTGCCGTTTTACGTGCAGGCGAAAAAATCGCAACTCATGCAAATGAATTTCCGCCGAAGTTGTCATAGGTTCTGAAGCAAGCAACCGAAGGACGGCGAAAACAAGGGAATGCCTGTGGACGACAGAGACCGGCATTCTACCGGAATGGCGCCGAGATGGAATGGACATCCAGTCCCTTATCCGAGATACAGCCAGGACGCATCGAGGATGCAGCGACAATGCAATGCTCAAGGGTCGATACTCGTTACAGTAGGCAACCGCCAGTGTGTCGTCAGGTGAATGAGAATCCTGGACTGCCCACACCATTTGACGCATAACAAGGACGGAAACCGTCGCCGGCACGATGACTAAAAGTTACTTACTAACGAAGTATTAGTCCTCGCGAGCGATGCCCCATGGATATGCAGCACTCAGCTGAGCTGGCCCGTCTGGCCGCCCTGAAATCCTTCCAGATCCTGGATACGCCGCCGGAGCCGGAATTCGACCGGCTGACGCAATTTGCGGCGCGCATCTGCGAGACGCCGATTGCCACAATCACGCTCGTCGACGAAAAACGCCAGTGGTTCAAATCGGCGGTTGGCCTGGACCTGCCCGAAACCGATCGCACGATTTCCTTCTGCACGCACACGATCAACAGCCAGCAGCCATTTGTGATTGCTGATGCCCTGAACTTCCCGGAATTCAGCCAAAACCCGCTCGTCACCGGTGCTCCGCATCTGCGATTTTATGCAGGCATTCCGCTCCGGACCTCCGACGGATATGCGCTTGGCGCGATGGCAGTGATGGACACGGTGCCGCGCAAGCTCACGCCAGTGCAGCAAACCGCGCTGGAGATGCTCGGCGAGCAGGCCGTCGTCCACATCGAATTGCGCCGCCGCCGCAAGGAACTCGAAAAGATGGCGGCAGAGCGCGACCAGATCAACGCCGCACTGAGCCGGCAGGCAGAACACCTGCGCCAGGCGCAGCGCATTGCCGGTGTCGGCAGCTGGTCGATGGACGCGGCGACATGGCGTATCACCTGCTCCGACGAGATCTATCGCATCTTCGGCGTGAGTCAAGTCAACCAGACGGAGGAATGCGACTCCTTCATTGCCTGCGTCCATCCTGAGGACAGCGAACGCGTGCTCACGGAAATCAGGGTCAGCCTCCATGAACGGACGCCGCTCGATATCGAACACCGCATCGTTCGGCAAAACGGCGACGTGCGCCATGTGCATGCACGTGCAGAACACCACGTCGATGCGAACGGGCAGCACATGCTGTCCGGTACGGTACAGGACGTCACCGAGCAGCGCCGCTCGCAGGAACGCCTGCACCTGCTGAACACCTGCATCGCGCGGCTGAACGACATCATCATGATTACCGAGGCCGAACCGTTCGAGGAACCGGGGCCGCGCATCGTGTTCGTGAACCAGGCCTTCGAGCAGCGCACCGGATACCGGCAGGAAGAAGTGCTCGGACGGTCGCCGCGCATGCTGCAAGGCCCCAAAACGCAGCGTGCCGAACTCGACCGCATCCGCACGGCGCTGGCAAGAAAGGAGCCGGTCTCCGCGGAGCTGATCAACTACACCAAGGCAGGCAACGAATTCTGGCTGGAGCTCGACATCGTGCCGATCACCAACGGCACTGGCGAGGTGACGCATTACGCGGCAATCGAGCGCGACATCACGCAACGCAAGTCGAACGAGCAGGAGATCGAGCGTCTCGCATTCTACGATCCGCTGACCGGCCTGCCCAACCGGCGGCTGCTGCTGGACCGGCTGCAGCACGCACTGGCGCTTGCGGCCCGTAACCGCCATTCCGGCGCCCTGCTCTTCATCGATCTCGACAACTTCAAGGCCCTTAACGATACCCTCGGCCATGACAAGGGCGACCTGCTGTTGCAGCAGATCGCGCTGCGGCTGGCGGCTTGCGTGAGGAAGAGCAATACTGTTGCCCGCTTCGGCGGTGACGAGTTCGTGGTCATGCTGGAAGAGCTCAGCGTCAAACCACGCATTGCGGCAGCACAGGCGGAGTTCGTCGCGGAGAAAGTCCTCGCCAGCTTCCACGATCCCTTCCAGCTCGGCGGCTACGATTACCACAGCACGCCGAGCATCGGCGTAGCACTGTTCAACAAGCAGGACAACAACCTGGAAGAATTGCTGAAGCGGGCCGATCTCGCGATGTACCAGGCCAAGGCATCCGGGCGCAATGCCATCCGCTTCTTCGATCCTGAGATGCAGGCCATCATCACTGCCCGCGTGAACCTCGAACGCGAGTTCCGCAAGAGCTTGCAGCTGAGCGAATTCGTACTGCATTACCAGCCGCAGACCGACGGCCTGGGCCACGTAATCGGCGTCGAAGCGCTCGTGCGCTGGCGCCATCCTCGACAGGGGCTTGTATTCCCCCAAGTATTCATCCCGCTGGCGGAAGAGACCGGACTGATCATGCGGCTCGGCCAGTGGGTACTCGAGACAGCCTGCAAGCAGCTTGCGGCCTGGGCAAATCAGCCTGCGGTTTCCGACGTCAGCATTGCAGTGAACGTCAGTGCGCGGCAGTTCCGCCATCCCGAGTTCGTCGATCAGGCACTTGCCGTCATCAAGCAGACCGGCGCGGACCCGCGCCGCCTGAAGCTGGAATTGACCGAAAGCGTGCTCGTCGAGAACCTCGAGGACACGATCGCCAAGATGAGCACGCTCAAGGCGCATGGCGTCGGGTTCTCGCTGGATGATTTCGGTACCGGTTATTCCTCGCTCTCCTACCTGAAGCGGCTGCCGCTGGACCAGCTTAAGATCGACCAGTCATTCGTCAGGGATGTGCTCACCGACGCCAACGACGCCGCCATCGCACGCACCATCGTCGCACTCGGCCAGACACTTGGCCTGGAGGTCATCGCGGAAGGAGTGGAAACGGAAGACCAGCGCGACTTTCTGGCGGAGTTCGGTTGCCACGCCTATCAGGGCAACCTGTTCAGCCGGCCGCTTCCCGCGGAACAGCTCTGAGCCAGCCGATTCCGTTACAGGTGCAGCCTCGTTCCTACGGCCTGTTCACAATCGATCGGCGATCCCTGCACGTGTGCTTCCGTCAGCGTCTTCAAAGACGTGTAACAAAAGAACATCTGTGCGCGAGCAAGCGCAACACCAATACCGGCGAGATCACGCATACTCGACAACATCGATCACCTCGGAGGCGCAAATGCACATGGACAAGGACACTTTTCTTTCAGTAGCGGCCTCGACCCCATTCGTTTCCATCGACCTCATCGTGAGGAATGAACAGGGCCAGGTCCTGCTCGGATACCGACGCAACCGGCCGGCGCAGGATTTCTGGTTCGTGCCTGGCGGCCGCATCAGGAAGAACGAGCGGACACAGGATGCGCTTCAGCGCATTGCGCGCAATGAACTGGGAATAGAGGCAAGCGGTGGAACGCTGATCGGCGTTTTCGATCACTTTTATGACGACAATTTCTACGGTACACCCGACATCGGCACGCATTATGTTGTGTGTGCCTATCAATGGCAGGTCGCCGCAAATGCGTCCCTTGCCCACGACGATCAGCATGCGGAGCTGCGATGGTGGGACGTGGCAACATTGCTCGCCAGCCCGCAAGTGCATCCAAACACAAAGCTGTATTTTTGCAAGACGCCGGACAACGGCTTCCGCTGCAAATGTCCGGACACGCCCGCCAGCGCTACAGTCCCCGGCACATAGCCAACGGGCACGCCGTACTGTCGCCTAGCCTGCCTCCTTGAAGGCGGCTTCGATCATCTTCTTGCGCATCCAGTCCCTTTCAAAGACCGGCCATCCAGCTCAATCCTTCCACCGTCCCCTTCTTCGGCCGATACTCGCATCCAAGCCAGCCTTCATAACCAAGCTCGTCAAGCAGGCGGAACAAATACGGATAATTGACCTCCCCCGTATCAGGTTCGTTACGCTCCGGCACGCCGGCGATCTGGATGTGGCCGATATGGGGAAGATAGTGTCGCACCTTCATCGCGATATCGCCCTCCATGATCTGTACATGGTAGAAGTCCATCTGCACCTTCAGGTTATCGGCGCCGACTTCCTCGCGGATCGCATGAGCCTCGTCCTGCCGGTTGAGGAAATAGCCAGGCATGTCGCGCGTGTTGATCGGTTCGATCATCACCGCAATGCCGTGTGCGGCACACTCCGCGCAGGCGTAGCGCAGATTGTCGACGAAGATGGCACGATGGCGCGCGCGGTCGGCGCCTTCCGGCAGGACGCCGGCCATGACATGCAGGCGCGGCGTGTCGAGAACTTTGGCATAGGCGATCGCATTGGCGACACCGGCACGGAATTCGTCCTCGCGGCCTGCCAGCGATGCCATCCCGCGCTCTCCCGCCGTCCAGTCGCCGGGAGGCATGTTGAACAGGACGTTCTCCAGTTTGTTCGCCTTCAGACGCACGGCGATTTCCGCTGCTTCGTACTCGTAGGGGAACAGGAACTCGACAGCCTTGAAGCCGGCCTGCGCCGCGGCTTCGAAGCGCTGCAGGAACGGCACCTCGTTGAACATCATGGAGAGGTTGGCTGCGAACTTTGGCACGGCACTTCCTTTTGAAAACGGGATGATCGAGATGGGACGCCACCAGCCCTGCCCGGACCAGCAGCCTGCCCATCATGAAGTTGGCCCCGATTATATCTACCGGAACGCACCTCGCGGCCTGGCGACGATACGCCGACAGATGCGAAGCACCTGAGGCTCAGGGTGCAGGGATCAGGAAAAGCCGGCACCTTCGCCGTCGTTCACCGCCGTGCTTCCGGCTCGTACGCTATGCGCGTGACCCGTCCGCGCCAATAGGGTTTCTCCCCGCCGGGCAGCACCCACGAGACCTCGCCTTCCAGCGGGATGCGCATGCCGTTGCGCTCCTCGTAATTCCAGAAGCGCCCCTGCCATGGCGTCGGAACAACCTTGCCATCGACCGTGCGCCCGCGCGCTTCGGCGCGCACCGTACCGATCAAGCCTTCGTCATCGAATTCAAATAACAGGGTCACCACGGTGTCCCCATCCTTCAGTGTCGCGCGCGCGGAGATGTCGCCGACGGCCTCCCAGCGCACGCCCTGGCTCGGCAAAAGCGCCGTCGGGTACCAGGCAGCCTCTGCGAAGAAGCGCATCAGCTCGCCCTCCGCAAGCGCCGGGGTATCGGGCATGTCGGCCAACGTGGCAAGGCCGGCCAGCGATGCGCGCAGGATTCCCTTTCCGTTGACGTAGGCGTCATGCACATGCACATTCACGCCAGGCACCATCGCAATGCGCCCATCCCAGTCGAAACCGGGCCGCCGTGTAACCACAAGCTGGGTGGAGGTAAAACCGCTCCATTGCTCGCCGCTCTCACTCATGTTGAAGGTACCGGCATGCTCGATTTTCACGAGCGAGACCATCGGCAGTCCCGGCTTCAGTGCGGCACGGAAGTAGCGTTGCACCGGTGCGGGCAACCCATTGAGCTCGGCCGGGTCGAACGACTGCGGCTGCATGGGTGTGCGTGCAGCGAGCAGTTCGGCGCGCAGCGCGTCTGTCCCATTGTTCCATCGGTACGCACCGTAAGCGAATGCCATGGCGACGACCGCCGCAAGCGTAACGAGAGTGAAGATAATTTTCTGCCAGATCATGCCATCCCTTTGAGTAAAAATACGGCGCGGCTGCGGCCGGAAAATGCTTCCCGGTCCGAACCGCTTTCCGTTCATGTTAGCACCGCCGGCAAGGGGCGCCGCAGGGAGCGCGGCATCTCGGGGCCGCGCCCGAAGCGCACCACGAGGTCCGGCCGTCCGCTACCGAGACCGAGCATGGCCGCCAGCCGGGAACGGAATCCGGGAACTTCCACCGGCTGGTTCATGAATGCATTTCGAATGCCCAGTGCAGTTGCCTGCAGCGCGAATCGCTCATAGCAGCGGCCCGCCTCGATCCAGTGCTCCTTGTCGTCGGCTTCGGACACGAACACGGCGATGCCGGAGGAACTGCGAACCTGCCGTACAAGCTTGTCGTTCTCGCGCTTGGGCGTGGCGAACAAGTCGAACAATACCTGGCCAAGCCAGCGCGGTGCGGAAGGATTGCCCGACGTAGCGGCAAAAAGCCCGTCGCCTGCGTCCAATGCTTCCCGCTCACTGAAACGGACCCACTTGAGCAGCTCGTCAACGAAGCCCCTGTCGCTCATCTGTTCCAAGTTTGCCTGCACGATAAACTCAAGCAGCTTTTCCATGATTCCCGATTCGGTGAACAGCAGGACGCGCACACCCCGGCCGTTGCCCGCACGCTCGAGCAGCATCATCTCCTCGTTGTCGAGCTGCTCGCCATCGTATTCGTTACGTGTGCACTGCCGCTGCGGGATCGCCTTGAACAATGGCGTCGCGACGGCTTTCGACGGCCTGAGGTCGATACGCACGCTCTCCACGGGGCCGGGTTCGAAACCTGGTATCGCCCAATAACCGCAAGCCTGCGCGGCCTGCACCAGGTTCTCCGCAGCGCAACCAAGCGACACGAAGAGGTGATGATCGTCGGGGTCGACCACGGGACATCGCCGTGTCATGTCGGGAAGGATCGCAATCTCTTTCTCGCGGATTGCAAACTTCCAGCATTGGGTGTTATGGCTGGAGGGTGCGAGGGTCGCGTGGCGTACCAGTTCGAGCATGAGCGCGGAGCGCTCGTTCATGACACTGCCGTCGAAAGGCCGCCAGATGGAATGCACCGCATCCTCGTAGCTTTGTCCGGACGGGTGCGCCGCGCACCCCGGCAACAGGAGCGGTGAGCCAAGCGCCATTGCCGTTGCCGTTTTTTGCAGGAATTCTCTTCTGATCATCGTAATCGGGACTGCCCGACGAATTCGAAAGGACACGAAACGAACAAGAAAGGCGCCATTTGGTGGCACCACGGCCCGCTTCTGTTGCAATAAATGAATTGCATAAATAGTACGCCTGCAGGAATTTCATTGCCCTATCCGGGATCAAGATATTTCGAGCGCGTCGCCTGCACGTTCGCCTGCCCGAGTGTCTGATTAGTGCACCGCCACTAACGAGAAGCCGACTTTCATCCTGTAGACTGCCCCCGGTTTATCGACGCCTTTTAAGAGGGTGTTATGAACTGGTTTAGGGGTCGCGCAGCCCCAGGAACAGGCTGCCTGCGGTGTTGCGGCGCTTGCGCAGGGGGCCAACCTGCGCGTCGCACCACGCCTTGCACTGCATCCCTTCTCGCTCGAACGCGACCCCTAAACCAGTTCATAACACCCTCCAAAGTGACACAAATGACAACTACAAACTACTCCCACCTTCTCGCGCCGCTCGATCTCGGTTTTACCAAACTGCGCAACCGCGTCATCATGGGTTCGATGCACACTGGCCTGGAAGACCGCTTCTACAACTATCCAAAACTGGCTGCCTACTTCCGTGAACGCGCCCGGGGTGGCGTCGGCCTGATCGTCACCGGCGGTATTTCGCCCAACCGCGAAGGCTGGCTGCTACCGTTTGGCGGCACCGTTAACAGCGTGTTCGACATCCCTAACCATCGCCGCGTCACAGACGCCGTGCATGAAGAAGGCGGAAAGATCGTGATGCAGATCCTGCATGCGGGCCGCTACGGTTACCAGCCGTTCGTGGTGTCCGCATCGGACATCAAGTCCCCCATCTCGAAGTTCAAGCCGCGCGCGCTTACCGAAGGCGGCATCCTGCGCACCATCCGCGACTACGCACGCTGCGCGAGGCTGGCCAAGCAGGCCGGCTATGACGGCGTGGAGATCATGGGCAGCGAAGGCTACCTGATCAACCAGTTCCTGTGCGCGCGAACCAACCAGCGCACCGACCGCTGGGGCGGTTCGATCGAGAACCGCATGCGCCTGCCGGTCGAGATCGTCAAAGCAGTGCGCGCTGCAGCAGGCAATGACTTCATCATCATGTACCGCCACTCCCTGCTCGACCTGGTCGAGGGCGGCAATACCTGGGACGACGTGGTCGCCGTGGCCAAGGCCCTGGAACAGGCAGGCGTCAACATCATCAACACCGGCATCGGCTGGCATGAAGCGCGCGTGCCGACCATCGTGACATCGGTGCCGCGCGCCGCATTCCGCAGCCTGGCCGGACGCCTTCGCAAGGAAATATCGATTCCGGTTGTCGCGTCGAACCGCATCAACACGCCGGACGTCGCAGAAGACATCCTCGCCAGCGGCGATGCCGACCTGGTATCGATGGCACGTCCCTTCCTCGCCGATCCGGAGTTCGTCAACAAGGTCGCTGCCGGCCGTACCGACGAAATCAATACCTGTATCGCCTGCAACCAGGCCTGCCTCGACCATACCTTTGCCAACAAGCGCGCGAGCTGCCTCGTTAATCCGCGTGCTGGATATGAAACCGAACTCGTCTACACCAAGACGAGCCAGCCGCGTCGCATTGCGGTGGTCGGTGCCGGCCCGGCCGGGCTGTCCGCCGCCACCGTCGCGGCAGAGCGCGGCCACAAGGTCACGCTGTTCGATGCCAGCGATCGCATTGGCGGCCAGTTCAACTTCGCCATGCGCGTGCCGGGCAAGGAAGAATTCGCGGAGACGCTGCGTTACTTCCGCCGCCGCCTTGAGGTCACCGGTGTCGAGCTGGTGCTGAACCGGAAGGTCACCCGTGAAGAGCTGCTGCAACAGGGTTACGACGAAGTGATCGTTGCCACCGGCATTGCGCCGCGCACGCCGAAGATCGACGGCATCAACCATCCTAAAGTCCTGTCCTACCTCGATGTGCTGAAGAACAATGCGCCAGTCGGTGAGCGTGTGGCCGTGGTCGGTGCCGGCGGCATCGGTTTCGACATCAGCGAGTTCCTGCTGCATGACCGGCATGTGCCGCTGCCCGAACGGCTGGATCACTGGCTGGCCGAATGGGGCGTCGATCTCACCGCTGGGGTTCGCGGCGGCCTGGGCGAGCCCAAGCCGGAAAAGCCGGTGCGGCAGGTCTACCTGCTGCAACGCAAAACCTCCAAGCTGGGCGCCACCCTGGGCAAGACGTCCGGCTGGGTGCATCGCGCGACGCTGCAGCGCAAGGGCGTGAAGATGATCGCCGGCGTCGAGTACCGCAAGATCGACGACCAGGGCCTGCATGTCACCGTCAATGGCGAACCGCGCGTGCTGGAAGTGGACAACGTGGTCATCTGCGCCGGTCAGGAGTCACTCACCGAGCTGATGCCAAAGGAACAGAACGGCAGCGGTCCGCGCTTTCACCTGATCGGTGGTGCCGCACTGGCCGCCGAACTGGATGCGAAGCGCGCCATCCGCGAAGGTGCGGAGCTCGCCGCGAAGCTGTAAGCGCTTCTTTGAAAACTGCGCGCACCGCTCCACCGGTGGCGCCGAACTCTCGGGTGCCGCGGGCTGGGGCGTTGAGTCGACTTCAAAAGGCCTATGTGAAGGTCTGGAAGGAGTCGGCGCATGCCCCTTCCGCGGCAACCGGATAGAGTCACATTCCGGAAAAGATTGAGCGCTCGGTGCACCTCATCCCGCGCCTCACCGCGCACCAAATAATTGCGCCGTCATTATTCTTCCCTCTGCCTCCTGCCTGAATTCGAAATCGCGTTCCGCCGACTGCGTTAACGTGCCTCGCCATCAAAAATAGATAAAGAAACAATTCTTTGTGACATACAGGCCTCCTTCCTTCTTTTCCGAAGGAAGGATCACAAAAACTTCGGTTTTACTGCGATGCATTGGCAACTACAATTCGCATTCGCGAATTGCTCCGGTGATGGGATCGATGCGCATCGGAAGAACTGCTTCAGCTGCGCAGCAAATCAATTACCGGCCAGCGATGCGTCGGACGAAAGACATCTTTCAAGATTCTTTACACGTCCAGTTTGCTACATCGGACTTGACTGCTTTAAGACAACTCTTTTAACGACAAGGGAATATGAAACGTATCCTGCTTTTTCTTGTAACCAACCTCGCCATCGTGGTCGTCCTTGGCATTTCTGCCAGCCTGCTTGGTGTCAATAAGTACCTGACTGCCAACGGCCTGAATCTTGGCATGTTGCTCGTCTTCGCCGCACTCATGGGTTTTGGCGGCGCATTCATTTCGCTGTTCCTGTCCAAACCGATTGCAAAATGGTCGACAGGTGCACGCGTGATCGAACACCCGAGCAACTCGACTGAGTTGTGGCTGATGGATACCGTTTCCAAACAAGCCAAGAAGGCAGGAATTGCCATGCCGGAGGTAGCCATTTACGACGGCGAACCGAACGCGTTCGCAACCGGCGCAACGAAGAACAGCTCCCTCGTGGCCGTATCGACCGGTCTGCTGACTTCGATGACGCGCGAAGAAGTCGAGGCTGTGCTCGCACATGAAGTGGCCCACATCGCCAACGGCGACATGGTGACGCTGACGCTGATCCAGGGCGTGGTGAATACCTTCGTGATTTTCCTCGCACGCGTCGTCGGCTATGCGGTGGACCAATTCCTGCGCAAGAACGATGAAGAGAGCACCGGCCCCGGGATTGGCTATACGGTCACGGTCATCGTGCTCGATATCGTGTTCGGCATCCTGGCAAGCATTATCGTGATGTACTTCTCTCGCCAGCGCGAATACCGCGCAGACCGCGGTGCTGCACAGATCCTCGGTACGCCGCGCCCCATGATTTCCGCCCTGCAGCGTCTTGGCGGCCTGGCGCAAGGCGAGCTACCGAAGAACCTGGCAGCCTCCGGCATCGCCGGTGGCGGCTTGGCTTCCCTGTTCAGCAGCCACCCGCCGATCGAATCGCGCATCGCCGCTTTGCAGGGTTGAGACAGAAGCGCGAAGAAGCGCAAAGACCTGCTCATTCTGCTATGTCGAGCGGGCGTTCTCTTGTATGCTTGGTGCGGCCACGCCCGCTTGGTCGCACCGTCCGGACTTCCGGATAAGAAGGGAAACAAGCGGTGCCTGTTTCGCATCAGCCATCTCCTGCGAGCTGCTTTTCCAGCGAGTTTTTTCTTGTGGCTGGTCGGACTGTCCGAGCTCCGCAAACGGCACGCGGGATCGGTGGTAACGACGTTTGATTTTCCAGAATTGTTTGGCAATGCCTTACCTGACTTCGCTTCTCCCTCTCCTTTTTGCGGCATCGCTCGCCATGCTGCTCCAGCATTTCCTTGGTTCGCTCGCATGGGCCGGTTTGCTCGCTGTCATTACCTGGCCACTGCATGAGCGGCTTCTGCGCAAGGGCTGGTCGCGCGTAGCCAGTGCAAGCACGCTGATCGGCATCCTGCTGGTCACCTTCATTGCGCCATCCATTTTCCTGTTCAACACCTTGAGCAGCGAGCTCTCGACTGTTGAACGCCTGGTTGGCCAGCTCAACCAGGCAGGCGTCCCCGCACCGGAATGGCTGTCGCGGCTTCCGGTGATTGCAGAGCCTGCGGTCAAGTGGTGGCAGGAGCATCTCGCGGCTCCCGGCGGGCTCAACACGCTGATCCGGACAACCGCAGGGGATTTGATCCCCCACCTCACCAGTACCGTCGGAACCCTGGGGCCAACGATTCTGGCGAATGCGTTGTACCTGTTTCTTGCGCTACTGACACTTTTTATCCTGTACCTCGAAGGCCCGGCCGTCGTACGGCACGTCGATCGCGCCGGCGAGCGTCTCGCGCCCCGGCACTACGCGATACTGCGCCGCCTTTTCCCGCTTTCTGTACGCGGGACGGCACTGGGGCTGTGTTCCGTGGCAGTCCTCGAAGGAATCGTGCTGGGTGTCGCCTACGCCATAGCTGGTGCCCCTGCACCGGCGCTGCTGGGCGTCATCACCGGTTATCTGGCCCTCATTCCCGGCGGCGCTCCGTTGTCCTTCACCGCGGTGTCGCTGTTGCTTCTCGGGCAAGGCGATCCCGGTGCCGCGCTCGGTCTGTTTTCCTGGGGCGCCTTCGAGCTGTTCATGGTGGATAAATTTGTCCGCCCCAAGCTGATTGGCAATCGCGTCAATCTCCCCTTCCTGGCCGTGCTTTTCGGCCTGCTGGGTGGTGTCTCCACCTTGGGTGTGCTGGGCCTGTTCGTCGGTCCATTCATGATGGCCGTGCTGTACTGGTGGCTGCGCGATGGTGACGTTGAGCTCATCCAGGAAGAGACCGCTTCCTCGTCAACAGACAAACGCGCCGCTTAACACCGCATAACTCGACAGCAGCCACCGTGGCCCATGGCACGGTGGCACTCAGCAGCGCCACCGCCGCATAGCTCCATAACTTCCCTTTCATTGGACCGGAACCGGGGCACCTGCTGGAACCGGTACGGCCGTCACGCTATTCTGCGGGCTCCCTTCGATCAAGCGATCCGAATACACCAGGTAGACGAGCGTATTGCGCTTGGCGTCGACCATACGCACGACACGGATGCGCTTGAAGAGTATCGACGCCCTCTCGGTAAAGACTTCTTCCTGCCGCGGCAACGTGCCATTGAAGCGAATGTCGCCAACCTGGCGGCATGCCACGGAGGCCTCGGCCTTGTCTTCCGCCACGCCGAGCGCGCCCTTCACGCCGCCCGTTTTCGCTCGCGACAGGAAGCAGCTCACACCGCCGACTTTCGGATCGTCGAAAACTTCGACGATGATCTTGTGGTTGGGGCCGATCAGCCTGAAGGCTGTATCGACCTGGCCGACCTCTTCCGCTGCTGCGGCAAACGGCAGGGCTGCAAGCAGCAAGGCCGCGATGGTTTTAATAGACATAGGTGTCCTTTACGCTCCGAAGTTTTCGGGTTGCACCGGCTATCCGGCACGATCCTGTTCAACACTGCTTCTTGGTCATCGCCGGAAAAACCAGTTGGGAAAAACATTGTCATATGACAGTACCCACAACATTCTTGCACTCCAACAACGCGAAGGAGCAGCCATGCGCATGAGCGATCAAGAATACTTCCGCAGCTGTGTCGCGCAAGAGCGGCATCTCGCCCAACTGCTCGGACACGAAGTCGAGGAATACTATGAGAGCGCCGGTGTACTGTGGGAAAACACGCATCCCATGCCGCAGTGGACGCGCGACTGGAGTGCCTGCGGCCCGCTGATGACGACATACGACATTCCGCTTGCTTACGCCCCCGAACCGGGAGACGGGTACGGCAGCGCCGTCATCGCCGGTCCTGTCGTGGTTCGTCTGTCGGATCATCCGAACAAGGATCGTGCGGTGATGTATGCAATAGTCAAGGCCGTCATTCACTACATTGAGCACCGCAAATGCAAGGCAGCCCAATCGGTCCATTCTCTCCATCCTCACCCGCCGTCTACTCCCGGCCATCCAGCGCATAAATAGCCGATGCGCCCCTGCCTCCTCATGAGAATAATCAATACTGCTGCTTTCAGGCATTTGGTGCCGGGCGGCTTCGGCTACGATTGCCGCTTATTCATACGCCTATGCATACACGCACGCAAGCACGGAGGCAGCGATGCAGGAAAAAGTCATCACCCTCGCCACACCGGTCTTCTTTATTCTGATCGCACTCGAACTGGTCGTCGGCCTGCTGCGCCGGCGCAACACGTATCGCTTGAACGACGCCATCAACAGCCTGAGCCTCGGCGTGCTGAGCCAGGTCAGCGGCGTCTTCATGAAGCTGCTGCAGATTGGTATTTACGCCTGGCTGGTCGAGCGGTTCGCACTGTTTGAACTGTCCGCCAACAGCGTATGGGTATGGGTGAGCGGATTGCTGCTGTACGACTTCTGCTATTACTGGCTGCACCGCGCGGGGCATGAAGTCAATGTGCTGTGGGCCGCGCACGTCGTCCATCACCAGAGCGAGGACTACAACCTGTCGACAGCACTGCGCCAGACCAGCAGCGGCGCCCTGCTCGGCTGGATCTTTTACATGCCGATGGCGATCCTCGGCTATCCGCTGCAAGTGTTTGTCGTGGTGGCGCTGATCGACCTGCTGTACCAGTTCTGGGTGCACACGCAACAAATTGGCAAGCTGGGCTGGTTCGACCGCGTGTTCGTGTCGCCTTCCAACCACCGCGTACACCATGCCGTCAACGACATTTATCTAGATAAGAACTACGGCGGCATCCTCATCCTGTGGGACCGGCTGTTCGGCACCTTTATCGAAGAACGGGATGACGAACGCATCGTTTATGGCACCCGCAGTCCGTTGCGCAGCTGGAATCCGCTGTGGGCGAACCTGGAAGGTTACAAGGCGATCTGGACCGATTTTGTGCGTACGCGGCACCTGCGCGACAAACTGCGTGTTTGGATCGCACCACCCGGCTGGCATCCGGCGGATGTCGCACGGAAATGGCCTTCCGCAAGCTTCGACATCGGTCGCCCGCTGTACGATCCGCAGCTGACGCGCTCGGAACAGGTGTATTGTGCCGTGCAGTTCACTATCATCCTGCTTATCACGACACACCTCCTTGCGTCGTTCAGTGCTTTGCCGCTGGTGCATCGCGCCACGTATGCGGCATGGATCGGCGCCGGACTGTGGACTGTCGGGGGATTAATGGAACGGCGCGCGCTTTATGTTGCGCTCGAAGCAATACGCTTGATCGCCACTGCAGGCGGCGTGCTGTATGGCGGTGCGTGGTTTGGCATGCAACTGTCGACAGTACTGATCAGCGCCATTGCAGGCATGATAGGAGGATCATTGGTCGCGCTTTGGCTCGTCTTTATCAGGCCGTCCTCTGCCCCGGGCTATTTTTCACACCAATAGCGGAACTCCGACTGGCATTACCTATAATTCGCATATTGCCGTCACATCCCTCTGGAAAACGGCCCGTCCATAAGACGGGAAGCGGCTTCCTGTGCGAGGTGTGAAAAGAAACGAAACAATGAATACACTTCAACGACTTGCGTTTGCCTGCGTGCCGCTGCTGCTGGTTGCGTGCGCAGCACAGAAACCCTCACCTGACGCCGGCGCCACTGCTCCCGAACAATGGCAGGCGCCGCTCCCGGGCGATTACGGCCTGCTCCCGCATAGCGGCATGCTGACCGATCTTTCCCAGTGGTGGCAGCAACATGGAGACCCGTTGCTGGTACGACTGATCGACGCTGCCCAGGCTGCCAGCCCAACACTGGCATCGGCCAAATCGCGCATTGGCCAAGCGCGCGCGGAGCGCGTGGCCGCAGGCGCAGCACTGCTCCCGACGCTTGATGCAGCCGTCAGCGCGACACGGAAAAGCGCGCAGCCGCCCTTGCCGGCGAACACGGTGGTTCAAGCCGGACTCGACTCCGCGTGGGAAATCGATCTCTTCGGCGGCAACCGTGCCAGCCGCAATGCGGCCCAGGCGCGGTTGGAAGGCGCACAGGCGGGCTGGCATGAGGCACGGGTGTCGGTTGCGGCGGAAGTCGCCAATCTGTACTACGGATTGCGCGCCTGCGAACGACAGCTTGCGATCACCGTGGCCGACGCAGCCTCCCGTGCGGAGATCGCCCGCCTGTCCAGGCTCAGCGCCGATGCCGGCTTCCAGGCGCCAGCCACTGCGGCCCTGGCGCGCGCCAGTGCTGCGGAAGGCAGTGCGCGCGCGACCCAGCAGCGAGCCCTGTGCGACATCGACATCAAGGCGCTCGCCGCCCTCACCGCCATCCCCGAGCCGGAACTGCGCCAGTCGCTTTCTGCCTCCGCCTTGCCGGCATCGGAACAGTCCCCGCCCGTCGTGATTTCCAGCCTGCCTGCCCGCACGCTCACGCAAAGGCCGGACGTCTTCACCGCCGAACGCGAAGTCGACGCAGCGAGCGCAAACCTCGGCAGCGTGGAGGCACAACGCTATCCGCGCCTGACCCTCAGCGGTTCGGTCGGTGTGGCACGGTTCCGCGCCGCGGGGCTCAGCGACGACCTCAGCACCTGGTCCATCGGGCCGCTGGCGCTTTCCATGCCAATCTACGACGGCGGGCGGCGGGCGGCCAATATTGAAGCGGCTCGCGCTCGCTATGAAGAGGCAGTCGCCAACTACCGTGCCAGGGTCAGGCAGGCAGTGCGTGAAGTGGAGGAAGCGCTGGTCAACCTTCAGAGCACCAGTGCCCGCCGCGATGATGTGCTGGCGGCTGCCCAGGGTTACCGTGTGTCATTCAATGCGACCGAGAGTCGCTACAAGAACGGACTGGCAAGCCTGGTCGAGCTCGAAGAAACGCGCCGCACCATGCTCGCCGCCGACAGCGTTGTCGTCACGCTGGAACGCGAACGGCGCGCCGCATGGATTGCACTGTACCGCGCCGCCGGGGGCGGATGGACGCCGCCCGCCGAGATAAGTGCGCAACGTTGAGCCCCCAAAGCTGAGCTCCCCTGAACCGGATCGACAAAGAATCAACATGAAACATATGAAGCGAAAACCACTGTTCATCGTCATTGCCCTTCTTCTCGTCGTCGGCATCGGTGTTGCACTCTCCATGCGCGAATCCACGCCACAGACGGAGAAAACGGCTGCCAGTCCCAAGCCGGCAATGACCGTCTCAACGGTGAAACCATCGCGCGTGCAATTGCCGATCCGGCTGGCCGCAAACGGCAACATTGCCGCCTGGCAGGAAGCCAGCATTGGCAGTGAATCAAACGGTTTGCGTCTTGCCGATGTGCGCGTCAACGTCGGCGATACCGTGCGTGCCGGCCAGGTGCTCGCCACCTTTGCCGGCGAAGCGGTGGATGCCGACGTCGCCCAGGCACGCGCGACCCTGCTCGAGGCCGAGGCCAATGCCGCGGACGCCGCCGCCAATGCGGCCCGCGCACGCCTGCTGCAGGAAACGGGCGCACTTAGCGCACAGCAGATCAACCAGTACCTCACTGCCGAGCAAACCGCCAAGGCGAAGGTCGCGGCAGCCAAGGCCATGCTGGATGCCCAGCAACTGCGCATGAAGCATGTACAGGTGGTTGCTCCCGACAGCGGCGTCATTTCCGAACGCAAAGCCACCGTCGGCGCAGTGGCGGGTGCAGGCACGGAGCTGTTCCGCATGATTCGCAAAGGACGCCTGGAATGGCGTGCAGAAGTCACCTCGACCGAACTGGGCAGGCTGAAAACCGGCACCCCGGCCACGGTAACAGCTGCCAACGGCACACGACTGCAAGGCAAGGTCCGCATGATCGGTCCGACTGTCGATCCGCAAAGCCGTGCGGCGCTGGTGTATGTTGACCTGCTGCCATCGTCCGAGCAGTCCGCGCCGGCGCGGGCGGGCATGTTCGCACGCGGTGAGTTCGACCTCGGCACCTCGGACGCCCTCACGGTGCCGCAACAGTCCGTTGTGCTGCGCGATGGCTTCAGCTATGTCTTCCGGCTGAATCCGGACGGTCGCGTGAACCAGCTGAAGATCCGTACCGGCCGCCGTATCGGCGAACAGGTGGAAGTCCTCGACCCGCTTGCGCCCGACACCATGCTCGTGGCCAGCGGCGCCGGCTTCCTGAACGATGGCGACCTGGTGCGAGTGGCAGAAGATGCGGCCCCGGCGGCAGCCAAGCCCTGAGAAAGACCACCCCATGATGAATGTATCCTCCTGGTCGATCCGGAACCCGATTCCGGCGATGATGCTGTTCGTGCTGCTCACGTTTGGCGGGCTGTTGTCGTTCAAGGCGATGAAGATCCAGAACTTTCCGGACATCGAATTGCCGACGGTCTCGGTCAGTGCTTCGCTGCCAGGCGCCGCTCCGGGGCAGCTCGAGACGGAAGTCGCGCGCAAGCTCGAGAACTCCATCGCCACGGTGCAAGGCCTCAAGCACATCTACACCAAGGTGCAGGACGGCGGCGTCACCATCACCGCCGAGTTCCGGCTGGAAAAGCCTGTGCAGGAAGCGGTAGACGATGTGCGCTCGGCGGTGGCGAGAGTCCGCAGCGACCTGCCGGGCGATTTGCGCGATCCGATCGTCAACAAGATGGACCTGGCCAGCCAGCCGGTGCTGGCATTCACGATCAGCTCGCCGCGCATGGATGACGAAGCGCTGTCGTGGTTTGTCGACAACGACGTCACGAGGAAGCTGCTGGCGGTGCGCGGTGTCGGCGCGGTCAATCGCGTCGGCGGCGTCACGCGCGAAGTGCATGTGGCACTGGATCCTGGCCGCCTGCAGGCACTGGGGGCAACCGCGGCCGACATCTCCCGCCAGCTGCGGCAGGTGCAGACCGAAAGTGCCGGCGGCCGTGCGGACCTGGGCGGCAGCGAGCAGCCGATCCGTACGCTGGCAACCGTCAAATCTGCCGATGAACTGGCGCGGATGGAACTGGCCCTGTCTGACGGCCGCCGCATTCGCCTCGATGAAGTGGCGACAGTCACCGACACCATTGCCGAACGGCGTGCCGCGGCGCTGCTGAACGGCAAGCCCGTGGTCGGATTTGAGGTTTCGCGCAGCAAGGGCGAAAGCGAAGTGGCCGTCGGCGCAGCCGTGCAGCAGGCGCTTGCCGAACTAAAGCAACAGCATCCGCACCTCGAACTTACCGAAGCGTTCAACTTCGTCAACCCGGTGGAAGAGGAATACAGCGGCTCGATGGACCTGCTGTATGAAGGCGCAATCCTCGCCGTCGTCGTCGTGTGGCTGTTCCTGCGCGACATGCGGGCCACCTTCGTATCGGCGGTGGCGCTGCCGTTGTCGGTGATCCCGGCCTTCATCGGCATGTACCTGCTCGGTTTTTCCATCAACGTCGTCACGTTGCTGGCGCTGTCGCTGGTGGTCGGCATCCTGGTCGACGATGCGATCGTGGAAGTGGAAAACATCGTGCGCCACCTGCGTATGGGCAAGACGCCTTACCAGGCGGCGATGGAAGCCGCGGATGAAATCGGGCTGGCGGTAATTGCCACGACCTTCACGCTGATTGCGGTGTTCCTGCCGACGGCTTTCATGAGCGGCGTCGCCGGCAAGTTCTTCAAGCAGTTTGGCTGGACGGCATCGTTGGCGGTGTTCGCCTCGCTGGTCGTGGCGCGGATTCTGACGCCGATGATGGCGGCCTACATTCTCAAGCCGGCGGCCGCTGCGCATGGCGATCCGTGGTGGATGCGGACGTACATGCGCTGGGCGTCATGGTGCCTGCGCCATCGCGTGCTGACCATGGTCGCGGCTACCCTCTTCTTCGTCGGCTCGATCGCACTGATCCCGTTGTTGCCGACCGGCTTCATCCCGCCGGACGACAATTCGCAGACCCAGGTCTATCTGGAACTGCCGCCCGGCTCGACGCTGGAACGCACGATGGCAACGGCGGAACATGCGCGTGCACTGGTGAGCAAGGTGGAACACGTCAAGAGCGTGTACACCACCATCGGTGGCGGCAGCGCCGGCGGCGATCCATTTGCGCCCCAGGGTGCGGCGGAAACCCGCAAGGCCACGCTGACCATCCTCATGAGCCCGCGTGGCGAGCGTCCGCGCAAGCAGGTTATCGAAAACCAGATGCGCGCGGCGCTCGAAAAGCTCCCCGGCGCACGCAGCAAGGTCGGCCTGGGCGGCTCCGGCGAAAAATACATCCTCGTGCTGACCGGCGAAGACCCTAATGCACTGGCCACCGCAGCACGCGCCGTCGAGCGCGACCTGCGCACGATACCCGGCCTGGGCAGCGTCGCATCGACCGCCAGCCTGGTCCGGCCGGAGATTGCGGTGCGCCCGGACTTTGCCCGCGCCGCTGACCTTGGCGTCACCAGTGCCGCCATCGGCGAGACGCTGCGCATTGCGACCGTCGGCGACTATGACATGTCGCTCGCAAAAATGAACCTGTCGCAGCGGCAGGTGCCGATCGTGGTGAAGCTGGAAGAGTCCGCACGCGAAGACCTGGGCCTGCTCGAGCGGCTCACCGTGCCCGGTGCGCGCGGCCCGGTCATGCTCGGCCAGGTGGCGGATCTGGAAATTGCCGGCGGCCCCGCAGTGATCGACCGCTATGACCGTTCGCGCAACATCAACTTCGAAATCGAGCTGTCGGGCCTGCCGCTTGGCGATGTGAAGGCCGCGGTGCAAAAGCTCCCCGCCGTAGTGAACCTGCCACCCGGCGTGCGCATTGTCGAAGTCGGCGACGCCGAAGTGATGGGCGAACTGTTTGCCAGCTTCGGCCTTGCCATGCTGACCGGCGTGCTGTGCATTTACATCGTGCTGGTGCTGCTGTTCAAGGACTTCCTGCACCCGGTGACCATTCTCGCCGCACTGCCGTTGTCGCTGGGCGGTGCGTTCGTCGGGCTGCTGGTGGCGCAGAAGAGCTTCTCCATGCCGTCGCTGATCGGCCTCATCATGCTGATGGGCATTGCGACCAAGAACTCGATCCTGCTTGTGGAGTACGCGATCGTCGCGCGGCGCGACCACCACATGAGCCGGTTCGACGCGCTGCTCGACGCCTGCCACAAGCGTGCGCGCCCCATCATCATGACCACGCTGGCGATGGGTGCGGGCATGATGCCGATCGCGCTGGGCCTCGGCGCCTCCGACCCCAGCTTCCGCTCACCGATGGCCATTGCGGTGATCGGCGGCCTCATTACGTCCACGGTGCTCAGCCTGTTGGTGGTGCCGGCGGTGTTTACCTATTTGGACGATCTGGAGCAGTTGTTGCGGCGCATTGGACGCAGGCCAAGGGCTAAAAACGAGGCCGGAGTGGTTAAGGAATCGTAAGTTGGAAAACATGGAGCCCTGCGCGCGACAATTGAGAAAGGACATGCCCATCAAAAGCGCGCAAAAGGAGGCATATCCGCACACCGACTGAGCAGTCGGAGCAAGCAGCACAAATGCATTTTTTGCAATTAACGCCTCCTGCTATTGGCAAGCCTCTTACTGTCTCCTGTCCCGGCATCCCTCTCCGGCGGTATTTTCATACACTCGCGCACGAATAAACGGTTTTCGATTGTGAGTTTTCTCACTTCTCAATAAACTTGCCGAGCGTAAAAAATTCGATGATTTGCGGATGAATGCGCGCCCGCGCAAACACATCCCCCTCCCGGAGAACCTTGATGGCAAACACCTATTTTCCCCAGTGGCGCCTGCGCGCCAGTACCAATGATGGCGGTCGCCCCGTCATCGGCACCGACGAGCGCCTGCCTTGGCCGCAGTCCATCGCGATGGGCCTGCAGCATGTGGTCGCGATGTTCGGCGCAACCGTGCTGGCGCCGCTGCTGATGGGCTTCGATCCCAACCTGGCGATCTTCATGTCGGGTATCGGCACCCTGCTCTTTTTCGTGTTCGTCGGCGGGCGCGTGCCGAGCTACCTCGGATCCAGCTTCGCCTTCATCGGCCTCGTCATTCTCGTTACCGGCTACAGCGGACAGGGACCGAACGCGAACATGGGCGTCGCGCTCGGCGGCATCATCGCCTGCGGTGCAGTGTATACCTTGGTTGGCCTGCTGGTCATGGCGACCGGCACCGGCTGGATTGAGAAGCTGATGCCGCCGGTGGTGACCGGCGCAGTGGTGGCGGTGATCGGCCTGAATCTGGCGCCGATCGCGGTCAAGGGCGTGTCCGGCAATAACTTCGATGCCTGGATGGCGCTGGCCACGATTATCTGCGTCGGCACGGTGGCAGTGTTCACGCGCGGGATGGCGCAGCGCCTGTTGATCCTGATCGGCCTCCTGTTGTCGTATGTGCTCTACCTCGTGCTCACCAACGGTGCGGGCCTGGGCAAGCCGATCGATTTCTCCGGCGTTGCCAATGCCGCATGGTTCGGCGTGCCGAATTTTGTTGCGCCAGTGTTCAAGGCGGATGCGATGGCCCTGCTGGCGCCGGTTGCGGTCATTCTCGTTGCAGAGAACCTTGGCCACATCAAGGCAGTCAGCGCGATGACCGGCGAAAACCTTGACCGCTACATGGGCCGTGCCTTCGTCGGCGACGGCGTGGCGACCATGCTGTCGGGCAGCGTGGGCGGCACCGGCGTGACCACCTATGCGGAAAACATCGGCGTCATGGCGGCGACGAAAATCTATTCCACGCTGGTATTCGTGATCGCGGCAGTGATTGCGCTGGTGCTCGGCTTCTCGCCAAAGTTCGGCGCGATCATCCAGACCATTCCGGGTGCGGTGCTGGGCGGCGTGTCCATCGTGGTGTTCGGCCTGATCACAGTCGCAGGCGCCCGTATCTGGGTGGAGAACAAGGTGGATTTCTCCGACAACCGCAACCTGATCGTCACCGCCGTCACGCTGGTGCTCGGCGCGGGCGACTTCACGCTGAAACTCGGACAGTTCGCCCTCGGCGGCATCGGTACCGCGACCTTCGGCGCGATTATCCTGTACGCGATCCTGTCGATCGGTAAAAAAGACGAAAACTGATCCTCCAGACTGGCGGCGGTGCCCGCTTTACCGTGCAACGCCGCCCGTTACTCCCCGCTATTCCTTGAAGTAGACCACCTGATGGCTCGCCGCCAGCAGCTTGCCCGCGGCGCTCCAGACCTCCGCACTCTGGTCGAAGAATCCTTTACCGTAATGCAGTCCGCGAGCCACGCCCAGCAATGGCGCGCTGCCCTGCTCGTGCAGTTGCGCCGCATCGGCATGGAAGTAGGTCGTGAGCGCCACCGTGCCGGCGGCCGTCCATTTCTGGCGGCGTATGAAGATACGCGGGAAGAAGGCATCGCACATCGCCGCCAGGGAAAGGAAATCGAGCGGGCGCGGCGGCTCGTCGCGTATCCACAGTCTCGTCTGCGACGGATGGTCGACGGGTTCGCCGGTGCCCAGGCCACCGTCGATGAAGCGCATGTCGTAACGAGCGGTCCAGGCTGCCTGCGGAATCGCCGGCGACTGCGCCACCTGGTCTGCCGGCGGCACTTCCGGGAACTGCGCATCGGTCGTCTCCCAAGTATCGCGCCGGATTGCGGTGACCGCCGTCGCGAAAGCCGCAACCTGGCCATCCTGCATCAGTTCAACGAACCAGTGCTGCGTGCTGCGGTTGGTCCGCAGCGGCCTTGCATGAACGGTAAATTCGCCATCCGAGATCGGCGCCGCGTAATGCACGGTAAAGGATGTCGGGTCGCCGAGGCGTGCCGGATGGCTGATGACTGCGTTGAGCAGCGTCGCGCCGATGATGCCGCCGAAGGGGCCGACCATGTTGGCGTAGGCCGGGGTGGTCCGGCCTGTCCAGGTGTTGTTATCGATCGGCGAGAGTGCGATCGCGGTGTCGAATGCGTGTGTCGATGCTTGGTTTGTTTCCATGCCTGCCCTTGCTTGTACTTATTTGTCCTTGTTTGTCGGTAATGCGATGCACGGCTGGCGGTGCAGCGTACAGCGTACATCACTATGCATGGAAGCCGACCAGTGGATAAGCCAGCTTGATTCGGCGCAAATTCATTGCGAATCACACCGGCCTCGATAATCCTTTCCCGGTAATCCAGCCTCAGTAATCGGTGGTGATGGTCAGGTGATACGGAATCGCACCGCAGGCATGCCGGTTCTGCCAGAGTACATTGACCATCGCATGCTCTGAGACGCTCAGATGCCGCGCCATCGACTGTGCGCCGAGGACGGTTGCCGAACGGATTGCACGCTCCTCGGCACTGTCGCGCAGGATCAGGGTGTGCTGGTCGATCTTGGCCGCAAGTTCCGGTGCGAAGCGCAGAACCTTGATCGAGCGCATCACGCGCGGCATCTGGTAGCTGGCGGCAACAGTGATGTCGCAATCGACCTGGATGCCCTGCTCCATCAAATACCCGGCGAACCACATGACCGCGAGCTGCGCGCGCATCAGATAGACATCCTGGCCGTAGGCCATCGGGAACCGCTTCGCCAGCCGCTCGGCATCATCGGAGGTCAGCGGCCCGCTACGGCTGGCGGCGACCAGCTCAGAGGCCGCCTGCTCCAGCTGATCGCCGAACAGGATTTCACGCAGGAATTGCGCGCGGCGCTTGGGCATGGAAATGTCGCCCAGCGCATCGATCACCGCCTGCTCCTCGCCGGAGCCGAGCCGCTCGCGCAGGCGCACCGGCGTCGTTTCTTCACCCCAGACATGGTCAAGCGCCGCCCTTAGGCCATGCGCGCCGCCCTCGTCGCGCCAGTGATAGCGCGCCATTCCTTCCGGTGTCGGCGTCCAGAACATGAAGTTCAGGCTGTTCAATGCGATGCAGAAGGCTGCCGCGCCTTCCGGCGTCTGTCCGGCGGGCTTTCCGAACAGGCCGACCGTCATGTGGCTGAAGCGATCCGACCGTGCCGGCAGTCGTGCGATCGCATCTTCATCGATGGCAACCAGCCCGGGCCGATAATCTTGATGTGCTTGCGCCAGAAGGCGCTCCTTTGCTGTTTGCGGTGTGCTCATTCAGTCTCTTTCGATTTTTGCCAACCGCGTCAGGCAGGCCCGCCATGATGTGCGATCCGGCAAGGAGGGTCAGGCCGGCCGGAGGAAACATGACAGCGTGCGTACCTGACGTGGCATAAATGAAATTCTAATTTCCATTGAGCACTATACCAATCGCGGAGTTTCCGGCCATAACGTTAAACCACGGCGGCTTGCACGAGAACTTGCGTCATGCGTGACCGCCAGCCTCACACGCCGGTATTGCTCGGACTATAGTTACATTTATCACTCATAGTTGGAGAACGCTCATGCCCATTCCCTGGAGCCAGGTCATCCTGCATGGCCCCAAAGTCCTCGATGCCGCAACCGCAATGTGGGACAAGTGGAATTCCCGTCCACGCCCGCCAGCTATCGACCCAAATGCAGAATCCATGACGCAGATGGATGCGATCCTGCAGCGTTTGCAACAACTGGAAGAAGCCCAGGCAGCCAGTGCCGAGCTGGAGAAAAACATGGCGCAACAAATTGCGAGCCTAACGGCCGGATATGCCGAGTTGTCGCGGAAGACCACCGCTGCGATCTGGATTGCGGGCGGCGCGCTGCTCGTTGCCTTTATCGCGGTGGGTGTGGCGTTGGCGCGCTGAACGCCTGACGAAACGTCCGGGCGAAAAAAAGGGCCGCTTGCGGGGGTGGCGCGCGCGGCCCGAAGACGCTACAGCAACAGGTGCTACAGGTACTTCTGGTACAACAAGTACAGCAGGTACAGCAGGTACAGCGGGTACAACAGGTAACTACTTCACATTTGCCATGTCCGGCAACTGATGCGCGATGCCCTTGTGGCAGTCGATGCAGGTCTTCTCACCCTTCGCGAGGAAGGTCGAATGTGCATCCGCCGCGCGCTTGCTCTGCCGCGTGAAATCCATCGACTCGAACTGGTGGCAGTTGCGGCACTCGAGCGAATTGTTCGCCTTCAGCCGCTTCCACTCGTTCTGCGCCAACTGCAGACGGTGTGCCTCGAACTTCTCGCGCGTATCGATGGTGCCGAAGATCTTGCCGAACACTTCCTTCGACGCCTGCATCTTCCGTGCCATCTTGTCGGTCCAGTTGTGCGGCACATGGCAGTCCGAACAGATTGCGCGTACGCCGCTGCGGTTGCTGAAATGGATCGTGCCCTGCAGCTCCGCATAGACGTTGTCGCGCATCTCATGGCAACCGGTACAGAACTTCTCCGAGTTGGTCGCTTCCATGGCGGTGTTGAATCCGCCCCAGAAGATGATGCCGGCGATGAATGCACCGATCGTCAGGAAGCCCAGGCTCAGGTGAGTGCTCGGCTTGCGCAGGATGTCCCAATATCGCTTGAGGACTCTTTTCATTGCATTCCTCTCACTTCTTCACGGCCGGCTTGGCTTTCGCCTGCGACGGCTTGCTCAGCATCGTGTCGACATCGACGAACTGGTTGTTCACCAGCGGGGTCAGGTTCGCCTGCGGCACATGGCATTGCAGACAGAAGTAACGCCGCGGCGACAGTTCGGCCAGGAAGTTCCCGTCCCGGTCCATGAAGTGCGTGACGCTGATCATCGGCGCCTGGCTCTCCTGCGTCCGCGTGCGCGCGTGGCACATCATGCACTTGTTCGCGTTCTTGTCGAGCTGGTAGCCCTCGATCTTGTGCGGGATTACCGGCGGCTGCATCGCATAGTTGCGCGCACGCCTGACGTCGCTGTTGTCCGGATTGACCAGCGGCGGCGGCTGCGTGGTCTGGTCAAGCGGCGTCGGGCCGCGCATGCCGTCCACGAAGTCCGCAGCCGAACCAATCAGGGGCACCAGCATGAGCAGTGTCATCAATGCTTTTTTCAGGATCATGTCGGGCTCCTATACTTTGGTGATCTTGACCGCGCACTTCTTGAAGTCGGTCTGGAACGAGATCGGGTCTGTTGCATCCAGCGTCACCTTGTTGATCAGCTGGCTGGCATCGAAGAACGGCACGAACACCAGTCCGCGCGGCGGCTTGTTGCGTCCGCGGGTTTCCACACGCGAGCGGATCGAACCGCGGCGCGATGCAATTTCGACCAAATCGCCGCGGCGCGCGCCCATCGCCTTCGCATCTTCCGGATGCATGTAACACACCGCATTCGGCACGGCGCGATACAGCTCCGGCACGCGGCGCGTCATCGTGCCGGTGTGCCAGTGCTCCAGCACGCGGCCGGTCGACAGCCAGAACGGGAATTCCTTGTCCGGCGACTCTGCAGGCGGCTCGTACGGCAGCGCAAAAATCACCGCCTTGCCGTCCGGATGACCGTAGAACTCGTAGCCCACCCCTTTCGTCACGTACGGGTCGGCGCCTTCGCGATAACGCCATTGCGTTTCCTTGCCATCGACCACCGGCCAGCGCAGGCCGCGCTCCTTGTGATAGGTATCGAACGGTGCAAGGTCATGACCATGGCCGCGGCCGAAGGAAGCGTATTCCTCGAACAGTCCCTTCTGGATGTAGAAGCCGAAGGCTTTGGCTTCGTCATTTTCGTAACCGGCTTCGATCTGGCTGTTCGGGAACTTGTTGACGACGCCGTTCTTGAAGAGAAGGTCATACATCGTCTTGCCGCGCCATTGCGGTGCCTTGTCCAGCAATTCCTTGGTCCACACTTCTTCCATCTTGAAGCGCTTGGAAAACTCGACGAGCTGCCAAAGGTCAGAACGCGCCTCGCCCGGCGCACTCACCAGCTGGTGCCAGAACTGCGTGCGGCGCTCCGCATTGCCGTAGGCGCCTTCCTTTTCCACCCACATCGCAGTCGGCAGGACCAGGTCGGCCGCCAGCGTCGACGCGGTCGGATACGGATCGGACACGACGACGAAGGTGCTCGGATTGCGCCAGCCGGGCAGGATTTCCTGCATCACGTTCGGGCCGGCCTGCACGTTGTTGTTGGCCATAACCCAGTAGGCGTTCAGCTTGCCATCCTTGAGCATGCGGCTCTGCACCGTCGCATGGAAGCCGGGCTTCTCCGGAATCGTCCCTGCAGGCAGCTGCCAGATCTTCTCGGCGATCTCGCGGTGCTTCGGATTGGCGACCATCATGTCGGCCGGCAGGCGGTGCGAGAAGGTACCGACTTCGCGCGCGGTACCGCAGGCGGACGGCTGGCCGGTCAGCGAGAACGGGCTGTTGCCCGGCGTCGCGATCTTGCCGGTCAGCAGATGGATGTTGTACAGCAGGTTGCTGCACCATACGCCACGGGTGTGCTGGTTAAAGCCCATCGTGAAGAAGGACGTGACCTTGACCTTCGGATCCGCATACAGCTCGGCGAGGCGCTTGAGCTTGTCCTTCGGCACACCGGACAGCTTCGACGTGTAGTCGGCATCGTAGGTGCTGACGAACTTCGCAAACTCGTCGAAGGTGATCGGCTTGCTGCCGCCCGCATCCGGACCGGCGTTCTTCGCGGTCTTCTGCAGCGGATGTTCCGGGCGCAGGCCGTAGCCGATATCGGTGTTGCCCTGCACGAAGCGCGTGTGCTTGTTGACAAAAGCCTTGTTGACCTTGTTGTTCTTGATGATGTAGTTGGCGATGTAGTTCAGGATCGCCAGGTCGGACTGCGGCGTAAAGATGATCGGCAGGTCGGCCAGTTCGAAGCTGCGATGCTCGTAGGTCGACATCACCGATACCTTGACGTGCGATGCGGACAAGCGGCGATCAGTGATGCGTGTCCACAGGATCGGATGCATCTCCGCCATGTTGGAGCCCCACAGCACGAAGGCGTCAGCGGCTTCGATATCCTCGTAGCAGCCCATCGGCTCATCCATGCCGAAGGTACGCATGAAGCCCGCCACGGCGGATGCCATGCAGTGGCGTGCATTCGGATCGATGTTATTGGAGCGGAAGCCGGCCTTGAACAGTTTGGCTGCGGCATAGCCTTCCCACACGGTCCACTGGCCGGAACCGAACATGCCCACGCCCGTCGGCCCCTTGTCGCGCAGCGCCTGCTTGAACTTCTGCGCCATCACGTCGAACGCGGTGTCCCACGACACCGGCGCGAAATCACCGTTCTTGTCGTATTTGCCGTCCTTCATGCGCATCAGCGGCTTCGTCAGACGATCTTCGCCGTACATGATCTTCGACAGGAAGTAGCCCTTGACGCAGTTCAGGCCGCGGTTGACTTCGGCATTGATGTCGCCGTGCGTGGCGACCACGCGGCCATCCTTGACGCCGACGTTGACGCCGCAGCCGGTGCCGCAGAAGCGGCACGGAGCCTTGTTCCAGGTGAGTTGCGTCTTGGACGCGTCGGTGACGACATTGGACGCGATGGATTCGATCGGGATGCCGACCGATGTTGCTGCCGTGGCGGCAGCGGTTTGCTTGATGAAGTCGCGTCGAGTGAGCTTCATTGAGAGACCTCCTGGTCAATTGCGGCAAGCGGTTCCGCGTGTTGATATACGAGTGCGACGTTGAGGACACCCGGCAGCGAGCGCATCGCGTCCATGTAATCGACGGCGCGCCTGGCGCTGTCGGTTTCCAGCGTGATGACGGCCTTGCCGCTGGCATCGGTGCCATGCACGTCGGCGCCTGGTATTTCGCCGATGCAGGACAGCACCGAGTCGAGCAATGCCGGTTGGGCATATACGACTACACCTGCAATATGAACTTCCTGTTCCATCGTCAGCTGCCTTTACAGAAAAATCAGAAAATTGAAATCTTCATTGCCCGAGCGGGCTCGCCTGCCCTTCAGCCTGTCGGCAGCGAGCCGGTCAAAAGCTGCATCATCCAGATGAAGAAGCCATAGACGCCGACGACCACCACCGCCAGGATTGGCGCGGTGATGATGGTCAGGACCAGGAAAGCGCGCAGTTCCTGCGCCTTGGTGGGAGAGTCATCGTCTTTTTTCATGGTTGACTTTGATGTTTGCCGAATAAGGTTGCAACGAGCCAGCCCACGGAACATCGCGCCCGGCGGGATGACAGGTAATGAGTTCAGGGAGAACTAAGCTGGCGGAAAAGCGCTATGCCTCAGTGCATTCCTCTGGAAGCGAGGCCTGACGGATGCCATCGTATCGGAGTGAGAATGCGCGAAACTTTGACTTGAATCAATTTTTCCCGGAGTAAAAACCACACTGTGTAACATGGTTTTTCTTGTGGTTACCCGTCGATTTTTTCTGTTGGTTATTACATTACCGAATCGGCTAATCGTTTTGCTCATGCTGTGCAGCCACGCTCAGCTCGATGCGCGCTTCGACATGTCATGAAATAAATTCTAGTGACTGGTGTGCGGCACCGCCTGCAGCAGCCGATCGATTTCGCCCGCTGTGCGCGGCTTGTAGAACAGGTAACCCTGACCGACGTCGCATCCGTGGTCGCGCAGGAACTGCGCCTGGTCACGCGTCTCCACGCCTTCCGCGATGACCTTGATGTCGAGCTCCTTGCCGATGTTGATGATGGTCCTGACGATGCCGCAGTCCTTGGCATTGCCCGGGATTGCGGTGACAAATGACTTGTCGATCTTCAGCGCATCGACTGACAGACGCGTGAGGTAGCTCAGCGATGAATAACCGGTACCGAAATCGTCGATGGATACCTGCACGCCGCGCTGCTTGATGCGGTTAAGCTCCTGCGCGGCGCGCTCGCTCATCAACGCGCGCTCGGTGATTTCGATTTCCAGCTGGTGCGCCGGCAATCCCGAATCCGCCAGTGCATCGCTGACCACCTGCACGAAGTCTTCCCCGATCAGTTCCACTGCGGACACATTGACCGCAACCACCCAGCCGGCGCCAAGCAGATTCCACTGCTGCACCTGCTTGCAGGCTTCGCGCAGCACCCACACGCCGATCGGCAAAATGAGCCCGGTCTTTTCCGCAATCGGGATGAATTCATCGGGAGAGATCGGCCCCAAGTCGGGATGCGTCCAGCGCAGCAGCGTCTCGACGCCGACGATGCTATGTGTCTTTGCATCCACCTGCGGCTGGAAGCGCAACTCGAATTCCTTCCGCTCCACCGCGCGGTGCAGGCCACCCGTCAGGATTTGCGCGCGTGTCGGCGCAGTATCGATCGTCTCCCGGAAAAAGCGGTAGCGGCTGCGCCCCTCCGTCTTCGCCTTGTACACCGCATCGTTGGCACAGTTCAGCAGCTCACCGGCACTGGAAGCATCGTCAGGACAAATCGCGATGCCGATACTGACGCCGAGGTATTTCTCCGGCATGTCCGGGAACAGTGATGGCGTCAGGGCATCGACCAGCCGGCCGGCGAAGGACGATAGTTCTTCGATGGAACTCACGCGCGAGACCAGGATCGCGAATTCGTCATTGCGCAGGCGCGCAACCGCGTCACCTTTCCTTGCGGTCTCCTCAAGACGATTGGCGACTTCGATCAAGACCTGGTTTCCGCTCGCAAAGCCGAGCTCCTCATTGACCGACTTGAAGTTGTCGAGGTTGACGAAGACGAGCGCAATGCGCGTCCCTTCGCGATAGACGTGCCTGACATGGCTCGACAGCAGGTCGCGAAAAAAATTCCGGTTGTGCAGGCCGGTGAGCTCGTCGTGGTTCTCCGCAAATTCGGCTCGTGCCTTCAGCCGTCCGCGTTCGCGCAAATCAAACAGGAGGTATGCATAGGCGAGCGCCATGAACAGGGCAATACTTGCGACAAAGAGATAGGTGCTGCGTTCGGCGCTCTCCCCACGCTGCCTGGACGCCTGCTTGATACTCTCAAGCTCGGTCCGCTTTTCGGTGACCATCTCGCCGGACAGCATGCGCAGGCGATCCATGATCTGCTTGCCGCGGTCGCTGCTCACCATTTTCAGCGCATCGGCGTGCCTGCCCTGGTTGTGCAGGATTAGCGTCTGCTGCAGCTCGTCGAGTTTTTCCACCTTGAGGCGATTGATCTCGGCGAGGTAAAGCTGATACCGGGTCTCCCCTCTTATTCCTCGAGCCAGCCATGCAAGGCGCGCGTCGACTTCCTTCAGGGCATTTTCATATGGCTCGAGATAGCGCGGGTTGTTGGTCAGCAGATAGCCGCGCTGGCCGATTTCAGCGTCCTGGAATGCCGAAAGGGTGAGGTTCAATGCGCGCAACTGCTCGTTGACCTGGTTGATCCGCTCCTCGGCGGCGATATAGTCGCGATTGTCGCTGAGTGTCCGCCAGCCGAAAAAGACCAGCAGGATGGAGACTACAACGATCAGGATAATGAGTCCGATTTCCAGGCGTTGGTTCTTCAGGTTTGTCATCGATGTCCCGCCGAAGCCCCACTGCCCTACGGCCCCTACTGCCGCTTGCAGCCCATCTCCGGCATGTTTACGCTCTATTTGCCTAACTGTCTGATAGCGGGGTGCGAAATAAGTTTTCTCCTTTGCGCCGCCATGCCTGTCCTCGCCCTGCGACAGGCTGTGGACGTACTGTTGGTCCACTGTTTGAATGCGCGGCAGAACACTGCAGCATTCATGTAGCCGGAGGAAGTGCAGGCACGGCTTGAGGATTTCATCGAAAAACGGACCGAGAAGGTCGCCGTCGCCTGCATGAACTGATATGGACTGACCGGTCTTCGGCCGATCCAAGGCCGATCATTGCTTGGCCCTGGGTCACCCGCTGCGGCGCGACACGTCCCTTGCCTCCGTTGCGTAGCGGCATTCTCTTGCGGGACCAGACGGCCCGTACCACGCTGGGCTCACCCGCCCTGTCCCCCCGATTGCCTCTACAACCTACTCCAAGTCAAGACACGTGCTTGTTCCCCTCGAAGACACCGCGCGCCGTGTGCTACGCTGGCCGGAATTCGCGCATCGATTTCATGACCATGACTTTCAAGGCTTCCTGGATATTTGGCGCTGTCCTGGCTGGCGCCGCCACCCTAGTCTTTCCTGACGGCCATGCCCAGACACCGCTACCCGCCAAGACTTCTGCGCAGGCGTGCCTGAGTCCTGCCGCATGGGCGACCATGCAGGGCGAGAAAATACAGCCCGCCACCGCACCCGCCGTTTTGACCGACATGGCGAAGCACGACGTTGTGTTGCTCGGCGAAGCACATGACGATGATGATCACCATCTGTGGCAGTTGCAGGCGCTTTCCGCGTTGCACGTTTTGCGGCCGAACATGGTCATCGGCTTCGAGATGTTCCCGCGCCGCATACAGCCGGTGTTGGATCGCTGGGTGGCAGGAGAACTCCCCGTCCAGCAATTCCTGGCTGAATCCGAATGGGACAAGGTGTGGAGCATGCCGCCCGAGCTTTACCTGCCGCTGTTCCAGTTCGCCCGCATCAACCGCATCCCGATGGTGGCACTGAATGTCGATGCCAAACTGAACAAGGCCGTTGTCGAAAAAGGCTGGGATGGCGTGCCGGAAAACGAACGCGAAGGCGTCAGCCGCCCCGTTCCGCCGCAGGACGCCTACCGCGATTTCCTGTTCGAGGTGTACCGGGAGCACGCCCACATGCGCGGCAAGGGTAGCACCAAGGCGAGCAAGAACGACAAGGCATTCCGCCACTTCATCGAGTCCCAAACCACATGGGACCGCGCAATGGCCGAGGCATTGGCGGGCCGCCTCCAGCCCGGCGCCTCCGGGGAAAAACCGCTGGTCGTCGGCGTCATGGGCAGCGGCCATGTGCGCTTCGGCCATGGAGTGCCGCACCAGTTGCGCAGCCTTGGTGTGAAGAATATCGGCACCCTGCTCCCTGTTGCTGCCGATTCCGACTGCAAGGAGATCCGCGCCGGCATGGCCGATGCCGTATTCGCGCTGCCGACGCAGGCTGTAGCGAAACCACCGCCGCCGCGCCTTGGCGTGCGCCTGGAGCAAGGTGAAGACGGCGTACGTATTGCCGAAGTCACGGCCGGCAGCCTCGCCGACCGGACCGGGCTCAAGACCGGCGACCGGCTTTTGGAAGTGGGCGGACAGAGCGTCACGCGAGTCACACCCGTCATCGCTGCGGTCCGCCAGCAACCGGACGGCAGCTGGCTGCCCATGCGCATCAAGCGCGGCGAGGAAACGCTGGACATGCTGGTCAAGTTCCCTAGCAAACCATGACGGCCACGATGATGCCGGCTTCGTTCCGGCGTTCGCTTGCAGCGTGGATTGGTGCCTGTGTACTCGTGATAAACCACGCAGCACACGCAGCCACGCCCTCGCTTGAACTCAATGTGGAACTCGACCCCGGCACGCGCCGCTTCAAGGCGCAGGCTGAGGTCGTTCCTGCATCACGCGACTTCCGCTTCGCACTGCATGAGGCCTTGGAGATCAGCGCCGTATCGGCAGCCGGCAAGCCGCTTCAGGCGACACCGGCAGGCCGCGAAGGCGCAATCCGCGGCTGGCGCATTGTCCTGCCGGCCGGTGCCGAAAAGCTGCATCTTGAATATGGCGGCACGCTGCCCGCGCTCGACCGCAGCCTCGACCATCGCGGCGTGCTGCGAGGACTGCCACCGATGACCTCTGTCGAAGGCAGCTTCCTGCCCGCCGGCGGCGCATGGTATCCGCAGCCGGCTCCTCTGTTCTCCTATCGCGTGACGTTGTCCGTGCCAGCAGGCCAGCGCGCCTTGGTTGCCGGCCGCCTGTTGTCTGAGAACATCCCGGCGGACAAGGCCGATGGCAGCAACAACTATCGCGCAAGCTTCGAGTTCGCACAGCCCGCAGACGGGATCGACCTGATGGCCGGGCCGTGGATCGTGCGCGAGAAAATCATGCACCGCACTGCGGGCGGACCGCTGCGGCTGCGCACCTACTTCCTGCGCGATCTCGATGCGATGCCCGGCCTTGCAGATGGTTATCTTGAAGACACGCAGCGCTACCTTGCGCTGTACGAAGAAAGGATCGGCGCCTATCCGTTCACTGAGTTTTCCGTTGTCGCCAGCCCCTTGCCGACCGGCTTTGGCATGCCCACCCTCACCTACCTCGGCGCCGACGTGCTGAAGCTGCCCTTCATCCGCGCCACTTCGCTCGGCCATGAAGTGCTGCACAACTGGTGGGGCAACGGCGTCTATGTCGACTATGCAAAAGGCAACTGGTCGGAAGGCCTGACCACCTTCATGGCCGACTATGCCTACAAGGAACGCGAGTCCGCAGAAGCGGCGCACGAGATGCGCCTCGGCTGGCTGCGCGACTTCGCCGCCGTGCCCGCCGACAGCCAGCAACCGCTCGCTTCCTTCCGCTCGCGCACACATGGCGCGGCAGCGGCCGTCGGCTATGGCAAGTCGGCGATGCTGTTCGTGATGCTGCGCGACGCCATCGGCGAAGACGCCTTCTGGCGCGGCATCCGCACGCTCTGGGACAAGAACCGCTTCCGGCCGGCGTCCTGGGATGATTTGAAGCAGTCTTTCTCGCAAGCCTGCAACTGCTCGCTCGACACCTTCTTCGACCAATGGCTCAACCGCGCGGGCGGCCCAACGGTCGCTATCGAATCCGCCTCGGTCAAACCCGCTGGTGGAAAACAACACCTGACTCTCGCTCTTCAGCAAAGCGCACCGCCCTACGCAATGCGCCTGCCGGTCGAACTGGTCTACGCTGATCGCTCCGAGATGCGCAGCATCGACATCTCGCGCAAGAGCAACACCGTGACGCTGGACACGGACGCGGCCCCGCAAGGCGTGCGGCTCGATCCCGACCTGCGCCTCTGGCGCGTGCTGCATCGCGAACAGCTGCCGCCCATATTGCGCCAGTGGATCACCGCCAAGGCACCGCGATTGGTCGTCCCATCAAACGACGTGCAGGTGCGCGATGCCGTCGGCGAACTCGCCCGCCGCCTGTTTGAAGTCCCGCCACAAACCGTCGCCGTGGACGCCGTCAACAACGGCAGCGAACCCGTGCTGCTCGCCGGCCTGCATGCCGACGTCGATACAGCCCTCGCCGCCGCAGGACTGCCCCCACGCCCGGCCAAGCTCGATCGCGGCAGCGCGCAGGTATGGACCGTGCAACGGAATGACGGCGCACCGCTTGCAGTCGTGTCCGCCCGCGATGCCGGCGCGCTGCGCGCACTGCTTCGTCCGCTGCCGCATTATGGCTCCCAGAGCTGGCTCGTTTTCGACGGCAGCCGCGCGCTGGAACGAGGCGTCTGGCCCGCTCCAGGTCCGCTCGTCAAGGTACAAACCGGCGGGTAATCTTTTCCCCGCACTACATCTCATCCCCGGGCTCTCATCGAGAGCCCGTCCTCCCGCTGTCGCCGCACAACAATGACAGACAAGTTCTGTAAGCCACCTGTGATATAAATCCGGCACTTTTTTCTGTCGACGCTGACACTGACAGGAAAGTACTAGACTCCAAAGAAATAACGGTCGCGAAGACGGCACAGCAGGAACGGCCTCGCCGCCGTCCCTTCCATTCCTGGAGCCCGGTACAAAAACTCTAAAAAACGAAAAACAAGGGAGGCCAATTTGGCAAATCATCTCGAAATTTCTGACATCAAGGCAATGCCGGTCACCGCATACCCGGAGCTGCGCTCCAAGCTCCGCACAGGCGACCTGTTGTTTGCATCGGGCGACTACCTGCTCTCGCAAGCCATCCAGAAAGTCACTTCCAGCCCGTGGAGCCACGTCGGCGTCATCGTCCGCCTCAAGGACATCGACCGCGTGCTACTCCTGGAAAGCGTCGAAGATTCCGGCGTCCGCTTCGCACCGCTCTCGAAGTACACCAGCGACTATGCGGACGGCAAGCCGTATCGCGGCAGGCTCGTCGCCGCGCGTGTCAGCGACATGCAAGCCTCTACCGCTGCGAAGGTAATGCAATTCGGCGTCGATGAACTCACACGTCCCTATGACGTGGACGAGGTTTCCAAGATTCTTGCCCGTGTGACGCTAGGCGTCGGAAAGAAGGAGCGCGACCGCGAGTACATTTGCTCGGAGCTGGTCTACGAATGCTTCGCGCAGGCCGGGCGCGAATTCAAGTTCGACTCGCGAGGGTTTGTCAGCCCCGGCGCGATCTGGAAAGATCCGAAGGTGTCGTTCCTGGGCAGATTCCAGTGATGTGAATTGCTTCCAGATGCCGACACCGGAGAGTGCCGGCATCTGGAAGCGCCGATGTATTTAAAGCGTTTGAACAAGACGCTCGAACTGAGCAACTCCCCATCAAGGAACGTCCGCTGCAGTGGTTAATTAGTCGCCCCCGGTTTGGGCAATACCTCGGCCGTCAGCCGATCGAGGTTTTGCTCATTTGCCGGGACGACGATATGTTCGATGCGGCTTGCCACGTCCGCGCTCTCGAACACCTGGGACCACGTAACGGTCGTTCCACCAGCCGATGGGGCTAAAGTGATGGTAAGTCGGTACGTCGGCTTCGACTCGTGCTGCACAACAACCTTCCTCGCCGGCTCGATCTCTGCAAAGACGCTTTCATTCGGAAAGTTCCCACCCTCCGGTCCGTGCATCACGAATGACCACCGCCCACCCGGCTTGAACTCGCAGACCTTGAAGGTATTGGTAAATCCGGCGGGCCCCCACCAACGGGCGAGCCGTCGAGGATCACTGAAAGCGGCAAAGACCTGTTCCGGTGAGGCTGGAATATCGCGGGACGTTTGGAATGTGGTCATTATCATCTCCATGCAAGCGGAAAACGGCAGGGACATGCGCTAATGCTGGCTAACGGCGTACGAGAGGTCGGCATACGTTGTTGTCGTCCCGTTCAAGCGAAGGGCTATACGAGTTCATCACTGTATGTTTCATTCTCAAATTCGATTAAGCAAAAGCCATTGCCAAATGGATCTGAAAAGGTAACGCACTTCGAGCCACGCCAGCTGATGCATTCGCTTTCACGGATAGCACCGGCATCGATCACGCGTTTAACAGCCCGATCCAGATCGTCAACGACGAAATCAACATGAACGGGCGTCCAATGCCGGGAATAGGTACGAACGTCGGAAATCGGCCTTGCGCAGGTTGAGCCTTCGTCCTTCTGAAGAAGGTATATGTTGCAACTTCCCCCAACAAGCTCCGCCACGTCACTGTCCAGCATGCGCTTGAGGTTCAAATCAAATGCTGAACAGTAGAAATCAATTCCCTTTTGGAGATCGTGTACGTCTATATCAAGCAGCATTCTCATGGCTTTCTACCCATTCCTTACCGCATAACGCCCCGGCTCAGCGGAAGGACCTACCGAAGTGCAGCGAAGGCAGGTCCGTCCGCTGAAACCGATAGTTATGCAACGTGCTCACAGCTCACTCTCACGTTGAGCGCGCGGAGTACTGCGCGAATACTTCGGCCCCAGTCAAATTCTTCGTTTTGTTCGCGAACGCATAGAACGACGGCTTCTCATCAACAAAGATCTGTTGATCAAAAATCCATTGTTCGCCATTGTCGAACAGCCCAACCGGAACCGCATAGTGCCCCTCTTTCTTTAGACGGTAGAACAGATGGCTACCGCACGTGCGACAAAATCCACGCTCGGCCCAGTCCGAAGAACTGAAAATCGAGATACTGTCCGTGCTGTCAAAATGCACGTCGCTTCCACATTCAACAGTGAACAATGGGCCACCTCCCCATCTCCGGCACATACTGCAGTGGCAGGCGCCCACATTCTTGTTCGCTGTCCTTACTGCAAACCGGACTGCGCCGCAAAGGCAGCTTCCTCTTAGCTCGGTTTCGCCTGCCATGTCTTCGTCCTTAAGTTGCATAACGTGAAGTTCAGGCGCGCGCAGATGCCCTTGGGTGTAGTCACCGCCATTGGCCGCGTCGCCTGGAACGCAGGGTTAGGTGCCGGCGGCTGATTTCAGGGGGTTACGAGCGCCTGTGGCGTTCCCGTAGGTTCGCGAAGCAGAACTCGCAGACTAGCTTCATATTGGCGAAGGCCTCGACTTGCTCGGTCCATTCCCCAATCTCCTCGATCATTATGTTGCAGTCATCACACCATGCAACAGGCTCCGGATCATCGGGTTCGGGTTCCTGTTCATTGAAGCCGGCCGGTGCTAGTTCATCTCGGATAAGGTGGCAGCAGACAAAGGCAGGGCCAACTGAACCATGCGTGCCACACTTGACTATCCTGCTGTCCGATTCACTCATGAGGGACCTAACTTGTTATAAATCGCAAAGTGCCAATTTAACATGGCGAGGTGTCGTATAACATCCCATATCCGTGTGCCGGAAAGCGGCATGGCATATGGCTTTCGAGTGAACTTACTGTATGCACGCGCAGTGGTAACAGAATCGACAAACACGACACTGCTCTCCATTAATGCGCGCTCATATATGTGCATATTCGCAATGAATTCCTGCAAGGCACGTTGCAACACTGACAGTAATGCGCCATTAAACCGGAAGTAATGCGATGCAACTGAAAAATGTCTGCCTTGGCAAGTTCGATTACGACGCACCTTCTCTTGATGTTCCTGTGACGATGTAGAAAATGGAAAGACGACCCTCTTCCGCCATACCGACCGAGGTGTCCGCTCGCTGAAGGCGTCTCGCTTTGGTTCTATAATTTGCGCCTTCGTTTGATCGGACCATTCCCATGTCGCTTCTCGACCATCAGCTCGAACTGTTGTCCCCCGCCAAGACCGCCGAGATCGGGCGGGAGGCTATCTTGCATGGCGCGGATGCGGTGTACATCGGCGGCCCGGCATTCGGGGCGCGGCACAATGCCAGCAATCCGATCGAGGACATTGCGGCGCTGGTGGAGTATGCGCATCGCTATCGCGCACGCATCTTCGTGACGCTCAATACCATCCTGCACGATGCGGAGCTGGAAGCCGCGCGCAAGCAGATCTGGCAGTTGTACGACGCCGGGGTCGATGCACTGATCATTCAGGACATGGGTCTGCTGGAAATGGACCTGCCGCCGATCCAGCTGCACGCGAGCACGCAGTGCGATATCCGCACGGTGGAGAAGGCGCGCTTTCTCGGCGCGGTGGGTTTTTCGCAGCTGGTGCTGGCACGTGAACTGAGCCTGGAGCAAATCCGCCAGATCCGCGCGGCGGTTGATACACCGCTGGAATATTTCATCCACGGTGCGCTATGCGTGGCGTTTTCCGGCCAGTGCTACATTTCGCATGCGGATACCGGCCGCAGTGCCAATCGCGGCGATTGCTCGCAGGCCTGCCGCCTGCCCTATACGCTCACCGACGGCCAGGGCCGCGTGGTGGCGTATGAAAAGCACCTGCTGTCGATGAAAGACAACGACCAGAGCCACAACCTGGAGGCGCTGATCGATGCGGGCATCCGCTCGTTCAAGATCGAGGGGCGCTACAAGGATATGGGCTATGTGAAGAACATCACGGGCCACTACCGCCAGCTGCTCGATAGCATCCTGGAGCGTCGGCCGGAGTTTGTGCGTGCATCCAGCGGCCACACGCGGCTGCTGTTTGCACCGGATGTGGACAAGAACTTCCATCGCGGCCATACGGATTACTTTGCGCAGGGCCGTCAGCCGGACATCGGCGCCTTCGATTCTCCAAAATATGTGGGCGTGGAACTGGGCACGGTCAACCGCATCGGCAGTGACCATTTCGACATCGTGACGAACGCGCCAATGGCCAATGGCGACGGGCTGAACTACATGCACAAGCGCGATACCGTCGGCATCCAGGCCAATCGCGCCGAGAAGATTGGCGAGGATGCGGAAGGCCAGCGCTGGCGCGTCTTCCCGAACGAGCCCATGAGCGCCCTGCCCGGCCTGAAGGTGGGAACCGTCATCCACCGTAACCGCGATCACCAGTGGGAAGCGGCACTCAACAAGAAATCGGCGGAGCGCAAGGTCACGCTCGACATGACGCTGTCCGAACATGGAGACGGCCTGCGGCTCGCGCTCTGCGACGAAGACGGTATCACCAGCGTCACCGATGCAGCCATCGAACTGCAGCCGGCACAGCAGGCGGCGCAGGCCGAAGCGGCATTGCGTACCAGCCTCGGCAAGCTCGGCAATACGATGTTCGAGCCCGGGCAGATCACGCTTTCATTGTCGCAACCGTGGTTCGTGCCGGCGGGAGTCATCAACGCCCTGCGCCGCGATGCAATTGCTGCGCACGAGGCCGCACGGCTTGCCGCATGGGAGCGGCCGGAGCGCAAGGCGCCGGCCGAACCGCGTCCGGCGTATCCCGAAACGCAGCTTTCCTATCTCGCCAACGTCTACAACGAGAAGGCGCGCACTTTTTACCAAAAGCATGGCGTGCAGCTGATCGATGCAGCGTACGAGTCGCATGAGGAAGCAGGCGAGGTTTCGCTGATGATCACCAAGCACTGCCTGCGCTTTTCGTTCAACCTCTGCCCGAAGCAAGCCAAAGGTGTACAGGGTGTGCAGGGCCAGATGCGTGCGGAGCCGATGACGCTGGTCAGCGGCAACGAGCGTTACACGCTGCGCTTTGACTGCAAGCCGTGCGAGATGCATGTCATTGGCGCGATGAAGCCGGGCATTCTCAATTCCCCCCCGCCGTCTGCGGTGCCGTACAACCCGCTGGTGTTTCATCGCAAGCGACCTGGAAGCTGACGGCATGCGAAAGGCGCAGCGAGCAGCGAATGCGCGCCTTGCGTCAAAGGACCTCATTCAGCAGATAGCAGGCATTGTCGAGCAGCTTGTGCAAGGCTCCACGCTTGTGCCACTGCTCCAGCGTGATTTCGGTGCATCGGCACGCATACTTTTCGAAGATTGCATCAAGGTGCCTTGCCGTTACTGCATCGCAGATGCCGAGCGTAATTTCATCGTTTGTTTCAAACGAACGATCGTCGAAGTTGCTGGAGCCGACCGCACTCCAGATGCCGTCGATCGTCATCACCTTCTGGTGCAGCAGCGTGCTGGGATACTCGAATAGCCGCACGCCGCATTTCAGCAGCTTTTCAAAATTGCGATGGCTGGCATGCTGCACCAGCCGGTTGTCGGTGGCCCGTGTCGACGGCAACATCACCCGCACATCGACACCGCGTGAAACTGCATGGCCGAAAGCATCAATCGTTTCGGGCTCAGGAATGAAATACGGGTTTTGAATCCAGATCCGCTTGCGGGCGAGGCCGATGGCGGCGTGGTGAAGGATCTTGACGGCCGGCGCCGATCCTTCCGGCTTGACAAAGGCCGCGTGGATCAAAACGTCGCCTGCAGGCTCGAGCGAAGGAAAGTATGCATCGCCCACGAACAATGCGCCGGTTTCCGCAATCCAGTTTTCAGCAAAGGCAGACTGGATGTTGCCTACAATCGGGCCGAGCAACCTGACACTGATGTCGCCGTAGTGACAGTTCTCCGGATCGCCAAGCCAGTCATCCTTGATGCAATGGCCGCCGACATAGGCCACCCGTCCATCGATGATGAGGAGCTTTCGATGATCGCGATCGTTCAGTACGCCGATGTTGTGGAATTTTCTTCGATGAAAGAAGACGACCTTGCATCCTGCCTCTTCCATTTGCCGCCGGACTGCACTGCCCATCTTCCGCGTGCCGATTGCATCAAGCAGCACCCTCACTTCTCTTCCGGCGCGCGCCTGGTCCGATAGTGCATCCGCGATGCGTTGGCCCAGCGCCCCTTCTTGCCACAAGAAGGTCTCGAAATGCACGGACTGCCTCGCCGACCGGATGTCCTTTTCGACCGCATCGAAGAAGGCGCTGTTTTCAATAATCTCGACGGAATTCCCGCCGAGGGCGGTGCCATGCGTCAGGCCAGCAAGGGATGGAACGAGCTGGTCGATGGACGACTGGCACTGGATATTCAGTTGGGGGTTGCGATGCCGCCGGATCGACCAGATGCTAATCGCCAGCAGAATAGCGATGCCAGTCAGCAGCATCGTCAGGTAGGGACTCCATTGACTCCAGAACGTAGCCAGCACGTCGATCTTGAAGGGGGGATAGATCTATAAAGAAATCGCCTCGTGACACCTTGTACAGGTTTGAGCAAATTCGTTTCAATCCGTTCGTGTTTCCTTGATGATCACGCGTCTCGTCTCCGCTTCGTTGATGAAGGGCACGACGCAAAACATGAGTTCCAAGCGGGAGTTCCACCTCCCGGGCCATACCATCTGTAACGACTTCAGTCCTCCGACGTCGCCGTGTAAAGCTGCTTCACCTCATAGACATAGCGTCGCGTTTCGTTGAACGGCGGGATGCCGTTGTACTTGCGCACGTTGCCCGGCCCGGCGTTGTACGCGGCGAGCACTTCATCCACCGTATCGTGGTTCTCCATCAGGTACTTCAGGTAAGCAGTGCCGGCGTGGATGTTGGTGTGCGGATCGTACAGGTGCTTGCTGTTGGCAACGCCGACGAAGCGGCCGGTGGCCGGCGTGAGCTGCATCAGTCCCTTGGCGCGTTTGCGCGAGGTGGCTCGCGGGTTGTAGCTGGACTCCTTCTGGATCACCGCATGGATCAGCCCGGCGGGCACGCCGTGCCGGGCTGACGCTTGCTCGACGATGCGGTGATACGGTTTCTTGTCGCATTCGCGGCAGGTTTCGTCGTCCATGATGTCCTGGATCGTCATCGTGACCTGCGGCTCTGCAAGCGGTGCCATACCGGATGCGCGCGCAGTGCGATAGGGTTTGTGCGCGAGGCCGAAGGTACCCCATTCCGCAAGGATGTCCTTCGCCGTGGTTGTGCGCGTGCGCTTGTTCTTTACGACTGGTTGCGGATTGGCGACCTTCTGGTCCTGTGCCGCCGTGTCTGCGTCGGCGCGCATCGGCAATTGCCCGGCGCATCCAGCCAGTGCCGTTGCAGCCACTGCGGTGGCGAGCAATTTTGCTGCGCGGTGCGACGCCGATAAGCTGCCGCCCTTTGTTTCCGCCGTGCCGGGGCGGGTATGGCCTCTCTTGAACATGTCTTTCTCACTCACTGTGACCTGCCACCGCGGCCATGGCAGTCAAGGCGACGGCGCATGGCAAGCTCGACAAGGCTCACGCAGGAGAAATGGCGCGGGGACGCGTACGTTCGGCGATTCAGGAACAAGGCTGCGGAGGGGCGATTGCAGTCGGGAAGAAGCAGGTCTTCCGGAGTCCCCCCCGCTCAGAGACGGTTTGAAAACCGTATCAGTGCAGCCCTGCTGTCATAGGCGGTATGCCCGTAGACCAGAAGCTTTGCGTCCCCGTCTTTCAACGGGTTTGCCGATATCGAGTTGGGTGTAGTCAGGGCCAGCATAGCCCGAAGCATTTCTTTACGGCAATTGAAATTCTTGATTTCCGTTTGTTTATTCATGCCTCTTTTCAATGTCTTTCTTCTTTTGCACGGGTCTCCGCAAGCGGTGAAACCTTGCTGGCACGCCCCATGCAGTGCGCTCCGGACGCCACGGCGCGCCGGTTCCCCCCTCTTCTGCGCGTTTCGCTACTCCTCAGCGGCAGTCGCAGCTGCACATGTAATTTGTGCGTTTGGGTAGAAAGAACTACAAGCACCGGTGGTCGCAATTCCGCCACACTCGACCTGCAGAAGGCGGAGCTCCACAGCATTTACCGGCAAGGACCGACGAGGTTTCGCCGCCTAGGCTGGTAGCAGTCCATGAAAGGAAGATCATGCCGAAGCACAAGAAGCACCCACCCCAGAGCGAACACAACAACGGCGCTGCATGCGGCTCTGCCGTACGCGGTGTCGGCAGTTCTGCCGATGACCGTTGTGCTGATGGCGAAGAACGAACGACACTCACCACGCGCCAGGGACACCCGGTCTATGACAACCAGAACCTGCGCACCGTCGGCAGCCGCGGCCCGACCACATTGGAGAACTACCATTTCCTCGAAAAGATCACGCATTTCGACCGCGAACGCGTGCCCGAACGCGTCGTGCATGCACGCGGCGCCGGTGCACACGGCTATTTCGAAGCTTATGGCAAGGCCGGGAACGAACCGGTATCGAAGTACACGCGCGCCAAGCTGTTCCAGGAGGCCGGCAAGCGCACGCCGGTGTTCGTGCGCTTTTCGACGGTGATACACGGCGGGAACTCGCCGGAAACGCTGCGCGACCCGCGCGGCTTTGCGGTGAAGTTCTACACGGAAGACGGCAACTGGGACCTGGTCGGCAACAACCTGAAGGTGTTCTTCATCCGCGATGCGATGAAGTTCCCGGACCTGGTGCATGCCTTCAAGCCCGACCCGGTGACCAACATCCAGGATGCGGAGCGCATCTTCGACTTTGTCAGCCACACGCCGGAAGCGACACACATGATTACCTTCCTGTTTTCGCCGTGGGGTATTCCCGCCAACTACCGCGAGATGCAGGGCTCGGGCGTAAACACCTACAAATGGGTGAACGCGCAGGGCGAAGCGGTGCTGGTCAAATACCACTGGGAGCCGAAACAGGGCATCCGCAACCTGACGGCGGCAGAAGCTGAAGCCATCCAGGCCAAGAACTTCAACCATGCGACGCAGGACCTCTACCTCGCCATCGAGCGCGGTGATTACCCGGAATGGGAGCTGTGCGTGCAGCTGATGCCCGACGGCGACCATCCGGAGCTGGACTTCGACCCGCTCGACCCGACCAAGCTCTGGCCGACGGACAAATTCCCCTTCCTGCCGGTCGGGCGCATGGTGCTCGACCGTAATCCAGTCGACTATCACGCGGAAGTGGAACAGGTCGCCTTCGGCACCGGCGTGCTGGTCGATGGCCTCGATTTCTCCGACGATAAGCTGCTGCAGGGGCGCACGATGTCGTATTCGGACACGCAGCGTTACCGCGTTGGCGCGAACTACCTGCAGATCCCGGTCAACGCACCGAAGAAGCATGTCGCCACCAACCAGCGCGGCGGGCAGATGGCATTCGATGTCGACCTCGCACCCGGCCAGAACCCGCATGTGAACTATGAGCCGTCCTGCATGGGCGGGTTGAAGGAATCGCCGACGGCAGGCCGGGAGCACCAGCCCTATGTCGAGGGCAAGCTGGTGCGCGCCAAGATCGAAAAAACCAACGACTTCGGCCAGGCCGGCGAGCGCTGGCGCATGTTCTCGGACTTCGAGCGTGACGAGTTGATCAACAACCTCGTCGGCGCGCTACGCGACTGCAGGAAGGAGATCCAGGACAGGATGGTCGGCTACTTCACGCAGGCCGATCCGGACTACGGCCGGCGCGTGGCCGAAGGCATCGCCGCTGGCGGCCCTGGTGTAGAGCAGACGAAGAAAACGGCAACGAGGGAGGCGGAGCAGCGCGGCCATGAGCAGGGGCCGTATTGAGCATATGGACCTTTGGGCTGGCATGTGCATGCAGAGGCGATGAGCCTGCAGACCCGGATGGGCTCCCTTGTGCTGGTCGCCGTTGTGATCATTTCGGCAACCAGCGCCGATCACGGCGAAGCGCACTGCGATCCCGTTACGTTCGCTGGCAAGATGGTCGGCTACATTACCGACTGCATCGGACCGGCGACATTCCCGTGGAAGGTCCTCGGAACCGCGCAAGGCGACATATTCCTTTTGCTGATCGGCTTTGGCGCCCTGCTCAGCCCAATTGCCGGTATCATGCTGGTCGTTTACTTCGTGCTGCATAAAACGGAACTGAACCAACAAGCACTGTTCAGCGAACACGGCAAGTACGGTGACAGCAACGGCTGGAACATGCGCGCCATCGTCGCGCTTGTGATCGGCGTGCTGCCCAATCTGCCCGGCTTCCTGAAGACGGCTGGTTTCATTGCCGATACCGCAACTGTCCTCGAAGTAGCCTATACCTATGCATGGTTCGTCGGCCTCGCGATTGCCGTGCAGCTCCACTATCTGCTGATGCCGCGCAAAGCGGCCTGAGCCACCAAACTGGGACGATACCTATGAAACAAGATCCGCGTTTCCCCAACCTGTATATCCTCAATCACCCGCTGATCCAGCACAAGCTCACTCACATGCGCGACAAGGACACGTCCACGCGCACCTTCCGTGAATTGCTGCGCGAAATCACGCTGCTGATGGGATACGAAATCACGCGCGACCTGCCGCTGACGACAATGCGCATCGACACACCGCTGCAAACCATCGACGCACCGATCATCGCCGGCAAAAAGCTGGTCGTGGTACCGGTACTGCGCGCCGGCATCGGCATGAGCGACGGCCTGCTGGAGCTGGTCCCGTCCGCACGCGTCGGCCACATCGGCGTCTATCGTGACCCCGATACGCACAAGCCGGTCGAATACCTGGTGCGCCTGCCCGACCTCGCCGAGCGCCACTTCATCCTGTGCGACCCGATGCTCGCAACCGGCAATTCAGCCGTGCATGCCGTCGATGTACTGAAGAAGCGCGGCGTAGGTGATGACCAGATCGTCTTCATGGCACTGGTCGCTGCGCCGGAAGGTGTGAAGGTGTTCACGGATGCGCACCCGAATGTGAAGGTATATGTCGCATCACTCGACTCGCACCTGAACGAGCACGCGTACATCGTGCCGGGGCTGGGTGACGCCGGCGACCGGTTGTTCGGCACTAAGTAAGCTTGGTCGAGTCCGGGAAAATTACGACAGCCGTGCTCGTAAACGGCGCATCAACATATTGAGGCGGTAAATTTTCGCGTCGGTTGCATGAAGAAAAAGCCACCAATTGGTGGCTTTTTTCATTTCTGCGGCATGGACTGTGACTGGTGTCGGTGTTCTCGAGAGCGGCCGACTAATGCTGAGTCGACTGGTGCGTTGAAGCGGTTATAACGACTTGGTTGAACGGTGCATCGCAGATGCACCCATGTTGAACGGCAAGTTATATGGCTACTTTGCATTAATCCATTCTCTAGCGAGCTCTTTTGTTCTGTGCATAGTCTTCTCTATTTCACACACAACTTGTTTTGTGCCTCGGATACTTCCTTCGCGCCACGCCTCGTAGACAGCGCCACAGTCCACGTCTCGATATTGAATCCATAACTTCTGAGCCTTTATTAATCCGACTCTTGCATCTGCATAGGCATCACTACCTGATGCGGCCGACTGTTTTAATGCGCCCAAAACATGCCGATAAGTCCAATTTAGTTTGGCGTCCTCCTTTTTTAGGACATCACTTAGGCAGGCGTTTACTTCAATTGTGTTTCCTGCGTTGTAGCACCGTTGATACTCAGAAGCGTTTGCACTGACAGCGGTAACCAGCAGGAGGCTAGCGATCGATCCACGCTTCATTGGGCCCTACGCTCAAGATAACGAGCGGCACAGCGGCCTGTGTTCATTGCCATGTTAGGCTGCATTTGGTACGGTCTGGAGACATAGGTAACAGTTTAGTCCGGGGACATGGGTAACAGTTTTGCCAAACTAAAAGGGTATCTCAAGGAGGTGCCCTATGCCTTGGAGCGAAACAACACCTATGGACCAGAAGACACAGTTTATTGCCGATTACCTCCGCAACACACTTTGCATCAGTGAATTATGCGAGCTATACGGCATCAGCCGCAAGACCGGCTATAAATGGATCGACCGCTACCTGACGCAGGGGCCGCAAGGTCTGGACGAGCGCTCGCGCAAGCCGCGGCGCAGCCCGAACCGGACACCGGACGAGATCTGCGATGCGCTGCTCGACGTGCGTCGGCACCATCCCAGTTGGGGTGCCAAGAAGCTGCTGACAGTCGTTGGGCAGCGGCACCCGGAGTGGGACTTGCCGCAACGTTCGACGGTGTGCGACATCCTCAAGCGCCACGGCTTGGTGCCCAGGAAGCGGCAGCGGCGCGTGGTCGGCCATCCCGGCACA
>Ga0196971_1000079_pt1 | contig 90887 bp, 63 predicted proteins | sample S1v_1013CmetaG_FD_148660 | JGI IMG/M metagenome (GOLD analysis project Ga0196971, IMG submission 148660) | Soil microbial communities from Anza Borrego desert, Southern California, United States - S1+v_10-13C | ecosystem: Environmental > Terrestrial > Soil > Desert | place: USA: California...
CATTTCCGGTTTACCCAAGGTGATCGACCAAAAGGTAGATTTGGCCGCGGGGATTTTTCCTTTTTGGCAACTCTGCAGGCGGGTAGCCCATGACTTGCATCGTAAAGGCTGGGCTGTTTGGGAAGCTTTTTATAAAGCCAACCGGGTGCAAAAAGTTTTTACGGACTATTTGGCAGCAGGGGTTCCGGCTTATCATGCGATCGAAGCCGCTATCACGGGGGAACCTTACCAGGCGCCCGCGTATCCCGGCGCGGATGTGCGTTTGACGATCCTGGGGATGGTGAAAGGAATCAAGGAAAAAAAGAGCACCTGTATACAATAAGCGGGCTAAGCGGAGCGTTTCCTTATTGACGGAGCCCTGAAGATATGTTATCATTAAAATGGTATACCAAATGGAGTACAATAAGATATCCAATTTTGAGTGGAAAGGGGTACGTGATCGTGGAACAAAAGGAAGTATTAGAAACGCTGAGAAAAGTTGGGGCGATCCTGGAAGGCCATTTTAAACTGACCTCGGGAATGCACGGAAACGCCTATGTCCAATGCGCTTTACTGCTGAAGGAGCCGATCCTGGCGGAAAAAATCTGCCGGGGGATCGCTGATCATTTCCGCGCTAAGCAACCGGACCTTGTTATCGGCCCCGCCCTGGGAGGGGTCATCGTTGCTTATGAAGTAGCCCGGCAGCTTGGAGTACCAGGCCTCTTTACGGAGAGGGAAAACGGCAAGATGACATTGCGGCGCCAGTTCACTGTGGAGAAAGGGCAAAAAGTCCTGGTGGTGGAAGACGTCATTACCACCGGCGGTTCCTCCCAGGAAGTGGTGGATTTGGTAGAGGGCATGGGAGCCCAAGTGATCGGAGTCGGCTCCATCGTTGACCGCAGCGGCGGCCAGGCTAAGCTTACGGCCCCCTATTTCTCTATGCTGCAGTTGGATGTGAAAAATTATGACCCGGCCCAGTGTCCCTTGTGCGCAGCCGGACTCCCGGCGGTGAAACCCGGAAGCCGGTGAAAGTAACTACTTATCAAATACAGATCATGCTTAACAAAGAAAGGAGTGTTAGAGTGTGCTTACCGAAAATATTCCCCAAGTCTCCACAGACGTTCTGATCATCGGAACCGAAGCGGCAGGCGCTAAAGCGGCGCTGGAAATTGCCAAAGCAGGCTACAAAGCATTAGTGGTTACGAAAAGCGTGGCGGGGAAAAGCGGGGTAACCGTTCAGGCTGTCGCCACCTATAATGCGGCCCTAGGTCCTGACGATTCGCCCGAACTACATCTCATGGATACGCTCAAAGGCGGCAAGTATCTTAATAATCAGGCCATGGCGGAACTATTTACCAGGGAAGCGCCGAATGTTGTCCATGAGCTGGAGGCGGAGGGATGTAAATTTGCCCGTCAGCAGGGCCATCCCGAACGCTACGACCTCTATCATTACCCCGGCCATTCCCAAGCCAGGGGAGCCTATACATATCCAGGGGGCACCACAGGACGGCAGCTTATGTCTACCATGATCAGGGCTCTGAAGAAACATGAGCAGATCAAGATTCAAAATGATGTAATGATTATCGATATTCTGACGAACCAAGAACGAACCGTAGGAGCACTGGGAGTAGATTTGAAGACGGGCGGATTCATCCTGTTTGCAGCCCGGGCGGTCATCCTTACTACCGGAGGAGCCATGCAAATCTTTAGCAACAACGCCGCCGCCCGGGAAGCGACGGGGGATGGCTACGCCATGGCTTACCGGCTGGGATTGCCTTTGGTAGACATGGAGTTTTGCCAGTTCTTTCCTTACAATGTGGTGGCGCCCAAGACCCTTTACGCGCAGCAGACCGTTTGCCAGCTATGCCAGAATTTTGGCGCCCAGTTGCTGAACTATAAAGGCGAACGCTTTATGGTCAAATACGACCCGGTCAATATGGAACGGGGCACCCGTGACATCGTTTCCCGGGGGATTTTTATCGAAATCAAGGAAGGACGCGGAACCAAAAACGGCGGGGTCTATATGGATGTGTCCTTCTTACCGAAAAATGTGCTGGAAAACTGGATCGCCGACAACCATCCCGGCTGGGATTTCGGAGGCGTTAAAATGCTGGACGAGGGGATCGATTTACGGGAAGAAGCCATTGAAATTGCGCCTCTAGCCCATTTTTACCTGGGCGGGATCCAAATCAACACCCGGTGTGAAACCGGGATCGCCGGCCTTTTTGCCGCCGGCGAAGTCTGCGGCGGTAGCCACGGCGCCAACAGGCTTGGCGGCAATGCCCTGCCGGAAGTGCAGGTGTTCGGCAAAATTGCCGGAAACATGGCCGTAGAATACCTGAAGGCCGGAGGCGCAGACGGCGGAAGCTTTGATGAAAGCGTAGTACTGGCCAGGGAACAGCAAGTCAAAGAGATGATGGGCCGGGATCAGGGGATCAGCCCGTTGGTCTTACGCAACAGGATCCAAGAAGCCATGTTTGAAGTCTCCCTCATCAAGGACGAAGCGTCCGTCAAGAAAGCGCTGGGACAAATCGAAAGCATGCGTGAGGACTTGACCAAACTGGTCGTCAAGACACCGCGGGGGAGCTACAACCTTGAACTCTTGGATGCTTTTGAGGACGAATTTATGCTGGACGTGGCGGAAATGCACTTGCGGGGAGCCCTGCTCCGTACGGAAAGCCGGGGCGCGCATTACCGCTTGGACTATCAAGAAAAAGACGACCAAAACTGGTTAAAGAATATCATCGTGCAGAAAAAGAACGGCCGGATGAACTTTACCACAACGCCGGTAGTATTCGATAAAGTTGGATGGGAGGGACTCAAATAACATGAGCTATGGAACAAGGGAAATGACGACTGTGACGGTTTTCCGGTATGATCCGGCCTTGGATCAAGAGCCCCGCTATGAAAAATATGAGGTCCCCTTTGAACCGAACGAAAGCATTGTCGGGGTCCTGGATTACATCCGGGCACATTACGACAGCACTTTTAGCTTCAGGTATTCCTGCCGCACCGGCTGCTGCATGATTTGCACCTACAGGTTGAACGGCAAGACGGTGGTGACCTGCAGGACGAAAATGCAAAAAGACATGGTGATCGAACCCGTCAATAAGGATAGAGTAATGAAGGATCTGATGGTCAATATGGACAGATAACGATTATTCTCAAAAGGAGGTGCAGTCAATGGCGATTAAAGTTATAACGAGAGATAATTTTGCCAAGATCCCCTATATTAAAGGAAAATTTGCCAAGGCTCTCGTCTGGCCGGGGATGGGTTCTAAATTTACCACGGTCAATTACTTTGAAATGGAACCGGGGGATGAGAACGTACCCCATGTTCACTGGCAGTCGGAGGATAGTTTCTATATTTTGAGCGGAGAAGCCTATGTGGTGGATTTAGACACCGGTGAAGAACAACACATCTACCCGGGCTGCCAGGTGTTTGTGGAGCCGGGGACTTGGCATACCGTCCGGGTCGTGGGAAACTCCACTTATTCCAGTATAGGCGGCCCCTGCCCGCCCGATCCGGAGATGTTTCAGAAAGCGGGACTGATGAACCAGGTGGATTTCGGGGTTTACTACGCGGCTCACCGGATGTTGAGCACGTCATACTCCGTTAAGGATCAATATGACTACAAGGCGGCTGTGCCCGCAGCGAAGGTGCTGGAAGCCGCCGGGAAATTTGCGGATCTGGCCGAATACCCGGGAATCTTTCAACGGATCGTGAGCGAAAAAGAAACCGGGGCCAAGTTGTCTGCGGAGTTAGGCTGGGAGGCGCCGACTTATCTTGCGTTTTACGCCTTTCGGGTTTTGGATCTGTTGGACGCATTCAGCCTGGGCAGATTGACCTCCTTCCTGGAAATAGGCGCTAAAACCCTGCGCCTGGTACCGAGAATCGAAATAACCAAACCGGCGGCGCAAAGCAAACTGGCGGCGACGCTTAAGTTGCCGCCAGGGGCCAGGGTGATGGCCGTGGCAGGTCTGGGATATGTGGATGATCAGCCGCCGGAGGGACAAAGATGAGGGATAAAGCGGCGGAATTGCGCATCGATAACGGAATGATCGTCACTATGAACGAGAGGCGTGAAATCATCAAAGAAGGCTCCATCGTCATAGATCAGGGTTCGATCGTGGCTCTTGGCAAGACAAAGGCCTTGGCGAACCAATACCCGGCCCAAAAAATAATTGATGCCCGCAACAAAATCGTAATGCCCGGACTCATCGACGCCCATGTCCATAATACGCAGATGCTGGCCCGGGGCCTGGGGGACGATCTGGATCTGATCCCCTGGTGTTTCGATTACATTTATCCCTACGAAGCGGAAATGACCGACCAGGATACGTATTACAGCACGCTGCTTTGCGCCATGGAGATGATTCGTACCGGCACCACTTGTGTGGTCGATCCGGGGGGCTATCGCATGGATTACGTGGCCAAAGCCCTGCAGGACTTTGGCATGCGCGGCATCATCAGTTGGGCGGGCATGGACGAATGGTCCCCTGAACGGCATCTGCCCGAGAAGCTGCCGGGACGGCTTAGCACCAGGAAAACCCTGGAGGAAGAGGAAAGACTGGTATCTGCCTGGCATAAGAAAGCCGAGGGACTGCTCCGGGCCTCTTACGCTTTGCGGGTCGAATCCAATGTCAGTGCCGACCTGTACAGGGAGATTACCCGTTTAGCCAAGCGGGATGGGGTTATGATCCAAATGCATGCGGCTGTGACAAAATCACAAGTGGAGTTTGTCAGAAAAAAAACGGGTCTCACCACCATCTACTATCTGGATTCCTTAGGCGTTTTAGGACCGGAATGGTTTTTAAGTCATCTCTCGGTTGTGGATGAGCAGGAATTGCAGATCCTGATCGACAAAGGAGTCCGTGTCTGCCATAATCCCGGTTCTTCAATGCACGGAGGATATGGGGCCTGCGCCAAAGGCAGGATCCCGGAAATGATCCAAGCCGGAATGGCGGTCGCCTTGGGGGCCGACGGAAGTTCCTCCAACAACAGCTTGGATATGTTCCGTACCCTCTGGCAAGTGGCTACGGTCCATAAAGAAGCCCGTCAAAGGTGTGACTTGATTCCTCCCGAGCAGGCTCTGGAGCTTGCCACCATTCAAGGAGCCAAAACCATCCAATGGGATGATGAAATTGGTTCCCTAGAGGCAGGGAAGAAGGCGGACCTGATCATTGTTGATTGCTACCGGCCCAACTGGCTTCCCCTGCATGATTTTTCTATCATTTCTAATCTTGTCTATGCCGGCAGTGGCGATGACGTGGAAACAGTTGTGATCAATGGAAAAATCATTATGGAAAACAGGGAATTTATGACGATCCCCAAAAACGTTGTGCTGAAAGAGGCCCAGTCTATCTCCGAAAGAATTATCGCCTCCATCCCGAAAGGAGCCCGCTTAAAAGCGCGCTGGCCCGTGCAGTAACCCACCCTAATGATTGATGGAAAGAGGTGTTGCCATGAGTGAGAAGATAAAAATTTCTTTGGCCTGTGAGGATTATGACCGGACCCGTGCCCTGCGCGACGGCTTGGTATCCGTGGAAGGAGTGGAATTGGAATACGTTTCTCTCGGCCCTCTGGAACTGTTCAAACGGGTGCTGCAAAACGAAGAATTTGATGCGGCCGAGTTGTCTTTCTCGAATTACATGATGGAAAGATCCAGGGACATCAACCGGTTCATCGCCCTCCCCGTGTTTACTTCGAGAATGTTCAGGCACTCATCCATCTTCGTAAACACGCAAGCGGGGATCGAGAAGCCCCAGGATTTGGCCGGGAAAAAGGTAGGAGTATTGGAATATCATATTACCGCCGCCCTATGTATCCGCGGATTTCTGTCGGATGATTACGGCGTTAGGCCCGAGACGATACGGTGGTTTACCGGCGGGCAGGAAAAGCCCGAAGCGACGGACCGCATGGCCCATATCAAGCTTCCTGAGAGTCTCTCCATTCAACACATCGGCCCTCACCAAACCCTTAACAAGATGCTGGAGGAAGGAGAACTTGACGCGTTGATCACGGCCTTCAATCCGACCTGCTTTATAAAAAAATCCCCTCATGTCCGCAGGCTGTTCCCGGATTTTAGAAAAGAGGAAGAGGACTACTACCTGCGGACAGGGATATTCCCAATTATGCATCTCGTAGTGATTCGACAAAAGGTCTACGAACAAAATCCGTATCTGGCGGAGTCCTTGTACCGGGCTTTTGCGCAAGCAAAGGACCTGGCCCAGGAGAAGCTGCGTAAAACTTCGGCCCTGACGGTCTTATTACCTTGGCTGATTCCGGAGATAGAGCAGGTAGAAAATATGATGGGGCCTGACTACTGGGCTTATGGAGTTTCCCGCAACCGCCGGACACTGGACGCGGAAGCCAGATGGTCCTTTGAACAAGGATTGAGTCCCAGGCTGTTGGATGTTGAAGAGCTGTTTGCGCCCAATACGCTAGCCCTTTAAAAAAAATTGTAATTGAATTGTGTATACATGGAACAATTCAACAAAAAGAAAATATTTATATTGCAAATGGTATACCAAATGGAGTACAATATTAGAAGAAAACATAAAAGGAGTGTGACAAAGAGTTGGCCAATCTGGAAGTCGAAGTATTTGGAATTAAATTTAGGCACCCCATCATCTTGAGCTCCGGTTGCCTCACCCATACAGGAGCAGGAATGATTGCCGGGCTTAAGGGGGGTGCATCGGCAGCCATCGGGAAAACCTGCGGATCAAAAGGAAAAATCGGTCATCCCCAACCCCAGATCGTTCGCAAACCGTCTAAGACCTATATGGTGAATGCCCAGGGGATCCCCAATCCAGGGGTGGAACTATTCAAACAAGATATTATCATGGCTAAATCAGTGAACTTAGGCCCTATCTTAGGCAGCGCACTGGGCGAAAAGCCCGAGGACTTTGTTTTTGTGGCGCGTGGCCTGGAAGAAGCTGGGGCTGAACTGATCGAGCTGAACGTTTCCTGTGTGCATCCCACCCATGGAGTAAAGTACGGGTTCCTGTCCGGCGACAGTCCGGAACAGGTTTATGAAACAGTGAAAGCGGTAAAACAAGCAGTACGGATCCCGGTAGTTCCTAAAATTTCATCCCATAAGATTCTCGATGTTCCCAAGCTGGCGATCGCAGCCGAAGAAGCCGGTGCCGACGGCGTTACTGTGGCTAATACGCTTCCGGCCTTGGAATTAGATTCCGACACGCTGAAGCCGGCGCTGGGCAACCCGGATGGAGTGGGCGGACTTTCCGGAGATGCGGTGAAACCCATCATTTTACGGTGTATTGCCGATACCGCCAGAGTGATAAAAATACCTATCATGGCTACCGGCGGATGCACTACGGGAGCCGATGCCGCCGAAATGCTGGCGCTGGGGGCTTCGCTGGTTCAGGTACATACTTCGGCTATGTATTACGGGATGAAACACTTCGCTAAAATAGCCCAGGAACTGGATGAGTACCTTGACAATCACAATTTTAAAGCGGTAAACGACATCATCGGCTATTCGCTGCAGTTCCTGCCGCCCAGACCTCTGCAGATGAGCGAACACTAAGCCGGGGCATCGACAAAGCTATAGCCGGTTAGACCGGTTTCGAGATTTAATTACTCTAATATCATTCAAAACAGAAAAGGAGAAATTATTAAATTGATACAAAAAGGAAAGGCTTCAGATAGTCTGTATGAAACTATTAGAGAAAAAATAATGAACTATAACTTAAAACCAGGTCATCGTCTTATCGAAAGGGACCTTGCAAAAGAATTGGGCACCAGCCGCACGCCGATCCGGGAAGTCATACACAAGCTGGAAAAAGAAGGTTTGGTCGTGGTCGAAGCAAACAAGGGGGCTTATGTGGCGCCCTTCTCGGCTATGGATATGGCCGAGATCTATCAGATTCGCATGGTGATTGAAGCTTTTGCCGGTAGGTTGGTCACACCCGATGTCACCGAAGAGACGTTGCAATTACTGGAGCGAATCAATTCAGAGATGATTGCTGCGTTTGAGCAAGGCAACTTTAAATTGGCCGACGAGAAAAACAATGAATTGCATAGGGAGCTCTACAAAAACTGCCACAATAAACGGTTATACGAGATGATTATCGATTATTGGGCTTATGCTAAGAGACTGCGGTCGGCTATTCTTACTGTTCACGGCCGAATGCAGGAAATCTACGAAGAACACTTGGAAATTATTCAAGCCTTAAGGATGCGGAATCCGGAAGAGGTGGAGCGGTTGATCCGCTATCACCTGGAAAGGGCTCTGGAATTGTTTCACAAAGCCATTGAGCAAGATTTGATCATTTTATAAAACAGTTAGGGGGAATTCGTATGGCAGTAGAAAAATCAAATCGCTGGGAAGCCGACCGCATGCAAGCCTTGCCGTTTTCGGGGATCCGCAAAGTATTAGAGGCTTCCAACCGTTTGCGGGCGCAAGGAGTGGATATTATCGACTTAGCCTTGGGACGTCCGGATTTCGATACTCCGGTGAACATAAAAAAAGCAGCACAAAAAGCGCTGGATGAAGGACAGGTACATTACACCTCTAATTATGGGATCCCGCAGCTTACCAAAGCCATTGCCAAGAAACTGAAAGCCGATAACAACCTGGAGTATGATCCTGCCGCCGAAATCATGGTGACAGTGGGAGCCTGCGAGGCAGTATACGCGGCGATGGCCTCTTTTTTAAACCCTGGCGACGAAGTCATTGTGCCGGCGCCCGGCTGGCTGAACTATGTGTATATTCCCGGAATGTTGGGAGCTACCGCGGTCACGGTGCCTTTGAAAGAAGAAAATAATTTTGCGCTGTCTGCAGCAGATGTGGCGGCTAAGATTAGCCCGAAGACAAAAATGCTCATTCTGGTCAGCCCCCAAAATCCCACGGGCGGAGTCGTGCCTAAAAGTGAGTTGCAGGCCATCGCAGAGCTGGCCAAAAAGCATGATTTTCTGGTGTTGGCCGATGAAGTGTATGAAAAAATTATTTATGACGGCAATGAACACGTCAGCATTGGTTCGCTCCCCGGCATGAAGGAACGCACCATCAGCATCAACGCTGCTTCGAAGACCTATTCAATGACCGGCTGGCGTATCGGCTGGATCGGTGCCGATAAAAAACTGATGGGAACTCTCATCAGGAATCATCAATATCTGGTAACCTGCGCCACTTCTTTTGCGCAATTTGGGGCTCTGGAAGCTCTGGAAGGTTCCCAAAGCCAGGCTCAGGAAATGGTGGCTGAGTTCAAACGGAGAAGAGATCTGGTAGTCAAATCCTTAAATAACATTCCCGGAATCAAATGCACCAATCCATCCGGTGCTTTTTACGCCTTTGCCAATATCAAAGGCTTACAGATGTCCTCCATGGACGCCTCCACGTTTTTCCTGGAAAAAGCCAACGTGGCTACAGTACCCGGTTCCGCTTTCGGCGAGGAAGGGGAAGGCTACGTGCGGGTTTCCTACTGCAACTCCTATGAGAACATTCAACGGGGTATGGAAAAGCTGAAAGAAGCGGTGAAGGGTCTGTAAGCAGGTTTGCGTGCCTTCAAAACATTGTATTACTAGTATAGTAAGGAGATATAATTTATGAATATTGAAAAAGGACCTTGGAAGAGCGAGGGATATTGGTTCAGCCATTACAACTACCTGGAGGAAGTGAGAAAAGGCTGGACCCTGCCCTCCAAAGTGGAGATCCATGACGCAACGTTGCGGGACGGGGAGCAAACTCCCGGCGTGGTGTTAAAGCCCGATGAGAAAGTGGCCATCGCGGCCAAACTGGCCGAGGTTGGCGTGGAGCGGATTGAAGCGGGCATGCCGGCTGTTTCCCAGGATGATTTCAACGCCATTAAGAAAATCACCGGCCTGGGACTGCCCTCTAAAATACTGGCCTTTGCCAGGGCGGTTCCCGATGACATCAAAAAGGTTGCCGATTCAGGCGCCTGGGGCGTGGTGATCGAAACACCCATTGGCTATCCCAAGCTACGCCACCAGTTCAACAAGAGCTGGGAATGGGTCTTGGAAACCAGTATTATCGCGGTTAAAGCCGCCAGGGAAGCCGGTTTGTATGTGGTCTATTTCCCTTACGACGCGACGAGATGCCTCATTGAAGAATATGACGCTTTGCTGACCGGCTTATGCAAGGACGCCAAGCCTGATTCCATCGGTGTCGTTGATACCGTAGGCTGCGCCATCCCCGAAGCCACCGGCTATTTAACCCGGCATATCAAGAAGCTTACCGGCTGTTCGGTGGAAGTGCATACCCATAACGATCTGGGGATGGGAGTAGCCACTTCCTTAGGCGCGATCACGGCGGGAGCCGATGTAGTCCACGTCAGCGTCAACGGGCTGGGCGAGCGCACCGGCAACACCGGGTTTGAAGAGATGGCCCTTGCACTCAAAGGATGCCTGGGCTATGAAATGGCCAATTATAACTTCGCTAAGTTTAAAGAACTTTCAGATTTGGTAGCTAAATTCAGCGGCGTACCGGTTAATTCCAACAAACCGATCATTGGGGACAGGACCTTTGCCAGGGAGTCAGGGATCGGTATCGAACAAGTGCTGAACTATCCTCTGGCCATGTTTAACATGGATCCGAAGATGGTGGGAACCAAAGCCCGGGTCATGTACGGCAAAAAGTCCGGATTGGCCTCGGTCAAGGTTAGACTAGAAGAGCTTAGCCTTACCGCCTGCGACGCCGAACAAAAAGTCATGCTGGAAAAGATCAAACAGGCCGGTATTGATAAGAAAGGTCCCCTGTCCGACCAGGAAGTGGATGGAATAATCAAAGGAGTACTTGGAAAATGATAGAATTTATCACCGATTTGCAGGAAACCTCCCGACTGCTCAATACGGCAGTCAAAAACAAATTTCTTTCCGTGGCCCTCAATTATGACGGTTATCGCTCGGTTGCGCCGGTGATCGCTAAAAAAGACGGGCGGAATATCCTCATCACCCGGCATATCGAACGCGGAAATGTGGAAGCCTTACAGAAAATCGACAAAGCAATCCCCCCTGACTATCAGGTGGTGTATTACAACCCGTATTTTACTTTTGAACCCTCCGAAATAGCCGTTTATGAAGACTTTATTTCCGCCGTTGACGGGATCGCCGGACAAGAGGGCGTAGCGTCGGTACATCAGGACATGCCCCTGTCCATGTACCAGTCCTTAGCCAAGAAGTATGACTGCGTCCTGGCTGAAAAAACAGTCGCCGACCCTCGGTTCTACCTGTACACAGTTTCGCAGGCCGCCGTGTTGGAGAAGTTTAACCAGAAGAGAGACCAGGCTGATCAGGCCGCATTAAAGCTGATTGAAAATTCGCCTGTTAAGAAAGAATTGACGGCGTATATCAAAAACCGGGTTGATACCCGTTTTGTCTTACTGGATAAGCTTTTGCAAACCAATGGCCTGGAAGCCGTACTCTGCACCTCCCCCCTGGGGGTACAGGAGATCACGGGATATGGTATTACCCGCCACCAGGAAGACCGGGTCGCGGCTCTTTATATCAAAGGCAGTGCTAACGTTTATCTCTTTTCGGTCCTGCCTTTAGAAGACTATGGCCCTGGACAACAGGTGGATTCTTTTGCCGCCATGGTCAAGAATCTGGTTAGCGATGGTCCACTAGGCTTGGAAGAACAGCATTTTCCCATCGGTTGGCTGACCGGACTGGGTTTTGCCGAACTCAACTGGAAGAATGCCATGAACATGGTCAGACAACTCCGTGAGCTTAGGGCGGCGGAGGACCTTTCCTACTGTATTATTGCCGCCCGGATCAGCGTCTTTGCCACCGACGAGTCTTTGGAATGGGGCAAGAAGGAGATTTTGGCGGGCAGAAAAATCTCGGAGCTTGATATTTACAATAAATACCAATTCTTGTTGCAAGTTTTTAAAGAACGGCACAACCTTCCCCTGAAGATCAATACTTTTTGGACGAACTGTCATGCTGCCGGCAGGAGCGTCATTCCATCCCTGCCCTTTGACTATCCGTTGGATCAAAGCTGTAAAGCTGTAAAAATTGACGCCGGGGTTTCGCTGATTGGGGATACCGGCATCCATCATGCCGCTTCCGACATTGCCCGTACCATCATCTTTGACGGCGATGTCCAAAAAGCGTATGACCGCTTCGAATCCTACATGGTCAAGGACGTTATTCCCAACGTGAAAGCAGGGATGTGCGGCAAGGATATCTATGAGCTGGCCGTATCCAGGGTTGAAAAGGAACGACCCTATTTCTTAAGCCTGGGCATGATACCCGACGCCGATCTAGCTCGTGTTTTCAACCGGGATGTGGGCCATAATATGGGCTTACAGGAGCCGGTCACGATCTTTTTCAAGAAGGATACCGCTGCCGCCGTTACGGAAGGCATGGTGGGCGCTCTGGAATACCAATGGTCCATGAAGAACTTCGGTATTGGCGTGGAAGACTTGTTTCTGATCGGACCTGACGGAGGTCTCAACTTTTCCCGGGATCAGCTTTAGGCTGGAAGGGTCGGTAAAGAAAAGGAAAATATGGCAATGTTCTAAATTTGGACATCCAAGTATTAAATTTGAACGGTAGTTGTAAATAAACGACCGGAATCTTCTAAAGCAAGGCTGCAATTGGCTGGTCCGTCCCCTCGGTATCTATTGGCACGAGAATTGCAACATATAAATTTTTTAAAAAGCAAAGACGCTTAACTGCAATGAAGCCGAACATTAGGAGATTTACTGTATCCTCCTTGCGGTCGAGCCGCAAGGAGGACTAAAGCTTGTCCCATATTAACTTTACAGAGAGTATAATAGCTTTATAATCAGATTCGTTAAAACTTTGACTATTATATCATGTAATGGCAGAACAATTTAATGATGCTACAGGTTATCTCGGATGTAAAGAAGAGAAAAGAATTGCCATGTTTGAGTGAATTGAAATTCCCAGTAAAATACTGGATAATGTGATACCTGAGACACGAACGCTGAAGCGTTCGTGTATGAGTATAGTATACGAGGAGGCATCAGTATGGCAAAATTACAGTTAACCATGGCTTGCCAGGAGTATGACAGGACCACTGCCTTATTTTCCGGGTTGGTTCAGCCGGAAGGAATCGACTTGAATGTGATCAAGCTGGGTCCTGAAGAGATTTTCTGGCGGCAACTGCAGAATGAAGAGTTTGATATCTGCGAGTTCTCCAATTCGTCCTATTTTATCCTCCGGGCCCGGGGCGACGACCGCTTTATCTCTCTTCCTGTTTTTGTTTCCCGGAAATTCAGGCATTCGGAAATCTGGATCAACAAGGATGCGGGAATCAAAAGCCCCCAGGATTTAAAAGGCAAAGCGGTAGGGGTACCCGACTATACCATGACCGCTACAGTATTCATTCGCGGCATGCTACAGCACGAATATGGTGTAAACCCCACGGATATCCACTGGTATTACGGCGGGCAGGATACTCCCGGGAGGGAGCAGAGAATCGCGACTCCGACCCTGCCCAAAGAACTCAAACTGGAAAAGGTCCCCCATAAGACACTAAGCGACATGCTGGAAAAAGGGGAGATCTCGGCCATGATCGGGGCGAGAGCCCCGAAGTGCTTCCGCGAAGGTTCACCCAAAATAGGTTTGCTGTTTCCTGATTATATGGAATTGGAAAAGGCCTATTTTAAGAAAACGGGTATTTATCCGATCATGCACAACATCGTGATCCGTAAAGCTGTACTGGACCGTTACCCCTGGGTAGCCCAGAGCCTTTACAAAGCTTTTTGTGAAGCAAAGGATATCTGCCAGCAGGCGATACCCAACACAACGGCTCCTGTGTACATGCTGCCATGGCTCATTCCGGCCTATGAAGAAGCAGTGGAGATACTTGGTCAAGATTACTGGCCCTACGGTATCGAGCCCAACCGCAAGACGCTGGAAGCTCTGGCCCTGTATGTATATGAACAGGGACTTGCCGCAAGAAAGCTGGATATTGACGAGGTTTATATTTCCAGTGTTCCTTATAAAATCTGACATGTAAAATACTGTTTACAGGAGGTGTGATTAGGGGGAATTTTCCATTATGGAACAGTTAAGTGGAAAAATAAAGTGGAAGGGGATGTAGAAATGAAAAAAGGGTCTAAATCAAGATTATCTATTATATTGGTGCTGCTTCTGGCACTCATCATTCCGACGGGATGCGGCCAGGCTACAACAACGACGGCGCCCGAACAAGGCAGTACCTATCCGGACCATAATATCCGGCTGATAACGGGTCAGGGGGCCGGTTCCTCAGAGGATCTGGCCATCCGTGTCGTTGCCCCGGCTCTTTCCCAGGCTTTAGGGCAGACCGTTGTGCCGGAAAGTATGCCGGGCTCAGGCGGCAGGGTAGGCAGGAGCTTTGTGTACAAATCCAAGGCGGATGGCTACACCTTAGGCATTCTTGGTCAACCATCCTACTCCCTGGGGAAACTTCTGTATGACGGCGAATATGACGTTACCAATACTACGTATCTCTATCAGATCATCGAAGACTATGGCGTTGTACTGGTCAAGAAAGATGGAAGATACAAGACTTTCCAGGATTTATTAGACGCCAGCAAGAAGCAGCAATTAGTCATCTCTACCGATGCGGGGATGGGCTCTACCCAGCATTTGCAATCGGTCTTGATGAAACAAATTACCGGTATCGATTTCCGTCTCGTTCCCTTTGAAAGCGACGGCGAAACATTGGCAGGCCTGGTCGGCGATAAAGTAGACGCGGCCATGTTTACCGGTACCTCCAATATTGTGGGATATCCAGACCAAGTGGTTCCCATCGTTGTTTTCGCCGATGAACGGGTTAAGAACCTGCCTGATGTTCCAACTTTCAAGGAACTGGGGTTTGATGTGCCTTCCGTAACGATTTCCAATGGGATCGTTGCGCCTCCGGATCTTCCTGCCGATGTGAAGCAGAAGCTCGTCGACAGTCTGGAGAAAGTTGTGAAAGACCCTGAAGTTATAAGTATGGCCGAAAAAGCAGGTCTGGCTTGGAATGTTGTGGGCCCGGAGGAATATGAAAAGAAAGTCAAAGAAATTTATGCAGATATGGAATCCACCTACGTGCCACTGATGAAGAAGGACATGGAGGAAGCGGCTAAGAAATAGAAGCAGAACAACCGGACGGGGGGAGGATGTTAATCTTCTTCCCCCATCTCTATGTCTATGACCCTATTTTCTTATTGAGGAGGGAGAAACTTGTTAAAGGGTAATGTTGCAGATCTATGTACCCAAGCGGGAATGGCTCTGCTGGCGTTAGTGATTGTCGTGACGGCTCAGGGCTACCCCGACTCCGCACGGTATTTTCCAACTTTAATCGGGAGCATTACTTTTGTACTAGCCTGCGCACTTTTAGTGAAGACGATTAAAGAAAGCAGCGGGCTCTCTGGCAAAAAAATCGAAAAAGCGACCATTTTGCGTTGGATCCCCACCGCGGCAGGAATCGTTGGCTGCATTCTGTTCATTTATTTGTTAGGCTACCGGCTGGGCGGAATACTCTATATGGCAGGGCTGATTTGGTTTCTTGGCTATCGCAAGCCTCTACTAGTCGCCGTTTGGGCGGTAGTGGGCGTCATTGCTATCTGGCTGCTGTTTGCCAAACTTTTGCTGGTGCCGCTGCCCACGGGGATCCTGTGGCAGTTGATTTAGCTAAAAGACTGTAGAAAGGAGGAGAACAATAGGTGGTACTTGATATTTTAAGCAGTGTCTTCAACCCCTTGACGATAGAGTTAGTCTTGATCGCATCCTTTACCGGCATTATTTTCGGCGCCTTGCCCGGCATTGGTCCTACCCTGGCCATGGCTCTCTTGATGCCGTTTACTTTTAAGCTGGGCGCTACCGATGCGTTGATCTTTTTAGGCTGTCTTTTCGGTTCGACAATTTACGGAGGGTCCGTTTCGGCCATTCTGATCAATGCGCCGGGGACACCGGGTTCCGCCGCAACGGCCCTGGACGGATACGCCATGGCCCAGCAGGGCAGGGCCGGAGTCGCCCTGGGCATCGCCGCAACCGCTTCAGCTTTGGGCGGAATCGTATCGATGGTGGTTTTGATGACCGTAGCCCCTTTCTTAGCCATGATTACCCTTTTGTTCGGACCTATCGATTACTTTTTGCTGGCTATTTTTGGTCTGAGCGTCATTGTGGTTTCCAGTAAGGGTTCGGTTTTGAAGGGTTTTGTCATGACCGGTTTCGGATTGATGCTGGCCTTTGTGGGCATGGACCTTGTTTATGGGGTCTACCGGTTTTCTTTCGGAGTCACTTACCTGCAAGACCCGATCGATTTTGTTCCCGTTCTGATCGGACTCTTCGGGCTTTCCTCAGCCCTGGAACTGGGACTTAAGGGAGGAACGGTTTCCCAAGTGGCCGCTAAAGCTGAAGGAATGTTTGAGGGGGTTAAGGAAACCCTCCGTCATCCCAAAACCTTGATCCGGTCGATTTTACTCGGCACAGGTATGGGCATGATGCCGGGCGTGGGCATCTCCGCCGCTAACTTTATCGCTTATAACGTGACTGTCCAGACGTCCAAGGACCCAGACAGCTTCGGCAAGGGCAATCCCGAGGGGGTTCTGGCTCCTGAGGCGGCCAACAATGCGGTAGAAGGCGGAGCGCTGATTCCGACGTTTGCCCTGGGTATCCCGGGCAGCGGGTCCTGTGCAATTATGCTGGCCTGTATGATGATGCAGGGACTGGAACCGGGGATCCGGTTGTTTGACCGGAGCGGGAATATCGTTTACACTGCGGTTGTTGGAATTATATTAGGCTTAATATTTACCTGGGTTTTCGGAATCCTGGGATCCGGGTGGTTTGCCAAAGTCACGGTAGTGAAGAACGAGGTGCTGGTCCCCCTTATCGTCTTACTGTGCCTTACCGGTACTTATTCCCTGCGCAATAACATTGGTGATATGGTGGCGACCGCTGTGTTCGGCTTTTTAGGCTACTTGTTTAAAGTTAAAAATTATCCTACCGTTCCCTTGATCCTGGCCATGATTTTAGGGCCCCTGATTGAAAAGAACTTTCTCCGGGCTATGATTATGAGTAATGGTTCGTTATCCATTTTCTACGGCAGCTTGACTACGATCGTCCTGCTCATTCTGGTGGTATTCGCCTGGTCGTGGCCGGTATACGAAAACTTTAAAGCAAAGAAGACTGAAGCGGTTGCGAATAACTAAGAAGGATTGCTTATTTTGCGCTGCTTGATTTTACTTGATTTTTCATGAGAAAGTGAGGTTCGACAAATGCCAGTAAAGGATTTGCGCGAATGGTTAAGCCGGATCGATTCTCCGGCAGAACTTCAAAGAATCAAAGGCGCCGACTGGAACCTGGAGATCGGCGCACTTACAGAGTTAATGCAGCAGAGGGCTCCGGTTCCTGCTCTTCTATTTGATGAAATTCCCGGCTACCCCAAGGGGTATAGGGTGCTGACCAATGTCTGTTCCTCGATTCCCCGCCTGGCCTTTTCCTTAGAAGCGCCGGGGGCGAAGAAAGCGATGGATCTGATAAGTCACTGGCGTAAGTCTTCCAAGGACATTCCCCTGATTCCGCCGGTTGAAGTTCAAAACGGTTCAGTAATGGAAAACGTTCATTTGGGAAAAGATGTTAACCTGTTGGAATTTCCTGCTCCCAAATGGCATGAAGCCGACGGCGGAAGGTATATTGGCACCGGATGCCTCGTCGTTATGAAGGATCCGGACAGTGGATGGATCAACGTGGGCACCTACCGGGTGATGACGGTAGATGAACAAAGAGCGACACTCTATATGTCCAAAGGTAAACACTGTCATCAGATCCGGGAAAAGTATTGGAAAAAAGGGCAGCCCTGTCCGGTGGCAGTGGTTATGGGACAAGACCCGCTGCTGTTTATCAATGCCAGCATGGAGCTTCCTTACGGCGTTTGTGAATATGATTACGCCGGGGGCCTCAGGAAGCAGCCGGTTGAGATCATCCGGGGACCTATCACCGGTCTGCCTGTTCCCGCTCACGCCGAGATTGTCATTGAAGGTACGATCACCGAGGGAGACATAGCTCCCGAGGGACCTTTCGGCGAATGGACAGGATATTATGCCAGCGGAGTGAAAGATGAAGCGGTGATCCGGGTGCAGTCCGTTCTTCACCGGAATGATCCGATCCTGATGGGCGCATGTCCGTGCAAACCGCCTTCAGAGCAAACTTTTTACCGGGGGCCGATCCGTTCCGCCATTATTTGGGACCAGTTGGAGGCGGCAGGGATTCCCGGTATCGCCGGTGTTTGGGTGCATGAGGCCGGCGCGGGCCGGATGCTTTTGATCGTATCCATCAACCAGAAATATGCCGGACATTCCCGGCAGGCCGGACTGGTAGCCTCTCAGTGTCATGGGGGGGCCTATGCCAGCAAATGCGTGATCGTGGTGGATGATGACGTAGATATTACCAATACCAACGAAGTGCTGTGGGCGGCGCTGACCCGGTGCGATCCGGCGGAGGACGTAGAGATTTTGAAAAAGTGCTGGAGTACCATTCTTGATCCTACGGCTTATTACAAGGATGGCGGCCTTTATAACAGCCGGATGGTGATCGACGCCTGCCGTCCTTATGGGAAACTGGGTAGCTTCCCTGCTGTGTTAGGTCCGGAGAAAGAGTTGGTGGACCGGTTGAAAGACAAATTCGCAGGTTTGTTTTAGCTGTATGCCAAAGTTCCTGATGGTCTGGAAGGTGTTTCAGATCAACTTGGTGGGACGGCTCAGGCCGTCCCATTTGGTATTTCGACAGATCAACAATGAGGAGAGATGTATCGTGCGTGTAATAGTAGGAATTACCGGCGCTTCAGGCGTAATTTACGGGATCCGGCTTCTGGAAGAATTAAGAAAGACAGATCTGGAAACACACCTGGTAATCAGTAAATGGGGAGAAGAGACCATCCGGAAAGAAACCAGCTATACGGTCCAGCAAGTGAAGTCCCTGGCCGATGTTTGCCATGAGCGAACAGATCTGGCGGCGGCTGTTTCCAGCGGCTCGTTTAAAAACGAGGGGATGATGGTAGTTCCCTGCAGCATGAAGACCCTATCGGGAATCGCCAATGGGTATTCTGAAGATTTGCTGGTGCGAGCTGCGGACGTAACAATCAAAGAAAAGAGGAAATTGGTCCTGCTGACGCGGGAGACTCCTTTAAACGTGATACACCTGGAAAATATGCTGAAGCTAGCCCGGATCGGAGTGACAATCATGCCGCCGGCACCGGCCTTTTATACCCATCCCCAAACCCTGGAGGAGATCGTCAACCAGACCGTGGGACGGGTTTTGGATCAATTTGGCATAGAAATGACAACCTTTAAACGATGGTCATAAACTCGGAAGATACGGGCTGGCGCCCGGTTGAGGTGAAGAACATGTATAAAATAGCGGTTATTTATTCGGCGTATCCTGAAATTGAGGAAGCAGCCAACGAACTCATACGCAATAAAGAGTACTATGTGGAAATTGCCATTGGCGTATTAGATAAGGCCGTTGAATTAGCCAAAAGATACCAGGCCGGCGGCTTTGACCTGATTATCAGCCGGGGCGTTACAGGAGTTCTCATCCGCTCAGCCGTGAGTATTCCCGTGATTTTGGTGGATATTACCAACTTTGATATTATCCGTACCTTATACAACGCCAGGCAATACGGGAAAAAACTTGCTTTTTTACAATATTCTCGGGGCTTAAAATATCACGATTTTGACTTTATCCGTGAAATTCTGGGAATGAACGAGGATGAGCTGCAGATCTTGTATTTCCGGAACGACGGGGAACTGCAAGAGCAGGTTAATAACGCCAACAACAGTTCTGTGGATGTGATTATCGCTACAGGGGCCTATATACTTGAATTAGCCAGACAGCAAGGTTTCAAAACCATCATGGTTCGTTCCACCAAGGAAGCCATCTATAATGCCTTTCAACAGGCTGAAGACATATTGAATTTTCAGCATGTGGGGCAGGAACTATATCGGTATTTCCAATTATTGTCGGAAGCAAGTCCCACCGGTCTTATTTTTCTTGACGCCTGTGAAAATGTAAGATATGTGAGCGGCCCGGCCGGGAACTTGCTGAAAATCGATACTTCCAGAACGGTCAATCGGAAATTCGCGGATTTATGCGCCGCGTCGCCGGCCTTAAAAGGCCTGGTCTTCTGGCAAAACACCGGCCAGATCCATTTTGAGGGTACCGACCTCCTGGTGAAAAAGCTGGTTTTACACCAGGGAGATAAGGTTACGGGGTATGCCATTGAGATCAGTTACCCAACTGCATCCGTCACAGTCGCGGATCCCCGCAATAATGAAGGCCTTCGCAATCAGGGACTCGTAGCGCGGTATCATTTTTGCGACATCGTCGGAAATTCCGAAGCGATTACGAAAACCATCACGAAAGCCAAGAGTTACGGAAAAACAGACTTAACGATCCTGATTACCGGGGAAAGCGGCACCGGCAAAGAGGTGCTGGCCAACAGCATCCATAATGTCAGCGCCAGAAAAGACCGTCCCTTTGTGGCCGTTAACTGCGCCACCTTGCCTCAGAGCTTGCTGGAGAGCGAGTTGTTCGGCTATGAAGACGGAGCTTTCACGGGGGCGAAACGGGGTGGAAGATTGGGGCTTTTTGAGATGGCCCAAGGCGGAACCATTTTTTTAGATGAAATATCAGAGATAACTATGCCCGCTCAAGCCCAACTCCTCCGTGTTCTGCAGGAAAAAGTGATCCGCCGGGTGGGCGGCAATAAAATTATTTCGGTAGATGTCCGTGTCATTGCCGCCAGTAATGCGGATCTTTTAGAAAGAATTAAAACAGGTCAATTCCGGGAAGATCTGTTTTATCGCCTGAACGTCCTGAATATCCGTATTCCTCCTTTGAGGGAAAGGAAAGAAGACATTCCGCTTTTGATCAAGTATTTTCTCGAAAAACAGGCTGATAGTGCCCAGGACGTCGTAATTCCCGAATTGTTTATGCGAAAGCTGCAGGCGTACAAGTGGCCGGGGAATATCCGGGAATTGGAAAATTTTGTAGATAAATTCGCCATTTTGTCACAGGACACGCAAAACGGGCATCCTTTATGGGAGGATTTGTTTATGGACTTTTCACATTATGAACGGCTCAGCCAAAGCGGTGACCAGCGATCCTTAAACATCAAAATCGATACTCTCAGACGCATGGAACTTCAGATCATTGAAATGTTATATGAAAGGTATGGCGGGGATAAGTCGGAACTCGCCAGAATGTTGGGCATTAGCCGCTCCAATCTTTGGAGCAAATTAAAGATATTGGGCAAGGAAGAAGAAATATAATCTGCAAAAGGAGGCAGAGAATCATGGAGATCACCACACCGATTTCAGTAGAGCAAATTCAACAGCTCCGGGTATACGACAAAATCCTGATCAATGGAACGATTTTTGCCGGCAGGGATGCTGTTTTGCCAAAGCTGGTTCGATTGATTGAGGATAACAAGCTTGATACCACCGGGATCGATTTACAGGGAGCCGTTATTTTCCATACCGCCGTAAGCCCTGCCGGGATAGGGCCCACTTCCAGCAACAAGGTGGAGATCGAGTCGTCTATTCCCCTCTTGTCTAAAGCCGGGGTCAAGATCCATCTTGGCAAGGGGAGCCTGGATCAAAAAACAGTGGAAGCCCTGCGGCAAGCCGGCTCGATTTTTGCTGTCACGCCGCCGGTTACGGCTTTGTTTTCGGCCAAACTCAAGTCTCAACGGGTGGCCGCTTTTCCCCAGGAGGGAATGGAGGCTTTTTATGCCCTGGAAGTCGAGGATTTTCCGGCAATCGTGGCCATAGCCCACGGAGTATCCATCTATAACAAGTAGGGAGGATTGGCGATGAATTATTGTTTTGAGGAAATAGCGGATAAAACAGCAGAGGCTTTGGTACAAGCCAGTACAACGTTTCGGCCGGATCAAATCAAAGCCTATCAAGCAGCCATAGCGAAAGAAGATAATGCCCATGCCAAGTGGGTTATGGAAACTATTTTAGAAAATGCCCAAATCGCGGCGGAAAAGAAATTGCCTCTCTGTGATGATACGGGCATACCCCATGTTTTGTTGGAAATCGGTTCCGAAGCCGTTGTGCCGCCAGGTTTCTTTTCTGCGGTGGAGGAAGGAATCGTCAGGGGTTTGCGCATGCTGCCGGGCAGACCCATGGCTGTCAAAGGCAGCGACATCGAGCGGATCACCCAGTCGGCCGGCCTTTCCGGCAGATCTGAAGACCTGGCCCTGGCACCTGTGCAAATCAGGAATATTTCCGGCGCTCAGATCCGTTTGACCGTATTAATGCTGGGCGGCGGACCTGAAATCAGGGGTAAGACACAGCGTGTCTTCCATAAGCACTCTTTGGAAGTGGTCCTTGACGAGATTGTATCTTGGGCCCGGGAAGGTGCCGATAAGCTGGGCTGTCTCCCCTGCACGCTCCTGCTCGGCATAGGCAGAACCAATGTGGAAGCAGCTTCTCTGGCTTTGGAAGCCGGCGCCCATGGCAACTTTCAAGTGCAAAGCGAACTGGAACGGAGAATTACCGATGCTGTTAATGACTCCGGCATTGGCGCTCTTAATTTAGGCGGGAAGACAACTGCGTTGGCCACGTTTTTAAAAGTGGGACCCCAACGGGCCAGCGGGGTCAGGGTCGTTTCCCTGCGGCTGGGGTGCTGTTTTGATCCTCGGCGGGCTACCATCTCGTTTTAGATTGAAACACGAATGTACTAAATTTGAACAGGCCGCACTATAGAGACTCTTAGAAATTTTCTCAAGCAGGGATTATCACGGGTAAGGTCATTCTTTTCCCTTTGGCACGAGAATTGCTATATAACTTATTCTGAGAGGTCTTTAGATCAACGATGAGGCCTGATAACAATAAATCAAAGGAGGAATTGAAATGATTCTGTTAAAAGATGGAATGGTCGTTACAGGGGATGGCCAAACCCTGCTTCCAAAGGCTTCGGTGATTATAAAAGAAGATAAGATCGAAGCTGTGACAGAGAGATGTGATCCAAACCTGGAAAAGTATGCCGAAAAGGTTATTGACTGCACCGGCAAGGCTATTTTTCCCGGTATGATAAATCATCACCAGCATGGAGTGACCTTTGGCCCCATTTTTGCCAGCGGCATGAAAAACTACGGCAGAGAAAGAATTATCGAACACCTGGATAGAAGTTTATTGCAGGGACACACCACTGTTTTAAACGTTGACGGTTTTGTAACCATGGACGAGGTTAAGGAAACTCAAAAAAACCATCCCATCCGGATCAAAACGGCTACCACCCATGCGCCCATCAATTATGAGGCCGGAGTCAAGTGTGACGGCTCCGGTTTTGAAGAAAAACACCGCACCATGACCATCGAGAAGATGATAGAAGAAGGGGCTGTTTGCATCGGGGAAGTTGGCGGCGGTCATACCCTGGGCGGGGGCGGGCAGGATTATTTATATATCCCCAAGGCGGTCAAGGAGAAATTTGGAGCCGATATTGATTACCTGCAGGCCAGGGCTATGAAACTGTCGGTTTTGGGCAGGTTCATGGAAAAATCTTATTATGACCATGACCGTGTGGCCGCTGCCCTCAAAGAGCATAAACTGGACCAGATTATGACTCCCGAACAATGCCGGGATATCGTCTATGCCACCACCATGGCTTCGGTGAGCCTGGCTTTGGACGGGTATATGGAAGCTGCCCGGATCGCCAAAAAATTAGATGTACCCATCATCGTTCATAACGCGCCTACCTCCATGAAAAAGGTCCATGAGATTGCCCAACTGGGCGTAAAACGGCTGATCGCTGCCCATTCCAATTATCTCTATACCTTGGAAGAAGCTGTGGAAAACACGAAGAAACTGCGTCAATATCCCGGCGTCATCATCGACGCAGCCGTACATGATCCTTTTGGCGCCAAGAGATTGGTGGCTGTTCCCGACAATTTGTTTGCGTTCTATAAAGAAGATTTGCTTGATATTATCTCGACGGATTTTGCAGCCGGGTCATCTGATTCCATGCTGGAAGCGATCCAGCACGGGGTGGCCGGTGGATATGTATCCTTGCCCAAGGCCATCGCCCAAGGGACAACGAAAGTAGCTGAAAGCATTCCTGGCATCGCGCCTGACTTGGGTCTGCTGCAAAGAGGATACCTGGCCGACGTTTTGGTTACGGCAAATCCCGAGTTTTCCAAAGTAGAGCATATATTCATCGGCGGGAAGCATATTGCCGAGAACGGCCGACGCTTGTGCTGATTATAATAAATGTAATTCAATCATAAAAGATAAGGATGGAGTTGAAGCATTATGAAAATTAAAAAGGTTTTATGTTCACCGGGGATGACAGGTTTTTATATGGATGACAAGGAAGCGATCAAAGAAGGCGCTAAAGCCGACGGTTTTATTTATAAAGGAGAACCGAGAACGCCCGGTTTCAGCAGAGTACGGCAGCCCGGCGAGGCAGTTTCTGTGATCTTTGCTCTGGAAAACGGCGAAATCGCTTACGGCGATTGCTCCGTAGCCCAGTATGCCGCCAGCGGCGGGCGCGAAACCCCTATGCGGGCTAAGGACCTGATCAAAATCATCGAACAAGAAGTAGTTCCTCTATTTGAGGGAAAAGATATTAGCAGCTTCCGTAAATCTGCCGAGGAATTCGACCGGATGATCGTTAAGGGCGAGCAATTCCCCGCCGCCATCCGTTATGGTGTGACGCAGGCTATTTTGGAAACTGTGGCTAAGGAAAAACACTTAACCATGACGGAAGTGATCGCCCAGGAATACGGTTTGGAATTAGAGCTAAAGCCGGTCAAAATCAACGCCCAGTCCGGCGACGATCGATATACCAATGTGGATAAGATGATTTTAAAGCGTGTTGACATGATGCCCCACGGCCTGATCAACAACGTGGAAGAAAAACTGGGCAAGGACGGGGAAATCTTTTTAACGTGGGTTACTTGGGTCAAAAACCGTATCCTGGAGATCGGTGATCCTGATTACCGTCCGGTGATGAGATACGACGTTTACGGGTGCATGGGCAAAGCCTTTAACAACGATCTGGATAAAGTCACGGATTATTTGCTGAAAGTCGAGAAGGCTTGCCAACCTTTCGAGGTGTTTGTGGAAATGCCGATCGATATGAAATCCAACGCTGAACAATTAAAAGCCATGAAATATCTGCGTAAAAAGCTGGACGAAGCCGGTTCCAGACTCAAACTGATCATTGACGAATATGCCAATACTTATGAGGAAATCAAGGAATGGGTCGACGCCAAAGGCGCGGATATGGTCCAGGTTAAAACCATCGATTTAGGCGGCATCAACAATATCGTCGAAGCCGTCCTGTATTGCAAGAAACATGGCGTCCTGGCTTACCAGGGCGGCACCTGTAACGAAACCGACAAATCAGCCGTTGTTTGCGTGAACCTGGCACAAGCGACCCAGCCTTTCGCCATGGCCGGCAAACCGGGGATGGGAGTCGATGAAGGGGTCATGATCGTCAACAACGAGCAGCAAAGACTACTGGCCATCTTACGGGCGAAAAAGGAAGGCCGGATCTAAGAACTCAAAATTGCTTAGGGAGGGGTTCCAAATGATGAAGGTGGACCGGGAAAAGTGTATTGGCTGTAAACAATGCGAGAACATCTGTCCTTTAGGAGCGGTCAAAGTGATAGAGAAAAAGGCTGTAGTCGGCGATCAATGCGCTGCTTGCAAAGCCTGCCTTACGGTTTGCAAACCCCAGGCCATCTCTCTTGGCCATAAGCCGGACGATCACATTGTTTGCACCAATTGCGGCGTCCGTTGTGAAATTCCGGAGGGATCCACGGGAGCTTGCAAACGATTCACCAACCAACAGGGAAATCTGGTCCGTAACAGACCGCTGCAGATCCCGGAATACGGGCCGGAAGACCGGGAGAAATTTGTCATCGGCAGGCCTTTGATTACCGCGGTAGGAGCAGGAGCGGCTTATCCCGATTATCATCCCGCGCCCTATATTGTACAAGAAAAGATCGAGGACTATGATGTTGTCACGGCAGTCACCGAAGCGCCGATTTCCTATAGTTCCATGATGGTGAAAATAGACAGCAATATCCATATCGGCGATGAAGGAGCTTTAGTGAAACGGGACGGAAAAACCGTGGGCATGGTAACTACAGAGCAGTATGGGGCTCACGTCCTGATCCTGGGCGGTGTGAATAAAGTAAAGGGACCGGATGGTCTGACCGTGGTAAAAACCATGGTGGAAATCGGGAACCAGGAAGCGGTCCGCTTAAAGATCGACCATGGCTCGACCCTTGACATCCAGGTTGGCAAAGCCCCGGTCATAGATGGCGCGGAAGACACCAAAATGCGCGTGGGGTGCGGTGGAGCCTGCTGCGGGCTGTTCGCCATGTCTTTAGGACGTTTGGTTGACGAAGCGATCATCCTGGACCACCACGTGACGGGGCTCTTTACCGCTCACCCGGCCGGGGCCGAATTGCTTCCGCCCAGCGGCATTACTCCGGTGGGGCGCTACGCCACCCCCGGACGCTATTTCTTTGATCACGGCAGCGGCTGGGGGGGAACCAATATCCAGGAACCGCGGCAAGCCATTCAATCCGTGGATATGCGGGTGGCCCGGCCCGGAATGAGGGTGTTAGTGGCGGAAACCACCTGGCGCAAAGTAGTTTTGTTTGAAATTGGTCAAAACGGGGAACTTTTGGAGATCCCCTTGACGCCGGAACTGGAAGCATTCAGGCAAATGGCGGCCGCTTCTTGCGAGGACAGCCGGGTTTCGGCCTTATATTACGCGGGAGTCGGCGGCAGCGCCCGGGCGGGTATGACCGTGAACCCGATTGCCCTGACTGAGGCGGTTCACCGGGGTGACGCCGTCTTAACCGTTGCCGGGGCGCCGACCTTTGTCCTGCCGGGCGGAGGGATCACTTTTATGTCGGATGTGGAGGCCATGCGTTCGAAACCCTTCACGTACACTGCTTCACCGGCCCTGGTAGCGCCCATCGAGTATACGATTCTTCGCAGCCGCTATGCAGAAATCGGCGGACATATTCAGGCCATCCGGCCGCTCTGTGAAGTTTATCAAGAAGACCGTTTTGAAAGATTTAAAAAATAAAAGCCGAGGTTCGTTATGGAAATTCTTAAGCCGGGTAGAATTCTTGTGGATTATGGGCCCGTGACTATGGTCATCGAGGCTTCTCGCAAAGGAAAACCTGATACGGAGGCAGCCTTATCCGGGGCTGAAATTGTGCCGGTCATGCTGGAACAGGTAAGGAAATTTTTGCCGGAGGCCCGCACAGAAGTGGCGAAACTTTCATTCGGCCTTGAGCCTGCGTATCCGGAGGTTTTCCGGAAAATGGTGGCTGCCGTCCGTGCATTGGGAGAACCTGACTTTACCCCGATGGCCGCCGTGGCCGGCAGTTTTTCGGAAATGGTGAAAGATACGGTGGTGGCCGCAGGGGCCGACAGGGTCTGTGTCAACAACGGAGGAGATATTTCATTATACCTGGCGGACGACGGACGACCCTTTCGGGTAGGAATTTTGCGTGATCTGGCGGAAGGCAAGGTCACCCACGTGATTCCCCTCGGGAAGGACGACAATATCCGGGGAATCGCCACCAGCGGTTTTGGAGGGCGCAGCTTAACGAAGGGAGTCGCTTCGGCGGTCACGGTTTTGTCGGCCCATGCTTCTTATGCGGATGCGGCGGCAACTGCCGTAGCAAATGCAACGAATTGTACGAGCCCTGCGGTGGTAAAATGCCTGGCTCAGGAATTGGACAGCCAGACAGATATTAACAATCATATGGTTACGAAAAGTATCGGCATCTTAAACAGGGAAGAGATAGAGACGGCCCTAAGCAGCGGGATGCAATGCGCAGAGAGGCTGATTCGCGAGAATATGATCCAGGGAGTTGTTATCTTTTTACAAGGGCAGATGCGGTCATGGCCGCAGCAGATTGCCAAATGTATTCAGCAGTGAAAGGGGGAGATCAATTTGAATGAAATCGGCTTGTTTTCTACTATTAAAATTAATACTTTAGAACTACCCAATCGGATCATGATGTCACCGGCTTTTTCCAATGGCGCCGCTTCAGGCGGTTATGTGACGAAGGACGTTATCAAGCATTACCAGGCCCGGGCTCATTCCGGAATCGGCCTGATCATGACGGAGCACACCAGCGTCAATTCTTATTACATTCATCCCGGCAACCGGCTTCAAATCAGTAAGGATGAACACATCGAGGGAATGGCGAAACTGGTGGAAGCCGTCCATGGAGAAGGGATCAAAATAGCGCTGCAGATCGCTCACTCTATTCAAGGGGTAGGATTGAAACCTGCCGACTTGTCCAAGGAGACTTGTTACGAAATTATTGAGGACTTTGTAGCAGGCGCCAGACGGGCGGCGGAAGCCGGGTTTGACGCCATCGAATTTCATTTTGCCCATACCTACACCCTGGCCGACTTTATATCCAGGCGGACTAACCAACGGACCGATGAATTCGGCGGTGATATTTATGGCCGGATGAGGATACACCTGGAAATCGTCCGGCGGGTCAGAGAATTATTAGGGAAGGATTACCCGCTTTTTGCCAGAATTGACGGTGAGGAGTTTGTGATCGACGGCAACACTCTGGTTCATTCCGGCATTTTTGCCCGGGAGTTGGAAAAGGCCGGAATCGACTGTCTGGATGTGACAGCCGGCGTGAGATTTGATGACGCCCCGGTGAAAGGCTACAGCGATATCAGGGGCAAACCCACGGCGGAATTTCCCGATGGCCCTAACGTTTATCTGGCGGAAGCCATCAAAAAGCTGGTTACAGTACCGGTCATCACGGTAGGAAAGCTTGGAAATCCCGAGTTTGCCGAGAGCGTGATCCGGGAGGGACGGGCCGATATGATCGCCCTGGCCCGGCCCCTGCTGGCTGACGCCATGTGGGTGGATAAAGTCAGGCACAAGCGGTATGACTTGATCAAAGAGTGTCTCTATTGTACGGAATGTCTTTATGAACGTTACGACGCTCAGGCGCCGATCCACTGTATGCGTTATGCCTGCCAGAATGCCTGCCCGGCCAACGTGGATGTGCCGGTTTATCTTGATCTGGTTGCTCAGAAAAAATATCAAGAAGCTTACCAGACGATCCAGCTGGAGAATCCCCTGGCGATGATCTGCGGCAGAGTCTGCAATCATCCTTGCGAGGATTATTGCGTCCGGGTCAGGTATGATGAGGCCATTGCGATTAAAGGCGTGAAGCGTTTTGCGACGGACCAGGTGTTGAAAGCTGAAAAGAAATTCCCCGTCCCGGAGACAGCAAAAAGCAATGGGACCAAGGTGGCTGTTATCGGTTCCGGACCTTCCGGCCTGACCTGCGCCTTTTATCTTCAGAAAAAAGGGTATGAAGTGACGATCTTCGAAGCGCTTCCGGTGGCCGGCGGTATGCTGGCGGTTGGACTTCCCGCTTATCGTTTGCCAAAAGCGCTGCTGGCCCAGGAGATCCAGGTGATCCGGGAGATGGGCGTAGAAATCAAAACAAATACCCGGCTCGGACGGGATATCAGCTTGGCAGGATTAAAGGAGCAAGGGTATCAGGCGGTGTATCTGGCGGTGGGGACCCATCAGAACCGTTCCCTGGGGATTCCGGGAGAGAATTTGCAAGGCGTCTTGCCCGGAGTCGATTTCCTGCGGGACGTCAGTCTGGAGCGGAGTCCCGGCGTCCAGGGAAAACAGGCGCTGGTCATCGGAGGCGGAAACGTGGCCGTTGATGTAGCCAGGAGTCTTTGGCGGCTTGGAGCGGCCCAGGTCCATCTTTACTGTCTAGAATCCCGAGAGCAAATGCCTGCTTTTAAGGATGAAGTAGCAGAAGCTTTGGAAGAAGGAATCTCTATCCATAACGGCTGGGGTCCCCAGGAGATCTTAGGTGAAAACAGCCGGGTCAAAGAAGTTCTGTTTAAGGCTTGCGCCTCCGTTTTTGATAAAGAAGGACGATTTGCTCCCGTTTATGATGAAAGCAAGACTAAGTATGCGGATGCGGACATCGTGGTTACCGCTATCGGACAGGCTGTAGAGCTGTCCTTTAACACATCGGAACCGAAGATCCAAGCCCTCAGGAATTCCTTGATTAAGGCCGGTAGTTTCTGTGCCACCAATCTTCCGGGAATTTTTGCCGGCGGCGATTGCGTCAGCGGACCCAGTTCCGTGGTGGAAGCCGTAAAGTACGGAAAAGAAGCGGCAGCTTCCATTGACAGCTATTTTGGCGGCGACGGGCAAATCATTGACCATAAGGATTTCGTTCGCAAGTTAAATCGCCCTGTTACAGAGGAAAAATTAATCCGTGAGAAGATGCCTTCCATACCGCGGGAGGATAGGAAAGCCGGTTTTGCTGAAGTGGAGGCTGGCTTTAGTGAAACAGCGGCAGAAAATGAATGTAAACGTTGCTTGCGCTGCGATGTGCAAAGAGAATACCAGGCAGTCTTACTGGGAGCTAAAAGATCATCTTAAAGGCAGCCTTATATTAAAGAAATGGCAAGGGGATATCATATGCTGATAGTCGGAAATTTTGGCAATTTGCGCTTCAAACAGATCAATGATCTCATAGTTAATCGCAAAATGGATGAAATAAAGAGTTTGCTCAAAGAGCAGGTCCAGTTAGGCGTTCATTATCTGAATACCGGACAACTCGATCTGTCTTCAGGGAACATGGAGAATGTGAAGTGGTTTTTGCATGCCGCCCAAGAGGAAGCAGAGATCCCCCTGTTTATTAATAATCCTTCGCCGGAAACGCTGGACCAGGTCTTGTCCCTTTGCAATCATGGGCAGCCCATTCTTAATTTGGTTTTAGCCGAACGCAAACATCTTCCGGAATTTTTGCCTTTTATCAAAAAGTATAACGCCAAGGTCGTTGGTTTGCTAATGCCGGACGATACACCTCCTGAAAGCGCCCGGCAAAGGATCGAAGCCGCCCGGATGATTGTAGGAGCATTACGGGAAGAAGGGGTGGCGGAAAAGGATATTTACCTTGACCCATTTATTAAGCCGATTTGTAACAATACCAGGGCAGGTGTTGAAGTCCTTGAGGCGATCCGGTCTATCAAACAGCAATTTACGGAAGTGAATTTTATTTGCAGCATCTCAAATATCTCTTTTGGGTTGCCAAACAGCAAATTAATCGATCAGACCTTTTTAATTCAATTAATGACTGCGGGTATGAATGCTTTTATCTTAGATCCGCTGGAGAAGGATCTTCGAACAGCCTTTTTTATTTCGCGGATGCTGTTGGGCCAGGATGCCTTTTGCCGTGAATACCTGACCGCCCATTGGCAAGGGATGATCTAAAGAGGAGGAATCAAGAAATGAAAGAACTGAGAATATTATCTCCTTGCGGGATACTCGGTTATGGCTTTCCCAAAGAATCATTTTTAACCGGGGTCAGCAAAAAACCGGATATCATCGCCGTAGACGCCGGTTCCACCGACGCCGGGCCGCACAAGCTGGGAGCCGGAGTCGGCATTGTCAGTAAGCAGGCCACCAAGAAAGATCTGGAGCTTATGCTGAAAGCAGGTTTTGAATTAAAGATCCCCGTCGTCATCGGTTCAGCAGGCGGGTCCGGCGCTAAACCCCATGTGGAATGGACTATGCAGATTATTAAGGAAATTTGCGAAGAACAACAGTTGCATTTTAAGACCGCGATTATCTGGGCCGATATCGATAAATCCTATATCAAAACCAAAATGAAGAAAGGCGACGTAGCGCCTTTGGGACCTGCGCCGGAATTAACGGAAGAGGCTCTGGATCTGACCACCGATGTGGTAAGCCAGATGGGGCATGAACCGATCATCGAAGCGCTGGACAAGGGGGCTCAACTGATTGTGGCGGGGCGTTGCTACGACCCTTCCGTTTTCGCCGCCTATGCCATTCACAAGGGCTATGACCCGGGACTGGCCTATCATTTAGGTAAAATATTGGAATGCGGTGCCTTATGCGCGGAGCCTGGCACCACCAAAGACTGTATTATGGGATATTTGCGGGAAGACCATTTCCTGGTCGAACCCATGAATCCTAAAAGAAAATGTTATATCACCACGGTAGCGGCCCATACCTTGTATGAAAAAGAACATCCCTATCACCTTTTCGGACCCGGACTGGAGCTTGATTTATCCGGTTGTACGTTCGAACAGCAGGGGGATGGCGTGGTAAAGGCTGCCGGAAGCAAGTTTATCAAGCCGCGGGAGTATTACCTGAAGATGGAAGGCGCGGCTAAGGTAGCCTACCGCACCTTGGTTATCGCAGGAATCAGGGATCCGATTATGATCCAAAACATTGAAGCCATCAAGGCGGAAGTGATTGAGCAGGTCGCCGCCTATTTTGAGGAGATCCCCCGTTCCGAGTATCAGATTATCTTCCATTTATATGGCAAAGACGGAGTCATGGGTCCCCTTGAACCGGTGAAGGAAACAAAAAGCCATGAGCTGGGGATGGTGATGGAGGTGGTTGCTTCCACCCAAGACTTGGCAAATGTGATCTGCTCCTCGGCCCGGTCGACCATGATGCACTATGGATATAAAGGAAGGAAATCGACGGCGGGTAACCTGGCTTTTCTGTATTCGCCTTCGGACATCGTCTTTGGGCCGGTCTATAAATTCACCGTCTACCATCTGATGCGGGTAGACCATCCCTGTGAACTTGTTAAATTTGAATATCTGGAGTTATAAGCTGGGAGGAAGAAAAATGATGGAGAACAATTCTCTTTATGATCTGGCTAAAGTTCTGAGGAGCAAAAATTCGGGGCCTTTTGAATTGACCCTGGACGTGATCTTTGACGATCCGGGAAAATATTTTAAGGTAAAAAATTCCGGCGTCATCACAAAAGAATTGGTGTGTAAGCTTTACAACATCAAGCCGGAGGATATTTCTCACCTGGTGTTCTTTGATCCGGCCTTAGCTTTTAAGATCACGATAAAAAGACCCATTGATTCAGGCAGTATCGGCGAAACGGATGTCTACGGCGCTCAACAGCATGCGCCTCTCATGGGTATTCAAATCCCCTTTTGACGATCGATAAAAACAAGCAGCCATGCCAGTTCCCCCGGCATGGCTGCTTGTATTGTGCGCACGGCATGCGCTCGACCATGCATGATAACCGGTTATAGGAGGTAAAGATAATGAAGAAAGGTATTATTGGAAACTTTAAGATGAAGGGCATTAAAGGAAGAATCGTTATGTCTGTAGGTCTGCTTTTATTTATCGTATGCTGTCTTTTCGGAGGGATTTCTTACTACATATCCGGCAAATCATTGAATGCAAACATACAGGCTACGCTTCCACAGATAGTACAGCAGGCGTCCCAGACCCTGGAGAGCCGTGTGGAAGCACAGTTTCTTACTTTAGAGGCGATTGCGGAATTGGATGTGATTCAAAACCCCTCTTATATGCTTGAGGAAAAGTTCAAGATCCTCGATGATCAGCTTAATATGGCCGCGTATATAGATATCGGCCTTGCAGATACAGATGGAAAGGCAAACGTTTCAAACGGTAATAGCGATGTTTCTTTAAAAACAGTGGATGTCAAGGACCGGGATTATTTCAAGAAGGCGATTTCAGGAGAAAGAGCGGTGTCCGACCCCATGGTGAGCAGAGTAAACAATTCAAGAATAATCATGTATGCCGTACCGATAAAATATCAGAACAAAACAATCGGTATTCTCATGGCAAGCAGGAACGGGAATGAATTAAGCGATCAGACCAGTGATATCAAGGTCGGAAAGACTGGAAACTGCTTTATGATAAACAAAACAGGCGTTATCATAGCCCATGACAACAATAATTATGTACTGGATATGATAAATTTTATAGAAGAAGTGAAAAAGGACCCTTCATTGAAACAAATAGCCGAGGTTCATCAGAAAATGGCTGCGGGCCAGACAGGATCAGACTCGTATGTTTTCAATGGTGTAGAAAATCTTGTCAGCTATACTACCGTAACAGGCACAAACTGGTCTATAGGTGTTGCCGCTCTTAAAGATGAAATGTTGTCCGGACTGAATTTGATGGTAAGGATTATAATCATCACCACGATACTGCTGCTTATAATCAGCATGGCTGCTGCGTACTACATAGCATCCAGGATTTCCAGACCGCTTGAGGCAGCAGCAGAGCATATAACTATAGTAGCTTCCGGAGATTTTACCAGGGAAACTGACCCCAGTTTCATGAAGATGAATGATGAAATAGGGATATTGACTAGATCCATCGATTCGATGCAGAGTTCTTTAAAGATTCTGATAAAGGGAGTAAGGGACTCTTCCATCAATGTTGCCGAATCAATAGCTAATGCTCAGGGAAACATATCGATGCTTAACAGCGAGATAGAAGGGATATCCACAACGACGGAGGAGCTATCGGCAGGTATGGAGGAAACTGCTGCATCTTCCCAGGAAATGAATGCAACCACATCCGAAATAGAAGGCGCTGTTGAAGGCATAGCAAAAAAGGCTCAGGAAGGTGTGATATCTGCCGAAGAAATAAACAAAAGAGCGAATGAACTGAAACAGAACGCTATTAATTCCCAGCAGCAGGCAGACAGGATATATTCGACAACACAGGACAGTCTCAAAACGGCAATCGAACAATCCAAAACAGTAGAACAGATAGGAACGCTTTCAGATGCCATACTACAAATCACGTCACAGACAAATCTCCTGGCGCTGAATGCAGCTATTGAGGCGGCGCGAGCCGGTGAAGCAGGGAAGGGATTTGCAGTGGTCGCGGATGAGATAAGGAAGCTGGCTGAAGACTCTAAGAACACTGTAAACAAGATACAGGAGATTACAAAAACGGTTGTCGAATCGGTAGAGAACCTTTCGTCCAATTCGGAGAAGGTTCTGGATTTTATCGATAAGCAGGTTATAAAGGATTACAAGGAAATGGTGCTTACCGGAGAACAGTACAGCAGGGACGCTATATACCTGGATGATTTCGTGACAGAATTAAGCGCAACTACTCAGCAACTTGCAGCTTCGATTCAGAATATGGCTAAGGCAATATCTGAAGTGACCGCATCCACTAACGAAGGTGCAGGCGGAACTACCGAGATAGCTCAGAATGCAGGGGATATATTGTTAAGATCGCAGGAAATTATCAATGAGACGACAAAGGTAAAAGACAGCTCTGCGATGCTCATGGATATGGTCAAAAGATTCAAGGTATAGAAATGAGGGGACCAGATGTGCCCAGTTGGCCCAATTACAGCATCACTGTCATGTACTGAAAAGTAACGACTTAAAGCTGCGTATATTAGTGCATTTAAGATTTAGTAAAATATAAACAAATTCAAACATTATTAACAGATTATTAGTGGGTGGGTGAACCATGCATATATCAACCGCCTTTTGTAGAAAATACATATATTGCAAATCAGGCATGAATCGTAGGGAAAGGTTCATAACCGCTCAGCGATGAAAAGGGTGGGGACGGAATGTTCAGAATAATCAGGGATAATATCAGGAGCTTCCTGGATATTACGGTATTCATAACGATGATAGCAATTGGGATATTCGCAATCCTGGAGGACTACAGGTATTTCTGGAAGGTAGAATTCCACAAGGATGCGGCTGTAACCTTCGGAATCGGACTGGCGTGCATAATCCTGCCCTTTGTTCTTCTGCTGGTATCACGGCTGTAGCGGATAAAGGGAACATTCCGGGGAATATAGTGCCTCGTAAAGTATATCACTTCTTGAGCATGCGAGGCACCAAATCAAGGATGAGATTACTAATACTATGAAGGATAAGAAAGTTGTTGTATTAATAATCACTAGGAGGCATTTTATGGGCTTTTTTTCAAGCAGGAAAGACAGTAGAGGCAAGAAAGAGAATGAAATGGGGAAGCTGCTCAATTCCAGGAGCATAGAGGAAAATACAAAAAGGCTGAAGGACCGTTTGAAGGACTGTGATGACATTGTATATAAGGAATTCAGGGTGGGAGAAGAGCAAAACTTCAGGTTCCTGTTGGTATATACAGATGGGATGAGCAGCAGGGACATGCTGAATGAAGCGGTCTTGAATGCTTTGATGGTTCATGCCAGGGAGGTGCCTCCGGGGGCGCCGGAGCCGGGTGAAGAGCTGTACAAGCTTGTACGGTATGGGGGGCTTCCTGCCTCCGAGCTTGCAGATAATGACAATCTTGAGGATGCGATTCTGGCCATACTCATTGGAGATGCAGTACTTTTTATAGATACTACGGAAAAATGCATAATAATAGGTGCCAAGGGCTGGCCTATGCGTGGGGTTTCGGAGCCCAACACCGAGTCTCTGATAAGGGGACCCAGGGATGGCTTTACAGAGACCTTCAGGGTAAACACTGCTCTGGTAAGAAGAAGGATAAGAGATCACAGGCTGAAGCTGAAGCAGCTCCGGGTCGGCAGGAGAAGCTTCACGGATGTCGGGATCATGTACATTGAAGATATCGTCACCCCTGAGCTGGTGGAGGAAGTGAAGCGGAGGATCAAGACTATTGAAATTGATGCAATAATAGAGAGCGGTTATATTGAGCAGCTTATTGAAGATAATTATCTTTCACCTTTTCCACAGATAAATGTGACTGAAAGGCCTGATGAAGTTGCAGCAGCCTTGTACGAGGGAAGAGTGGCAATACTTGTTGACAACTCACCCTTTGCACTTATTGTGCCTACGACCCTGAACAGCCTCTTTCAGTCTGCTGAGGATTACTATGACCGATGGTATGTTGCATCTATTCTCAGATTCATAAGATATGTTGCCAGTATCATCTCATTAGTGCTTCCTGCGCTGTATATAGCGGTGACGTCCTTTCACCCGGGCATACTGCCGGCGAAGCTGGTCATATCAATAGCGGCTGCACGATCAGGAATTCCATTCCCTGCGATTATTGAAGCTTTTCTGCTGGAAGTTACCTTTGAGCTTTTGCGGGAAGCCGGCTTGCGGCTCCCTGTACCTATAGGCAGTGCCATCGGTATAGTAGGTGGTATTGTAATTGGCCAGGCGGCTGTGGAAGCAGGAATAGTAAGCCCTATTATGGTCATTATTGTGGCAGTGACAGCGATATCTTCATTTTCGATCCCAAATTACAGTCTTTCTGTAGGGTTCAGGATGCTCAGGTTTTTGCTTATGTTCCTTGCAGGGATATTGGGATTGTACGGGATTATGCTCGGTGTGCTCCTGATACTGAGCCACCTGGTTAAATTGAAGAGCTTCGGGATATCCTACCTGTCACCGTATGATTCCTTTGTGGGGAGCGACTTCAAGGATACAATTGTTAGAGTGCCCCTCTTCTATATGGGCAAGAGGCCCCTTAATCTGGCAAGAAATACAGTAAGGCTTAAGAATAACAGGCATTTGATTAACCAGATGGAAATGGAGGGTGATAAAGATGATAAAAAATAACGATATTGTATCACCTTATCAGCTTGCAATGCTTATTATAATGACTGTAATCTCTGTGGGTGTATTCTCAATAGCCTCAGATGCTGCCGAAGCTGCCGGCACTGATGGTTGGCTGACGGTTGCGATTGCAGGGGCACTCAACTTACTGGCTGTATTAATAATAGTAAGGCTGAATTCCAGCTTCCCCGGTAAAACCTTTGCTGAATATAGCCAGATAATAATAGGGACAATTCCCGGCAAAGGGCTGATCTGCTTGTTTGCCGTATATCTTTTGTTTGTCATAGCTTATATTACAAGGGCGTTTACAGAAGTCGTCAAGATGTTCCTGCTTTTCCGGACGCCTACAGAGGTAATCATGCTGAGCCTTATTCTGGTTTGTACGTATATTGTAAGGGGTGGAGTAGAGTGTATCGCAAGGGTAAATGAGCTGATATTCCCTGTTTTGTTCATACCTTTTTTTATACTTTTGCTGTTTGGATTCCCTATTATGGATTTCAGTAACTTGCTGCCGGTCCTGCAGACACCTCCGGATAAAATCCTTACTGCCATCCCGGCACTGACTTTCAGCTTCGGAGGTATAGAGCTTGCGCTTTACTATATCGGTTTTATGAAAAATCCTAAGAAGGCATACAAGCCGGCTATAGTGGCCGTGCTTTTCATTACGCTATTCTTGATTATGATTACGGCTTTTTGTATAGCCGCCTTTGGGAAAAATGCCACAACACAATTTTTGTGGCCGCTGGTCACCTATTTCAGGGCAATAAGCCTGCCGGGACTGTTCATAGAACGTCTTGACGGGATAATACTGTCTCTCTGGATGCTGACAGTTTTCACCACCATCGTATCGGCTTATTTTATTGTAGGCTATTCAATATCCAGAGTGGTGGGTACAAAGGAACAAAAGCAGTATATACTGCCGCTGTCAATTGTCATCTATTATCTGGCCCTGCAGCCGGATAGTCTGGCTGAGCTATATGAATGGGGAAGCGTGATTTTTCCATATGCTGTTACTGCTTTCCTGTATGTTGCACCGTTTGCATTGCTCCTTATAGCCAAATTGAGAAAGCTGGGGGTGAGATAGATGAGGGCAAGGAGAGGGTTGAAAGTAATTGTACTATTGCTGCTGTGTACGCTGATCGCAGGCTGCTGGGATCAAATAGAGATAGAAGACAGGCTTTTCGTACTTGGCATAGGGATAGACAAGACAAAGGCAGAAGAGAAGAAGACACCTGAGGACAGATATACACTTTCCTTTGTATCTCCTGTAGTGGACCAGGTAAAGGAAGGGCCGGGGCCGGCTTTTAAAACTTACAAGACAATCAACAATACGGTGATCATGTCGCTGACTCAGCTTATGGAAAGGTTTTCCCAGAAACAGTTTTATGGACATACAAGAGCTATTTTCTTCGGCGAGGACTTGATGAAGGATGAGAAGCTTCTGAAAGGTGTAGTAGATGGTGTTTCAAGATACCATGAGCTGCATAACAGTATGTTTGCTTACATAGTGCCCGGCCGCGCGGAGGATGTGTTCAAGGTGGAGCCGTTGTTTGACAAGCTTTTGATACCATACATAACAGGAATAACAGAGAACAGCGATTACAGCTCGAGGATCATTGAGCTCAGCCTTGCAGATATGCTGATTATGCTGGCAGACCAGAATGGCAGTCTGGTCATACCAAAGCTCATGCCTGAAAAGGATGAGGTAAAAATGAACGGTGCGGGAGTGATCAAGGATTACAAGCTCATCGGATATCTTGGCGATCAGGAGGTTGCGGTATACAACTGGCTGACGGACAAAGCCGAGGGAGGGAATATAGCTGTTGAGCATAAGGACATATCAGTGGCTTTCAGACACTTTACCTTCAGAAGGGATATAAAGCTTTCCAAGGTTGAGGGGGGGAAGCTGTATCTGAACTACAATATAGAGACAGAGGGCAGCATAGAAGAATATATGCTTGGAAGAAGGGTGCTTGATGATGCTCTTCTGAAGGAAATAGACGAGGAATTGGAAAAAAGGATAGCAGGTGAAAGTGAGCGGCTCGTAAGGAAGTTCCAGGAGGAATTCAAGGTGGACCTTATCGGAGTGCGGGAATATCTGAGCAAGCATCATCCCGGGCTTTTCAAAAACATAGAAAAGGACTATGATAAATATTTTACCGACAGTATAGTTGTTACAGTAACTGCCGACGTCCACATCAGAAGAGTAGGCCTGATCAAGTAGGGGCGGGCTTCCATGACAACTGCTGAATAAATCCTCCAAAACAGGCAAAAATAAAAGATATGAGGCTGCGGGGCTGCGGGGCTACGAGGCTACGAGGCTACGGGGCCATGCTGGAATTGCGTAACGCGCAACTCGAAACGCGCAGCCAAAAGCATATTATTGGAGGTTTATCATATGAAAAACAAATTGTTGAAATACAAAATCGGATTTTTTCTACTTTCATTTTTATTCTTTTTCGGACTGCTTATGAATGTTTATATAAATACTGATAAGGAGCTGGCTGATGTACCGGACAAAATAATAAGGCTGCATGTAGTTGCCAACAGTGATTCTCCATTGGACCAGCAGCTTAAGCTTCAGGTGCGGGATAAGGTAATAAGCAGCATGAATGAAAGATTCAAGGGGATCAAGGATATTGCAGAGGTAAAGAACATTATAACCGGAAGCCTCGAAGAAATAGAAGCTATCGCAAAAGAAATCATAAAAGAGAAAGGCAGTCTGTATGATGTTAAGGCAGCCTTTGCAACGACTGAATTTCCTACCAAGACATATGGGAACCTTACGCTTCCGGCGGGTACATATCAGGCACTGAATATAGTTATTGGCGAAGGAAAAGGTAAGAATTGGTGGTGTGTCATGTTTCCACCCCTATGCTTCATAGATGTCGCCCATGGTGTAGTACCTGAAAAAACCATGAAAGAGCTTAAAAACGCACTGACAGCTGAAGAGTACAGGCTTCTTCTCTCCTCCAGGACAGAAGAAGAGATACCGGTAAAGCTAAGGTTTAAAGTACTCGAACTGGCCAAAAGTGTGAACCTGAGGCTGGCAAGGTTGGGTAAAATGCTTGATTAGACCAGTAAACCCAAATAGTGGCTCCGGGAAACGTACGGTCAGGTCGGCTTTTTGACCAATAATAATATATTATGTATAAAACACTTCCTGCATCAAAAAATAAGAGCAGGAGGTGTTTTTTGTGTTCAACAAGAAATTCAGGAGACTGATTCCCTTTATAGTTATATTGTTCATCTATGCAGGCTTTGGAGGCTGGGTATACAGCAATTATGTTACTTCCCAGATCAGCGGGGAGGCAGGAGCGATACTTCTGAAATGGGGCGCCAGAGGCTCCGAGGTCAGAACAGTACAGACAAAACTGAAAAATTGGGGCTTCTATAAAGGGAAGGTAGATGGGATATACGGGTGGAGAACAGCAAATGCAGTAAAGAGATTCCAAAGGAAGCATGGGCTCAAAGCGGACGGAATTGTAGGCAATGCAACCGCAAAAGCCCTTGGTATGAGGACCGGAGCTGCAACAGCCAGAAAAAGCACGTCAAGGAGTAATGAAACTTATACCCTGGCCCAATGTATCCATGGAGAAGCCAGAGGCGAGTCGTATATCGGGCAGGTAGCTGTAGCTGCGGTTATCCTGAACAGGGTGGATAATCCGAAATTTCCAAAAACAATTGCCGGGGTCATATTCCAGCCCGGCGCTTTTACGGCGGTATCCGACGGGCAGATGTTCCAGCCTCCGGGAGACACTGCATTAAAGGCGGCAAGGGATGCTTTGAACGGCTGGGATCCTTCGGGAGGAGCATTATATTACTATAACCCCGCTAAAACAACAAATAAATGGATTTGGTCGAGACCTATCATAAAAGTGATAGGAAAGCACTACTTCTGCAAGTAAAGGAAAAGGTTTCGCACATTTTAAAACTGGTTTTAATGGAATAGTGCGAAGCATATGGGAGGAATAGCCATGAAACTATTTAATATGCAGTTGGATAGAAAGCAGTACCACAAGATAATGGTGGTATTTGCTGCAGCCTTGATACTTACCGGTTTATTCGCATATAACACCTACACAGAGAAGAAGCAGTACCAGACCTTTTTGCAGAATAACTACCAGAGATCCTTCCGGGAGCTTGTAACAAACGTCGAAAATATAAAGCTGCTTCTTGAAAAAGCTGAAATATCAGCATCCCCAATTCAGAGCAATGCGTTGATGTCCCAGACCTGGATGCAATCCTATTCCGCAGCGGAAAACCTGGGGCAGCTGCCTGTAACTCATGTTGCATTGAGCAAGACTGAAAAATATCTGAACCAGGTAAGCGATTACAGCTACAGCCTTTCCAGGGCCAATGCGAAGAATGAAAACATCAGCGACAAGGATTTTGAACAGGTTTCGAAGCTCAGGGGCTATGCGGCTGAGCTATTGGGGCTGCTTCATGAGATGGAGTCTGATATAGCAGAAGGGAAAATACAATTTGGTGAAATACGGAAGAAAGGCAGGCTTGCACTTAGAAAAGCGTCTAAAGATGCAGTGGAAGTCAGCTTCGGCAACATGGAGGATAAGTTCAGTGATTATCCGACGCTGATTTATGACGGTCCTTTTTCCGACAATGTCATAGAAGGGAAGCCGAAAGGGCTTGATGGAGAAGACATTTCCCTTGCAAAAGCAAAGGAGAAAGCAGAAAAGTTCCTTGGAAAGGATAAAATAGGTAAAATTATCGAGACCAGTTCAGGGAAAGGCAAAATACATACCTTCAGTCTGGAAGCGATCCCTAAGGATAATGACAGGAACAAATCAATCAGCATAGATATAACCAAGAAAGGCGGATATGTACTTTGGATGCTTGACCCCAGGGATATACCCGAGAAGAAGCTGACGGACCAGCAGGCCAGTGATAAAGCACAGAGGTTCCTTAAGGAGCAAGGCTTCGGAGAGCTTACCGAGACATATTTTCTGAAAAATGACAACACGACAACAATAACCTATATTGGAGTCACAAAGTCCGGTGTTCTTATTTATCCGGACCTCCTGAAGGTCAAAGTTGCCCTTGATAATGGAGAGATCGTAGGTTTTGATGCCTACCCGTACTTAATGTCTCACAATAAGCGTGATATTCCTAAGCCAAAGCTGACTGAAGCTGAAGCTAGAAAGAAGGTCAGCCAGAGGCTCAAGATAGAGAGAGTCAAGCTGGCAATAATTCCGATGCCCGGGAATAAAGAGCAGCTCTGTTATGAATTCAAAGGAAAATATAATCAATTTGACTATTTTGTTTATATAAATGCAGAGACAGGAAGCGAGGAGAACATACTCAGAATAATAAAGGATGAAGATGGCACGCTCACACAGTAATGCTCCCAAAACCACTTATTTCTTGACATAAAACCGGCCGATTACACAGAAAATATATGTGTACAGCAGAGTGCAGCACAACAGATGATGCACGCTTTAACTATATAATGCGAGGAGGATTAGCTATGAGTAGAAACAGAAGTTTGATGTCAGATAATCTCAAATACGAAATAGCTAGAGAGCTCGGCGTAGACAGCATAGTCAGGACTGAAGGCTGGGGCGGAGTATCCTCAAGGGATTGCGGAAATATTGTCAAAAAAGCTATCGAAATAGCTGAAAAAAGCTTAGCCGGAAGATAACAAGTAAAAAACCGGAGGCAAACCAATATCATGGCTTGCCCCCGGCTTTTATTTTCTTGCCCTGCTCAACTCCCGTATCTCGCATCTCGCATCCCGTATCCCGTATCTATTTTATTGATAAATAGTATCCATGAGAGTAGAATAGTAATATAATGAATCGTGGTATGCAAATATGAATGAAGCGAAGTGTATTTTTATAGCTTGGAGGTTAATTAATGGGTGGTAAGTTGAATGTGGCTGTGGTATTCGGCGGAAAATCAGGAGAACATGAAGTGTCCCTTATGTCTGCAACCAATGTGATAAAAGCCATGGATAAAAACAAATATGATATTCATATGATAGGAATAACAAGAGAAGGTAAATGGTTGGCATACAAGGGGGATGCAGATAGAATAGCAGACAGCAGCTGGGAGAAGGAAGCGGCAAGGGCGGACAGGGATGAGACAATTAATCTGCTGTTTTCCGGTTTGTTCGGCGGGAACAATGAAAGCAAAATTGATGTTGTATTCCCGGTGCTGCATGGTCCTAACGGTGAAGACGGTACGATACAGGGACTTTTTGAGATGCTTGATATGCCGTATGTAGGCTGCGGTGTTATGGCGTCAGCCCTGGGAATGGATAAGGAGTTTTCAAAACAGCTTTTTAAAGATGCCGGATTGCCTGTAGGAAAATATGCTGTAGTGCTGAAGCGGGATATTGAGAGGGATATGGAACCGATCATAGGTATGGTGGAAAAAGAATTCGCCTTTCCCGTATTTATCAAACCTGTCAATATGGGCTCCAGTGTAGGCATCACCAAGGCGCACACCAGGGAGGAGCTGAAGTACGGGCTGACAGAGGCCTGCAAGTATGATAGGAAGGTCATAATTGAGAAGGGCATCAATTGCAGGGAATTCGAATGTTCGGTACTTGGAAACAACGACCCTGTTGCTTCAGGAATAGGAGAGATAATCCCAAGTCATGAATTCTATGATTATGAGGCAAAATATTTTGATGACGGAAAATCAGTGCTGGTAATACCCGCAGAGCTTCCGGAAAACAAAATCCAGGAGTTCAGGGAAGCTGCCGTCAAGGCATATAAGGCGCTTGACTGCTGTGGAATGGCAAGGGTGGATTTCTTCATGGATAGGGAGACGGAAAAGATTTATATAAATGAAATTAACACCATTCCGGGATTCACCAAGATAAGTATGTATCCCAAGCTGTGGGATGCGGCAGGATTGAGTTACGGCAAACTCATCGACAGACTGATTGAACTGGCCATAGATAGATACAATGAGTAGGGGCGATTCATGAATCGCCCGTACGTCAGCAGACGCATTTCATGCGTTCCGCAATTACAAAGGAGAATGAAAAATGGGTTACAAACTGGTTCATGTCAAAGGGAATACATATTATCTGGATGGAGCGGCCAAAATCGGTATCATTAAGAATGTTGACGATCCATCCCGAAGTATAATTATTGATACAGGAATAGATGATGATTCAGGAAGAAGACTGCTTAAGACAATGCAGGAAAACGGCATGGGGGTGGGAGCAATAATTAATACGCATTCCCATGCCGATCACTGTGGCGGTAATCATATTATTAAAAGCAGGACAGGCAGCAGCATATATGCCCCGCCCTTTGACAAAGGAATTATCGAATATCCTGAACTGGAGCCGTTTTACCTCTATTCGGCCTATCCGCTGAAGGAAATGGACACCAAGTTCCTGAAAGCGAAAGGTTCAAAAGTTGATCAAGTGCTGGAGACAGGGGAGCTTGATATCAACGGAGTCAAGCTGGAGGTTGTGCCGTTATACGGACATACCCCTGCAATGGTTGGAATCGCAACTGCCGATAATGTGCTGTTTGCCGGAGACTCCTTCTTTTCGGTGGGTATACTGGAAAAGCATGGGCTCCCGTATTTCACAGGGATTGGAGAATCCCTCGGTACTCTTGAAAGCCTTAAGAACATGAACTATGATTGTTATGTGCCAAGTCATGGGGAGGCCCTTACAGAGGCCGGGGATACACTGGATGCCAATATAAGTATTCTGCAGGATACTGTGGAATACATAGCTGATATATGCAGCAGAGCCCTGGACAGGGAAGAAATAGTGGCAGGCATGATCGTCCGGTATGGCATCAGGCATACCATACCACAGTATTATCTGACTGTCTCGACTGCTTCAGCCTTCCTGTCCCATATGGCAAACACAGGGATACTCACTACGGTATTCGAAGATAATAAGCTGAAATTTATAAGAAAATAGGTACGAGGTTCGAGGTGCGAGGTACGAGGAGAACCAAAAGGCCCCCCGAACCTCGAACCCCGGACCCCGAACCAGAAAAGCCGAAAGGATTTGATAACATGACAAAAGCTCTTGCTCTTGTTTCCGGAGGGCTTGACAGCATATTAGCTGCTAAACTTATTCAAATGCAAGGTATTGAAGTAACCGGTATATGTTTTGCCTCTGCTTTTTTCGGATCCAGGAATGCCGAAAAAATGGCGGCTCAGATAGGTATGCCATTAATAGTAGTTGATTTTACAGAGGATCATCTTGAAATGACCAAGAATCCCAGGCATGGATATGGCAAGAATATGAACCCTTGTATCGACTGCCATGCAATGATGCTGAAATATGCGGGAAATATGCTTGCGGAGCTTCATGGTGATTTTCTGATCACCGGAGAAGTACTTGATCAGAGGCCAATGTCGCAAAACAAGAAATCCCTTGGAATAGTGCAAAAGGAATCAGGTTTTGAGGATAAAATACTGAGGCCTCTCTGTGCGCAGAATCTTGCTCCTACACAAATGGAAGCAGATGGGCTTGTGGATAGGACAAGGCTTATGGGTATAAGCGGCAAGTCGAGAAAGCCGCAAATGGAGCTGGCTGATAACTGGGGGATAAAAGAATACCCTTCGCCGGCAGGCGGGTGCATGCTTACCGAACCGCAGTTTGCCAATCGTCTGAGGGATCTGTACAAGCATGGCAAGGAGAGTGCGGAGCCAATCGATGTAGAGCTTTTAAAGCTTGGCAGGCATTTGAGGTTTTCATCGGCCGCAAAGATTGTTTGCACCAGAAATGAAAATGAATATACCCTTCTTACAGAGCTTCTGAAGGATGAACATATAGTATTTGATACGGCTGATTGTACAGGCAGCACTGCTGTCCTTGTACCTTCGCCGGAAGCAATGGTTTCCAGTGAGGATATTGGATTTGCCGCTTCTGTTGCCGCCAGATACAGCAAGGACAAGGAAAAAGACAGTGTGAGAATAAAATTTAAAAAGAAAAGTGATACTGAATATGAGTACATATATGTAAAACCGATAACTGATGAAGAGATAAGGAAGGTATTACTATAGATACGAGATACGAGATGCGAGGTTTCGGGGTGCGGGGCTGCGAGGTAGGGGCGATTCATGAATCGCCCGTACAGGCTTCGAAGCTCTGTTTGAATCGTGCAACCTGACCCAGCAGGAATACCCAAAAGGAATGATCGTCATGAATAAAGGAATCCCGATAAAACTGCATATCACATCCTCCCAGTCGGACAATCAGGGAATCATAGACGGTATGGAGTTTTATACCGAAGGAAAATATTACGAAAAGCAGGGCAGCAGATATATAACCTATGAGGAATCGGAGATATCAGGACTGGAAGGTACAACTACCATTCTTAAGCTGGAAAAAGAAGAAGCAGCTCTTTTCAGGAGCGGGGCAATAAGCTCAAGGATGGTTTTCAGAATGGGCTGTGAGACAAAAAGTACATACAGGACAGCGTATGGAGTGTTTGATCTTTTTATTCTGACGCAAAACTTTGATATAAAGATTTGTAATAGCAGGATAAATAGTGTATACTTAAAATACAGGCTTGGTATGAATTCCGGGGAAGCCTTTATGAATGAAATGACTATAAATGTTCAATATCAGGAATAAGCAGTATAACAGCAGGTGGTGTGCCTGCTTTTAAAATAATTTTTGTGCCGAATAATCGGCAGCATATATAGGTTGCCGGACCAAATCGACCCGGGAAAGGAGGCGGATGCTTGTTGAATTCCTTATTTAAAGAAAACATTGAAGACATACTGGATAATATAGAAGAGGGTATCCATATCGTTGATAGTTCAGGGAAAATAGTATATTACAACAAATTCGCAGCAGAGCTGGACAACATAAACCCGGAAGAGGCTCTGGGCAGGCATATACTTGAGATATACCCATCCTTGACAGAGGATACCAGTACTATATTAAGGACCATAAAGACAGGGAAGCCTATTCTTAATTATCAGCAGTCTTTCAAAAATTACAGGGGTGTACAGATAACCACCATTAATTCAACCATACCGATAATATCAGGAAAACGTGTCATGGGTGCTCTTGAGGTATCGAGAGATATAACAGAAGTAAAGAAGCTTTCTGAAAAGGTCGTGGATTTACAGGCGCAGCTGCTAAAGGATGCAAAGATTGAAAAAAGCTATGACGGCAGCAGGGCATTTTTTAACTTTGCAGATATAATTGGTATCTCAGAGGTAATGCTCAAGCTGAAAAAGGACGCTCTGACAGTAGCTTCATCACCGTCGCCGATCATGGTATATGGTGAAACGGGAACAGGTAAGGAGCTGCTGGTTCATGCCATACACAATGCCAGTCCCCGCAGGGATAAGCCTTTTATTGCCCAAAATTGTGCGGCGCTTCCGGAGACTTTACTTGAAAGTATACTCTTTGGTACAATAAGGGGCAGCTTCACCGGAGCAGAAACCAGGCCGGGACTTTTTGAGATAGCCAACGGAGGGACTCTGTTCCTGGATGAGATCAACTCCATGTCCCTGCAGCTGCAGGCAAAGCTTCTGAGGGTCATACAGGACGGCAATGTAAGAAGAGTTGGTGATACAAGGACCATCCATGTTGATGTAAGAATAGTAACAGCTATTAATATTGATCCAAGGCAGGCGCTTCAGGATAAGACCCTGAGAGATGACCTGTTCTTCCGGCTAAGCGTCATATCCCTCAAAATGCCGGCTCTGAGAGAGAAGAGGGATGATATTCATCTTCTTATAGAGCATTTTGTCAGGAAGTACAACAAGCGGCTCTATAAAAACGTAAAGCATGTAAGTGATGATGTAGAGGAGTTTTTCATGAACTACTCCTGGCCCGGGAATGTGCGGGAGCTGGAGCATGCCATAGAAGGAGCCATGAACATTGTTGACGGGGACACCATTAACAGCAAGTGCCTTCCCTATTATTTGGGCGAGATATTCAGGAAAACGGAAACATCGCAGGAGGATCATGAGATCAAGTCCTTGAAGGAGTCGCTTTATTGCCTTGAAAAAAACCTCATTGAGAAGGCCATGAAAAAGAGTGAAGGCAATGTGACCAAAGCCGCGGAGCTGTTGGACGTGCCAAGACAGACACTTCAATACAAAATAAGCAAATATAATATAAGGATCTATGATGCCGGATTTTAGGCGATAATAGGACCAATCCCGTGAAAATCCTTTGGCTAATGATAAACACCCATTGAAGAATGGGTGTTTTATTTTATATAGGATAATTGGCATATAACTTGCTTATGTTAATAAAGTAACAAACAGATTTGTGAATGGGCGGGTTTCCAAGCCCGTCCGCCTAATATATTTAAGGAGGAATACAACACATGAAAAAGGGATGCAAATTTGGTACTCACAGAGTTATTGAGCCAATTGGGGTATTGCCGCAGCCGGCAAACAAAATTGACAACAATATGGATGAACTTTATGATAATGAAATACTTATCGACGTCCAGACCCTTAACATTGACTCAGCCAGCTTCACACAGATAGAAAAGCAGGCAAATGGTGATGAAAAGAAGATTGAAGAGATCATGCTGGGTATTGTTGAAAAGCAGGGGAAGCACAGAAATCCTGTAACAGGCTCGGGTGGAATGCTTATAGGTACAATCGAGAAGATCGGATCTGCTCTTGAAGGCAAGACCGATTTAAAGGCGGGCGATAAGATAGCAACACTTGTATCGCTTTCATTGACCCCTCTCAGAATAGATAAAATCAAAGAAATAAGAAAAGATATAGACCAGGTGGATATTGAAGGTAAAGCAATACTTTTCGAAAGCGGAATATATGCAAAGCTTCCGAAGGATATGCCGGAAAAGCTTGCACTCTCAGCATTGGACGTAGCTGGTGCTCCAGCGCAGACTGCCAAGCTGGTTAAACCAGGCGAAACAGTGTTCATAATAGGCGCAGGCGGAAAGTCAGGGGTTCTCTGCTGCTATGAAGCCAGGAAAAGAGCAGGAGTTACAGGCAAGGTAATCGGCTGCTGCGGAAGCCCGAAGAGTGCGGAAAGACTTAAGAAGCTCGGTTACTGTGATGAAGTTTTCGTAGGCGATGCAAAAAAACCTGTGGAAATAATGAACAAGGTATCAGAGCTCACAAACGGCGAATTGGCTGATTTGACAATCAACTGCGTAAATATACCCGACACGGAAATGACAAGTATACTTGCTACAAAAAATACAGGCCTCGTATATTTCTTCAGTATGGCTACAAGCTTTACAAAAGCTGCTTTAGGCGCTGAGGGTGTTGGAAGCGACGTTACCATGATAATCGGAAACGGCTACACAAAAGGACATGCGGAAATAACCCTCCAGATACTCAGAGAAAGCAAAGAATTAAGGGAACTTTTCACAGAGATGTATGCGTAATTAGATGCGAGATACGAGATACGAGATGCGAGTAGGGAACGACGCCCCCGTCGTTCCTCTGTAGGGGCGAGCGGTGTTCGCCCGCCTTCGAAGCACCGGCTTAATTCTCGAATCTCGAATCTCGAGTCTCGAATCTGTTTTGGCAAAGCCAAAAATATAGAGGAGGTAAATTCATTGAGAAATTATAAAGACATACCTTTATGGAAGGATGTCACTCCGGAACAGTGGAATGACTGGAAATGGCAGGTATCCAACAGAATAACAACAGTAGAACAGATGAAGCAGATAGTGAACCTTACTCCTGAAGAAGAAGCAGGCGTAAAAGAATGCCTGAAAACCTTAAGAGGAGCAATAACCCCATATTATGCATCCCTCATGGATCCGGACGATCCTCATTGTCCGATAAGGATGCAGGCTGTTCCGACTTCACAGGAGCTTCACAAGGCGGATGCCGATATGCTTGACCCGCTGCACGAAGATGAAGACTCACCGGTGCCGGGTTTGACCCACAGATATCCGGACAGGGCGCTGCTTCTCATTACAGACCAGTGCTCGATGTACTGCAGGCACTGCACAAGAAGAAGATTTGCAGGACAGCATGACGAGCAGATGCCTTTGGAAAGAATAGACAAAGCTATAGAATACATCAGGAACACTCCTGTTATAAGAGACGTGCTTCTCTCCGGCGGAGATCCTCTGCTTGTAAATGATGACGTACTGGAATATATTATCAGAAAGCTCAGGGAAATAGACCATGTGGAAATTGTAAGACTTGGCTCAAGAACACCTGTGGTTATGCCTCAGAGAATAACGGATGATCTTGTGAACATGCTCAGGAAATATCATCCGATATGGCTGAATACACATTTCAATCATCCGAAGGAATTCACTCCTGAGTCCGCTGCCGCTTGCAACAAGCTTGCCGATGCGGGTATAGTACTCGGCAACCAGTCGGTGCTTTTAAGAGGAGTAAATGACTGTGTGCATATAATGAGAGACCTGGTACATGGATTGGTAAAAATGAGAGTAAGACCATACTACATTTACCAGTGCGACCTTTCAATGGGGATAGAGCACTTCAGGACCACAGTTTCCAAGGGCATTGAAATAATCGAAGGCTTGAGGGGACATACTTCCGGCTTCTGTGTGCCGACCTTTGTTGTTGACGCCCCCGGCGGCGGCGGAAAGACTCCTGTAATGCCGCAGTATGTTATTTCACAGAATAAGAGTAAAGTGATACTCAGGAACTTTGAAGGAGTTATCACTACTTATACAGAGCCGGAATACATTGAAGAACCATGCAACTGTGATGTATGTAAAGGGAAGAGAGCAGACAAACTGTCAGGTGTGGCAGGACTTCTGGAAGGAAATGCAATGAACCTGGAGCCGACAGAAATGCTCCGCAAAGACAGAGCAAAAGCAAGACATAAGTAGAAGATTGCGCACTATCGTGCGCAGGTTTCGAGGTTTCGAGGCTGCGGGGCTGCGAGGAGTCAGGGTATTCCTTAACAGGGCAGGAACGGAAACCGTGGTATCCGTACCTAGACCCGTAAGGAATACACGGGCTTTCCTCGCAGCCTCGTCGCCCCGCAGCCCCGCAGCCTAATGTCGCATTCTTATATTATCGCCGCACCCGAAACGTAAACTCAAAGGAGATATATCCATGACCAATACCCGGCTTATAGATCTCATATATCCGCAAAACAAAATAGTGTCTATAGTGGGCACCTCCAAAAATGCCGGCAAAACGGTGACCCTGAATGAGATAATCAATCAGGCTCATGACAAGGGAATAAGGCTGGGTCTGATTTCTACAGGAAGGGACGGGGAGCGGAAGGACGTGCTTACCGAAACAGAAAAGCCTCCTGTTTATGTAAGACACGGTACGATAATAACTACAGTAGAAAGCGCAATCAAAGGAGAGTATGCGGGGATAGAAATATTCAGGGTGACAGATTATAATACTCCGATGGGCAGAGTCGTGCTTGGCCGTGCTACCGAGGACGGATATGTCGAAATATCGGGTCCCCACTCATCGATGACCATAAAGGAAATGTGCATTGAGATGCAAGGCCTTGGAGCAGAGCTTGTTTTGATTGACGGTTCTCTGGACAGGCGGGCTTCGGCAGCTCCTTATGTTTCTGACGGAACTGTTCTGGCGACAGGAGCTGCACTGGCACGGAGCATCGGCAGGGTAGTGGAAAAGACCATGCACGTGATAAATACCTATTCGGTACCGGGGATAGAAGAGGAATATATAAGGGATATTGCATACAATGCCATTGATATGGGGAAGACAGCCGTAATAGCTTCCGACGGCAGCATAACCTATCCGGATACAATGGTGTCCCTCCAGTCCGGGGATATTATATCGGAATACCTGAAGGAGGACACTGCATATGTGATCCTGAGCGGCTCTGCAACTGTAGGTACCCTGAAGGACATACTTCTGAACAGAAAGAGCCGCTTAAAGATCGTTGTAAAAGATTCTACCAGGATTTTCATTCCCGCTGCGGATTTTTACATCCTTCAAAAAATGGGTATGGAGCTCAGGGTAGTGGAGAGTATAAACATTATTGCTGTAACGGTTAATCCGTATTCACCGGAAGGCTATTACTTCGAACCTCTGGAATTGCTGGATGCTATGAGGAATGCAGTACCGCACATACCGGTTTTTGATGTTGTACAGGGAGAATAGGGGAGAAAATTCATGCTGATGGATGAAAGGACAAAATCAATATTGGATTTTGAGAGAGTGCTGGCCGAACTGCATCCTATGACTCCCTATGGTCAGAAACTGAAAAACAATATAAGAGCCTTTGAGGTCTGCGAAAGGGAGCAGCTGCTCCGGGAATTGGAAAGAGTGGCAGAGATAAAGCAGCTCATTAATTTGCAAAGGGCAGTATTTGTTGAAATAAGGACCCAAATGAGACAGGTAAAGGACATCAGGAAGTCGGTAGAACGGTGTATAGCCGGCGGGGTACTGAGCATTGTGGAGTTTTTTGAGCTGAAGAATTTCGTTTTTATTGCAAAATCAATATCTGAAAGCCAGAAAGCACTTCAGTGGGCTATACCGGATAAATATAGGGTCAACGGACTTCACTGGGTGGAGACGGTACTTGATCCGGAGAATACAGGCATCAAGACCTTTTATATTTATGACAACTATTCTGAGACATTGGCTGAAATAAGGAAGCAGAAAGCATTATGCGAGCATAAGCTGAACAGCTTAAGGAAGGAAGCCATAAAAAAGGCAGAGGCAGAGCTGAGTATTCCTGTAAGGCCCAGCGGCGAAATAACGGTGAGCAAGAGTCAGACCAGTCTGTTGGATAAGCTTAAGAATAATGCCATGGTCCAGGGAGTAGGAGAAACTTATATAAATGTGACTTACAGGGTAAGGCCGAGTGAAGAGATGCTGGAGCTTATGAAGACCATAGAGACTATGAAGGGTGAGGAGGCCGTCGAAGAGGCACTGATACTCGAGAAGCTCTCTTATGAAATATCATGCAGAGGCAGCGAGATATTGGAGGTCATGGAGGCAATGGCAGAATTTGACCTGTTGGTTGCAAAGGCATACCTTGCCAATGGTTACAATGGAGTGAAGCCTTTGATATGCGATACTACAAAGCTGGTGATCGTTAACGGAAGACATCCGCTGGTGGAGGCAGGACTCAGGAAGAAGGGAAAGCACTTCACTCCCATAAGCGTTAACCTTGATAAAGGAGTAGCGCTTATTACCGGAGCCAATATGGGAGGCAAGACTGTTTCCCTGAAGATGATCGGGCTGCTTGCAGCAATGGCTCAATATGGTTTTCTGGTGCCTGCCGACCATATGGAGATCGGCATGAATGCTTTCATATATATTTCTGCAGGGGATGAGCAATCTATAGATATGGGACTCAGTACCTTTGGTGCTGAGATCCGCTCGGTGAAGGAAGCACTTCAGAGAGCGGATGAGGAAGGTCTGATACTTATAGATGAATTGGCCAGAGGTACAAATCCTCATGAGGGTTATGCCATTTCTAAAGCAATAATAGGCTACCTTGAAGATAAACCTGTGAAAATTGTAATAACGACCCACTTTGACGGACTTGTGAAACCGGGGATCAGGCACTTGCAGGTCAAAGGGCTGAGGAATATAGATTTTAACAGCATAAAAGCTTCAGACGAAATATCCGACTACATGGATTATACACTGATAGAGGTTGAAGGTGAATCCAGGATACCGCAGGACGCCATAAACATATCCCGCCTTATGGGGATCCCCGAAGAGATATTGAAAAACGCAGAGGAAATAATGAATAAATAAGATACGAGATGCGAGATACGAGTTACGAGGTACGAGGTAGAGAACGCATTGTATGCGTTCCTCTGTAGAGGCGAACAGTGTTCGCCAAGAAGCTTCGAAGACATTTCTTAAATACTCGTATCTCGAATCCCGAATCTCGTATCTATAAATCGGAGGTGTTTAAATGAGCAAACTAAGTCTTGACAGAAAGCTGATAGACAGTGCCAGAGAATCCGCCGGGCATATAGCTGAGGACATGCAAAAATTCATTGATCTTCATACTACAATTGCAGTTGAAAGAACAATAACCAGACTTCTTGGCGTTGACGGTGTAAATGATGTCGGAACCCCACTTCCCAATGTTGTCGTGGAGAACATTAAAGCAAAGGTTGGCCTTGGTATGGGAGCCGCATATTTTCTGGTAAATGCTGTGTTGAATACAGGACTGACGACCCAGGAGGTTGCTGAAAAGGTAGCTTCGGGAGAAATGGATCTTACCAAGCTACCTGTAAAGCCTGAAAAGGAGATAAAGGACAAGGCATATGAGCTGGCTGCAAAAATGGTCGAAAGGATAAGAAACAACAGGGGCAAGAGGGACGAATACCTGAACACCATAGGAGAAGGTAAAAAGCCATACCTGTACGTAATAGTCGCTACAGGCAACATATATGAAGACGTAGTACAGGCACAGGCAGCCGCAAAGCAGGGTGCAGACGTAATAGCGGTTATAAGGACGACAGGTCAGAGCCTGCTGGACTATGTTCCTTACGGGGCAACTACTGAAGGCTTCGGCGGAACTTATGCGACACAGGAGAACTTCAGGATAATGAGAAAGGCTCTTGACGAGGTAGGCCAGGAGGTCGGAAGATATATAAGACTCTGCAACTACTGTTCGGGGCTTTGCATGCCTGAAATTGCAGCAATGGGTGCTATGGAAAGGCTTGATGTAATGCTGAACGACGCATTATACGGGATACTTTTCAGGGACATCAACATGCAGAGGACATTGGTAGACCAGAATTTCTCAAGAATAATAAACGGCTTTGCAGGTGTAATAATAAACACCGGTGAGGATAATTACCTTACAACAGCCGATGCAGTTGAAGAAGCTCATACAGTGCTGGCCTCCCAGTTCATAAATGAACAGTTTGCACTTAAGGCCGGGATACCTGAGGAGCAGATGGGTCTGGGCCATGCATTTGAGATGGAGCCGGGCATTGAGAACGGCTTCCTGCTGGAGCTGGCACAGGCACAGATGGCAAGGGAGATATTCCCCAAGGCGCCTTTAAAATATATGCCTCCGACAAAGTACATGACAGGAAACATATTCAAGGGCCACTTGCAGGATGCGCTTTTCAACATAATATCAATATGGACCAATCAGGGTATCCAGCTTCTCGGAATGATGACGGAAGCGCTGCACACTCCTTTTATGGCAGACAGAGCTCTCTCCATAGAGAATGCAAGGTATGTATTCAACAATATGAGGAGCATAGGAGATGAAATAGAGTTTAAAGAAGGCGGAATAATACAGACCAGAGCGGCGGAAGTACTTGATAAAGCGGCCGCACTTCTTAAGGATATAGAAGAGGAAGGACTTTTCGCAACACTGGAGCAGGGCAAATTTGCAGGAGTCAAGAGAAGCAGGACCGGTGGAAAAGGACTGGACGGCGTAACCGAAAAAGACGCAAAATACATGAATCCATTCATAGAATTGATGTTGGGATAAAAACAGATGCGAGATACGAGATGCGAGATGCGAGTAGGGAACGGTTCCAAACCGTTCCGCAATCTGTAGGGGCGACCATTGGTCGCCCACCTGCAACGCATACCCGGAAATTTCTCGTATCTCGAATCTAGAATCTCGAATCTAGAAAACAGGAGGTGTTTTAATGAGTTCAGGTTTGTATTCGATGAATAAGAGAGAATTTGACATAACCTTTGATCCTAAAAGAGTAAAGCCCTATGGGGATACAATGAATGACGGCAAGGTGCAGCTGAGCTTCACACTGCCCATAAAGGCTGATGAGCTGGCTGCTGAGGCTGCCAAGCTGTATGCAATGAAGATGGGACTGGAAGAGCCCGGTGTAGTGCATATGGCCGACCTTGGCGTAGGATATTCCTTCTTTGTGGTATACGGAAGCTGCATTCATACCATCGATGTTACCGATATAAAGGTTACCAAGGTTGAAAGCTCGGTAATGAGTATGACTGAAGTGGATGAATATATAAAGAAGAACATAGGAAGAAAGCTGGTTGTCATAGGCGCCAGCACAGGCACCGATGCCCATACAGTAGGAATAGACGCAATAATGAACATGAAGGGCTATGCAGGGCACTACGGACTTGAAAGATATGAGATGCTGGAGGCTTATAACCTTGGAAGCCAGGTGCTTAATGAGGAATTCATAAAGAAGGCTGTCGAGCTTAATGCCGATGCACTTCTGGTATCACAGACGGTAACCCAGAAAAACGTACATGTGCAGAACATGACCAACCTGATCGAACTGCTTGAAGCGGAGGGACTCCGGGACAGGTTCATAGTAACCTGCGGAGGACCCAGGATATCCCATGAGCTTGCAAAGGAGCTGGGCTATGACGCGGGCTTCGGAGCAGGAAGCTACGCCGAGGATGTGGCGTCCTTCATAGTTCAGGAAATGGTCAACAGAGGGATGAAATAATAGCAGTATAAGCATAAAGACCTTTTTACAAAACACATTGTAAAAAGGTCTTTTTATATGATACTTATAGACAAAAAATTACATAATTAGTATAATTTTCATAAGACTTAATGCAACATGAAATTAAACTATGAGGTAATCGGATAAAGCGGGCGTGGTTGCCACTCTCCATTTCTGATGAAAGGAGGTGGTGCGGATGGTCACATATGAGACATTTAACCTTGTGTTACTTTTCTCTATGTTTATTATTTCGCTGATCTCCTTGATTGTTGTCCTTGTAAAGACAATGATTGAGAGAAAAAAATAATCACCCTGCCTGGCCGCAGCGTGATTACATAAAATAATCCCTGTTGGCAACCACACTTGTGGTACGGTTACCTCATCTATATTATAACACAAATACAATAAATGTAAACATTATAAATTATTGGCCGAAAATGACATTACAGTATATAAAGGAGGATGCTAAATGAAAAGGGTTATTTCAATATTCATTACATTGGCTGTTATATGTTCATTGCTATCAGGGGCAGTATGTACAGAAGCCGACTCAGCTGCCGGATTCAAGGATGTGAGAGACAGCGATTGGTTTGCAGAAGCCGTAGAGAAGCTTACCCTGCTTAAGATAATAGACGGACTGCCCGGTGGAAGCTTCAATCCAAAAGAAGAGGTGACAAGGGCGCAGTTTGTCAAGATGCTGGTGCAGGCTATGGAGTATAAGAAGACAGACAGCGTGAGCTTTGAAGACCTGAAACCCTTTAAAAGCAGCAAACCCCACTGGGCATGTGTATATATAGAAACTGCTCTGAGAAACAGTGTAATAGTAAAGGATGAAACAGGGGACAACTTCTACCCCGATGTACCTCTGAAAAGGGCAGATATGGGAATGATGATGATAAGGGCATTGAAGTTGACTCCTTCAGAAGGAGATAACCCCTTCTCAGATCTAATGGAATCCAATGGCTACCTAACAAAGCTATACGAAGAATACCTTATAAGGGGTACTATAGAAGGCGGCAAGGTGCTGTACAAGCCCGAGGGACTGACTACAAGAGCAGAAGCGGCAGTTATTATTTCGAGGATGGTGGAGTATAAGGAGGATCCGGAAGGCTTTGTCGCAAAGGCAGCTATGGAGGAAAGGTTCGCAAATGGTACACAGACAGCAAAGGATATAGCAGCAAAAAGGGCTATAGAAATAGAAAAGGCAAAAGCAGATCCAAATTATATTATGGAGCCGATTATAACTGTGGAGTATAATACTGATCCTTGGGAATATAGATACTTCTATCTTTACTATGAAAATGAAGCTGATTATTCTGATGATACAAATTGGGAATTGGAATGTGTGAATTATAAACAATTGAATACATATGAAATGCCTAGACCAGATGGTACATTCGTGAAAAATACAATAACTGGTTGGAGGCCTTTAGGTAGTAGATTTAAAGATACACCAAGGTTATATTCATACTCGCTCGGAAAAACTTACTATACTACACAAGATCAAATAAATGACTTTAAGATATATGCGGGTATGACGATTGAGTTTAAAATTACAGTTATGAAGGGACTTAATCGAAAAGTTGTTTATAAGACCATTGTGGTAAAAGATATTAAATTCAAAGGATAGGAGCAATGTTATGAATAGAATGAAACTAAAAAGCATTCTACTGGCACTATTCTTATTATCTGTTAACTTTATAAATGTAATAATCACATGGTCTGATAGTATACAGGATTACAGAACTGTTGCATATGAAGATGATGTAAAAAAACCTCTACTTAAGCCTACCGCACAATTTGCACTAACCCATTATGGCACAAAACATGAATCTCCTATAGGAAAAGACCTAAACTCTAATGCAAAAGTAGTATATGTAACAGTAGGTGACACAGTATCAATACAGGATATGAGCCGTAGTAACAGAGGAAAAAGTCTAAAGGCTTGGGATTTCCAATTTACCAGGCCTGATGGAGATAATCAATTTATAGAGACTAAAGCATTTGAAAAGTCATATTCATTAGATAAGGCGGGAACTTATACTTTCTCTCTCTGCGTGCGTGATACTGTAGAAAATGAAGCCTGGACATTTTACTGGGGTAACTGGAGTGATAACGGGAATCACAGGGTAATAGGCAATAATCCGGGTAAGAATCTATCGGACCCATCAGATGATTTTGATGGGTATTGGTATTTTACTCGGATAGTAGTTATAGCTAGAGAGAAATCCTATACGTTGCAGGAAAAGCATATAGATACTGATGCGGGAATAGTATTGAGTGAAACTCAGCATGAGGGTATTGCAGAAAACACTTATTCCACCTCAGCAGAAAGCTTCACTGGATACAAATTCATAGGCAGCAGAGCAGGTTATACCTGGAGTGAAATTTCAAATGGAAAGACTGAAAACATATCCAGCCGCACAGCAAATTTTGACAGTAGCCATATTAATGCCTTCCACTACTATTACTATCAGAAGCTCATACAGCCGCCTCCACCAGCACCTGGAAAAGCAGATATTTTTGTATACTACAAGGATAAAGTTTCAGGAGAAGCTGTATATCCTGCTGATGAAACAACATATAAAGGAGTCCCTTATGGTAAGCATACCATAACAGCCAAGCCGGATACAGCCAGGCATAAGCTTGATAGGGCAACTTCTCCAAGTCCGCAAATAGTTACAGTGGATGCGGTCAATAACCTTAAGAAGGTTACTTTTTATTATATACCCGAAGAACCTGCCCAACCACCTTCCGATAATCAAAGCCCCTGTGCCGTAATCAGAGGTCCTTCGGAAGAAAAGGCCGGAGAGGATGTACGGTGGAACGGGAGCGGCTCTTATGACTTTGACGGTGAAATAGTGAGCTATAGCTGGACTTTTGAGGGAGCTACCCTGGTTAAGAATGATAACAGCAGGATCACAGTATACTATCCTAAGACGGGTGAATATGAAATAGAGCTTGAAGTAACGGATGACGAAGGGGATAAGGGCTATGACAGTGAAATAATAACCATAACAAAGCCTTATCCTACGGCAGATATAGAAATAAGCGGTACTTATAAAGAAAACAGAAAAGTACATATAGACGGCACGGGAAGCAGCAGCCCCGATCATTATCCGATAAACAAATATACCTGGACCTTCAGTGATGCCGCTAATATGAAGTATCAGGGCACAATCGGAAGCACCACGAAGGAATTTGACGCAATATTCAAGACCGCAAGAAGCTATACTTCAACTCTGAGAGTAGACAATACTTACGGCCTTTCAGACTCAGCCTCAAAGTCATTTACAATTGTTGCTGATCAGAATCCAAATGTGAATTTTTCTGTTACCACAAAGCTTCTTAGAGATCCCAAAGACACAAACCAGGCACTTATTACAATAAGCAACCTGACTACCTCCCCTGACAGCGACCCCATAAAGAAAACTGTTGTTTTCTATGCCTATGACAGCGACAACGACGGCAACTTCGATGAAGAGACCTGGAAGTATTCCACCAACGGGACAAGCTGGCAGAATGTAGGACTGCAATATTCCCAGATAATGAGCAATTTTGACATATATAATATTGCCGGCGGCAATCCGTTGAATTTTACTCTTAAAACAAACCAGGTAGGAAAATATAAGTTCGAAGCAATGGCTATAGAGGATATCCGTGCGGCCGAAACTATACCGGCTTTATTGGTTCCTTCCGATTACCGGAGGGGTGATACCTTCACATCGAAGCCCAATGCCGAAAAAATAGTTGATGTTATTAATGCAGCTCCGACAGTGAGCTTTGAAGTATTCAAGGAAAAGCGGACTGATATAGTTATATTGACGGACTATACAGGGACTAAGCTTGCCAGCCTGCAGGCTGCCCTGAATGCCCAGAGGGCTACATTGCTGGCGCATAATGTTGATGTAAATTTTACTATAGTAAATACAGCAAAGCAGGTAGCATATATAAACGATAAATTGGCATGGTACAGAAGATATGGACGTTTGCGGTACAGAGGTGATTATGACTGGTATAATGATAAAGTATTATGGGAAGAAAGACAACAACTTGTAAGTCAAGCTCATGCACTGCCTGCTCGTAATCCACAGAATGTCGAGTGGCACGATTGTGGAGTTGAGGAAACAGAAGGTAATAGTTACACAAGCAAAAAGAGGATATTTCTAATTACCTGTGATAATGATGTTAACAGCAGTGGGATAGTTAAAGTTACTATATATTATAACCATGATGGAACTACTAGGAGAATAGACCGCATAGACAATGTTAGCGCTACCGTTGACAGCGGCTTTTCAAAGGAAGAAGAAATAAAATCTATTACCACAAATGTAAACAGCATAGATTTCAACAGTTTGGGGTCTATACCTCTAAGAGAGGGCAGCGACAGGTTTGCTTTACTTATCACCGACAACTACCAGATGGATTTTTCAAAAGCCTTTGGCAGTTACTTTCCCTTTACTGGATTAACAAACATGCAGCTTGATTATTTTAAGAACAATGGCTTTAAAACCTATATTGTATCTCCCGCCAAAGCTGTAGACAGTACATTGCTGGAGGAGAAAATAACAGACTTTGAACTAAGTGAATACTTTACATACATACAAACAATTGATGGCTCAATTAAAAGAATTGGAACTACCGGCGATGCAGATGATAAAGAATTGCTATATCCGGCAGAGATTGGAATTAACAGTATCAAGCAGATTTTGCCGGACTATATCCTGCAAAACGATGGGATTTTGAAATTTAGTCCCGGTGGAAGCAGCTATGTAACTGTAAGCGGCATTACAGATGCATCTAAAATATTGGATAATGAATATGCGATTACAGCAGATAGCAGTCTTTATTACCTGTCGGGTGATATCGCAACAGATACGGGACTCGATGGTATAGAAACCGTAATACATAGTGATAATGAACTCTTTAAAAATGCCGATATAGCAGTAAAATCTAGTGGTGGCACTTATCTTCTGGTTGATGGGGTGGTAAATAGAACAATACATAGTACACGGAAAGCGGTTGAAATTGAAGAGTTTTATGCAAATAAATCAACTATTTTAGTAATAGTTATGTCAGGAGGAAGTGTAATTGGAATCAAGGAAGGAAATTTTTCTACTGTGTCTATCTATTACGGTACTTGGGATACAACAATAGATGTTTATCAATATTCATCTATTAACGATATAGTATCCATTAATCCATTTTTAAAAGAAAATGGAACAATTTATAGATATGATTTTGATTATGAAACGGATGACCACCGCTATTACTTTGAGGTTGATGACGAGCCTGTATATGCAGGTGTAAAAAAGGTTATCGGTAATGTAATTATATTGAATAACGGTGACGTATTATGTACTCGTTGGGATAAGCAAAAACAAGGTAACAGAGAAGACGGCTATTACTATACGCCAGTAAAAAGATTTGGCAATGCTAAAGGGCTGAATGACAAAGATATAATAAGTATTACCGAAGGCGGTGATTACGTAGTTGCCTACTGTGCTAACGGAGATGCATACAGGCAGTTGAAGCCGCCTGATGTTTCGTATACCAGTGCTCCTCCGGGATTTATACTTGAAAATAGTAATATAAAGAGTGTATATAGCACATATAAGGATATGTTTTGCTTGGACAGTAACGGCAAACTCTATGCATTAGGTGATTCTTCCAATGTAGTAGAAAATGTTAAAAAAGCACAAGTCTGCAATAATAGGATTTTAGCCCTTACATATGATAATAAGCTTTACGGTATGGGATTTTCCAGGTACGGGCAACTTGGCATAGTAAACCTGCAATCCGGCACTTATCCCGGGTACAATACTTCCTTCAGAAATGTTTATAATGTCATGGCCAAAATGTTGCAGCCTGGTTTAGCTTACATAACTCTGCGTGAGATATTGGACAGCAGTCCTGACAGCAAATACTTCGGCTCAGGCCAGTACCAGGCTTCCATAAACGACATAACTAATACCTATCTTAACGATGTAAGCTACACAAGCAACTGTATACTGGTCAACGATGCTGTTGACTACCGAATGACCTATGCCGACTATGAGAATGATCCCAAATATGCAGAGCAATGGAAAAACAGCCATGAGCCCAATTACTTCGAAAACAGTATGGGGCTTGCCTCCTTCCACGGGCAGACGCTTGCAGCGCCGGTAAAAAGGTTTGACAGGAAGGGACGCTACACAATAAATGTGAAGGCAAGGGATAATCCTAAAAATAATACTAAATTCAAGCATGATACCAATGAGGATTACAATTATTATGAGTGGAGCACCGGCAATCAGAATGTGCTGCTGTATGTCCACGAAAAGCCTGTTGCATTAGCAAGAGTCACTATAACTAATAACGGCAATGGAACTTATACAGTAAAAGCATTTGACGCAGGAAGCTATGACCGTGACCATATATCCAGGTCCGATAGGGGCATCGCCGCAAGGGAATGGCGCTGGAAGGAGTCCGCCGCGATAACCTGGACAAACGGGCAGATGAATAAGTCTGACTGCACCGCTGACAAAGCATATATAGTCCAGCTCAGGGTAAAGGACCTGGAGGGGGCATGGAGTGACTATTACACAGTGGAAATTGACGATGATAATCCTCCGGTCGCATTATTCTCCCTGGACAAGTTCATTATCAATACGGCTGAAAAGCTTAAAGTGAAGGACCAGTCCTACCCACAGAGCTTCAGCACTATTACTGATTGGCACTGGGCAGTGAAAAAACTCAACACAGATGGAAGCGTACCAACCGGTTATGTGCAGAATGCGAGGTTTACAGGCAGCAATAAAGGCACAGGAGACATGGCCGGCTATGATGTAAATGTAAAGACTGATTACAACAGTCCGGGTGCAGGCAAGTACCGGGTCTACTTAAGAGTGAAGAACAGCAGCGGCATATGGTCAGATGGCGGAACCGACTCCATTACACCGGCCGACCTGAATAAATACTACAGTCTGGATTTTCTGGCAGACAAGCCTCCGACAGCTGCTTTTACAATTGACAGTGCCATTATCAAGCTTGAAGAGACTCTCAAATTAAAGGATACATCCACTGCGACCGGGATATCTCCCCTTGCCAAGTGGCACTGGATAGTGAAAAAGCTCAATACCGACGGAAGTGTACCAAGTGCCAATGTACAGAGCACCCAGTTTGCGGACAGAAATACCGGGACAGGAGCCATGGCAGGCTACGATGTGAACGTAACAACCAGCTACAAGGATCTGGGAGCAGGCAAATACAGGATATATCTGAGAGTAATGAACGGCAGCGGAATGTGGTCGGATGGCGGTACCGACAGTACTGCCATATTGGGAAGCTGCGCATACAGGGACCTGACAGTAGACAGGCCACCCACTGCCGGCTTTACCATAGCAAAAAATCCTATAGCTCCCACAGAAAAGCTGAAGATAAAAGACACCTCCGGCACAGAGGGTTTTTCACCTATAAACAGGTGGCATTGGATAGTTAAAAAATATGATGCAAATGGCACTTTGCCCACCACAAGCCTGCAGGATCTGCAGTTTACGAACAGTAATAAAGGCACGGGAGAAATGTCCGGTTATGATGTGAATGTCAGGACGGATTACGAGAGCCCGGGAGTAGGAAAATACAGGATATACCTGAGAGTGCGGAACAGCAGCGGAATGTGGTCTGACGGAGGTACGGACAGTGCATACAATGCAGGAAAGCTGTACTATCAGGATCTAATGGTGCAGGAAAGCTTCAAGTTGAGTAACTTTGAGGTTACAAGAATAAGGGATGTGCAGCTTGAAAGCTACTATTACAATGCAGCCGAAGGGCAGTATATACAAAGAAATACAAATGTGGACGGCATGGCAATAGACAGGCATAATTTCGGCAGTGAAATAAAAGGGCTGACCAAAGGCTATATTTTTGAATTCAAGATAAACTCCAGAAGCTTTAATAATGAAACGGATTATATTGAAATTACACCTCATTTCTATACCTGTGATGACTCGGCAAGGGATACTGCTGAGAGAGACCTGTTATGGGAAAACAGCTATCATGAAATACTTAGGGTAGGGGAAGGAGGTCATTCACCGTGGGCTATGGTAAAGCTCACAAGGAATGATAGGACAATTACCACAGGTAACGATGCCGTATGGAGAGGTCTATACTTTATACCCGGAACTGCATGGGCTGTGCCTGACGGAACCTCAGCTGCCGAGGCCAAAGCTAAGAAAATACCCAGGGATATCATAGTCAATTTTGAAATAAAGGGCTATAAGAATGGAGAAATGAAATATGATTATAACCAGAAGCAGTGGCCGGTAGAGAGGACTACCAGCAAGCATCCCTATGAAATAGGGGATGTGATAAGGTACAGCTATAATAAGAGTAATCTGGATGACAATCATGTAATATTAAACAGACCATAAAAAATGCGTCTTACGACGCATTTTTGATTTTATTTATTATTCTCAGTGTCTGAATCGGTTTCCGTGTCGGGCAGAACAGGCTTTGGAAGCACGGTTATGTATACTTCGTAGGGTGAACTTGCTAAGACCAGAGAATCTGATACTACAAGCTGAACCTTAAAGCTTCCGGTCTCTGTGAAGGTATAGGATATATTCTGACTGGAAGAGCTGAATATTTGCGTATTATCCTTCGATATCACCCAGGAATAGGATTTTATGCTGTCGTTGGCGTCAGGGTCGGTGGACTCGCTTGTGAAAACCACTGTTTCTCCTGCATAAACCTGCTCCCTGCTTGCTGAAAACATAGCTGCCGGCTTTGCATTCTGAACCTGAGCCTGGCCTTTATTCCATGAAGTTATGTCAAAATCCTTCATTACGGTCCATATACCTCCTGCAAGCAGCAGTATCAGTATAATTGCCGCAACCCTGCGTACAGGTGTGAGCTTGCGTTTGATCTTTGCTTTCTGATAGTTCTTTTTTATCTGATTCTCTACAGATCCGCTGCCCATAAAAACCGAATATATAAGCAATGCTTTGAAATCACTGTATACCTTTGCTATGGACTCATATTTCCCTTCCAGACAGTTCTGTACTATGGGGAAAAGCGCAGGAGGCAGAATATCCTTTATACGCTCCGGATCGGCAGCAGTAGTGTTGGCAAAAATAGCGCATATGATTTCTCCTACCCTCCTTGACACATCACTTTTGTTTGCAGATAAATTATCTTCTGTAAACTTCAGGTTGCAGTTGAAGCAAATATTCCTCCTGCCTGTCACAGCAAGATTGTCGGTGTCACAAAGCGCATGAACAATAAAGGGGCTGAGTTTTTCCATATCAATGAGTTGGGTGAGTAAGCTTTCGGTAAGGTACATCTTTTCCGTAAGCCTGAGACTGTTGTTGGACAGAAATGCTTCTATGGTGGGTCCTGAACAGATATTGCAGACGACATAAAAACAGAAATTTTCATAGAAGGTTTCAACGATATTTCTGATGTAACGACACTTTTCAATTGAAAAGTTGTCCTTCATGCTGTATATGGTGTCAGTATTCTTGAACTCGTTGATTATATACCTTTTGGAGTCATCAACCCCTTGTTTTTTAGCTGAATATACCGTCTGCAGCTCACTTGAAAACAAGGTATCGATTACTTCATACTTTTCTGCAATAACAAGAATGTCCATACAACCACCTCAAACTACATTATTCTACATAAAACATTTTTTTCCTTTTAATAATTACATAATTCCGAAAAATATTTAGTAGATACGAGATACGAGATACGAGATTCGAGATGCGGGTTTCGGGGTTGCGGGGGCGCGGGGGCGTAGGGAACGCATTTCATGCGTTCCGCTGTAGGGGCGACCATTGGTCGCCCGGCTTCGAAGGCTTGGCTCAATTCCTCGAAACCTCGAAACCCCGTAACCTCGTACCTACCCAAAACGTCAGTTTTTGGACAAAAAAAGCGCACCTGTTAAGGTGCAATATGAGTGGGGTTAACGATTGTGTGTGTCTCCATAAGCTATGAGTTATTCAGGGGTTAAATACAATGATAATTATAATACATAAAGAATGAATATGCAATAGTTTTGTGAAAAAAATGTGAAAAAATTGTGAATAAAATATTACACGTTAGACATCCATATAATTAAACTGTTATAAAACCTATATATTATGCATATCCTGAGAATGGGATAATTTGCTTGGAAATGCATATTTACAAAGAATTTGGAAGCATTACAATAATTTTATATGCATAATTATGCGTTTTTAACCAACTCAATACGGGTTTTATACATTTTTCCCTCCCGCTCCGCATCGCCCTACGGAGGAACGCATGCAATGCGTTCCCAACCACCCAACTCAACAAAAGCTACATCGCCCTGCTTAACTCTCGAATCTCGTATCTCGAATCTCGCATCTGATTTAATATTAAGGTTGTATTACAATTCTTTCAAGAAAGCTGACAATTATGGTATAATTTAAATAACTGTATCGCTTTATCCGTTGAAGAAAGATGTCGATATATTAGATACGAGATGCGAGATACGGGATACGAGGCTTAGGGTAAGGCTTCGAAGCCTCTCTTATAGCTCGAGTCTCGGATCTCGAATCTCGCATCTAAATCAGGAGGAATATCCATGAAAAAGTCCATTTCTGTTTCCAAAAGACTTCTATCGTTTTTATTGACGTTTACGATAATATTCTCACTGTTTTCCGGCGTGATAACGGTACACGCAGATCCGGTAATATTGGGAGTGCGCTTTGAAAGAATCAAAGATACCTCTATGAATGATCCTAAGGAGGCACTCTATATTTACGGCTCGAATTTTATTGAACCCACAGTAACGGCAGGCTCATTGGGCATTATTCCCGTGGCTATTAATGAAGCCCTGTCTACTACAAGCATGATAGTAATAGACGATGTAGCAGCTTTGAAAGAGATCAAAGGTAGGCCGAATATAATAAGGGTGACTGCGGAAACAGATACAGGAACCGCGACAGATACGGAAAACGTTGATCTGAGTTCGCTGCCTACGGTAAGCGGCGTATCAAGCTCCAAGGTCTATGTTGGAGACCCTCTTACAATATCAGGCAGTGGTTTTGATACTTTGGGAAAAACAACTGATGCATTTTCGGATACCCTTTATATTTCCAACAAGCCTTATATTATGGATACTGAGTGTACCATCTCGGATGGCAGAATTGATATAGATCCGGTTAAGGATCCAATTGACCAGGGAGTATCCGATATAAGGATTGAAAGGACCTCGGGAATTTGTGAAATCAGGATAATTTACAGCGACAGTATTACAGTAGTAAACAAACTTACCGGCATAGAGGTAGAAAGAATAGATCCGAATTCAGGGCCCAAAAGCCTGAGAAATGTTATAAGCATATATGGGCGGACAGGCTTAAGCAACTTCTCTGATGATATGAGAATCTTTGTGGAGGGCAGCGAAGGTACAAATAAAGGGGTCATAAAGGACGGCAGCGGACAGATCACAGGAGTAAAATTCGAGCTGCCTACCAGGGCTACCGCAGGTACGGTCGACCTTATCCTGACCTCGAAAAATCTTGGCAGCGAATTTGTAATACCCGGTTCATTTGTGTATTTGGATATAGGAAATACGCTGACTATTGATTCAGACGGAGTCAATCCCAATTTCAAGAAAGAAACTGAACAAAAAATTGTAGAGATAAAAGGGCGTAACATAGGATTTTTCAACGGAACAGGTTATGATAATCTTTCCGGGGTAGCCAGAGCATCGGATTTCAATTATGGCTACGGCGACTACGGCAACTATACGATGTTCAAGGATAAGCTTTATTACAAGATCAAGTACACAGGCAAGTACCAGTCTGCAACAGGACCTGTGGATGTTACCATAATAAGGCAGATCAGGACGACGATAGACGGTGATGCGACGGTGGTGGACGACGTATACGGAGGGATTGATTACACACCGGTGTTTCAACTCAGCAAGGATACAATCTATGTAAGTCCGATAGATGTCAATCTGGAGCCCAATGAACCGAAGAGCGTCGATGTGTCGATGGAGACAATAACCACCATATTCAGGGAAACCGGTACCGCAACCCCGAGTATCATTTATAACAGAACCGAAAAATATATTTTGCCCAATGGTTTTACATATTTACCCGATGAAATAACTCCTGCCATAACTTCGGTCACTCCCGAATATGGCCCTGGCGACAAGGAAATTTACATGACAATAATCGGTACAGACTTCCAGGTACTCGAAGACGGAGAGAAACCCAGAGTAAGAATAGGCGGCAGGGAGTGTACCGTTACCGGGGTCTATGACAATGAAAACAGGGTTGTGGACGGCAAGCTCATAACAACCGGTACCAAGATAAAGCTCAGGCTTCCCGCGGGAACAGCTGCGGAGGGTGCAGCAGATGTAGTTGTGATTAATCCCAGCGACGGGCAGAAGACATTGACAAACGGTTTTGAATTCAGACAGCCCGGGGCTGACAGTAAAATACCGTATATAGATAACCTGAAGGAAAAATATGCAGACCTCCGTGGAGGAGATATAAGCGGTGAGAGAGTTTTAATAACAGGAGGCAACATATTTACTTCCGCCGACAATAACCACAGGGTAGTGATCACCATAGACGGGGAAAAGGCAGTCATAGTCGGGAGGGTATCCTCCGACGGCAAAACGGTGACGATCATTCCGCCACCCGGCACTATTCCGGGGATGACGAAGCTGCAGGTTATTAACGAAGATGGTTCAATGACAAGTGCGGATTTTGAATACAAGCTGGTGACCTCGGCTCCCAAGATAACAAAAATCGTTCCGGATAAGGGCGGAAAAGGTGCAAAGCTGGTTATAAAAGGCGAGGATTTTATACTTCCTGATGAAACAATAGAAGATCCGAATGACCCCAGGAGAAAAGGTACGACAGTATTACTGGGAGGCAGGGAGCTGAATGCTTACAACTATGGGGTGGACGGGTCAGGGAACCCCATCATAGTTAAAAACGGAAGCGGAAGCATATACTACTACAATCCCCAGTATGATCCTGACGGTACCGGAGGTATTGCACCCTACGAACTGAATGGAGCTATGGTCACGGTTATAGATTCCTCCACAATTTATGTAGATTTACCTGACAGGTTCTACAGCTTTGGGGGAGGCAGCGCCCCGTACCTTACCAGCCAGAGTATACCGCTCGGTGATCTGAAGGTCGAGGTCCTGAATCCTGACGGAGCCAGGTCCAAGGAGAATATCATATTTGAATATATGAGACCTCTTACAAATCCTGTTGTTTCTTCGATGTCTCCAAACAGCGGTTCAATTGACGGAGGTACGGTTGTTACCTTAACCGGCAGCGGTTTTAAGGAGGATAATCTTGAGGTTTACTTCGGTTCAGAGGAAGCCTTGAATGTTGATTTTATAAATGCTACTCAGATAAGAGCAACAGTACCTGAATATCCGTATTCGGTACCCGGTAATATTGATGAGTTCATAGTGCCGGTCATGGTGGTGAATTACGATGGCGGAACAGCTGTAAGGGACGGAGCAGAGGGCTTTACATACAAGATACCCTCCAGCCATCCAGTAATAACAGCTTTAAAGAACTCTGCAACGGACAGTCTGGTAACCAATGGCTCTTCAGCAGGCGGAGACGAGATAATCATCGAGGGTCTGGATTTCAGAAGAGCAACTGCCGGCGGTAATCCTCCGGACGTATATTTCAACGGGGTTAAGGCTGAGGTTGAGTGGCCGTCCAATAATACCGACCTGATAACCGAGAAGCTTGTTGTAACCATACCTGCAAGTGATGTATCGGGTCCGGTGGATATAGTGCTGGTAAACTATGATGCAGGCTCATGTACATATACCGGGTTTTCATATACCATGTCCGCGCCGGCTATAACAAGCATAACTCCCAATATAGTCAGCAATCTTGGGAATGTAAACCTGGAGATAAAAGGAACTGGCTTCAGGTACGGTAATCTGGAAAGCCTGTTCGAGCTTCCCGGCGGCGCAAAGGAGCAGGTGGGAAGAGAGACTGACAGTCCGGAAGACGCCGGAGATGAAATAAGCACAATAGTAATTTTCGGGGATGAAACTACCGGGGATAAGAAATCCATTGACACAATAGTCGGTCCCTATAATACGGTGATTGATGATTTGAGATTTGTGTTTGAAAGAGTTGATCAGGCGACGGCAAATATAAGAGTGCTGAGAGCCTCCGACAATTCCCAGGTGATAAGACAGCTCAGGAACGAAGACAACGAGGTAGTCCCGACTCCTATGGAACTTGACATCCCCGTTGGTTCTTCCCATATGTTCATACTGAATCATTCGACAGACCTTGGGGTCAATAACAGCTTTGACGAAGGCATCCTTGTGGAGGTGACGCCTGAGTCGGTAATAATCACAAGAAGGATAGCCCCATATGCTTCAGTTGGTCAGAATGGACAGAAGATCACGGCTACAGCACCTCCTGTAAGTACAGAAGGCAGCAGGAACATATATGTGATAAACGATGACAACGGAAAAGCTTCAGGACGTATAAATATCGTAAGTCCGGACAGCAATCCCGTCATAGAGTCCGTTGAGCCGGTCAATTACGGTTTGCTGGACGGTGTGGTGGAAGCATACAACCCTGAAATCCGGGAGCAGTATTCAGAGCTTTATACATATGTGCCTGTTGACGGCGGAGCTTTTCTTACAATAAAAGGCTCCGACTACAGGAGAAATGTAAAGGTTTATCTGGAAGACAAGCTTCTGGAAATAGTGAGTAAAAGCGCAAATGATGATGAACTGGTGGTAAAGGTTCCGCCAGGGACTGAGGATGACGTTGACAAGCTGTACAGGATAATAATCGTAAATGAGGACGGCGGTGTGGCGGATTCCTCCCTTATGGACCAGCCGTACTATGTGGAATACCAGTTATCCCTGAGTGAGCCTGTAGTAGAAAGTATAGTTCCTGAAAGAAGCTCAAACGGTAAGGCGAATACTGTAACAATTTACGGTTATGGATTTGAGGGACAGGTAGTCGTTTCCCTGGACGGTGTGCCATGTGTAACGACAAGAGATACAGCAAAGCCCGGCTCAATACTTCATGTCACCATACCCGCAGGTATAAGCCCGGGGCCGAAATTAGTCATGGTGCAGAATGGTGACTACGGCTACTGTGAAGTACAGGATGGGATTACCATCATCAGTTCTCCACATATAGACACTGTTCTTAACAGCAATGGACAGATAATGGATCCGGTGGTTTTCTCCATTGAAGGAGGAGAAAACATACAGCTTAAAGGTGCAGGCTTCATGACCGGTGCAAAGGTGATACTCGGCGGGGAGCTTAAGCCGAAGAGTGAGCTTGCCGAGGGTGAATCCGGCATAGAGTGCCTGGGTCCAGACAATACTGAAATGGTTGTGGTTGGCGGTATCCAGGTACAAAACGTCACTGTAACCCCGGAGGATACCATAAGCTTTACAACACCAAAGCTGGTGACCAGCGAAACAAGCATAATAGTGATAAACGAAGACGGCGGAGTAAGCAATGTTATAGATGCCGACTATGAGAAGCCTGCGCCGGACAGGCCGACAGGCGTGGAAATAGAGGCTGTGGATGGTGATACCATAAGGCTTGAGTGGGATAAGATAGAAGGAGTAATATATTACGAACTCTACATATCCGAAAGCAAAGACGGTAAACGCGGCAACAAGCTGGACGACTACAGGTATTTTGCCAGTGTGATACCGGAGGAATTGGATGATGACAGAGTAGTGTACTTTATCGAAGAGTTAATTCCGGAAACCTGGTACAGTGTCAAGATCAGGGCAGCCAATTACTATACCTTCTCAAATTTCACGGCTGCCACCAAGTATGTGCTGACCGATGAATTGATAAGGAATACCAATTATCAGGGGACAGATGAGTTTCTTGAGGCAATGAAAGAGGATAAAGTAGTATTCAAAGGTCCGGAGGTAATTTTTACGACCGGGGAGAAGTCCCTGGGCGGCAGCGATGGTACCACAGCCGACTTTGACAAGCAATACTACGGCTCTGCAAGCCAAAAGTTAGTTGAAATGAATTTTCTGCTGATAAAGAAGTATCCCGGCAGCAGGCTGACTATAAAGGATAAAGGCCTGGAAATCAGTATGACGGCAGGCAATCTGGCAGTGGATGAAGCAATAATGGTGAATAGCGCACTCCACAAGGATACCCAGGTCAGGGTCTGCATCAACAGGAATCTGGCAGCCAGGGGCGACGACATAATAATAAGTCTTCCCAAAGGCTATAAGCTATTGACCAATCCTTTCGGAATGGAAGTTGAAATGCAGGTGGAAAGAGAGGCCACAAGCCTCAGAGGCATAAAGGGCGAAGCCTCCATGACAATAAAATATGACGAGGCCAAAGCCGGACTGTTCCCCGGCGGAATATACATAGCCTATTACGACAGCTACGAAAGAAAGCTTACGATAATACAAACAGAAAAACTGAATAATGCCCTGAAAGCAAAAATATCCAAAAGCGGAGAATATATGATAATAGGGAAGATGACGAAATAGATACAAGATTCGAGATTCGAGACTCGAGAGTTGAGCCTAAGCTTCGAAGCCTTTCCCGGGTCCTCGTATCTCGTATCTCGCATCTCGAATCTAAATATAAGGAAGTGTTTGAAATGCATCTCAACAAAAAGACAATCTCATATGTACTAACAGCTGCTTTAGTTTTCAACAGCCTTATGATACCTACCTTCAGTGCGGATATCCAATACACCGGGATTACTTCCGGAGATGCCCTTATAAGCAATGCAACGTATACCGACATAGGCTCAAATTCCAATGCGGAAAACATTATGAAAATGAGCATCTATTCAATAATAAGGGAATACGGGATCAAAACCTTCAGACCGTCCCAGAATGCAAGCAGGCAGGATTTCCTGGCGGCACTGGTAAGGGCGACAGGTCAGCAGGAGGCTGCTGTCAAGCGGGGAGAGGCTCTCAAAATACAGGACCCCTCTTTGAATTCCACTACCGCATATATACTGGGGCATATTGAGCTTGCACGAAGCAGCGGCATAATAAAGCCCGGAGAATACGACAACGCTGCGACCATCACTGCAGCTGACAGAGCGGCTGCAAAGGCGGAAGCCGACAAAGCAAAAAGAGCCAACTGGAAAATGACAAAGGCGCAATATGACCAGATAATAAACCGGAAACTGGAGCAAATGGCTTTTACCGCCCCTGCAAACAGGGAGGAAGCCGCTCTCTGGATAGCCCGTGCTCTGGGCCTTCAGCCCGTAAAAGGGGAGGAGATGGCGGAGGTATATAGCTATAATGATTGGAGAAGCATCAAGACAGAGAACCTTCCATATATAGATGCAGTGCTGAAAATGGGAATAAGCACAGCGGCATCAAAGGGCGCCTACTCGCCCAAGAACAGCATGACAAGGAGTGAGATGGCCTCAGTACTCAACCTGGTAGCAAATCAGACGCTGGACAAGCTTGGTTTTGAGACAGGAAAAGGAAAGGTAACAAGCGTAAAAGTGAAAAGGGACCTGGGTTCCCTTTCAGACAGTGCGGTTACTGATATAACAATTGACAGTACAGGTGCGGATATCATCAACATAAGCATAGAGAAAAACACAGGAAGGAATATCAATTCCCGCCAGGCCCTGCCGGTAATAAAAAACGGCAAGGTAGGGGATGAAGCCCTCATAACTGAAGGGGATGTGGTGGAATATACCGTCAATAAGGATAATGGGGCAGTGCTGCTTCATGTTGCACGGCTCAAGGAGATTGAGGGAACCTTCATAGAATATGACCCGGAAAATCAGACAGTGCAGCTTACCGATAAGGAAAACAACAGGTATTTCCTGAAGGTAATGCGGGATTCAGCCATACAGGCAGAAGGTGAACCTGTGGATATCGGCAGGGTAGAACCAAACACAGCGGCAAAAGCGGTATTTGCAGATGATGTCCTGAAGAGTATGGAGGTAAATGTGCCGGTCGAGACCCTGAACAATGACGAGCTGGCAGTGACGATACTCTATGCAGACCCAATGGGCAATGTGCTTAAAGTGGCGGATGAGTATGATAACAAGCAGTATCTTGATATGACTGAGGATACTGCAGTATATATAAATGGCGAACGGCAGGGCTTGGACGCCATAGGCTTTGACCAGGATGCCGCGCTTAAGGTGGCCGGCGGCAAGGTCCTGGAGGTAAGGATATTTACAGATCTGGAGCCTGAGGAGGAAGACAGGATAGAGACCTTTACAGGCAGAATAAGGACTGCATCCGGCGACAGCATAGTTGTTTCCCCTGATGAAGACCCCGAAAAGGAAAACAGCTACAGAATGGATAATATGACGGCTGTTCTGAAGAAGGGCATAACAACGGACAGAAGTGTTTTGAGGCAGGGAGACAGGATAAAGTTCCAGGTGAATCCGGTCAAGGACAACTATATATCCCGGATCGAGGTACAGGTACAAGGAGCGATGATAGACAAGATATACAAGGGTGATATAGTGGATGTGCTTCCTGCAACGGGAGAAGTGATCCTTACCAAGGCATACAACTACGGCTATTATGACTGGAAGTATGCAGGCAACTACTTGAAATATTCCTTATCACCGGAGGCTGTACTGTACAGGGGAAATGAAAAGCTCAGGCTCGATGAGCTCAAGAACTACATTGGCAAATCCATATATGCAGTGTCAAAGGACAACTATGGTACTGAAGAGCTTATGCAGATATCCCTGAAGGAAGGCTTCGAAGATACCACCTACAAGACAATAGGTTCAATAAAATGGACAGAGAAACAGATGACGCTGTCCAACGGAAAGCTTTTAAGCTATGCAGACGGTACCATCGTTGTAAGGGATGGAAGACTTCTTGACACCAATGACCTTGACAGCGATATGGGAGCCTTTATAATACAGAATACCACCTCATCGGGGGTGGACAATGCTTCAGTAGTCTGTCTGGAGAGCTTCAACGCCTTTGCAAACTACAGGATAAGCAAGGGATATATAAACAGCATCGGAGAAGATTATTTCTCATTAGACAACTCCTTTGAGCTGACGAACAATAATTGGACCAATGTAGGAGATCAGCTTTTCCGGCTTAGCAATGAGACGCTGATACTTGACGGTGTGGACGGATATAAGACAGTGCCGCCGGACAGGTTCGTAGAGAGCAGATATGAGCCCTTCACCTATCTGTGGCCTAATTACAAGGCTGCAGGAAAAGATGAAGATGGAAAAACTATAGAGTTCCATGAAGACAATGAATACCACAGCAACTACAAGAAGTACAAGCATAACAGAAGATACCATGAACACTATATGGCATACGTGGTATACGACGAAGACAACATCGCCAGGGCGATGGTACTGTACGAAAAGGACAAAGAGAACTATAATCCTGATAGGAGGACAGATACCGAAAGAATGGTTGCGGGTCTGGTCGATACTATAGAGAAATATGATTTAGGCCTCATTACTCTGAAGGATGCAAGAGAATACAGCCTGACATACAGCCAATGGAGACCTGTAAGGCCCACAATGCCGATAGATACGGACGAAGCAATAATAATAACGAGAGATGGAGTAACCTGGGGCACTTACAATCTGGAAGCAGGCAGCGAAGCATACATAATGTGCGAAGACAATGAAGCGATATTCGTATTCGTAGAATAGTAGGGGCGGCCATCGGCCGTCCGCAAAAAACCAAGAGGTGGTTATATGAAAAAACTAGTCACAGCATTTCTAACAATATATATGCTAAGTATAACAGCAGCAGCAGCTCCGGGATACGAACCCGGGATAAGCGGTGAAGCAACCAGCAATAAAGGAGAATTCAAATACAAAGAAGTAGTATTTGTCTCCGGTGAGCCTGTGCTTTTGGAAGGTACGATTTCAGTAAAGGAAGACAGCAGGGGTACCAAGACGACGCTGGAATACGAGCTTTTCAACACCCAGGAAGAAGCGCAGCTTACCAGAAAGGTTGTTTTTCTCAATTCAGCCAGCAGCAACAGCCTCGGCAATCAGACCACCTATGCCAGCTCCCTTGACCCCAAGTATGATGAGACTATACAGATAGGCAGCGATACCTACGAGCTTACCGAGTATCTCTTCACACGTTCAGGCCTGATCGATGACAAGACAATAATCAGATACGTGGTTTCAGACTGGAACGGCAGCAAGACTTACTCAAAGAATGACGGAGCAGGAGAAGTAAAAGTAGATTTCTCCACGAACATGGTAGGCTACAACAACTACTGGAGCTCCACGGAAACATCCTTTTACAATTATTCAATAACATACACATATAAAGAGGACGTCACCGATACAGACTTCGAGGAGGCATACGGCACAGTGGAATTCGCCGTATCCGATTCGACCGTCAGGAATATGGAGTATATAAACAACGATCCCAAGGATATAAGCTTCAAGGGAGGATATGTGCTCAAGGAAGGCCAGGAGAACATAGTATCCTATATATATGACCTGCCTGATATGGATGAGGACGCACCTGAGGGAAAGAGGGCAAAAGGCCGGAATAGCTTCAATACCAATACCGTTCCTGTGCTGACAAGGACCTTTGCTCCCACCATAAAGGATGTTCCAGGCAATTACTGGGCAGCGGAGGATATAAAGAAGATAGTATCCATGGATATAATAAGCGTGCAGAACAGCAGCTACTTCATGCCGAGAAGCTTCATGAGCAGGGGGGAATTTGCAAAAGCCATAGTAAAGGCCTGCGATATAAGCCTTGAGGATGCTGCTAAAAAGAAGCTTAAAACCTATACTCCGACCTTTATAGACGTTGATAAGAATCATCCCTATTATGACTACATAGAGGTTGCGGCAAAGATGGGTGTAATGGGAGGTACCAGCAATACAAGGTTCAGTCCGGACGAATACCTGACAAAGGCGGAGGCCGCAGCCATAATAGTAAGGGCTATGGGTCTGGAGGAAGCTTCAGATGCAAGCAGCACCAAGACCGCCTTCAGGGATGACGGCAGAGTGGCAGCCTGGGCCAAGAAGCCAATAAATGTAGCACACAGGATGGGCATAATAAGCGCCAACAGCTATAATGAAATAGAGCCCGACAGGCTGATGACCAGAGCCGAAAGCTCCGCAATGCTCAACAAATTCATAAGATACCTGCAATTTGACATAAGAAAAGAATACAGAGAAAAAATAATAAATTTCGGCCGGTAGGGGCGATTCACGAATCGCCCGCCTGTAATACCATATCGTAGGGGCGGCCACCGGCCGTCCGCAGTCATAGCACCATAACGTAGGGGAGAACAGTGTTCTCCCATTCATACAATTAATAATTAGGAGAGTGGGATTATTGAAAAAAAGCCTTATAAAAACATTTCTATCTGTTGTAATGATCATAACCTTACTGACAACTGCGGTTGCCGCTGACTCATTTGTATTCAAGACACCGGGAGGAGAGACGGAAGTATCGGAAACAGCAGAAAAAATAGAAATGATGATGGAAATAATAAAAAACGACTATTACAAGGATATCAAGGATGAAGAGCTTTTAAACGGAGCAATCAAAGGTATGTTTGAAGCCCTTGATCCTCACAGCACTTATTTCACAACAGAGGAATTCAATGACTTCATGAATGATATCACGGGTGAGATTGTCGGAATCGGCGTACAGATTGAAAAAAGAGATGACGGCGTTACTGTAGTCGCTCCGATTGAAGGTACACCGGCATATAAAGCAGGACTTAAGACCGGAGACAGGATCGTGAGTGTTGATGATACCGATATTTCAGGATATACCAGCGACAAAGCCGCTTCACTGATAAGAGGCAAAGAAGGTACCGAGGTCAAAATAGGGATCAGAAGAAACGGAGTAGCAGATATAGTATATTATGAGCTGATAAGGGAGCGCATTGAGATAAACCCTGTGAAGTATGAGATAAAGGACGGAAACATTGGCTTATTAAGAATAACGGAATTTAATGAAAATACCAGCAAAAATGTTGCAGCAGCAATAGAAGCCTTTAAAGCTAAGGATGTAAAGGGTGTAGTAGTGGATCTCAGAGGAAATCCGGGAGGACTTTTGAGTGAGGTTGTAGAGGTATGCAAGCTACTTATACCAAAAGGCCCGATAGTAAAAATACAGGTAAAAAATGAAATAGTTGAAGAATATAATTCCGAGCTGGACAAAGCGCCCTTCAGGCTGGTCGTACTTGTCAACGGCGGCAGTGCATCAGCTTCCGAGATAATGGCGGGTGCGGTAAAGGACAGCAAAACAGGTATACTGGTAGGGGAGAAGACCTACGGAAAAGGCACTGTACAGCATACAATGAGAGTTCAGGGAGGCGGCGGAGCAAAGCTGACCATAGCCAACTATCTTACTCCAAGCGGTTTCTCCCTCGACGGCATAGGAATCACTCCTGATATAGAAGTAAAAGCAAGTTCCGCTGATACAGCAGCCGGGTACGCGCCGATAAAAGGCGACAGAAGCATAAAAAGCGGGATAATAGGGCTGGATGTCCTGGGAGCCCAGCAAATACTCAATACCATAGGTTACGAGCTGAAGAAGCAGGACGGCATATTCGGTCCCCAGACAAGAGCAGCAGTCCTGGATTTCCAGAAAGCCAACAACCTCAAGCAGGATGCGACAATAGACCCGGACGACATAAAAGTCCTCCGGAACAAACTCCAGGAAAAACTGAACAACAGCGATCCGCAGCTGGAAAGAGCAATGGAAGAGATACAGAAAATGTTAGTGATGGGGCAATAGGCTTTAGGCAATGGGCAATAGGCGTAGATATAAAATCTTTGCTTATTGCCTGTTAATTTTTCTATTGATTTTTTATTATTATATAGATATACTATTTAAGTTAAATTATTTTTCTTGTAGAAAAAGGAGGATATATGGGTAAGTATGGATTCAAGGATCTACAAGTATGGAAAGAGTCAAAAGGCTTAGCTGTTGACATTTATAATTTAACATCATTTGGAGAAATTAATAGAGATTATGATTTAAGAAGTCAAATTAGACGTGCAGCAATAAGCATACCAAGTAATATAGCCGAAGGTGATGAAAGAGGTACTGATAAGGAATCGGTGAGGTTCTTTTATATAGCTAAAGGCTCACTTGCTGAAATAATTACACAGTTTGAAATTGCTAAAGAAATAGGATATATTGATGAAATACAATTAAATGGAATAGAATCAAAATGCAGTAGAATTGGCAGAATGTTAGGTTCTTTAATAAAGTCAAGAAGTATAGAAAAATGACTCCAAAGAAAGGCTTGAACCTATTGCCCATCGCCTATTGCCCATAATAATGTTGTTACATAATTTATATATTTAGTCTAGAAAGAGAGGTACTTCATATGCCACACACCAAATACATTTTCATCACCGGCGGCGTCGTTTCATCCTTAGGGAAAGGCATAACTGCAGCATCACTGGGAAGGCTTCTTAAAAGCCGCGGATTGAGAGTAAGCTTGCAGAAGATGGACCCATACCTGAACTTTGACCCGGGAACTATGTCACCATACCAGCATGGAGAAGTATTCGTGACAGACGATGGGGCAGAAACAGACCTGGACCTGGGGCACTATGAGAGGTTTACCGATACCAACCTGACAAAGAACAGCAACGTTACCACAGGAAAGATATACTGGTCGATAATAAGCAAGGAAAGAAAAGGGGACTACCTGGGAGGTACAGTGCAGGTAATACCTCATATAACAAACGAGATCAAATCAAGGATATACAGGGTAGCCAATGAATCAAGCCCTGATGTAGTCATAACTGAAATAGGCGGTACAGTGGGCGATATCGAGAGCCTGCCGTTTCTTGAAGCAATAAGACAGGTAAAGTACGAGGTCGGCAGAGAAAACGTGCTCTTCATCCATGTTACCCTGGTGCCTTACCTCACAAAAGCAGGAGAGCTGAAGACAAAGCCCACGCAGCACAGTGTAAAGGAGCTCAGGGGCATAGGTATCCAGCCGGACATCATCGTATGCAGGACTGAGAAGCCCATATCCGTCGATATGAAGGATAAGATAGGCCTGTTCTGTAACCTTGAAGGTGACTCCGTAGTACAGAATGTGGATTGCGACAATTTGTACGAAGTTCCTCTGATGCTGCACAATGAAGGCCTTGATTCCCTTGTAATAAAGAAGCTGGCGCTGAAGTGCAGAGAAGCCGAGCTTGCAGAGTGGACAGATATGGTCAACAAGATTAAGAGCCTGAAGAACAAGGTTACCATTGCACTGGTAGGAAAGTATGTAGAGCTGCATGATGCCTATATGTCGGTGGCAGAAGCCTTAAGACATGCGGGTATCGCAAATGATTCGGACATAGATATAAGATGGGTGCATTCAGAAGATGTCGTTCCTGAAAATGTAAAGGAATACATGGATGGAGTTGACGGAGTACTGGTACCGGGAGGCTTCGGCAACAGAGGTATTGAAGGCAAGATACTTGTTGCCCGTTATGCCAGGGAGAACAAGATACCATACTTCGGAATATGCCTGGGGATGCAGGTGGCAGTGATAGAATATGCCAGAAACGTATTAGGACTCAAGGAAGCCCACAGTACAGAGCTGGACGAGAACACACCTTACGGAGTGATACATCTTATGCCTGAGCAGGAGGACATAGATGAGAAGGGCGGCACAATGAGACTGGGCCTGTATCCCTGCATGGTGGCTGAGAATACAAAAGCCTATGAAGCATATAACGAGGATCTGGTATTTGAAAGACACAGGCACAGATACGAATTCAACAATCAGTTCAGGGACAAGGTGCTGGAGCACGGGATGCTGCTAAGCGGACTCTCCCCTGACGAGAGACTCGTGGAGATAGTAGAGCTGAAGGATCACCCATGGTTCCTGGGCTGCCAGTTCCACCCGGAATTCAAATCCAGACCCAACAGACCGCAACCCCTGTTCAGAGAATTCATAAAAGCAGCACTGGAGCATAAGAATAAGTAACAAATAGAAGCTTTGGATCAAATCCAAAGCTTCTATCTATTGCAGGGAACGACGCCCCTGTCATTCCGAGCGCAGCGAAGAATCTTATAGATACTCTTGTCGTAAACTGGAAAAAAGTGTATACTAAAAGGAGCAGAAATTGTTACCCCATTCCTCCATATCTAATTTATCCGGAAGGTAGTGATATTGTGGATAACGAAACAAGGGAAATGTTTGAAAAAATAATTGAGAGACTAGATAGGATTGACGGGCGCTCCGACAGACAGGATGGACGATTTGACAGAATCGAAGGACGTTTCGACAATCTCGAAAATGAAGTCAAAGAATTCAGAGCTGAAATGAAAGACCAAATCAAAGGATTAGACGGTAAAATGAACCTAATCTGCCACAAGCTCAAATCAGACTTAGACAGCCTAAACAACGATCCCAAACAAAAGTACAGAATCGAAAGAGAGGATTAGTTCGGAGAGGAGTGAACAATATGAGCAGCACTGATTTCAAAAAACTTGCAGTATGGCAAAGCTCAAAGGATTTAGCAGTCGAAATATATATGCTCACTAACACTGGTAATTTGTCAAAAGACTATGAATTAAAGGACCAGCTGCGTCGAGCTGCAGTAAGCATACCAAGTAATATTGCAGAAGGTAACGATCGAGATACAGATAAAGAGTTTGTTAGATACTTATATATTGCAAAAGGATCTTTGGCAGAGCTTTTAACGCAGCTTATTATTGCAAAAGAGATTGGATATTTAGAAAATGATAAATTCAATGAGTTAGAAGAGAAGTGCATGCAGCTAACCAAAAGCATAGGTGCACTAATACAAGCACGAAAAGCCTCAAAATAAAAACCAGGAGAATGAAATCGCATTCTCCCTAATCTCGCAGCCCCGTAACCCCGCAGCCCCGGAACCCCGCAACCCATATCCTACTTTTTCAAGAACCACATCGCCGAGGCTTTCCTCTCAACAACTACATTATCAGTATTATCCCTATCCTGATAGGTAACTTCCAGCTCTTCTCCATTCTCAAGACGGAAATCCAGTCCCTTATTATTAGTACTATTGATTATCAGGGTATCTTTGAAAATACCGGTATTTTTGCCTGTTTCCTCAAGAGGGAACCTTATCATTGCCGGCTTGCCCACAATACCTACAGATACAGTCACACTGTCCTTTTTATCGGCATCATCTGCCATATCCCAATCCTCAACGGTAATAACTACCTTTGCATCTTTCTCATAATATCTATCACTGTTCAGTGTCACCTCAGCATCATGAGGATCCCATTCAGCTGAAGCCTCAACAGTACCGAAACTATACTCTCCCTGATCCTCATACGCAACACGGAATGCATCCCCTGCAGCTACCTCCAGAATATCCCCTGCTTTACTCCCGTGCCTGCCAAAGAGGACGGAACCCTTGAACTCTCCTGAATCAGCTTTTGTCTCTTCAATAAACAGGCTGAATTCCGACATTGAATCACTGGATACATTTATCTTGATTCTATCCTTACTATCCGGATCCTTGTTTGCCTCAACATCTTTTATAGTAATGCCCGCACTTGAATTATAGCCTATGTAGCTTTCCTTATCGAGCTTTATCCCGGCCTTCTGATATGACCAGTTGTATGTCCTGCTTATCGCCAAAGGACGGCCTTCAGGCATTGTTGTATCATCATATGTGACCTCGATATCATCGCCTTGCGAGACTATCAGAGTTATATCTTTTTTCTCCTTATCCTTTACCGGCTTAGTAGAAAAATACAAGATCCCCTTGAAGCTTCCCGTGGAGTCCCCGGTTTCGGTAAGCCAGAGTCTCAGTCCATTTTCGCTTGTAGTAGAAGTGACAACGACAGGCACACTGTTCTTCTGTTTATTGGTATCTGCATCGGGGTCCTTTACAGTAATGGTTATACTGTCATTCACATCGGTGCCTTCATCGACGGAAGCGCTGAGGACCGCCTCAACAAATTGAAACTCTGCATTTGCCTCAACATCAACATACCTTTTGTCCGCTTCATTCCATTCATCACAATAAGTAACCTTAATATCCGATTTAGCTGCTACCTTGAGAGTATTCCGGGCTGAATTGCTTGAATACCTGTCGAAAAAGACATCTGCGCTGAATATGCCGCTATCCGCTTTTGTTTCAGTAAGCCTTACGAATAATCCTTTGGGATCGTCATCGGCCGTAACTTTTGCATCTATAATGTCCTTGATATCCGTTTTTTTATTCATATCATTATCTGTTATAGTTATCACACACTTGGAGTTCAGTCCGCTGAAGCTGCTTTTGCTTAATTTTACTACTGCAGTCTGAGGCGTCCATATTGCAGAAGCAGTCAATAGCTTTCCGGAGCTGTTCAAATTTGTACTGTCATTATATGTAACAGTAATTTCATCATTATACTTAATATGAAGACTGCCTTCCTTCGGATCAGAAGGCCCCGTAGTCAACTTGACAAAACCTGTGAATTCTCCCGAAGCCGCCTTGGTTTCTTTCAGTGTAACAGGGATAGCTTTTGAGTAAGAGCTTGATTTCACAAGTACCTGCACCTCTTCAACAGCATTAGGCTTCACATCCAGATCATGATCTACAAGTGTGATCTTGGGCAGATCACCCAGCCCCCTGTATTTGTCGGCATCAAGCTTCAGCGTTGCGTTATACGGAATCCAGATTGCCTCAGCTATTAAGCCTTCACAATGCACACGCAGCTTAACATCGTTTTTCACCGCTATTTTTTTCTCAGCAGCATTGTTACCGCTAAAGCTGAAGTACACACTGCCTGTAAAAATCCCTGTGTCCTTCCCGGTCTCAGCCAGCACTACATTAATACTGAAACTGCTGTCGGCAGCAGCTATCTTTGCCAGAGCCGTTTCCGACATACGCACGCTTTTATTTAGTGAAGGCGCAGTCAGAGTGATCTTCATCTGATCATTCAAACCCGTATACACTTCTTTATCAAGCTTAAGCCCTAAGTCATCCTCAGCATATCCGGCAGCAAAAATCACTACAAGAATAACAAATAAAACAACCATATACTTTCTAACCATAACTTACCACCTATCCCATGTAATAATCTAATTGAGAGTTTGTACTTAAGAGACTATAATATAACTATAATATATATGGATAAATATATAAACAACAAGATTAATTTCCATCCCTAGCAAACTAAAAAAAGAACGTGTAACACTGAAGACACTGAAATCCATAAAGTTATGGGTATTTCCCATACCTCTGCTTTATTGTAATTAATTTACAATTATGTTATGATTTCAATATGGCTACCCGTAGTAATAAAAGAATGGATACAAAAATTGTAATACATTACTTGAAAACAAAGTTGGGGGGAGACATAGTGAACGATACAAGCAAAGACTTTATGAAGGTTATTGACTTAATACAAAACGCGAGAGAAAGTGCACTTCGAAAAGTCAATGAAGAATTGATTATGCTATATTGGAATGTTGGAAAATACATTTCAGAGCAGCTTCAAGCCCAGGAATGGGGCAATGCTTATGTAGATGAAATGGCAGCTTTTATTTCGGAAAATTGTCCAGGGATTAAGGGATTTAACCGCAGAGGACTTTATAGAATGAAACAGTTTTATGAGACATATAAAGACAATGAGTTTGTGTCACCACTGGTGACACAAATTAGCTGGACAAATAATTTGTTGATTCTGTCAAATACAAAATCTGATGATGAGAAAGAATTTTATATAAAGCTTTGTATACATGAAAAATATTCTAAGAGAGAACTACAAAGACAACTGGACAGTAGCTATTATGAAAGATATATGTTATCAACAGAAAAATTGGAGCCTGTTCCGGTAACAAGAGAAATTAAGGATAACTTTTTGGACACCTATGTCTTGGAGTTTTTGAATCTGCCGGAACGGTTTTCCGAGCATGAATTCAAAAAAGCAATTATCGGAAATTTAAAGAAGTTTATTTTGGAAATTGGAAAAGACTTTACATTCATCGAAGAAGAATACAGAATTTCAGTTGGTAACGCCGACTATTATATTGATCTTTTGTTCTATCACCGGGAGCTTACGTGCCTGGTGGCCTTTGAGCTTAAAATAGGCACTTTCAAACCGGAACATCTAGGCAAGATGAATTTTTATCTGGAGGCATTGGATCGAGAGCACAAGAAGCCAACAGAAAATCCAAGCGTCGGTATTATCCTTTGTAGCAACAAAGATGATGAAGTCGTAGAGTTCGCTTTATCAAGGAGCCTATCCCCAACGCTTATTTCTGAATATACGTTAAAACTAATTGACAAAAAGCTATTAAAACAGAAGCTGCATGAATTAACAGAAATCGCTGATTTCTGATATAATGGCCCAAATTATCAGCACGCTCGAAGCCTTACTAAAACCTCGTATCTCGCATTTCGCATCTAATGTAAGGAGGTAATTCCATGAGTGGATTAGACTTTAAAAAGCTTAATGTATGGCAGAAATCAAAAGATCTGGCAGTAGATATTTATAAGCTTACAAGCTGCGGTGAAATTGCGCGGGACTATGGATTCCTGGATCAGATACGAAAAGCTGCTGTAAGTGTTTCTAGCAATATTGCCGAAGGCAATGATAGGGAATCAGAAAAAGAATTTATCCGATTCTTATATATAGCAAAAGGTTCTCTGGCAGAATTACGGGTACAACTGGAGATAGCAAGAGACATAGGATATATAGATGAAGCGAATCACTCAGATATGGATGCAAAATGTATCGAAATTTCTAGAATGCTAGGTGGCTTTATTAAAACCCTAAGAAGTAAAGTTGACCCAGATCCGAGGCTTTAATCTCGAGATACAAATAGCACACAATTGTGTGCCATTCTGCAGCGAGACTAACCCTCAAAGCCCTTCTAAAACCTCGTATCTCGAATCTCGTATCTCGCATCTGTGTAACAGAACTATAAAATAGCGGTACGCTATTTTACAGTTCTGTTACACTTACTTCCCACACATTGACTATATATATAACTGTTGCTATAATGTGAAATAGGTAGCAGTCCCTTTATTGGGTGCTATAATAATTATTACATAACGAGGAGGTTGGTTAAATGAAGAAGACACTTGCACTTGTCTTGGCACTTGCTATGGTATTCTCAACAATTACAGTAGCATTTGCAGAAGATACACTCAGTGCAGACGCTCAGGTTTGTGAAAACCTGGGAATGCTTGTTGGCGAAGGTAACGGCGTTGACGCTTCTTATCTCGCAAAGACACCAACAAGAATGCAGGCAGCTATAATGTTGTTAAGACTTAAGGGTCTCTATGACGAAGCAATTGCATTCTCCGGAACTGATAACTTCACAGATGGCAGCATGGCTTGGGAAGGCGGCAAAAACCTGCTTGCTTACTTAAAGGCTCATCCTGAAGTTGGTTTCAACGGCAATCCTGACGGATCATTCAATCCTGAAGGCGCTATGACTGCACAGGCTTATTACAAAGTAATGCTTGTAGCACTTGGTTATACAGAAAGCTTAACTAACGTAGTTGGCGACTTTATGTGGGAAAACGTAATAGAATTCGCAGCTGGCTTAGGCCTCGCAAAGGTTGCAGCTGTTCAGAGCTTTACAGTTAATGATCTCGCAACAGCTACAGTAGAAGCTCTCAAAGCTAATGTAAAAGGTGGAGAAACAACTCTTGTTACTTCACTTATAGAAGCCGGCAAAATTGACAAGGCAAAGGCAGTAGCAGACGGACTCGTTGTAGAAGAAGTTACAACTACCGATGCTGAATTAGACAGTGTTTTAGCTATAGCTAACAACAAGGTAGAAGTTGTTTTCACAGCTGACGTTGCTAAGGCATTTGCTGAGAACGCAGCTAACTACAAAGTAGTAGTTAGAGGTTCCTCAACTGCTCTTGAAGTTACAGCAGCAGTTGCAGAAAGTGCAACAGTTGTAGTTCTCGAAACAGCAGCTCAGACAGGCGGAGCAGCTTACACATTGACAGTAGGAGATGTAACAAAGAACTTTGCAGGTATCGCAAAGATCAGCGGTGCACCTGGAGTTGATGATGTTGAATGTGTAGATACCAATACGGTAGAAGTTACATTTGACAAAGTAATGGATAAGGCAACAGTTACTGATATAGCTAACTACACTCTGACAAACAATGCAACAGTTAAAGCTGCTGTATTGGGTGAAGACAGAGACGTTGTTACTTTGACAACTGAAGGCGTTGTTAACAACAAGTCATACAAATTGACAGTTGCCAACGTTAAATCAGCTGATCTGGTAGCAATAAAGACCACAACAGAATCCTTCACAGGTGAAGCAGATACCGATGCTCCAGACATAGATGAGATTGATGCTGACGATAACAATGTTAGAATCATTCTTAGATATGATGATGATCATGGTGTTGACAAGGCGTCTGCTGAGACTATAGCTAACTATGTAATCACAGACGGCACAAATGAAGTCGAGATTGAAAGCATAGAAGCTAAAGATACAGATACAGGCGACGATGACGATGATTACTATGATTATGTAGAAATCACCACAGCGCCAATGGAAAAAGGCACATCTTATACTTTGAAGGTAAACAACATTGTTGACGGCTCTGTATCAGCCAACACAATGGCTAAAGAACAGACTGAAAAGTTCAGGGCAAAAGCGGCTGATGATGATGCTCCGGAACTTGACGATGCATACTTCATAAATGACAATGTTCTCTGGGTAGAGTTCTCAGATGACAACAGATTGGATCCGGCAACAGCAGAAGATCCGAACAACTATGTAATAACTAACGATGACCTGGCAGTAACAGCTGCTAAAATACTTGATCCGGAAGATCTGGATTCCGATGACGGACACGTTGTATTACTTACAACTGCTGTAAGTGACAATGAAGAGCACGGATATATACTTACCATCAATGACGTTGCTGATGAATTTGGCAATGTAATTGAAGCTGATACTAAGGAAAAGAGCATCGACGGCATAGACGAAGATATAGTACCTCCTTATGTTGTAAAAGTTGAAGCTACAGACTCCAACGAAGTTGTTCTTACATTTGCTAACGATAATAACCAGGGACTTCTTGACAAAGCAAGTGCAGAAGATCCAACAAACTACTACATTGAAGGTCTTGCTGTAAAAGAAGCTGAGCTTGACGATGATGACAGGACACTTGTAACATTGACAACCGCTGAAATGGATGAGCAGACAGAGTACGAAATCGTTATGAATAACATTGCTGATATCAACGGCAATACAGTTGAAGACTTAGACGTTACTTTCTTCTCAACCGGCGGTGTTGATAATGACAGACCTGAAATCGAAAGCATCGAAGTAATTGCAAGGAACCTCGTACAGGTTACTTGGGACGAAGATGTTGATTTCTCAGCAGCTACTATGACAGTAGATGGCGCTGATACAGATACAGACGCTGGTGGCCCTGATACTGATGATGATGCTATAACACTTACAGCTGTTGGAACAACAGTAGATAGTGATGAAGCAATAATTTTCCAGAGCACAGCTCCAATGATCAACAACAGAGAATACAAAATCTCGGCTATTACTGGCGTAGAAGATGAGCATAACAATGAGTATGTAGCACCGACTGACCCAGATGATCAGGATACATTCGATGGAGATGATTCTATCAACGAAGGTCCGGAAGTTGACTCTATCGAGCAAACAGACGCTAAGACTGTAAGAGTTGTATTTACAGAGCAGGTACAGTTGTATGATGGAACTGCAACACCTGTTACTGAACTTTCTGGTGTGAGTTTATCAGATGATGCTGACAACGATGAAATCACTCTGGACGGCCTGAACTTTGACGCAGAAGTTGATCCGGAAGGAGACGCAGATGATGCAGGTCACTCAACAGTAGACTTGACATTCGGCAATCCTATTGATTCCGATGAGGTTATCGGCTTTAACTTCACAGCTTTTGTTACTGACTATGCAGGAGCACCTGCAATCGATGAAGAAGATGACTTCGATGTAGATCCAATGGATGATAATGCTGTTGGCGATCAGAGAACCAGCTACTTAAAAGGCTTTGAAGAGCCAAAAGGAGTTACATTACTTGATACTTACTATGACGAAGACGAAGAACCGGAAATCGCTGATGTAAGGGCTAAGAACAACAAAACTATCGAAATCGTTTATGAAGAAAAGGTAGATCCAAATAGTCTTGGCCAGTACAAGGTAGTTGACGAAGAAGACGACAGAGTTTCAACTGGAACTCCTGTAGAAGGTGACGAAGACTATATCGTTGAGTTACCTGTAACAGGTACATTGAGCGCAGACATTGTATATACTTTGGAAGTTACTAAGACAGCTAAGAATATGGCTGGTAATACTAACAGTGACTTAAGTGGCGAAGAATACGATTTCAATGGCTCAAGTATTGCAGTTGAGGATTATATCACTGGTGTGAAGCAGGTTGATGCTAAGAGCGTTAAAGTTTATACAACAAAGGATATGCCTGCAGGTACTGTTATTACAGTTACTAAGGCAAGTGCAGATGGTGATCCGGTAGGAACCGAAACAATCATAGCTGACGATCCTTTAACACCATTAGTTGATGAAAGTACTGTAGACGATGTGGCAGTAGTAGCATTAGATGTTGCATTGGTTGACGGCGTAGACTATTATGTAACTATAAGTGTTTCAGATTTCGGCGAAGAAGTTAAGTTTACAGCTGATGTAGATGGCGGTGATCTTGACGTTGATACCAATATAGTTAAATTCAGTGACTGGAATGTAGAGGATTATGTAGTAGAAGTTGTTTATGATTACAACGGCAATGGTATAATAGCAGCTGATGGATCAGAGAGATTCATAGTGTTACCATCAACTACAAATTCAACAACAGCTCAATTTAATATGGCTACTGTATACACAAAAGATGGCAATGAAACAGCAGTTGTAATTCCAGCACAGCAGACATTTGTTGTAGAAGTTTACAGAGCTACAGAAGATCTTGTACCTGCAACAAACAATGTAAATGCGGCCTTTGGTGCAGCAGATACTTACGTAGGTTACTATGCTACTAGGATTGAGGATGCACCTGTGTACGTAGATCAGTTTACAAAATAGTAATTGTATTGAATTGTTGATAGAAGGACGGTCTTGCGACTGTCCTTCTATTTCTATTCTGCTCACTAGTATGCTATATATTCGTATCTGTCAAATATAGCCCACATTGAATAGAAGGTAAGCGTCAAAGATACCATCACATAGTGTAGAAGGAACGAAAGGAGTACAATCACAATAAGAATGGTTGAAAAAGTTGAATAAGTAAGCAAACTTTTTCAACTTGGATCGGAGTGATTGTATG
>Ga0196971_1000080_pt1 | contig 90798 bp, 89 predicted proteins | sample S1v_1013CmetaG_FD_148660 | JGI IMG/M metagenome (GOLD analysis project Ga0196971, IMG submission 148660) | Soil microbial communities from Anza Borrego desert, Southern California, United States - S1+v_10-13C | ecosystem: Environmental > Terrestrial > Soil > Desert | place: USA: California...
GTAATAGAAATCTGCTCCAACTTGCATGACACCTTCCGGTACGGGGCGCTCCTCGATCGGGACATCCTTCAGTGCCTTCTGCATGTAGCCGATCCAGATCGGCAGGGCAAGGCCGCCACCGGTCTCCTTGTTACCGAGATTCTTCGGTTGGTCAAAACCGATCCAGGCGACGCCAACGATCTTCGTTTGGTACCCGGCAAACCACGCATCAACCGAATCATTGGTGGTGCCAGTCTTGCCTGCGATGTCGGGACGTTGTAAGACCAGCGCCCGGGTCGCGGTGCCGAACTTGATGACGTCCTTCATCATGCTGTCCATGAGGAAGGCATTGCGTTCGTCAATGACGCGGTTGGCATCATCACCGGCGCGGTCTGGATTGGCCTGTGACAGCACACGCCCCTCCGAATCGGTCACCTTCGAGATGATGTACGGGCTTACCTTATATCCACCATTCGCAAACACGGCATAGGCTCCCGCCATCTGCAGCGGTGTAACTGCGCCTGCCCCCAACGCCAGCGTCAGGTAAGGAGGGTTCTTGTCGGCTTCGAAGCCAAAGCGCGTGGTGTACTCCTGTCCATACTTGGCGCCAATCTTGTGCAGGATGCGAATCGAGACCATGTTCTTTGACTTGGTCAGACCTTTGCGCATCGACATCGGGCCTTCGTACTTGCCGTCGTAGTTCTTGGGTTCCCACGCCTGGCCGCCTGTCTGGCCAGCGTCAAAGCTGATCGGACTGTCATTGATCATGGTCGCCGGGGACAGACCTTTCTCTAGCGAAGCGGAATATATGAAAGGTTTGAACGACGAACCCGGCTGGCGCCACGCCTGGGTGACATGGTTGAACTTATTGCGATTGAAGTCGAAGCCCCCCACCAGAGCGCGGATCGCGCCGTCTTCCGTGTTCGCTGCGACAAAGGCCGACTCGACTTCCGGCATCTGCGTGATGCTCCACGCGCGGTTCTCCTGCGTTACGCGGATGATGGCACCGCGCTTTACGCGTCGATTTGGCGGTGCCTTTTCGCTCAGCAGATGGGTTGCAAAGGCGAGTCCCGGTCCGGTGATCGTGATCTCTTCACCGGACGACAGGACTGCTTTCACGCTCTTTGGCGAGGCTTCAAGCACGACAGCGGCAACAATGTCGTCGCTGTCCGGATGCTCCGCCAGTTCGATTTCGATCGCGTTGTCGGCTTCCTCTTTCGATTCCGGAATCTCCATATAGCCTTCCGGACCCCGGTAGCCGTGACGCTTCTCGTAATCCATTACGCCTTTGCGCAGCGCGAGATAAGCGGCATCCTGGTCAGCCTTGGTAATCGTCGTATAGACATTCAGGCCGCGGGTATAGGCCTCTTCCTTGAACTGTTCATACACTAGTTGTCGCGTCATTTCGGCCACATACTCGGCATGCACGCCGAACTCGCTGGTGCCGGTCTTGATCTTTAGCGTTTGTTCCTTCGCCTTCTCGTATTCATCAGCACTGATGTACCCGAGGTGGAACATGCGCTGCAGGATGTACTGCTGCCGTGCGCGTGCACGCTTCGGATTGGCGACTGGGTTGTAGGCCGACGGAGCTTTTGGCAGGCCAGCCAGCATGGCGGCTTCCGCGACCGTCAGTTCCGAAAGCTTTTTGCCGAAGTAAATCTGTGCAGCCGAGGAGAATCCATAGGCGCGCTGCCCCAGATAGATCTGGTTCATGTACACCTCAAGGATCTGGTCCTTCGTCAGGTTCTGTTCGATTTTCCAGGCAAGCAGGATTTCATAAATCTTGCGCTTGAGCGTTTGCTCGCTGGAGAGGAAGAAGTTGCGGGCAACTTGCTGCGTGATCGTGGATGCGCCCTGCTTGGAGCTGTTGGTGAGGTTATGCAGTGCTGCACGTGCAATGCCGACGTAATCAACGCCACTATGGTCATAGAAGCGGTCATCCTCGATGGCGAGCACCGCCTTCTTCATGATGTCCGGGACTTCGTTGATGCGTACCAGGTTGCGACGCTCTTCGCCGAATTCACCAATTAGGACGTTATCGGCCGAGAAGATCCGCAGAGGAATCTTGGGCCGGTAATCGGTGAGGGAATCGAGGGCTGGCAAGTTCGGGTAGGCCATCACCAGCGCGAAGCCGATAATCAGTACAACGATCACTGCAAAGCCGGCGACGGCGCCGATTAGGCCGAGTGCCAAGCGCAGGGGCAGAGGAAACCGACGCTTTGGAGCTTGCTTGGAAGCGCCACCTGCGGATTTTTGACGGGTCATTCAGGGCAACAAATGAAGAGAGAGAAACGTAGGGATTATAACGGGGTGCAACGCTATTCCATATTGCTAAAAAATCAATTGTTCAGATTCGGCAACGTGGACAATTGGCAACGCAGTTACAAATTACTCGAAGGAAATTGCTTTACACCCGTCGAAGCTTATTGCTAGGATTTAATGTAACGTTGGATGTATATCACCTAAATACTGGTTTTTAAACGGATTTTTTGAGCATTGTGTTTTTTCGCTCATTCGACATCCAAACAAGTGGTGCGTTCACGCAATAAGCCACATTTTCAGGGAGAGCAACCCTTGGCCTTTGATTTTGGATCGTTACTTGGCAAGAAGAATCCACCGCTGATTGGCCTGGATATCAGCACCTCGGGCGTTAAACTCGTCGAATTGTCTGAAACAGGTAAGAGCGAATTTCGGTTGGAGCGCTTCGCAAGCGAGCCCTTGCCACGCGGCGCCGTTGTTGACGGCAACATTGAAAATATTGAGCAGGTGTCTGAAGCCGTGCGTCGCGTATGGAAGAAGAGTGGCACGCGCGCCAAGCACGTTGCGATAGCCATGCCGCCTGCGGCAGTCATCACGAAGAAAATTGTGCTGCCGGCTGGCTTGTCGGAAGGTGAGCTCGAAGTTCAGGTAGAAAGCGAAGCGAATCAGTACATCCCTTTCGCGCTGGATGAAGTGAGCCTGGATTTCGATGTCATTGGTCCCGCACCGAATGCACCGGAAGACGTCGAAGTGCTCATTGCTGCGACTCGCAAGGAGAAGGTCGAAGATCGGGTTGCGGTAGTCGAGGCCGCCGGTTTGAAGCCGATGGTCATGGACATCGAGTCCTACGCTGCCCGTGCCGCAATTGATCGCGTCACCGCTCAGCTGCCGAAGGGCGGGCAGGGGCAGATCGTTGCGTTGCTTCAAATTGGTGCGCAAGTCACGCATGTGTCCATGCTCCTCGACGGACAGGCCATCTATGAGCGCGAGCAGCCCTTCGGCGGGAATCAACTGACGCAGGACATCGTGCGGACCTACGGTCTGCCGTTTGAAGAGGCCGAGGTAAAGAAAATTGCGGGCGACCTGCCGGATGGCTACGATCGTGAGCTGCTTGAGCCCTTCCTCGAGAACGTTGCCTTGGAAGTGACCCGTGCGATTCAGTTCTTCTTTACTTCAACGCCCTATACGAGGATTGACCAGATTTTCCTCGCTGGCGGCTGCGCCAATCTCCCAGGTATTGTGGAGCTGGTCGCGGAGCGCACCAAGGTTTCTACTTCAGTGGTAAGCCCATTCAAAGGTATGCAAGTTGCGCCTAATGTGCGCGAAAAACAATTGCGAGCCGAAGCACCTTCCTATTTGGTCGCATGTGGATTAGCGATGCGGAGGTTTGACTAATGATCCGGATTAACCTCCTTCCTCATCGCGAGGAGAAACGTAAGCAGCGCAAGGCAGCGTTCTTGCGGTTGCTTGTGCTCTCTGCACTTGCAGGGTTTGCGGTAGTACTTGCTGCAAGTGGTTTTTTGGCTGCGCAAATCGCGAACCAGACGCAGCGTAATGAATTCATCAAGACCGAAAATGCCAAGCTGGATGCGCAGATAAAAGAGATAGCGACACTGAAGCAGGAAATCGAAGCGCTCAAAGCGAGACAGCAGGCGGTGGAAGACTTGCAGAGCGATCGCAATCAACCTGTTTATTTGATGGATGAGCTGGTCAAGCAAGTCCCGGAGGGGATTTATCTCCGGTCGTTCAAGCAGGATGGTCAGCGAGTGGCGCTTAATGGCTACGCTCAGTCAAATGAGCGGGTGTCCGAATTGCTTCGGAATTTGGGCAATAACTCACCGTGGCTGGAGCGCCCGGATCTTATCGAGATTCGGTCCTCCTCAGCAGGCCAAGGCAAGGATGCGAAAAGAGTATTTGAGTTCACAGTCAATGTCGGGATCAAGCGTCCGCGCGACAAGGAGCAGGCAGCTCTAGCCGCGCAAGGTGCAGCACCGAAGCGCCCCTGAAACGAAAGACGCACTATGGCAGATCTGAAGAAAATTGGAGAGTCCATTTCCGCTCAGTTTCGCGGTCTAAATGGAAGGGATCCCGGGCAATGGCCGGTAATTCCGCGGATGCTGTGCGGGCTAGGTACCTTGTTGGGCGTTGTTGTGCTCGGCTGGTTCCTCTACCTCAGCAGCCAGAAGGAGGAGCTTGAGGCTGGCGAGCAGGAAGAAGTACAGCTCAGGGAAGCTTATAAGAGCAAGATACAGCAGGCCATTAATTTGGACAGTTTGCGCAAGCAAAAAGAGCAGGTGGGCGAGTATGTGTCGACCCTCGAGAAGCAATTACCTAGTAAGGCTGAAATGGATGCACTGCTATCCGATATCAACCAAGCTGGCTTGGGTCGCGGATTGCAGTTCGAGCTGTTTAGACCTGGGCAGGTTATTGTGAAGGACTACTATGCGGAGTTGCCAATCACGATTAAGGTGACCGGTAATTACCATGATGTTGGAGCGTTTACCAGCGACATTGCGAATCTGCCGCGTATCGTCACACTGAATAATTTGAGCCTTATGGCTGGTAAAGACAATATTCATACTCTCGATGCGATTGCAAAGACCTTCCGGTATCTCGATAGCGAGGAAGTCGCCGCGCAGCGCAAAGCCAAGGGGGCGAAGAAATGACTATCTTTCGCATACGAGTTCTTGTGCCCGCCATTACTCTGCTTGCATCCTTGTCGGGATGCGGGGATGGAGAGGAGCAAGAGGTTCGGCAGTGGATGGAAGATGTGCGTCGTCAAACGCCGGTCACTGTGCAAAAAGTATCGGAGCCGAAGACATTTACTCCCTTCGTGTACGAGCGTAAAGAAGAAATCGATCCCTTTAGCCCGGTAAAGCTTGCAGCAGCACTGGCGAAGCTAGATGCAAAATCTAATAGTGCTTTGAAGCCAGATCTCGACCGGCGCAAGGAGCCATTGGAGGAATTTCCTCTTGATGCAATCAAGATGGTGGGCACCTTGCAAAAAACCGGCTTGAGCTATGCGCTTCTGCAGGTGGACAAGTCAGTGTTTCAGGTAAAGGTCGGGAATTACATCGGACAGAACTTTGGGATGGTCACGAAGGTCACCGACACCGAAGTTGAGCTAAGGGAAATCGTTCGCGATGCGGCTGGTGACTGGGTCGAGCGCAAAGCTAAGTTAGAGTTGCAGGAGAGTGCAAAATGATGGGCGTCACAACAAACTATTCGCAAGTGAGCGCAATCGCGCGCAAGTTCTGGCAGCAATGCATCGTGGCATGCGTCGCGCTAGCCTGCAGTCTGGCCCAAGCACAAGAGAATGCGATCGATTCAATCGACGCAAACCAGCAAGGGGCTAACGTCATCGTAAAGGTTACGTTGAAAAATCCGGTAAAGAAACCGCCTATCGGTTTTTCCATTACCAGTCCAGCACGCATCGCACTCGACTTTGCATCAACCGCAAATGCAACGGGCAAGACCGCGCAGGATATCAACATGGGAGACGTGCGTAGCGTCAATTTGGTCCAGGCTGGTGAACGGTCGCGGCTAGTGTTCAATTTGCTTCGCCCCCTCAACTATGCGACCACTGTTGAAGGCAAGACAGTGATTGTCACCATTGATGGCTCGGGCGGCGTGGCGACCGCAGTGAATGCTGCTGGCGTTCCGGTTGCCGACCAAGCCTCTTTAACTGGGAAACCTGCCCTGCGCGACATTGACTTCCGTCGTGGCGCAAACGGTGAAGGACGAATCGTCGTCGACCTGCCGAGTAATCAGATTGCAGTGGACGTTCGTCAGCAGGGGCAAGCAATTGTGGTTGACTTCTTAAAAGCTGGCTTGCCGGAAGTGCTTCGTCGTCGTCTTGACGTTACCGATTTTGGCACACCGGTTCAAATCATCACAACGTCGTCGCAAGGCGAAAATGTACGCATGCGCATAGAGGCGAACGGGTTGTGGGAGCATAGTGCATATCAGAGTGATACTCAGCTAGTTGTTGAAGTAAAACCGATCAAGGAAGAGCCGAATAAGCTGGTGCAAGGTACGCAAGGCTATCGCGGAGAACGCCTTTCCCTGAATTTCCAAAATGTCGAGGTACGCGCAGTTCTGCAGGTTATCGCCGACTTTACTGGGCTTAATATCATTACGAGTGACACAGTTAGCGGCAACCTGACGCTTCGCCTGAAGGATGTGCCGTGGGACCAAGCACTTGACATCGTGATGCAGGCCAAAGGTCTCGACATGCGAAAAAATGGTTCAGTACTTTGGATTGCTCCCAAGGACGAACTCTTGACAAAGGAAAAGCTGGAACTGGAGCAAAGGGCCCAAATCGCGGAGCTTGAGCCGTTGCGGACTGAGACGTTCCAACTGAATTACCAGAAGGCGGAGGCGTTCAAGCAGATCTTCGGCATCGAAGGAGGCGGTGGAGGGCGCAGTATCCTGTCTAAGCGGGGTAGTGCAGTCGTTGATCCTAGGACTAACCAAATCTTCATAACGGACATTCCATCGAAGCTTGATGAAGTACGTAAACTGGTTCAAAAGACCGATATAGCAAGTCGCCAAGTGCTTATCGAGGCGCGGATTGTCGAGGCGAATGATACGTTCAGCAGAAACTTGGGTGCGAAGCTGGCTTTTGGCTTGCAGACAACGCCCAATGGAAGAATTTTTGAAGCGAGCGGCCGCCAAACAGGTACGGTAAACGCTGCGGGCGGATCAGGAAGTAATGCGCCTGGTCTTAATTCTCCTGCATTGGCGACCGTAAACGGCAATCCCGTGAATTTGCCCGCTAATGGTATTAATGGCTATAACCCAGGCTCTCTTGCGTTGACGTTATTCAATGCAGCTGCAACCCGATTCATTGGTTTGGAGCTTACGGCGTTGGAAGCGGACGGCAAGGGGAAAATTATTTCCAGTCCCCGCGTGGTCACTGCAGACCAGCTTAAGGCTCTGATTGAACAAGGAACGGAGCTGCCGTATCAGCAGGCAACGAGCAGTGGTGCAACTAGTGTTGCATTCCGAAAGGCGAACTTGAAGCTCGAGGTTACTCCACAAATTACGCCGGATGGAAATGTTATTCTTGATGTAGACGTCAACAAAGATAGCGTTGGTCGCGAAACACTTTCTGGTTTCGCAATCGACACTAAACACGTGAAGACCCAGGTCTTGATCGACAACGGCGGAACGGTAGTGATTGGTGGTATCTTCCAACAGACTGAACGCGATTCACTCACCAAGGTACCACTTTTCGGCGATATCCCGGTCCTCGGTCATCTCTTTAAGACAACGGGCGTAACGAACGAAAAAACCGAATTGCTTATTTTCCTGACACCGAAGATCGTGGACGAGAAGCTTTCCGTTCGTTAAACTAGCTGGCTTAGTGAGCAGGATGTCAAGAATCGAGAAAGAGCTTCTAAAGCGTGCAGGGAAACATTTTTTTGATCGGCCTGATGGGCGCTGGCAAGACTACCGTCGGTCGCGCGCTGGCCAGAAAGCTGAACAAGCGATTTATCGATTCTGACCACGAGATTGAGGCGCGTACAGGCGTCTCGATCCCTCTTATCTTTGAGATTGAAGGTGAGGCCAGCTTCCGCCAGCGTGAGTCGGAAGTGATTCGCGACCTGACTTCACAATCGGATATCGTACTGGCAACGGGAGGAGGAGCAATTCTGAAGCCCGAGAACCGCGAATACCTGAAAAACCGCGGCACCGTGATTTACCTGCGTGCCAGCATCAACAGCATCCTCCAGCGCACCAGCCACGACAAGAACCGGCCTTTGCTGCAGACCGCCGACCCCCGCCAACGGCTTGAGCAGTTGGCCCGCGAACGCGAGCCTTATTACCTTGAAATTGCCGACTTCGTCGTCGAAACCGGCCGGCCTAACGTACAATCGCTGGTACAGACGATTGTTACGCAGCTTGAGCGCAGACCCAAGCCAATCGCGGACAACGATAAGCCAAATCCAACTTCTTAAATAGACACATGACGAAGCAGCTAACCGCCCCGATCACATTGAAAGTCGACCTCGGGGAGCGAGGCTATCCGATTACGATTGGCGAATGTCTTCTGGACGATCCAAGCCTCGTCAACCGGCAAATAACCGGCCGGCGTGTGGCAATCGTTACTAATACCACTGTTGGTCCCCTTTACCTGGAAAAGCTGAGCAAGGCGTTTATTGAAGCAGGCAAGCAGGTAACAACCGTTGTTCTGCCGGACGGGGAGGAAGAGAAAAACTGGAGCAGCCTGATGCAGGTATTTGACGTGCTCCTTTCTGAAAAATGCGACCGCAAGACAACGCTGGTTGCCTTGGGCGGAGGGGTCATCGGCGACCTGACCGGTTTTGCTGCTGCGACCTATATGCGGGGGGTTCCCTTTGTACAGGTACCCACTACATTGCTGGCACAGGTTGATTCGTCCGTTGGCGGTAAAACGGGTATTAATCATCCGCTCGGGAAGAACATGATCGGCGCGTTTTACCAACCGCAAGCTGTGATCGCCGATACGACTACCCTGAGCACCTTGCCTAGTCGAGAATTGTCGGCTGGACTGGCAGAGGTCATCAAGCACGGCGCCATTATCGATGCACGCTTCTTCGATTGGATTGAGGCCAACATAGCAAAGTTACTGGATCGGGATCCTACTGCACTCGCATATGCAATCCAGCGCTCGTGCGAAATCAAGGCTGACGTCGTGCGGCAGGATGAGCGCGAGGGAGGCTTGCGGGCGATCCTCAATTTCGGTCATACCTTCGGCCATGCGATCGAAGCGGGTTTGGGGTATGGCGAGTGGCTGCATGGAGAAGCGGTCGGATGCGGTATGGTAATGGCTGCTGATCTGTCGCAGCGCCTTGGGTTTATTGATGAAGCGGCCAAGATACGGGTAACAAATCTTGTGCGGGCCGCAGGGCTTCCGGTTGTCGCTCCGGATTTGGGCGCTGATCGTTGGCTCGAGTTAATGCAGGTCGACAAGAAGAATGAGGGTGGACAGATCAAGTTCATTCTTCTCAAGCCGCTCGGGACCGCGGTCATCATTCCCGCGCCGCAAGATGCGCTGCTCGCCACACTGAAGGCCTGTGTCGCGAAATGAATTTCGAAGCCAGCCTCGCACCTTATGCCGCCAGTTCTGCGGCATCGCGGGGTCGGCGCTTTCCTGAGGCAGCACCGTCATCGCGCACCGAGTTTCAGCGTGACAGGGATCGGATTATCCATTCGACCGCGTTCCGTCGGCTCGAGTACAAGACCCAGGTATTTCTCAACCATGAAGGCGACCTCTTCCGGACACGCCTGACGCACAGTATCGAAGTTGCACAGATCGCCCGCTCCATCGCACGTAATCTGCGCCTGAACGAGGATCTGGTTGAAGCCATCTCCTTGGCGCACGATCTTGGGCACACGCCGTTCGGACATGCCGGCCAGGAAGCGCTGAACGGATGTATGAAGGATTATGGTGGTTTCGAGCACAACCTTCAGAGCCTGCGGGTCGTCGACGAGCTGGAGGAGCACTACGGCGCGTTTAACGGCCTGAATCTCATGTTCGAAACACGCGAAGGCATCCTCAAGCATTGTTCCGCTGCGAATGCGGCCAAGCTCGGCGATATCGGGCGGCGTTTCATCGACAATAAGCAACCCACGCTGGAGGCGCAGCTGGCGAACCTAGCGGACGAGATCGCCTATAACAATCACGACATCGACGATGGCCTGCGTTCCGGGCTACTGACCTCAGCGCAATTGGAAGAGGTCGATTTCTGGGCTCGCCACCGCAGAGAGGTGGAGTCGGTCTATCCGGGAATTGGTGGGCGGCGTGCGGTGCATGAAACAATTCGTCGCATGATCAACGCATTGATCGTCGACCTCATCCAGACATCGCAAGCACATATCCAGGATGTTCAGCTACAAAACGTCGACGATGTGCGCAATGCGCCGCCGCTCATTGCCTTCTCCGATGAAATACGTAAGGAAGCAGTCCTGCTCAAGCGATTCTTGCGCCAGAACCTGTATCAGCACTATCAGGTGAACCGCATGACAAGCAAGGCGCGGCGAATCGTCAGGGAACTGTTCGATGCCTTTATGCAAGAGCCGAGATTACTGCCGCCCGATTATCAGGTCCAAGCAATCGACGGCGATCCCGATCGCCAGCGCATTCAGGCGCGGAAAGTCGCCGACTATATTGCCGGCATGACGGATCGCTATGCAATGCGCGAGCATCGGCGTTTGTTCATGATCGGCGAAATCTGAGTTGCCTGCTTACCGGGCCAAGGGCAGACTAGGTGCTACTGTTTCTGCTTTGCTCGCTGTTCGCATTCATTCAAGGTGCCGCAGCGGGTGCGCGTGCGTTGGCCATGCCGGCTCAAAAAAGTGGTTGACCATATCGCGCGTGACGTCGTTCAGCGACTTCGGATTCCAGTTCGGCGCGTTATCCTTGTCTATTACCACGGCACGGATGCCTTCCAAAACCTCTCCATGCTCAAAGCTACGCCGGACCATCGTACGCTCCAAGCGCAGGCAATCGGCGACGCTCATGCTGGCGCCACGACGCAACTGCGCCAGGGTCACGCACATCATCAAGGGCGAGCGTTTATTCATCACGGCTAAGGTCTTTTGAGCGAACTGGCTCGCATCTCCGGCCAGGGATGCACAGATCTTGCGAACGTCATCGTGAGCGAAATGCCTGTCAATTGCTCCCCGTTCGGTCGCCAGCATACTGTTTGCAGGATCGGCCTGCGAACGGAACGGTTCGGCAAACGCCTGCACAACCTGGCGCACGTCGCCTGAGGTGTGCGTTGCCAGCAGTTCTTGCAGAGCAGGTAATTTTTCTACGGGTACGAAAACATCCGCCAAACCGGCGTAAAGAGCATCTGCGGCATTGATCGTTTCGCCAGTTACGCCTAGATATGCACCGATTTGGCCGGGCGTCCGGGACAGGAAATAGCCGCCTCCGACATCAGGGAACAGTCCAATGTTCACTTCGGGCATAGCCATCCGGGTACGGTCCGTCACGATGCGCATGCGGTTGGCGGTACCCGCCTGGGCTACGCCCATTCCGCCGCCCATCACAATCCCATCCATGAAAGCGATATAGGGCTTCGGGTAAAAATGGATCAGATGGTTCAACGCATATTCTTCGGTGAAGAAGTCCTCGAGGAGTGCGCTGCCATCTTTCGGTGTACTCATGCCGGCTTCGTAAAAAAAGCGGATATCGCCGCCAGCACAGAATGCTCTTTCGCTTGTGCTGTTGATTACAACGGACTGAATTGTTTCGTCGGCGCGCCAGGCGAGCAAGCCTTTCGTCATCGAACGGATCATGTCGAGTGACAGCGAATTAAGCGCCTTCGGCCGATTCAGGGTAATAAAGCCTGTATTGTTCTTGACGGAGAGTTGGACGAGATCAGTCATATCGGCGGCATGTTCATCAACGAAGATTAGCCTATTTTATCGAGAATGACAGCGGCAAGCAGTCATCGCACCGACATTTGACAGATCGATCCTGCCGATGTTGAGCCGACGGGCAAGACAATAGAAAAGGGGGCATCCTATGCCCCCTTGTCCGCTTGCCGAATCTAGTCGTGCTGTTTGCTCAGGTTGCCGCAGGCTGCTCCGGCATACGCTTGATGCCCTCATGCTGATGATCCTGCACCTTGGTTTTGTATTTGAGAACCTGGCGATCCAATTTATCGATCAGCAAATCAATCGCGGCGTAAAGATCTTCGGCAAAGCTCTCCACATGAATCACATTTCCCCTTAAGCGCAGGTTGACTTCGGCGCGTTGACGTTTCTCCTTTTCCGACGGCTTTTCAACACCCAAGATGACTGCAACATCAATGACATGATCGAAATGGCGTCTAATTCGCTCCAGCTTCGTTTCCACGTATTCGCGAATAGAGGGAGTCAATTCGAGGTGATGTCCACTGATTATGAGATTCATACAGCGCTCCTATGGATGGTGTCGCTGGCGGTTCGCAACGTGCCCTACTGCATCTCCGCGTAGAAGACTACGCCGGAACACAGCAACAAAGACAACACAATAACTACAGGGATTTGCGCAGATTGACGGGGGGAATCTTCAGGGCTTCGCGGTACTTGGCAACAGTGCGACGCGCCACGACCATGCCTTGCTCCCCCAACATATCTGCAATTTTGCTGTCAGAGAATGGATTCTTGGGGTCTTCTGCTCCTATCAATTGTTTGATCAGCGCACGTATCGCGGTTGACGAAGCCTCTCCCCCCGCTTCGGTCGCCACATGGCTGCCGAAAAAGTATTTCAACTCGAACATGCCGTGGGGGGTAAGCATGTATTTTTGAGTTGTTACACGAGAAATAGTGCTCTCGTGTAAACCCAGTGTATCAGCAATTTCACGCAAGACAAGAGGGCGCATGGCCACTGCGCCATGCGAGAAAAAGTTGCGCTGCCGGTCCACAATCGCCTGCGCAACGCGCAGGATCGTGTCAAAACGCTGGCGCATGTTCTTGATTAGCCATTTCGCTTCCTGAAGCTGCGAAGTAAGCGATCCCTCACCCTTGTTCTGTTTCAGAATATTGGCGTACAAGGCATTCACGCGCAGCCGTGGCATGACGTCATGGTTGAGCATGACCTGCCAGCCGTTCTTCGTGCGCTTGACGATCACATCGGGGACAACATAGTCCGAAGTGTCCGATGCAAACAGGGCACCTGGATGTGGGTTGCAGCGCTTGATGACGTGCTGTGCCTCGCGCAGATCTTCTTCATCGCAGTCGAGGACTTTCTTCAGTTTGTTGAAATCGCGCTGGGCAAACAAGGCAAGATGGTTCTCGACGATATCCAGTGCGCGGCGCCGCGTGACGAGCGGAACCTTCGGAAAGCGCTTGATCTGGATCGCGAGGCATTCTGATGCATTGCGTGCGCCCACGCCCGCAGGCTCGAAGCTCTGCAACAGCTTCAGCGCGACCGACAACTCCTCTGGTTCGATCTCCAGCTCTTCGGGCAAACGCGCATGGATTTCTTCGAGGGACTCTTCCAGGTAGCCGTTATCGTTCAACGCATCAATGATCAGCTCAACCAATGCGCGGTCGCGCGGTTCGCGTACCGTTACGCGCATCTGCTCCAGCAGGTGTTCGCGCAACGTTGTTTCGTGCGCTTCGAGTTGTGGACGTGCCTCGTCGTCTTCCGGGGCTTTCGAAGTGCGCGCCACATCGTCAAAGCTCCATTCACTCTCGCTTGCCGAGGTGCCTTCCGACGCGTCGCCACCTTCGTAACCACCATCCGATTCGTCAGAAGATGAAGAGCCGTTAACCTCCGACGTCGGCGCATCGCTGCCGTTGCCCGTTGTGCCGGGGCTGATCGCACCATCTGCGAGCAGGCGAACAGAATGATCGAGTGGATCGTCGACGCGCTCGAGAAGCGGATTGTCGGACAGGATTTGTTCCAGCTCCTGGTGCAACTCAAGCGTCGACAGTTGCAGCAGGCGAATCGATTGCTGCAACTGGGGCGTCAGCGCCAGATGTTGCGAGATGCGAAGTTGGAGTGTCTGTTTCATACCTGTTTGGTTCTTCCTTACATCCGGAAGTGCTCACCCAAATACACGCGCCGTACGGACTCGTTCGCAATAATGTCGTCCGGCCTGCCGCTGGCAAGGACCGAGCCCTGATTGATGATATAGGCGCGGTCACAAATGCCAAGTGTTTCACGCACGTTGTGGTCGGTAATAAGCACGCCGATCCCGCGCTCCTTCAGGAAGCGTACGATACGTTGGATCTCAATGACGGCAATCGGGTCCACGCCGGCGAACGGTTCATCCAGAAGCACGAAGCGCGGATTGGTTGCCAGCGCACGCGCAATTTCGACGCGCCGTCGTTCGCCGCCTGATAATGACAAGGCTTGGTTCTCGCGAAGTCGTTCGATTTGCAAGTCGGCGAGCAAGTCGTCCAGTCGCTTGTCGATCTCGACACGGGATAAAGGTTTGCCGTCGACACGCTGCAGTTCCAGCACCGCCCTGATGTTTTCCTCGACAGTCAGCTTGCGGAATACAGATGCTTCCTGCGGTAAATAGGACAGGCCTAGCGTGGCGCGCCGGTGAATCGGCAGGCGCGAGATCGATGTTCCATCAAGATCGATTTCTCCCGCATCCGACGGCACCAAGCCAACGATCATGTAAAAGGACGTTGTCTTGCCGGCACCGTTCGGACCAAGCAGGCCAACGACTTCGCCGCTTTCTACCTGAAGCGATACATCATGCACCACCTGACGTGAGCCGTAACTCTTCTGCAAGCCGCGGACGACCAAGGTGCTCGCCATGTCATTTATCCTTTGACTCGGTGCGCGGCTGGATCGTCGCCTTGATCCGCCCGCCGCCCGGCTTGCTTTCGCCGGTTGCCGTGTTATTTACGGTGAAGAACTCTGCGCGGCTGTCGTACGAAATAAACTCGCCTTCCACTTCATCGGTCGGCTTGTTGCCTTCGAGGCGACGAATCATGGCTTTGGAAAACAGCTTGACGATTTCCGTCTTGCCATCGTATTCGATGCGTTCGGCATGCCCTTCGACCCATTGGTTTGGACCGGCATCACGTTTTTGCCGGAAGGTCGCGAGTCCGCCGGCAGGCGCCAGGAGTGTGGCGAACTGATAGCCGGCCGGATCCTGCGTCACGATCATCTTGTGCGCCCGCATGATCAGCGTACCCCGGGTAAGAACCACATTGCCGGCAAAAGTATTAATCTGCTTTACATCGTCGTAAGCCATCTGATCGGCCTCGACGTTGGTTGGCTTGTCGGAGTCGGCTTTCTCAGCGTGCACGTTGCCAGTGGCAGCGGCCGTTAGCATCAACAGCAACAAGAAAAAACGTTTCATGAAAAATCTCGAAAGTGATGCATCAAGTTATATCGGATTAACGCAACGGGGCTTGATACGTGCCATGAACATTGCTTGTCAAACGCAGTTCACGCGTGGCGTTATTCGCATACATGCCGGTACCCGTCAGCTTCGATCGGCCAAGCGTAATCTCCACCGGCTTATCCGTCTTCACAACATCGTCGTCAGGCAATAAGAGCAGGTAATCCGATGCCACGTGCATCGGTTCAACATCGGGTGCCGCTGGACGATCCAGGTGGACGTTGTCATACATATGCACTTGGCTACTGTCGCTGTTGATTGTCGCGCGGTCCGAGTGCATCGTCATCGGTGGACGAGCTTGGTTCAGATTGCTGACAACCGGTTGCACAATGTCGTAGGAATCGTCTACCGGGTTGTGCGTCATTTTGTTGCCCGAAAAATGGTACTGGGCCTTGCCCTCCGGCGAGATTTTGATGTAGCTAAACTTTTCAACGTAAAAATCGGGCTCGGTTCGTTCTACATTCGGCAGCGTATCTTCCGTCGCGCGGCGCATGACTTCGTATAGCCAGAAGCTGCCAAGCGCCAAGCCAATCATCAATGCCAAGACGGCCGCCAAGCGGAACCGCCTCGCCGTCCGCGGGTCGCTCATGCCAGATACGGCGCCAGTGCCGTCTCGTAGTTGCCTTGCGCACGCATAATGAAATCGCACAGTTCCCGGGCAGCGCCCCGTCCTCCAGCAGCCTGCGTCACGTAATGCACGCGTGAACGAACCTCGGGATGACCATTCGGGACGCTCGCGGCAAAGCCGGTTCGCAGCAGGATCGGCAAGTCGATGACGTCATCACCGACAAACCCGCAGGCGCTGGCAGCAATTCCGGTTTGCGAAAGCAATTGCTCGAATGCAGCCAGTTTGTCGTGTACGCCTTGGTACAGGTGCTGAATGCCGAGGTCGGCTGCGCGGCGCGCGACGATTTCGGACTTGCGGGCACTGATGATGGCAGTAGCGACTCCGGACTGTTGCAGCAGCTTGATGCCGTGTCCATCGAGAACATTGAAGGTTTTGATGGTTTCGCCGTCCGGGCCGTAATGCAGGCTGCCGTCCGTCAAAATGCCGTCAACATCGAAGATCATGAGCTGTATGCGCGCAGCCCGGGCGACAGCATCCGCCTGCATCAGATCACCTTTGCGCGTGTGAGGTCGTGGATATGCAATGCGCCAACCAGCTTCCCCTCGGCATCAGCGACCAGCAATTGGTTGATGCGGAACTGTTCCATCAGCTCAACGGCTTCCACTGCCAGCTGATCCGGGTTGATGGTGCGCGGATTCGCATGCATGACGTCCACCATCTTCAGCTTGCCGAAGTCTTGTGCCGTTTCGATCAGGCGGCGCAAGTCACCGTCGGTGAAGATGCCGAGGACGCGATTTGCTTCATCGACGATGGCCGTCATTGCCATGCCTTTTTTCGTGATTTCCAGCAAGGCCGTTGGCAAGGGGGTATTCGCGGCGACCGACGGAATTGCCTCCCCGCTTCGCATGACGTCACGGACATGTGTCAACAGGCGGCGGCCGAGTGCGCCGCCCGGGTGTGAGCGGGCGAAATCCTCTTCGCGGAAACCGCGTGCGTCGAGCAGTGCAACGGCGAGCGCGTCGCCTAGCGCCAGCGTGACCGTGGTACTGGCAGTCGGCGCCAGATTCAGTGGGCACGCTTCCTTGTCGACGCGGGCATTCAGGTGGATATCTGCCAGTTTTGCCAGACGGGAGGATTCATTGCCAGTAATTGCAATCAGCTTCGCGCCCATCCGCTTGATGATCGGAATGATGGCAATGAATTCGGCCGCCTCGCCTGAATTGGAGATTGCAATGACAACGTCATGTTCGGTAATCATGCCAAGGTCGCCATGGAGGGCTTCGGCGGCATGGACGAACAATGCCGGTGTCCCGGTGGACGCGAGGGTCGCGGCGATCTTGCGGGCAATATGACCGGACTTGCCGATGCCGGACACGACGACACGTCCGGTTCCATGCATCAGCAGCGCAACGGCTTGAATAAAACTGTCATCCGCGCTGTTGGACAGGCGGTTTTTCAGGGCCAGGATAGCGTCGGCTTCGATCTGCAGCGTGTTGCGCGCGAGTTCAAGCGCGCGCTGTGCTGTTTTTGCATCAAAAGCTTTCGACAGGTTTTTTGCATCGGTTACACTCATGCGGGAAGTATAAACGAATTACGAAAGCAAAAAATCTGCCAGTCATAACAAAAATATCCTTGCGCCACCGTCTCGCTTGCCCGTCTTTTTTCTCTAAGCCATTCATTTAAAAAGGAAATGTGAGCTGACTTCGCTTGCGCCAGGTCGGACGGCATGCTGGCGGGCACGCAACAGGTTTTCGCTTCTGTTGGGATTTCAGTAGTTTTTCTTTTAAGGAAAGCGCGTCGGTCCTAGCGGTGCGCTGGCGGTACGCGCAATTTAATCATTCTTTACAACGCATGTTTTCGGCTCTTGAACTGACGCTCATCCTGCTCGGCGCTGCCGTGCTGGGCGTGGTCGCGTTCCGCATGTTGCATCTGCCGCCGATGCTGGGCTATTTGATCGTCGGCATCGTTATCGGGCCGCATGCGCTCGGGCTTGCTGCAGAGAACCAGACGACGCACACACTGGCCGAGTTCGGTGTTGTCTTCCTGATGTTTTCAATCGGGCTGGAGTTCTCGCTTCCAAAACTGATATCGATGCGGCGCATCGTCTTCGGCCTCGGCATGGCGCAGGTGCTGCTGACGATAGGTGCAACCATGCTGTTTGGCTGGCTGATGGCTTTTTTCCTGCCGCAGCTGATGGATATCAGCTGGCGCGCCGCATTCGCGCTTGGTGGTGCGTTGGCCATGTCGTCTACGGCGATCGTCTCGAAGCTGCTTACGGAAAGGCTGGAGCTGGAAACGCCACACGGCAGGCAGATTATCGGCATCTTGTTGTTCCAGGATTTGGCCGTTGTACCGTTGCTGATTCTCGTCCCGGCGCTTGCCGGCGACTCCGATGATCTGTTGGCCACGCTGGCACTCGCAGGCATGAAAGCCGGCATCGTGCTCGTTCTACTACTGGTGATTGGCCAACGCCTGATGCGGAGCTGGTTCCGGATTGTGGTGAAGCGGCGCTCGCAGGAGCTGTTCATGCTGAACCTGCTGTTGATCACGCTGGGTGCGGCATGGATTACCGAGCGCGCCGGCCTGTCGCTGGCGCTTGGCGCATTTGTCGCCGGCATGCTGATTTCGGAAACCGAATACAAACATCAGGTGGAGGAAGACATCAAGCCGTTCCGCGACGTGCTGATGGGCTTGTTTTTCATCACGGTTGGTATGCTGCTCAATGTACGGCTGGTGATCGACAATTGGTGGCTCGTGCTGTTGTTGCTGACGGCGCCTGTGGTGCTGAAGTTCGGGCTTATTGCGTTACTGGCGCGCCTCTTCGGCGCGACGACCGGCGTCGCGCTGCGCACCGGCCTCGGATTGGCCCAGGCGGGCGAATTCGGCTTCGTGCTGCTGAACCAGGCGGGCGGGCTCAAGTTGATGGATCCGCTGCTGATCCAGGTCATCCTCGCATCGATGGTGCTGTCAATGCTGATCGCGCCGTTCATCATCGCCAAGTCTGACGCGATCGTCATGAAGCTGTCGGCAAACGAATGGATGATGCAATCGCTAGCGCTGACACAGATTGCGACGCGCACGATGACGACGCAGAAGCATGTACTGATTGCCGGTTTCGGTCGTAGCGGCCAAAGCCTTGCCAAGCTGCTGGAGGAGGAGGGGATCGCGTATCACGCGCTCGACCTCGATCCGGACCGGGTGCGCGAAGCACAAGCTGCTGGTGCCAATGTGTCCTACGGCGATGCGGCTCGTCGCGAGAGCTTGGTGGCCGCCGGCATTCACCGTGCTGCAGCGCTTGTCGTTACTTTTGCCAGCACGCCGACCGCGCTGAAAGTATTGCATTTTGCCCATGAGCTGGCACCGACACTGCCCGTCATTGTGCGCAGCCACGATGATGCAGATCTCGACAAATTGCGGGAGGCTGGCGCGGCTGAAGTCGTCCCGGAGGCGATCGAGGGTAGCCTGATGCTCGCGTCGCATGCTCTTGTGATGCTCGGCGTACCGCTTCGGCGTGTGGTGCATCGGGTGCAGGTCGCACGCGACGAACGCTATGCATCCTTGCGCGGTTACTTCCATGGCACCAACGAAGACGATGCAGAGCACTTGCATGTACGCTTGCACTCCGTCACATTGACGGACGGGGCGCGCGCTGTTGGCAAGCCGCTATCCGCCTTGATGCTGCATGAGGTGGGGGCGGAAGTGACAACGCTCAGGCGAGGCAAGAGCCGGATGGAGGTTTCGCCGAATATGGTGCTGCAGGCGGGCGATATCGTCGTGCTGCGCGGTGCGACGGAGAGTGTCGCGCGCGCCGAAGAGAAATTGCTGAAATAAATTCATGTCTTTCCGTCAGGAAAGCAGAGTCTCAGATATGTCGCTACAATTTCGGGACCCCTCCTCGAAAGTGCGCACCAATGCAAGTCTTTGAACGCATCCTCGGCATCATCCTGCCGGTCTTCATCATCATCGGCATCGGATACGGCTATGCGCGCTTGCGTGGCGAACGCGTCAAATCGGACATGACATCGGTGAACCGGGTGAGCATGGACGTGCTGTGCCCGTTGCTGGTCTTTACGGCGCTGGCTGCCAAGGACTTCGACCTGGTACATAACGGTATGCTGATCCTTGCCGGCATCCTGATCGCCCTCGGGTCAGGGATGATTGCATGGCCGGTGGCGCGCCTGCTCGGGTATGACGTGCGCACCTTCATCCCGCCGATGATGTACAACAATTGCGGCAACATGGGACTGCCGCTTGCCGTGCTTGCATTCGGCACTGCCGGCCTGCCGGCTGCAGTTGCCTTGTTCATGGCATGCAACCTGATCTATTTCTCCGTCGGTATCAAGATCATCGAAAGCGGGCGTAACTACAGCACGCCGCTATGGAAGTTCATGCTCAGCCCGATGATGATGGCGATGATGATCGGCATGGTGTTTGCAATCTTTCGCATCGCCTTACCCGATCCGCTGATGCTCGCATTGAAAATGCTGGGTGATGCCTGCATTCCGTTGATGCTGTTTGCGCTCGGCGTGCGCATGCTGGATGTGAACTTCAAGAGCTGGCATATTGGTGTGGTCGGCGCCATCGTATGCCCGGTGGGCGGCCTGGTCGTCGCATGGCTGCTTGATGGCGTGCTGCCGCTGACGCCGATGCAGCGCGGCCAGATGTACCTGTTCGCTTCGCTGCCGCCGGCAGTCTTCTGCTTTATGGTGGCCGAGCAATACAAGCAGGAGCCGGATAAGGTGGCTTCGATTGTTTTGCTCGGCAATCTTGCCGCGCTGGCCTTTGTGCCACTTGGCCTGTGGATGGGGTTGCCTGCCTGATAGGACGGAAAATCGCTATTTTGTCGGGAGCACCTCGAAGCGTTCCTCAGGGATCGATGCATCATCGATGTCAGCAATTGCGACCTCGCGCACCCGTGCAGCTGCCGGCCCGCGCTGCGACCAGGTGATGATCCCGTCGATTGCATCCGGTGCACCGCGCACAGCGGCTTCCACCGATCCGTCGGCGCGGTTGCGCACCCATCCGGCAAGCTTCAGGGCTCGCGCCTGCGCTTCAAAGGAGGCGCGATAGCCAACGCCCTGTACCAATCCGACGATGAGCAGATGTTTGGCCATCTTGCCTCCTTGGCAGGGTTGCTTATTTCTTCTTCAGCATTGGCGCGAGATATTTGCCGGTAAAGCTCACCGGATTCTTCGCGACTTCTTCCGGCGTACCGGATGCAATGATTTGTCCCCCACCGGCGCCGCCTTCCGGCCCGAGGTCGACGATCCAGTCGGCCGTCTTGATCACGTCGAGGTTGTGTTCGATGATCACCACGGTGTTCCCTTGGTCGCGCAGACGATGGATCACTTTCAGAAGGAGGTCGATGTCGTGGAAGTGCAGGCCGGTCGTCGGCTCGTCCAGGATGTACAGCGTGCGGCCTGTGTCGCGCTTGGACAGTTCCAGCGACAGTTTCACGCGCTGCGCTTCACCACCGGACAGCGTGGTGGCGCTCTGGCCGAGACGGATATAACCCAGGCCGACGTCGAGCAACGTCTGCAGCTTGCGTGCAACAACTGGGACTGGCTTGAAGAACTCAAAGGATTCCTCGACCGTCATCTCCAGCACGTCGTGGATGTTCTTGCCCTTGTACTGCACTTCCAGCGTTTCGCGGTTGTAGCGCTTGCCGTGGCAGACATCGCAAGGAACGTAGACGTCGGGCAGGAAGTGCATCTCGACCTTGAGCACGCCGTCGCCCTGGCAAGCTTCGCAGCGGCCGCCCTTGACGTTGAAGGAGAAACGGCCCGCGCTGTAGCCGCGTTCCTTGGCGGTCGGTACCTCGGAAAATAAGTCGCGGATCGGCGTGAATACACCGGTGTAGGTTGCGGGATTGGAGCGCGGTGTGCGGCCGATCGGTGCCTGATCGACGTTGATCACCTTGTCGAAGTGTTCCATGCCGGTGATCGATTCATAAGGTGCGGGCTCCGCCTGCGAACCATACAGATGCCGCGCCGTGGCGTGGTACAGCGTGTCGTTGACCAGCGTCGACTTGCCCGAGCCGGAAACGCCGGTCACGCAGGTCAACAGACCGACCGGCAATTCCAGCGTTACGTTCTTCAGGTTGTTGCCGGTGGCTCCGGCAATAACCAGTTGGCGCTCCGGATCGGCAGGTGTGCGCTTCTTCGGCACGTGGATAGCGAGCGTGCCGTTGAGGTACTTCGCGGTAAGCGACTTCTTGTTTTTCAGGATGTCGGAAAGCGGGCCCTTCGCAATCACCTCGCCGCCATGCACGCCGGCGCCAATACCCATGTCGACGATGAAGTCGGCACAGCGGATCGCATCCTCGTCGTGCTCCACCACCAGCACGCTGTTGCCGATGTCGCGCAGGTGTTTGAGCGTATTGATCAGCCGGTCATTGTCGCGCTGATGCAGGCCGATCGACGGTTCGTCCAGCACATACATCACGCCGGTCAGGCCGGAGCCGATTTGCGAGGCGAGGCGGATGCGCTGCGCTTCGCCGCCGGACAGCGTGTCGGCGCTGCGCTCCAGCGACAGGTAATCGAGACCGACGTTGTTCAGGAACTTCAGGCGGGCCGTGATTTCCTTGATGATGCGGTCGGCGATTTCTTTCTTTGCGCCGGTCAGTTTGAGCTTCTCGAAGAATTCCAGCGTATCGCGAAGAGGCGTCTTCGCGATCTCATAGATCGACCGTTCCTGCTTGCCGGTTCCCACTTTCACGTAGCGCGCTTCCACGCGCAGGCGGGCTCCTTTACAGGACGGGCATTCCTTCTGGTTGATGAACTTCGCGAGTTCTTCCTTCACTGCGATCGAGTCCGTTTCGCGATAGCGGCGCTGCAGGTTGTTCACGACGCCTTCGAACGTATGCTCGCGCACCACGGCGCGGCCGCGCTCGTTGATGTAGGTGAAGGGGATTGTTTGCCGCCCGGATCCGTACAGCACCACCTGCTGCGCCTGGTCCGGCAAATCATCGAACGGCACGTCGAGGTCGAAGCCGAAATGCTCCGCGATGCTCGACAACATCTGGAAATAGAACTGGTTGCGCCGGTCCCATCCCTTGATCGCGCCACTGGCAAGGGACAGGTTCGGGAAGGCGACGATGCGTTTCGGATCGAAGAATTCGATATGGCCGAGGCCGTCGCATTCCGGGCAGGCGCCCATCGGGTTGTTAAAGGAAAAGAGGCGTGGCTCGAGTTCCTGCAGCGAGTAGCCGCAGGTCGGGCAGGCGAACTTGTTGGAGAACAGATGCTCCTTGCCGCTATCCATTTCGAGCGCAATCGCACGGCCTTCCGCCAGGCGCAGTGCCGTTTCGAAGCTTTCGGCAAGCCTTTGCTTCATGTCGGCACGGATCTTCAGGCGGTCGATGACGACATCGATGGTGTGCTTCTCGGTCTTCTTGAGTTTCGGCAGGTCATCGATTTCATAGATCTTCGCCGCATGCGTGCCGCTCTGGATGCGGAAGCGGACGAAACCCTGCGCTTGCATCGCCTCGAACAGGTCGACATGCTCACCCTTGCGGTTGGCCACCACTGGCGCGAGGATCATCAGCTTGGTGTCTTCCGGCATGGCCAGTACGGCGTCCACCATCTGCGATACCGATTGCGCAGCGAGCGGATTTTCCGGATGGTCGGGGCAGTAGGGCGTGCCGACACGCGCATACAGGAGGCGCAGGTAGTCGTGGATTTCGGTCACCGTGCCCACGGTGGAGCGCGGGTTATGCGAAGTAGCCTTCTGCTCGATGGAAATCGCCGGGGACAGGCCCTCGATCAGGTCGACGTCCGGCTTTTCCATCAGCTGCAGGAATTGGCGCGCATAGGCGGAGAGCGATTCCACATAGCGCCGCTGCCCTTCCGCGTACAGGGTGTCGAAGGCAAGCGAGGACTTGCCCGAGCCGGAAAGGCCGGTGATCACGATCAGCTGGTTACGGGGTAATTCAAGATTGATGTTCTTGAGATTGTGCGTACGGGCGCCGCGAATTCTTATTTCTTCCATGAACTGCTTTCATCTTGCGCCCAACGCAACTGTACGATGGGCTTAATACGGGTCAACCTGATACTATAGCGGGTTTTGAAGCCGCTCGTATCCGGCCCGATTGCACTAATTTCCTGATGTCTTCCATCCCGTCCGACGATCTCAATCCTCGCATGACCCGCACGGAAATTCGTGCAAGTTTGTCATTGGCATCCATCTTTGCGTTGCGCATGCTAGGCATGTTCCTGATCCTGCCGGTATTTGCCGTGCACGCACGCTCGATGCCTGGTGGTGACAATGCCTTCTGGGTCGGCGTGGCGATGGGGGTCTACGGACTGACACAGGCCTTCGGCCAGATTCCGTTTGGCGCCGCGTCGGACAAGTACGGCCGCAAGCGGGTAATCATCATCGGGCTTGTGCTGTTTGCATTTGGCTCATTCATTGCTGCTGCGGCAACCGACCTCACATGGGTCATCGTCGGCCGCGCGCTCCAGGGAGCGGGCGCCATTTCGGCCGCAGTGACCGCGTTCATTGCCGACTCCACCCGCGACGAGCACCGCACGAAAGCCATGGCCATGGTCGGCGGTTCGATCGGTCTGACGTTCGCCGTCTCGCTGATCGCCGCGCCGGTCATGTATCGCCTGATCGGAATGAGTGGAATTTTTGCGCTGACTGGCATCCTGTCGGCACTGGCGATTCTTGTCGTTGTATACATTGTGCCGGTAGCGCCGCCGAAGCCGCTGGCCAGGCAGGTGCCTTTCATCGATGTGTTGCGCAACGGCGAGCTGATGCGTCTCAATTACGGCGTGTTCGCGCTGCATTTGACGCAGCTGGCGATCTTTGTCGTGGTGCCATCGGCGCTGGTGCAGTATGTCGATCTGCCGCTGGCGGCTCACTGGAAGGTTTACCTGCCGGTGGTATTGGTATCGTTTGCGTTGATGCTGCCGCCGATATTTATCGGCGAGAAACGCGGCAAGATGAAGCAGGTCTTTCTCGGGGCGATCGCGCTGATGGTGGCGGTGCAGGCCGGACTGTGGATTTTCATGTCCCGGCCCACGATGCACTGGTCGGTGCTGGTGCTGCTTCTGTTTGCCTTCTTTGTGTCATTCAATATCCTGGAAGCCTGCCTTCCTTCGCTCGTCTCCCGGATTGCGCCGCCTGCCGCCAAGGGCGCGGCGCTCGGCGTGTATAACACTTTGCAGGCACTGGGACTGTTCTGCGGCGGGTTGCTGGGCGGCTGGCTGCAGCAACATATCGGCGCGTCCAGTGTGTTCGCGGTGGGCGCGGGACTGACGATTGCCTGGCTTATAATTGCGACAAGCATGAAGAACCTGCCGCGACGCGGCGCCGTAGCGGCCAACGCTTGATCTGCGCACGCTTTACCCTCATTCTGTACCCCCATTGGCACCACGATTACTATTGAGTCAGCTTTAGGAGAAATTTATGGCATCCGTCAACAAAGTCATCATCGTCGGCAACCTAGGGCGCGATCCTGAAACGCGCTACATGCCGAACGGCGATGCAGTCACCAATATCGCGGTCGCGACCACCGAAAGCTGGAAAGACAAGAACACCGGTGAAAAGAAGGAATTGACCGAATGGCATCGAATTACCTTCTACCGGAAGCTGGCCGAAATCGCCGGCCAATACCTGAAGAAGGGCTCGCAAATCTATGTTGAGGGTCGTTTGCAGACCCGCAAATGGACGGACAAGGATGGCGTCGAGCGCTACACCACTGAAATCATTGCCGACACCATGCAAATGCTCGGCAGCCGCCAGGGAATGGGCGGTGGCATGGGTGGCGGTGCGCCGATGGATGACGACTACGGCAGCGCGCCGGCTCCGCGCCAGAACGCGAATGCGGGCGGTGGTGGAGCAGCACGCGGCGCTGCATCGCGTCCGGCACCGAATTTCAGCGACATGGACGACGACATCCCCTTCTGATCGTCCTCCGAACTGCCAACAATGAACCGGCCCGACATGGGCCGGTTTTTCTTTGTGATGGCTCGAATACATGCTCTAGTGCCACCCGGAAAAACCTTGAGTGCACCAAAGCCGGACTGGTAACATACGCCTTCTCTGCCGGCAACTTATTGTTTTTGCGATTAATTTTCTACAAAGTTGCCTCTTTCCGTTGTCTTGTTAGCAAGTAAAGATCATGAACACTGCAAATGCCGCGAACTATGATGCCGCCCTCCAGCGTGAGGTTGCCGAGCTGATCATAGAGGCATTGAACCTGGAAATCACTCCCGAAGAAATCAATGCCGACGATCCGCTGTACGGCGACGGACTGGGCCTCGATTCGATCGATGTGCTGGAAGTCGCGCTCGTCGTTTCCAAGCGCTACAAGCTGCAGCTGCGTGCCGATAGCGAAGACAACCATCGTATTTTCAGTTCGCTGCGCACGCTGACCGAATATATCGGCGCCCAGAGAGCGGCCTGATGCCTCGTCTGCTTCAGTTCGGGCAGCGCGCGGCGATTGCCGCACTGGCGCTTGGGTATGTGCTGTTGGCGCACTACACCAATATCGCCCAAACTGAAACGCTCGGTACGATAGTGGCGCTCGCACCCATCGTGTTTGGCGGATTTTCGATCGCATGGAATTCAAGCTGGCGTAAGGCGATGCTCGCCGCGTTCGCTGTCGCATGCGCGCTCATCATCATTGCGTGGAACAGGCTGGAGCATCATTACAGCCTGATTTACTGGATCGAACATGCCGGCACCGAGCTGGTCCTTTGCATCACATTCGCACGCACCCTTGCTGCCGGCCGTGAGCCGATGTGTACCTATTTCGCGCGCCTTGTACAGGGTCCGCTGTCTCCGGCACTGGAACGCTACACGCGGCAGGTGACCCAGGCATGGGTAATCTTCTTCGGTTCCATGGCGGCGGCATCGACGCTGCTTTACTATGCCGCTCCGCTGGAGATCTGGTCCGCATTCGCGAACTTCTTTACCGGTCCGTTGATCGGCCTGATGTTCCTCGGCGAGTACATCGTGAGGAGGGCGCTCCACCCGAACATGCAACACGCGCATATCCTCGACGCCGTAAAAGTATTCTGGAAATCCCCGGCCCGCTGACAGGGCTGGCGCCGAGTTGAAACACACCATGTCGATGTTCCCCCTTATTACCCATGAACGCGCAGACAGCGTGATCGCCTGGCGCGATGGAAGGCCGGTTAGTGCCGCTCGCTTCCTCTCCGATGTGGCTGCACTTCGCAGCCTTCTGCCTGAAGGCAGGCACATGCTCAATGCCTGCAGCGACCGTTACCGCTTTACGGTCGGCCTTGCTGCGGCACTGGTCAGCGGCAAGGTCAGCCTGTTGCCATCGACGCAAACGCCGGAAATGATCCGGCAGATGCAGCAGTTTGCGCCCGATGTCTTTTGCCTGACCGATGCGGCGAGCTGCACGATCGCACTGCCGCAGGTGCATTTCCCGGAGTTGGCCGAGACCGCCGGCGAGGAGACGCCATACGAGGTGCCCCAGCTCGACGGTGCACAGCTGGCCGCCTATGTTTTCACGTCCGGTTCCACCGGAACTCCCGTGCCGCACCGGAAAACCTGGGGTGCGCTGGTGCGCAACGTGCGCGCGGAAGCAAAGCTCTGCAAGCTCGACGATGGGCGCGCGCATGTCGTCATCGGCACCGTGCCGCCGCAGCACATGTACGGTTTTGAATCGACCGTGCTGCAAGTCCTGCAAAGCGGGAACGCCTTGTATGCCGGCCCGTACTTCTATCCGGCCGATATCTGCAACGCGATCAATGCCGTGCCCCGGCCACGCACTCTCGTTTCAACGCCTGTCCACCTGCGATCGGTCATCGCCGCGGGACTCGAAATTCCGCCGGTAGACCTGTTGATGTCGGCAACGGCGCCGCTGTCGCAGGCGCTGGCGCAAGAACTGGAAGAACGCTTCCAGGCGCCGCTGCTCGAAATCTACGGCAGCACCGAGACGGGGCAGGTTGCGGTACGCAATACGGCGAGCACGCAGGAGTGGGAACTCTTCGAGGGCGTCGTCTTCACCGAAAAAGAGGGTATAACCTGGGCGTCCGGCGGGCATGTGGAACAGCCGACGCCGATGAATGATGTCATCGAATGCCGAACCGGAAACCGGTTCTTGTTGCATGGTCGTAAGGCCGACTTGGTCAATATCGCCGGCAAACGCAATTCGCTGGCCTATCTGAATCTGCAACTGAACGCAATTCCCGGCGTCGTCGACGGCGCGTTCTTCATGCCGGATGAGGTCGTCGACGGCGTTACGCGGCTGACGGCATTCGTCGTGGCGCCAAGGTTGAACGCCGCAACACTGATGGCGGCCTTGCGCGAACGTATCGATACGGTATTCCTGCCGCGGCCATTGGTGTTCGTCGATGCACTGCCGCGCAATACGACCGGCAAGTTGCCGCGTGAAGCCTTGCAACAACTGGCAGCATCCTGCGCCAGGCAAGCCGGCAAGGAGAACGCATGAGCATGCAGCAAGTAGCGTTGCCGATAGCACCAGACCATCCGGCATTCGCCGGCCATTTTCCGGGCACACCCATTGTCCCGGGCGTTGTCCTGCTCGATGAAGCACTCCATGCGATCGGTTGCGCCATCGGCGTGGACCTTTCCTCGTGCCAGGTCAGCTCTGTCAAATTTCTCAGCCCGGTAAGTCCCGGCGAATCAGTGCAAGTCGGTTTTGACATGACAAACACTGGCGCAATTAAATTTGACATCGTGAGTGGTGCGCGCAGGATCGCTACCGGATCGGTTCGCCCAAATCAGGCCGGGTAAATGAACATGGTTGTGTCGAAGGACAATGGCGCCGAGTGGGCGCGCAGCCCGGAACGCAGCAACATGCTGATGCTGCGCATCATGACCTGGATCTCGCTCAGGCTGGGACGTCCCGTGGGGCGTATCGTGCTGCATCTTATTGCCGGTTACTTCCTGCTGTTTGCGCCCGCCAGCCGCGCAGGATCGATCGCCTATCTCAGCCGTATCCTGAAACGTCGTGTGCGCTGGACCGACATCTACAAGCATTTCTTCTGGTTCGCCTCCACCATCCACGACAGGGTGTATTTGCTGAACCAGCGCTTTGACCTGTTCGACATCCAGGTCCATGGCGAGCAATTGATGGAGGAACTGCTGGCCGCCGGACAGGGAGTGTTCCTGATTGGCGCGCACATGGGCAGCTTTGAAGCGACTCGGGCGCTCGGACGTCACCATGCGGGACTGAAGGTAGCGATGGCGATGTACGAAGAAAACGCACGCAAGATCAACAGCATGCTCGCCGCAATCAACCCGGCTGCGCAGCAGGATGTCATCGGATTGGGGCGTATCGACTCCATGCTGAAGATCAAGGAGCAGCTGGATCAGGGAACGCTGGTGGGCATGCTTGCGGATCGCTCGCTGGGGGACGACAGCCTGCACACGGTACGCTTCCTCGGCGAGGATGCGCATCTTCCGGTCGGCCCGTTCCGCATGGCCGCGATCATGCGCCGACCCGTGGTGTTCATGGTCGGCCTTTATCTTGGCGAGAACCGGTACGAAATTCACTTTGAAAAGCTTGCCGATTTTTCGGACAGCGCCGCCGGGCAACGCCAGGCGGAAATCGAGCGTGCAATGGCGCGGTATGCGCAGCTGCTGGAGCACTACTGTCATCGTGCCCCATTCAACTGGTTCAACTTTTTTGACTTCTGGCGCTCGGCCGCAGCCGCCGAAAAGAAGGAATAGACAATGATTGCTTGGTCACCAAGAAGCTCTTGGCGTCGCATCCTCGCCATTGTGTTGCTACTGGCGATGCAACCGATGACGGCATCCGCAACAGGTTGGGATATCGACCAACTGATGCAGTCCCTGGCAAAAACCAAGGCCGGACGCGCGACCTTCGTGGAAAAGAAATACCTGGCGCTGCTTGACCGTCCAGTAGAGTCGTCCGGTGAATTGCGATACACGGCGCCGGACCGGCTCGAAAAGCGCACCATCAAGCCTAAGCCGGAAAACATGCTCGTCGACGGCGATACGCTGGTGCTGGAGCGCGGGCGCCAGAAGCACACGCTGCAGCTTCAGGAATACCCGGAGCTCGCCGGTTTCATCGGGAGCATCCGCGGGACGCTATCCGGCGACCGCAAGGCACTGGAGGCCTCATTCCGGCTCAAGCTGGATGGCCCTGCGGACCGCTGGACACTCACCTTGTTCCCTACCGATTCCAAGCTGGCGAACTCGGTGCATCTGATCGAGATCACCGGCGCGCGCGATAACGTACGAAGCATCAACATCATCCAGACGGACGGAGACCGATCGATGATGACCATCGAACGCGTCGCATCGCAATGAAGCAGCCTCCGATCCGACGCCGCACGATAGCCATCCTTGCCTGGCTGCTCGGGCTGATGATGTGCGTCGTCGTCATTGCAAGGACGACATTCACCGCGGATCTGTCGGCATTTCTGCCGGCGTCGCCGACCAAGGAACAGCAGGTACTTCTCGACCAATTGCGCGATGGTGTCGTGTCGCGCCTCATCTTGGTTGGCATTGAAGGGGCCGACGCACCGACGCGCGCCGCGTTGTCCAAAGGCATGGCGCAGAAATTGCGCAGTGACGCGGCATTTGTCACGATCAATAACGGCGAACCGGTGCATACCGAAAAGGATCAGGCGTTCTTGTTCGGCAATCGGTACTTGCTGAGCCCGGCGGTGACGCCGGAACGGTTTACCGGGCAGGGTTTGCACGATGCGTTGAGCGAAACCATTGATATGCTCGCATCTCCCGCCGGCATGCTGATCAAGCCTCTGTTGCCGCGCGACCCGACCGGCGAAATGATCAAGCTGTTCGAGCAGATGAATGCCGGCAACCGGCCGCGTATGAGCCATGGCGCCTGGGCGTCCCGCGACGGAGAAAGGGCGCTGCAGATCGCGCAGACCCGTGCCGCCGGCGCCGATACCGATGGCCAGCAGTTGGCCATGGCGAAGCTACAGGAGGCATTCGATACGGCGGTGAAGGGGCAAGGCACGCCGGCGGCCAGCGCGAAACTGGTAATGACCGGGCCGGGCGTGTTTTCCGTCTTGTCACGCCAGACGATTGAAAGCGAAGTGACGCGGCTGTCCGTGATTGGAACGCTCATCATCGTTGCGCTGCTGTTGACGGTCTATCGGTCGTTCACTGCACTAGTGCTTGGTTTATTGCCGGTCATTTCCGGTGCTGTGGTCGGCGTAGTGGCAGTGAGCCTCGGCTTTGGCCTGGTGCACGGGATTACGCTCGGCTTCGGCACGACGCTGATCGGCGAGGCGGTCGACTATTCGATTTACCTGTTCGTGCAGTCACGGCAGGGAAGCGCAGATGCATCAGGTGCATCAGGCGCATCCCCGGACTGGGTTGCCGACTTCTGGCCGACGATACGGCTGGGCGTAATGACCTCCATCATGGGATTCGCGTCGTTGCTGCTTTCCAGTTTTCCTGGGCTCGCGCAGCTCGGGTTGTACTCGATTGCCGGGCTGGTTGCGGCGGCACTGGTGACGCGCTTCGTGCTGCCGCATTTATTGCCCGTCGATTTTCGTATCCGTGATGTATCCGCCATCGGCAATAAGCTGTCGATGCTGGTTGCACCCGCATCGCTGTTGCGGTGGCCGCTGTTGCTCGTCACGATTGCCGCAGCCGTGGTCGTGACGCAGCACCGCGCGACATTGTGGAATGCCGAGCTCTCTTCGCTCAGCCCGGTTGCCAAGGAGGATCAGGCAACGGATGCGCGATTGCGTGCTGATATGGGTGCGCCCGACGTGCGCTATATGGTGGTCGTTTCCGGCAAGGACCGGGAGGATGTGTTGGTATCGGCGGAGCGGGTCTCTGAGCAGCTCGCGCAGCTCGTGGAGAAGGGTGTGCTCGCAGCATTTGAAACGCCGACCCGTTACCTGCCTAGCGTCGCCAGCCAGCGTGCACGCCAGGCGAGCCTGCCGTCGGACGATGTCGAACAGCGCCTGAAGCAGGCCACGGACGGCCTGCCAGTGCGTGCGGCGGTGTTCGCACCCTTCATGCAGGACATTGCGGCGGCCAAGGTGCGGCCCCCGCTACAACGTTCCGATCTGGACGGCACTTCGCTGGCGCTCGCCGTCGATTCGCTACTGTTCAAGCGTGGCGATCAATGGAGTGCGATCCTTCCGTTGACAGCGCCGGAATCGACCGCGCATACCATCGGCATTTCGACGGAGCCGATTCGCGCTGCACTGGCTGCTGCGGGACAGGAGAATGCCTTGTTTGTCGATCTCAAGGCGGAATCGGATCATTTGTATTCAGGCTATCTGCGTGAGGCAACACAGCTGTCGCTGGCCGGTGTCGCCGGAATTCTTATTTTGCTGGCAATCTCTCTGCGCTCACTTGTGCGCGTGGTGCGCGTCATGTTGCCGCTGGCAGCTGCTGTCATCACTGTTGTCGGCATCCTTGTGCTGTGCGACCAGCGTCTGACGATCCTGCATCTTGTCGGGTTGCTCCTGACAGTGGCGGTGGGCTCGAACTACGCGTTGTTCTTTGGAGCAAGGCGAGATGCAACGATCTCTCCGCAGACCCTGACATCCTTGTTGTTTGCAAACCTGACGACGGTGGCGGGTTTCGGCTTGCTCGGCTTTTCGCAGGTGCCGGTATTGCAGGCGATTGGCACGACCGTCGGCCCCGGTGCGGTGCTGGCACTGGTTTATGCGGCAGTGTTTTCGGCGCAGGGCTCCACTGTTGCGCGCGACGCAAAGGCAACCTGAACCATGCGCGTCGTGTACCGTCATGCCAATCCGGAGCGTTGTTCCGACACGCTGGCGATACTCCTGCCCGGAGCGCTGCAGCAGCCGGAGGATCTGATCGAGGCTGGCTTTGTCGATGCGGTAAGTGAGCGCGGCTTGCCGCTGGATGTGTCACTCGTCGATCTCCAGCTGAATTTTGTCGGCGATGCGATTGATGCCAAGTCCTTGCAGCGTTTGCATGACGACGTGCTCGAGCCCGCACGGCAGCGCGGCTACAGCAAGATCTGGCTGGCAGGCATCTCGATCGGCGGTTTCATGGCGCTTGCCTATGCAAGCCGGCATGCCGCCTGCGTTGTCGGCCTTTGCCTGATTGCGCCTTACCCGGGCAGCCGCCTGCTGATCAACGAAGTCCGTGCTGCTGGCGGTATTCGCAACTGGACTGCCGCTGATTCGGATGATGACCTCGAACGCTGCGTGTGGCGCTGGTTGCAGTCGCCGACGCAATCTCCAGAAATCTATTTTGGCTTCGGAGAGCAGGATCGTTTCGCATCGGGCCAGCAATTGATGATGGATGCCATATCAGATGGCACATCAAATAGCGTCTTGGGTGCATTTGTCGAAACTGTCGATGGGACGCATGACTTGCCGGCATGGCGTCAGCTATGGGGCAATTTCCTGGACCGGATTGCGCCGCGATTGCAACATGACAGCAGAAAGGACGCAGCATGATGCCGTCTCCATCAGAGCGCTGGCGCATGCCGCTACTCATCCGAATCACGCTGGTATTGCATGCGGCGATGCCGGTTGCGCTTGTCCTGGCGCCGGAGAATTGGGAGTGGGTGCTGGCAGGCTTTGTCGCCAACCATGCAGTGCTGACATTCGCCGGTCTCTGGCCGCGCAGCTCATGGTTGGGGTCGAACTGGATTATGCTGCCGCCCGCGTCGGTGGCGCGTGGTGAAATCGCGCTGACGATCGATGACGGCCCGAATCCTGAAGTCACGCCGAAAGTACTTGAGCTGCTCGACCGTTACGGGGTGAAGGCGACATTTTTCTGCATTGGTGAACAAGCCGCGCGCTATCCAGACCTCTGCAAGAGCATCGTGGAACGCGGCCATGCAGTGGAGAACCATAGCCAGCATCACCGCCATCATTTCTCGTTGCTTGGCCCAAAAGGCTTTGCGCGGGAAATCGAGGCAGGGCAGGAGACGCTGGAGGCGATCACCGGCCGCCGTCCGCAGTTTTTCCGTGCGCCAGCCGGCCTGCGCAATCCTTTCCTCGACCCGGTGCTGTCCCGCTTAGGCCTACGCCTTGCCGCATGGACCCGCCGTGGATTCGACACGCGGACCGGCGATCCGGCCATCGTGCTTGGTCGCCTGCTCTCCGCTATCCGGCCCGGCTCGATCTTGCTGCTGCATGACGGCAACTGCGCGCGCACAAACCAAGGCGAACCGGTTATCCTCGCGGTGCTGCCGCCCTTGATCGAAGCCGCCGAGGCTGCCGGACTGCGATTTGTCACCTTATCTTCAGCTCTTCAAGCCACACGTTCATGACCACTGCGTTTGTAAAGAAACTCATCGATGCCGCCACCGTACCCTATCAATCCGCAGGCCGCTTTGCCTGGCATTTCGCACGCGGCAAGCTGGGCGGCGACCCGGTCTTTGTCGGTCTTCTCGAACATGGGCTGATCCCGGACAAGGCGCGCGTGCTCGACATTGGTTGCGGCCAAGGGTTGCTCGCATCCTGGCTGTTGTCGGCAAAAGCACTGGAGCAAAAGGGAATCTGGCCAGCGAACTGGCCGGCGGCACCGAGCCCGGCTTCGATTCACGGCATCGAGCTGATGCCGCGTGACGTAGAACGTGCCCAGCGTGCACTTGGCAATGCGGCCAGGTTCACGGTGGGCGACATGTGCCGCGCCGATTTTGGCAAAGCCGATGCGGTCGTCATCCTCGACGTCCTGCATTACGTGAACTATGAAGCGCAAAATGACGTGCTGCGCCGCGTGCGCGACGCGCTGGCGCCAGCCGGCACGCTGATCCTGCGCGTAGGCGATGCCAGCGCGGGGCTGCCGTTCAAGTTCAGCGTGCTGGTCGACCACGTGGTGACCTTTGTGCGCGGCCACCGGAACAGCCGCATGTATTGCCGCCCGTTGTCGGAATGGCAGGCAGCATTGGCCGACCTGGGTTTTTCTGTAAGCACATTGCCAATGAATAAAGGCACGCCCTTTGCCAATATCCTTTTGGTCGCCAAGCTGCAACCAAGCGCCTGACATAGTTTGTTACAATCGGCCCGCTAATCCCAACCCTGCCAGCCCTGAATTTTGAAACCGCTTTTCCTCTCGCATTTCACCGCGACCAGCTGCATTGGGCGCGGGCTTTTCCAGACGCTGCAGGCACTTCGCCAGCGCAAGAGCGGCTTGACCCATTGCGACTTTGATACGGTCGACCTCGACACCTACATTGGTGTCGTTCCAGGTCTCGATGCAGTACCGATGCGCGCTGGCATGCAGGCGTATGACTGCCGCAACAACCGGCTCCTGCAGGTGGCCCTCGAACAGGACGGTTTTGCCGATGCCGTGCAGGCTGCCATCGCAAAACACGGCCGTGATCGCGTGGGGATTTTCCTCGGTACCAGCACATCCGGCATTCTGCAGACGGAACTGGCATACCGCGAGCGGGACAGTGTGACTGGCGATCTGCCGGCCAGCTTCAATTACAGGACAACGCACAGTACGTTTTCCGCAGCCGATTTCGCGCGGGCTTATTTCGGCCTGACCGGACCCGCCGTCGTCATTTCGTCGGCATGCTCGTCGAGCGCCAAGGTGTTTGCGTCTGCACGGCGCATGATCGAGGCAGGTGTCATCGATGCCGCGCTCGTCGGTGGCGTAGACACGCTGTGCCTCACGACGCTCTACGGTTTCAATTCGTTGCAATTGACGTCGACGCAGCCTTGCCGTCCGTTCGATGCCAACCGCACCGGCATTTCGATCGGTGAAGCCGCTGCGCTCGCATTACTGGAACGCGTGCCGTCCAGCCTGGACGCGGACGCAGTGCTGCTCACCGGTATCGGCGAGTCCAGCGATGCGTATCACATGTCTTCGCCGCATCCGGAAGGGCTTGGCGCGCAGATCGCGATGCAGCAGGCGCTAACGACCGCCGGGCTGACGTCCGGGCAGATCGATTACATCAACCTGCACGGCACCGCGACCCCGAGCAACGACGCTTCCGAGGGCAAGGCGGTGGTTGCCGTGTTTGGTTCCGACACGCCATGCAGTTCCACCAAGGGCGCGACAGGACATACGCTCGGCGCCGCCGGCGGCATGGAGGCAGTCATTTGTGCGCTCGCGCTGCAGCACGGTTTCATGCCCGGCGGACTGAATACGACGCAGGTTGACCCGACGTTGCCGCTGAACTACCTGCTGGAAAACCGCGACCAGCGCATCCAACGCGTGCTCAGCAACTCTTTTGGCTTCGGCGGCACCAACTGCAGCATCATCCTTTGCCGCGCAAACTGAGATTCCTGCAATGACCACTCTTACCGGATATATCGACGGCATCGGCCTGCTGGGCCCCGGACTCGCCGACTGGCCCGCTGCGCGCGCCGTGCTCGCCGGTGAAGCGCCATACCAGTACGCAACAACGCAATTGCCCGCGCCTGCCGCACTGCCGCCTGCAGAGCGGCGCCGCTGCGGGCCTATCGTCAAACTTTCATTAGCCATCGGCTACGAGGCGGCCGGTGCGGCTGGCCTTGATGTGTCCACCTTGCCCACCGTGTTTTCCGCCTCCGGCGGCGACGGCGGCAACTGCCACGAAATCTGTCAGATGCTCGCCTCCGACGACCGGCAGATCTCGCCGACACGTTTCCACAACTCGGTGCATAACGCGGCGGCAGGTTACTGGAGTATCGCCGCCCGCGCCATGGCGCCGTCTTCCGTGCTGTGTGCGTACGACGCAAGCTTCGGCGCGGGGCTGCTGGAGGCGCTGGCGCAAGTCACCGTCGACAACACGACTACCTTGCTGATTGCAGCCGACACGACATACCCGGAACCGCTGCGCAAGACACGGCCGATCCCTGATGAATTCGGTATCGCGCTGGCCCTGTCGCCTGCCGCGAGCGGCCGCACGCTGGCGCGGATCCGTGGTTCAAAGGTCGAGGCCGAGCCCGACCAGCTTCCCAATCCGGCACTTGAGCAATTGCGGCAATCGGTTCCGGCAGCACGCGGCTTGCCGCTGTTGCGGGCAGTAGCACGGCGCGAAAGCGCGCGGCTGGTACTGGACTATCTCGACGCTACCCGCCTGGCAGTGGAAGTGACGCCATGCGCCTAGACCGCAGCTGGATTGCGGCGCACATTCCCCACCAGGGAGACATGTGCCTTCTCGATGCGGTCGATACATGGGATGCGCAGCGCATCCAGTGCATGGCAAGCAGCCACCACGATCCGAACAATCCTTTGCGTTCCCACGGCCGACTTGCAGCCGCGTGCGGCATCGAATATGCGGCCCAGGCAATGGCCGTCCACGGTGCCTTGCTCGCGCCGCAGCAATCACGCCCACGCATGGGATTTCTTGCCAGCGTGCGCGGCGTGACGCTGCATGTCGGACGCCTCGACGATATCGACGCCAATCTGTCGGTCGAGGCCGAGCGCTTCAGCAGCGACGGCAACAACGTCCTGTATGACTTCGCCGTCCGCGCAGAAGGCCGTGTCCTGCTGGAGGGCAGGGCAGCCGTGATCATCAATGCGGAAACAATCCACACCGGAGACCATTCATGAAACGCGCACTCGTCACAGGCGGAAGCGGTGCCATCGGTGCGGCCGTGAGCCGCAGCCTGGCCGCTGACGGCCACCACGTTTATGTCCATGCCAACAAGCGGCGCGACGAGGCGCAGGCCGTGGTCGACGCAATCCGTGGAGCAGGCGGCTGCGCAGAGGTACTGGTATTTGACGTGACCGATGCCGACGCAGTCAACGCCGTGCTGCAGCCGCTGGTCGAGAACCAGACGATCCAGATCCTCGTCAACAACGCCGGCATACATGACGATGCAGTGTTCCCGGGCATGCACAGCGCGCAGTGGCATCGCGTCATCGATGTATCGCTGCACGGCTTCTACAACGTCACCCACGCCCTGATGATGCCGATGATCCGCAGTCGCTGGGGCCGCATCATCAACATGTCGTCGGTCGCAGCACTAACGGGCAACCGGGGACAGGTGAACTACTCCGCTGCGAAGGGCGCGCTCAACTCCGCGACCAAGTCGCTCGCACTGGAAGTCGCCAGCCGCGGCATCACAGTCAATGCCGTGGCGCCAGGCATCATTGAAAGCGAAATGAGCGAAGGCGCATTCGACGCCAAGGCCATCCAGAACATGGTGCCGATGAAACGTGCCGGCAAGCCGGAAGAAGTCGGGGAACTGGTTCGCTTCCTCGCGTCGTTGCAATCTGCCTACATTACAGGGCAAGTCATCTCGATCAACGGCGGCCTGATCTGAACGAATCTGTTAGGCTGCGTCTTTCGCCTTTGTGGCGCATCGCGTCTGACTTGATGAGGTTCCATGAGTATTGCTGCAGATGTGCATAACGCGGTTTCGGTGCACAAGACCGAAGCTTTGCTGTTCTTTGTTCTCCTCCAACTGACGGTGATCGTGCTTGCCGCACGCATCGGCACAGAAATCGCGGTACGCGTCGGCCAGGCGGCAGCGGTCGGCGAGATCATCGTCGGCATCCTGCTCGGCCCGTCGCTGTTCGGCCTTCTCGCGCCCGATCTTTTCCATTATGTGTTCCGTTCGGCTGCGCCCGAGCCAATGCAGATCCTGTCGCAGATCGGGCTTGTCCTGCTGATGTTCCAGATCGGCCTGGAATTCGACTTTGCCCACCTGACGGAACGGCGCAACAGCAGGGCAGTGTTCTGGATTGCGCTGGCAAGCCTTGCGACACCGTTCGTACTCGGGCTCGCGCTTGGTTTCTATAGCGCGCCGTTCCTGTCGCCCGGTGTGAACTCCACCGCCTCGGCACTGTTCATTGCGACGGCATTCTCGATCACGGCATTGCCTATCCTGGGGCGCATCATGATCGAGTTCAACATGACTCGCACCCAGATCGGCGTCATTGCCATCAGCGCTGCTGCGATCAACGATGTGGTCGGCTGGCTGTTGCTGGCACTCGTCACGACGCTGACCGTTTCCAACTTCGACGGCACAAGCTTTGCAATGAAGGTCGCGCTGGTGATCGGCTTCCTGTTGCTGTGCTGGCTGGTCGTGCGTCCGCTGTTGCGCCGGATCGTGCAGCGCTTCGACGTGAAGAGCCGCGGCCTGTCGAACAATCTGCTCGGCATTGTGCTGGCGGTGATCTTCCTCGCGTCCATGGCGACGTACCAGCTCGGCATCTTCGCGATCTTTGGCGGTTTCATGATGGGTGTCATCCTGCACGATGAACAAGCGTTCGTCGAAGCCTGGAAGGACAGGATCGGCCCGCTCGTGACTGTATTCTTCCTCCCGATCTTCTTCACCTATACCGGCTTGCGGACGGACATCGGCGGTCTCGACAGCATGGCAGCGTGGGGATGGTGCGCGCTGATTGTGGCGTTGGCTACCGTCGGCAAGTTCGGCGGCGCGTACGTGTCTGCGCGTGCAGTCGGAATGAATCGCCACGAAGCCAACATCATGGGCATCATGATGAATACGCGTGCGCTGATGGAACTGATCGTGATTAACGTCGGCTACGACCTTGGCGTCATTTCACAGCAGGTATTCACGATGCTGGTCATCATGGCGATTTTCAGCACAGTGGTTACCAGCCCTTGCCTGCGCCTGTGGTTGCCGCGCATCGGCCTGCCGGTCGCAGCAAGGAACTGAGTCAGCTCCGCAGTTTGCGCAGGATGAGCAGCGGCAGGCGAAACGCAAAGCCGAAAAAGAGGCGGGTATGCATCCACGTCAGCAGGGTATTGTCCCGCAGGTAGCGGAAGTGCGACACGCCGCCTTCATCCGCGCTGAAGTAGCGCACCGGTGCATCCACGTTCACCGGCATCACCCCGCGCCAGCATAGGCGCACGACGGCTTCCGGGTCGAAATCGAAGCGGCGCATCCAGCGCTGGCCGCGCATTACGGCGCGCAGCGGTTCAATCGGATAGACACGGAAACCGAACAGCGAATCGCCGATGCCCGCCCACAGCGTCTCGAGATTCGCCCACCAGTTCGATACTTGCCGGCCTTTGACGCGCAATGCAGGCGCGCTGGCGTCGAAGACCGGCTTGCCCAGGACCATGCAGCCGGGATGGCGTGCCGATTCCGCCATGAAGCCGGGAATCAGGTCGGCAGGATGCTGGCCGTCCGAGTCCATCGTCAGTGCATGGGTGAATCCCCTGTTGGCAGCTTCGTCCAGACCGTGCAGCACGGCGGCTCCCTTGCCTACGTTTTGCGGAAGCACGATGACGCGCAACCCGTCGTCCTCGGCTGCCATCGCCTGCAAACCGGCAGCCGTGCCGTCGGTGCTGCCGTCCACCACGACCCACACGGGGTTCCAGTACTGACGGGCTGCCCGGACCGTTTCGTACACCTTCGGTCCGGGGTTGTAACTCGGTATCAGTACCAGGTGCGTGGTGGATGGGGTGGTCATCAGGCGTGGCGGTGAAATGCGGGAGTAAATTCAGTCAGCTGTGACGGCTTCCGGCGCAGTGGCGGGGGATGACGCAGCTGGAGACGACGCAGCAGAAGAGGGGGAAGCCGGAGATGCTGCTGCAGGCGCCGATGCGGGCGTGCCCGCTGCCTGCTCCCCGAGCTCCTGGCGGAAATATTGCTCAAGCTCCGCAACGAATGCGCCGCTGTCTTCCGGCGCGTCGAAACGGCGGCCGAGACGGATGCGATAGCTCATCGGCATCGGCGGCATCTTGTAGACCGGCCAGCCCTTGGTCAGGAAGGGGGACTCGGTCTCGATAAATACCGTCTGTACCGGCACCTTTGCGCGGCTGGCGATGACGCCGATGCTGCCGGTGAGCGGATTGAGCGGCTTGCGTACCGTGCGAGTGCCTTCCGGGAAGAGCAGGATGCGGCTGCCGCGTTTCAGGTCGGTGACCGCCAGCGAAATCATTTGTCGCAGCGAGGCATTGCGGATGTAGCGTGCCAGTCGTGCACCGGCGCCGAGGAAGACGTTGCTGATGATTTCCGCCTTCATGATGCAAGCGACGTCGGGCAGGCGTGACACCACGAGTACGGCGTCCCACAGGGATGGATGATTGGGGGCGATGATCAGCGCGTGCTCATCGCGCAGCGCATCGAGCTCCTTGAGATCGAAGCGAAAACGTCCGGAAATGGACAGTGAACAAAGGAACATGCGAAACGCCGCCATGATGACGAAGCGGCCTAAGCGACGTCCGGCATCGGAGGGCATCAGCGGATGCAGCACCACCGCGAACATCGTCCACAGCAGGCACAGGAAGCCGAACCAGGATAGTCCAACATAGAAAACTGCGTAGTCGTATCCCCGAAGGAGAAGACGCAAGCAAGCTTTCATAGTGATGTTCCGGGATGTGAGTCGGTCTGAAAACGGGGCAACGGCGTTTCCATCAGGTCCGCTCGTCGGTCGGCGCCTATGATAAAGGATCAAGTGTCAATAAGCGCTATTTAAAATGCAAGTTTTGCCGAGAAATTTGCCGCTAAATGCGGAGAGCTTTCGCCTTATGCCGGCACTGCGAAATCGATTGGGTGGCCTGCCGTCGCCTCGATTTCCATCAGCAGGTCGGGCCGGCAGATATCGGCTTTCAGGAACATCAGCCGTGCTGTGTCTCCCAACGCACGTCGCAATTCGTCGTGGATCGCGACGACGTCCTTCTCATGTCGCACATAGACCTTGTAGCACAGGTCGCCGAGCGTGAATCCGGCCGTCGGTGCGACACGGTTGGCCTCCGCGACCATGGCTGCAATATTGGCCAGCGTCTCGCGCACCTGTGCGACCACATCGCCTGCATGCAGCGTGCGGTGGCCCACGATGCTCGCGGTGCCAGACAGGAACAGCACATCGCTGCCCCCCAGTCGCGCCATCGTCGCACGCGAAAAAGTCGGGCTGCGCGGCCCGTATTCGCGCGGATAGTCGTAGGCACTCACTTGCCGGGGGTTTTCGATCGCTACCGGTGCCGTACCGCGACCGGCAAGGAAATAGACGGTCAGCGGTCCGGACTCGAATCCCACTGCCGAGGCGGCCGGCACGACGCCTCCGGTGACCTGGCGGCCGCTGCCTAGAAAGCCGTCCTGCCTGCCCATATTGAACTGGCGGTAGCGTTCCAGATCGTGACTGTGACCGGTGATGTCAGCCATGTAATTCCAGAACCGCATCACATGCGGAAATCCCAAGCCGTCGATCAGGCTGAAAATGGAGCGATACGCCGTTTCAGTCGCTTGCTGCAGTGGTGTCTTCCCCGCTTCACGGACGCTGGCGGAATTGAAGTCCGATTCGTTCAGCTGGATAGCGCCGAACACGATGTCGTCATTGTGCCCATATCGCACGCCATGAAGCTCTCCGTAGCTCAGCTTGCCTTCTGCGCACCAGACTTCACCGGTTGGAATGCTTGCGCCCGCACTGCCGAGTGAAGGCATGGCGACCGGGATGAACGGTGCACCGACGTGCGGTGTGCCCGATACGTCGGATAGCGAGCCGAAGGCGACTGCGCCGAGCATCGTATTCTTCCAGTGCCCCTCCCTGATCTTGAATTGGTCCAAGGGCAGATAGGCACACTGCAGATGTGTCGTTCCTGGCGGATTCAATTTGTCATTCCATCTGCGAGGTCAACACCACGGATATTCTTCTTGCGCGTGCGCCATGCGGCCAGCGTGCGCCTGAAGTTGAACAGCGACATGGTGTAGTACAAACCTTTGAACGCGAGCAGGTGTGGCCAGATGCGCGTCTTGCCAAATACGTCACCTGCCAGCACGGAAAGCAGCGCTTCCTGCATGCGGAAAATATTGCGCGGCCCCATGAACAGTTCACGCATCGTCGGATTCGTCACACGGTAGATGAACCAGGAAAACTGCTTTGGACCGATACGCATGACCTTGTCGAAGCGCCGGAGTGCGGCCGCTGCCTTGCCTGGCGAACGCAGGCAGGTATCGACGGTGTCTGCGCCGACAAAGGCACTGTTCATCGCCAGCATCACGCCGGAGGAAAAGACCGGATCGATGAAGGCGTAGGCGTCGCCCAGCAGAAGGTAGTTGGCGCCGTGCGTGTGGTCGCAGCTGTAGGCGAAATTGCCTGTCGCTTCCACGTCCGACACGATTTGTGCGCCCTCCAGCCTTTCCTTCAGCGCGGGACACATTGCAATGGTGTCCATGAGGAAGTCGGCTAAAGGTTTTTTTCGGGTTTTCAGGTAATACGGCCAGGTGACGGCGCCGACACTCGTTTTGCCGTTCTGCAGCGGGATGAACCAGAACCAGCCGTGCTCGAACCAAAAGATGGTGATGTTGCCTTCCGCCTTGCCAGCATTCCGCTTTGCGCCGGTGAAGTGCGCGTACAGCGCCGTGCTGCTGTGCTTTTCATTACGATACTTCGCCTTGAAGCGGTTGGCGAGGAAGGTATCGCGGCCGGAGGCGTCGAGCACGAAGCGCGTGCGCCACGACCGCTTCGAGGCGTCCTCCAGTTGGGCATGGATCACCGCGCCCTGGTTATTGGGAAGGAAGGCAACGTCGGTGACCTTGCAACCCTCGATGACCGTTGCGCCTTTACGTTGCGCGTTGCGGATCAGGATGTCGTCAAACTCTGCACGCTGTACCTGATAGGCATGCGGCATGGATTTGTCCATCGCTTCGGCAAAGTGGAAAACCTGCTTGTGCGCATGCCAGGGCGATACGAATTCTGCCGACCATTTTTCCATGCCGATCGCACGCACCTCGTCGGCCACGCCAAGCTTGTCGAGAAGGGGCAGGTTGGCCGGCAGCAGGGATTCGCCGATATGGAAGCGTGGATGTCGTGCCTTTTCTGCAAGAGTGACCCGGTAGCCTTTCTGTGCGAGCAGCGCCGCTGCCGTGGAGCCGGCGGGGCCACCGCCAATCACGAAAACATCGCATTCAGTAATGTCGGCTGGAATGGTGGCCTGTGCCTCTGCTGGAGCTTCCATTGGCATGTCTTGATGTTGAGTCGGGGCAAGACTTTAACACCATTTTTGCGGTGTAGAAACATGCCGATGATGCCGGTGCAAATTGATAGGCCCCGCCGTTGTCGTGCGGCCGGAGCGCTTGACGTTATTAGCTTGACGTTATTACTTACTCATCCACATCGACCAGCCGGGATGATTCGCCGAAAACCCAAGTGATGGCGACGCCTGCCGATATGGTATTTCGCTTTGTAACGAGCGGGCTGTCTTCGAAAACAGCGCCGGAAAGGGAGTCATAGCGCAGGAAGCTGCCGACCCAATAGCGCGGGAAGCGCTTCGACAGGGCCATCGTGAACTGCGAGCCGGAATAGCCGCCGCGCGTGCTGTACGCGGGGCGGGTGGCCGTGGCATACGCCGGGTCGACCGAGTAGAAGTGAGCGTTGTATTCGCGGTCGTTGTACAGCGGGCCGGCCAGCATGCCAAGATTCCAGCCCGTAAAGCCGGCCGGGTCCCGTACGTCAATGTTGACGTTCGGCGCAAACAGCCAACCGATTTGTTGTGGGGATGACTCGACGGTCACCGCGGTACGGAGCGGCGTCCGGAAATCCAGCTTCATCTTGTGGTCTGCAGACTTCCACAGCGTGAAGCTCAGGTTGCCCCCCAATTCCACGGTCGGCTTCAGGCTCGGCATGCCGCGCCGTGCCGCGTTGTCTTTGCTATTGACTGGCAGCGTCGCGTTGGCACTCAGGTTGGCTTCCACCCGGTCGGTATCGAACAGCATGGTACGGATGCCGTTACGATCTGCCTTCAGGAATTCTCCGCGATAGACGAAATAGGGTGCCGGGAGGATATATGTTTCCGATTCTTCCGACCCGCGGTAGTCCGGCAAGGTAATGCCGGCGACACCCATGCCGATCTCCCACAGCGGCAATTGTTCTGCGCTTGCGGCTGGTAATGCCAGCATGCCGACGGCGCCGACGACGGCCGGCCACCGTAACCATGATTTCTTCCTAGAGCTTGATTTCATTGATTCTCTTGTTGTGAGTACCGGATCTGATTCAGCTTTCAGGCCAATGGACTGGTTTGCCAATATGGTTTTGATGAAGGTGAGATTTTTCTCGCAGCGATGTGCAGGATTAAGGGTCTTTCCTCGTTCTCGCAACAATAAAGTTATGCGGCTGTCATCGGAATTTACGTATTGACAACAATCTTCTTCTTATTCCTGTTCGCCATCACTTTCACGGCGCCACATGACGAAGTGGGTATTCTGGCAGAGCGCATCCCCGAGTACCAATCCTGCTGTCGAAGCGGTTAGTTCATAATTGTCAATGCCTTGATTGGGGCTGCTAATTCCGTTTTCTTTTCAAATCAACAACTTGCGCTTTTTTCTGGATAATCTGCAACAAGTTTTTCCTGTGGATTTAATTTCCTAACCGCAATTTGCTAAGATGGCTGACCCTTTGCCTCTTTTTGCATCGCACGCCGGGCCGGGAAACGGCCGCGCTTCCATTTAAATTACAATTTTTACAATGTTTTCAATACGTCGTGACCGCTCGGATTTATTGGCGAAAACGCAATTGAATAGCCTCATGGAAGTGGCCGGCGATGCAGTTTTCCGCCTAAGTGCGCAGGGAACGATTCTTTATGCGAGCAAGCGCGCCGTCGACATGATCAATGCCGAGGCCGATCCCGCCGGAGTGATCCTCAGCGAACTAATGGTGGCTGCAGACCGTCCGGCGCTCGAATCCGCCATTGCACAAACCGCTGCGACAACCCAGCCAGGCAAACTGAATATCCGCCTCAAGACCGCCATGGATGCGCTCTGGCTGGAACTGCGGCTCATGGCATGTCCTGCAGCACAGGGCGGCATCGAGGTGCTGGCAGTTGGACGGGACATTTCAGAGCAGCAGGTGAATGAAGAACGTTTGCGACGCCTGACGACGCATGATGCACTCACCGAGTTGCCGAACCGCGCGCTGCTGTCCGATCGCATTCGCCTCGCCATTGCGCGGGCACGCCGCACCGGCGGTGGCTTCTCCGTCATCGCGCTCGATCTCGATGGCTTCAAGAAAGTCAACGACGCGCTCGGACACGCGGTCGGCGACGCATTGCTGCGCGTGGCCGCTGCCCGCCTGTCCGATGTACTGGGTGGCGAAGATACGCTGGCACGCATGGGCGGCGACGAATTCCTCGCCGTGCTGCCGGGCGTGGTTACCGAAGCCGATATCCAGGCAGTCGCGCGCCGCATGATCTCCAGCGTTCAGCTGCCGTTCGATATCCAGGGGCACGTCCTCTACGTGGGAATCTCGCTCGGGGCGGCAATTTTTCCGGACCACGGCGACGACGAAGTCAAACTGCTCGCGCATGCGGACACCGCGTTGTGCCGCGCCAAGGAAACCGGCAAGGCGCGCTGTGTCGTCTATTGCAACCAGAAATTCAATCAACCGGATCACGATGTCTCGATGGAGGCAGCGATGTTCCAGGCGGTGCGCGACGGCGAATTCCTGATGCACTACCAGCCGATCGTCGACGCCCGCAGCCATCGGATCATGGGTTTTGAAGCACTGATGCGCTGGCACCGTCCCGGCGTCGGCATGGTATCGCCGTCACAATTCATCCCGATGGCCGAGAGCAACGGCCTGATCAACCTGCTCGGTGCGTGGGCGCTGAAGGCGGCCTGCATGCAGGTGAAACGCTTTACGGAAGCAGCGGGCAGGCCGCTATACGTCTCAGTCAACGTCAGTCCGCGGCAATTCAGGAACGACCAGTTCCTCGACATCATGGACGAGGCGTTGAAGCTGTCCGGACTCGAAGGACAACAGTTGCTGCTGGAGATTACCGAGGGCATCTTGATGTCCGATCCGGTTCACGCAGAAGCGCTGCTCAATGCAATGGCGGCACGCGATGTGCGGATCGCAATTGATGACTTTGGAACGGGATACTCATCGCTTGCCTACTTGAAGCGCTTCCCGATCGCGACGCTGAAGATCGACCGTGCGTTCATCAAGGACCTGCCGTCGTCCGTCAAGGATGTGGCGATCTGCAACGTGGTACTCAGCCTTGCCAGCCATCTAAATCTGAGCACCGTTGCCGAGGGCGTCGAGAATGAACAGCAACTGGAGTTCCTCGCGTCGCATGGTTGCGACCTCATTCAGGGGTACCTGACCGGCCGGCCTTTGCTGCCTGAGCATGCGATCAAACTGCTGCAGAACGGGGGCAGCCTGCTCATGAGCGAGGTTACTGCATGAGCGATTTCTCCCAGGACGCATCGGCGAAAGCCAGGCAAACCATGGACTTGCTGTGGTCACGCGTGCGGCAGCGGGGTGACCTGCCGGGCTTCTCCAGCGTGGTGAACGCGATTGTTGGCGCCATGCGCGGCGACGACGAACGAGAATTCAACATGACGAGGACCGTGCTGCAAGACCCGGCGCTCACGCAGAAAGTCCTGCGCCTTGCCAACAGCGCGATGTACTCGGTATTCGGCCAGGACATCAACACCGTTTCAAAAGCAGTCATCGTGCTTGGCACGGAGGCGATCGGCCACCTTGCGCTCGGACTCAAGCTCATTGACGGCCTGTCCGCCGTCTCCGCCGAATCGGCGCAGACGCGCGATGAGATGGAAAAGGCCGTGCTCGCCGGGCATATTGCGCGGCAAGTCGTGTCGTGGGCCGGCATGCGTGACGCAGAGGAGGCCGTTGTCTGCTCGATTCTGCACTCGCTCGGCCGCATGATGGCAGTCTTCTATCTCTCCGACCGCTGGCCGCAAATGCAAGTGCGCTCCGCTGAGCTTGGCGATGAAAACGAGGCCGCACGCGAAATCTTCGGGCTGAGCCTGGATGACATCGGGCGCCAGGTGGCGCAGCAATGGTCGCTGCCCTCTGGCGTGGTTAATACCTTGCGCAAGGTGCCGCCGCGCCCCGTCAGCGAGCCGCTCGACCATGGCGATTGGCTTGCTGTCGTATCGACGCTGTCATCACGTTGCGCCGACGCACTTTCCTCAACGGATGACGCCGCCAGCATGAAAGTGTCCGCTTTGGCTGCCGGCTATGCGGACATGCTGGGCTTGCCAATGTCTGAACTGGTTGCTGCGATCGATGCCGGCCACCGGGCCGCCGCCGAAGAAGAACTGGGTGGTGTGCGCGGCGCCAAGTCCGGTGCATCTGCGAGACGAGCTCCCGCGCCCGTTACCGGAAAACCCGCCGATGCGGCGACCATCCTGCGCCGCGGCGTAGCCGACATGCGTGGTGGGTTACGCAGTGCGAGCACCGGACAATTGATGTCGATGGCATTGGAAACGGTTTATCAGGGACTCGGCTTCCGGCGAACAGTGGCATTTGTGCGCGATCGGGAGCGCGGCCAATATGTGGCGCATCTGGGGCTCGGCGATGGTGTTCACGATCTGCTTCCGCGACTGGCGTTCAGCGATGCCTACCAGCCGGACGTCTTCCATGCAGCGATGGTCAATGACAAGATGGTGTTCGTCGAGAACGCGCTCAACCCGGCCTTTGCCAACAAGGTCCCTCGCTGGTGGAAGGAAACGTTTCCTTCCGTGCGCAGCTTCATGGTCCTGCCTCTGACCGTGAACCGGCAAGCCCTCGGCTTCCTGTATGGTGACTGGGATGTATCCCAGCCGGGAGCGACCATCGAACAGACCGAAATCGCTCCCCTCGACGCCCTGCGCACGCTGCTCACCCGCACAATCGCCGAGCGCCGGCAGGTCGAGCCGTCCTGGGTACGAAAAATCTTCTAAACCCCCTCTTCATTCTTCATTTCTTCCCGGGCTGACTGGCTTCAAGTCTTGGCCCCGCAAGCCAATTTTTAGACCGTGGGATGCGGTCTCGACACCCTCAAATACCCGGTTGAGCTTTCTCAACTCTATCCATACGGAATGGCGCTAATTTGCCGGTCGGCATGGCCAAAAATGTTAGCAAATGTTAAATTAATTGGTCTTTCGATAATGTCTTAAAACGGGTGGAGCTATGGATGAGGCGATCGTTTTTACATCAATCGTGGTTGGCGGCTTGCTCTTCTGGTTTGCATCGGCACGAGAAAAACCGGCGAAATACCGCAAGAAAAATGTACTGACCGGGAGCGAGCGGGAATTTTTTTATCGATTGCGGCACGCCTTGCCGGAGTGCGTGATTTGTCCGCAAATGGCCGTATCTGCACTGATCGAGCCAATGGGCATCGGTACGGCACGAAAGTCCGGGCTGGATCGCATCAAGGGCGAACGTGTTGGTTATGCGGTGTTCGACGAGAAAATGCACTTGATTGCCATCGTGGAAGTCGACCACCGTTCGCGCACGAGCCGCCGCGACATGGTACGCGATGCCTACTTTGCCAATGCCGGAATCAGGACGGTACGCTTCTCGGCGAAGCGCCTTCCGTCAGAGGGCAAGATCAAGAGCAGCATCTATGCGCGTGACAGTGTCCGGCGTCGGGATGTTGAGCATACGAACACAGCAGAACGCAAGGCTGATATCGAATTTAGCCGGCCAGAAGTCGTCTGGCGCAATACGGCGAACGCGCAAGTCTGACTCAGGACCCTAGTGCGGGAGGCGAGCGCAGCACAGGCTCAGGCGGGATAAAATGTGTTTACATCGTGGCGCGACGGCGTGCCGACGATGGATTCGAATCAGCCATGGCCAGACTCCCGCGACTTGTCGTTCCTAATCAAACCCATCACGTCATCCAGAGCGGCAACAACCGCCAAGTGATCTTCCTCGATGACGAGGATTGCGTGGCTTTCCTGCGCTGGTTGCGCGAAGCGGCCCGGCAATTCAAAGTCGCGATCCACGCTTATGTGTTGATGCCAAACCACTTGCATCTGCTGGTTTCGCCGCAGGACCAAACCGGCCTCGGGAAAATGATGCAGTGGATCGGCCGCCATTATGTGCCGTACTTTAATAGCAAGTATCAGCGGACCGGCACTCTCTGGCAGGGGCGGTATAGGGCAACGATCATCGAGGCGGACCGATACTTTCTCCCTTGCAGCTGCTATATCGAGCAGAATCCGGCACGCGCAGGCCTCGTTGCAACTCCGGCGGACTACCCCTGGTCCAGCTATTCCCACCATGTCGGGACAAAACCGGATCCAGTTATCACCGATCATCCAATGTATTGGGCATTAGGCAATACGCCTTTTGATCGCGAGGCAGCGTATCTGCGATTGATGGAGCAGCGGCCAAGCACTGAGGAAGTCAATGCCATGATCGAGGCGACACTGAAAGGGTGGCCTCTTGGTTCGGATAAATTCAAATCGGCGCTCGAAAAACAGGCGAGCCGCCGGGTCAACCCCGCCAAACGTGGCCGTCCTCCCAAGCGGAAGCCGGCGCTCACTCACTCCCCAGAATCGACGGTGTAAGTTTCCCTTTTTGTTGCACGATGAGTCAGAGCAGAGCGCTACACTTGATTTACTCTGTCCCCATTTAATTGCAAGGGGAAATCGCCGGAGAATTAATATGACTCCGACCCCAATTATTTAAGTTGAACAATCTATTGCACTGCACTATTCTTCAGCTTCAACATCACATAGTTGCGGAGAAAGCTTATGCACGCGCAAGGTCTATACGATCCAGTCAACGAACATGACGCCTGTGGCGTCGGTTTCGTCGCCCATATTAAAGGTAAGAAAAGCCACTCCATCGTCGAGCAAGGCCTGCTGATCCTGAAGAACCTCGATCACCGGGGTGCGGTCGGCGCGGACAAGCTGATGGGCGACGGCGCGGGCATCCTGATCCAGATCCCGGACCAGTACTACCGGGAAGAAATGGCGAAGCAGGGAGTAACCCTTCCGCCGCCAGGGGAATACGGCGTTGGCATGGTCTTCCTTCCGAAGGAAAGTGCTTCCCGCATCGCTTGTGAACAGGAAATCGAACGTGCGGTTCTGGCTGAAGGGCAGGTCGTCCTCGGCTGGCGTGACGTTCCGATCGATCTTGACATGCCGATGTCGCCGACCGTACGCGCCAAAGAACCGGTCATCCGCCAGATCTTCATCGGTCGCGGTCCGGACATCATGGTTACCGATGCACTCGAGCGCAAGCTGTATGTCATCCGCAAATCGTCCGGTCATGCGATCCAGGCGCTGAACCTCATCCACGGCAAGGAGTTCTTCGTGCCGTCGATGTCTGCGCGTACTGTCGTCTACAAGGGGCTGCTGCTCGCTGACCAGGTCGGCGTGTACTACAAAGACTTGCAGGATCCGCGTTGCGTCTCCGCGCTCGCGCTCGTGCACCAGCGTTTCTCGACCAATACCTTCCCGGAATGGCCGCTGGCCCACCCGTATCGCCTGATTGCCCATAACGGCGAAATTAATACGGTGAAAGGCAACTTCAACTGGATGCGCGCCCGCGAAGGCGTGATGAAGTCTGCCGTGCTGGGCGAAGACCTGCAGAAGCTGTTCCCGCTGATTTACGAAGGTCAGTCCGACACCGCCTGCTTCGATAACGCGCTCGAACTGCTGGTCATGGCCGGCTACCCGGTCGCACAAGCGATGATGATGATGATTCCGGAAGCGTGGGAAAACCATACGCTGATGGATGACAACCGTCGCGCTTTCTATGAATACCATGCCGCGATGATGGAGCCGTGGGACGGCCCCGCTGCAATGGCATTCACCGACGGCCGCCATATCGGCGGAACGCTGGATCGTAACGGCCTGCGTCCGGCGCGCTATATCGTTACTGACGACGACCTCGTCGTGATGGCATCCGAATCCGGCGTCCTGCCGATTCCGGAATCGAAGATCATCAAGAAATGGCGTCTGCAGCCAGGCAAGATGTTCCTGATCGACCTCGACGCTGGCCGCATCATCGACGACAAGGAACTGAAGGACACCTACGCCAACGCCAAGCCGTACAAGCAATGGATCGAGTCCGTTCGCATCAAGCTGGACGAACTGGATGCCGAGCCGGCAGAGCCGAAGTCAACCATTCCGCTGCTCGACCGCCAGCAGGTATTCGGCTACAGCCAGGAAGACATCAAGTTCCTGATGGCGCCGATGGCATCCACCGGTGAAGAGGCAGTCGGCTCCATGGGCAATGACTCGCCGCTGGCCGTCATGTCCAACAAAAACAAGACGCTGTACAACTACTTCAAGCAGTTGTTCGCACAGGTCACCAACCCGCCGATCGACCCGATCCGCGAGGCGATGGTGATGTCGCTTGTGTCGTTCATCGGTCCGAAGCCAAACCTGCTCGACACCAACAACATCAACCCGCCGATGCGTCTTGAAGTGTCGCAGCCGGTCCTCGACTACGCGGACATCGCCAAGCTGCGCAACATCAGCAAGCACACCGGCGGCAAGTTCAAGTCCTATGAGTTGAACATCTGCTATCCGGTGGCATGGGGCAAGGAAGGCATTGAAGCGCGCCTCGCATCGCTGTGCGCGAAAGCGGTTGACGCCGTCAAATCAGGTCACAACATCCTGATCATTTCCGACCGCAAGGTGGACGCAGACCAGGTCGCGATCCCGGCACTGCTGGCAACGTCCGCAATCCACTTGCACCTCGTCAGCAAGGGCTTGCGCACATCGACCGGTCTGGTAGTGGAAACCGGTTCTGCACGCGAGACGCATCACTTCGCGCTGCTCGCCGGCTACGGCGCAGAAGCCGTCCATCCGTACCTCGCCATGGATACGTTGACGGAAATGGCGAAGGGCCTGCCGGGCGAACTGTCCGCTGAGAAGGCGATTTACAATTTCCAGAAGGCGATCGGCAAGGGCCTGATGAAGGTCATGTCCAAGATGGGCATCTCGACCTACATGTCCTACTGCGGCGCGCAGATTTTTGAAGCCATCGGTCTGAACAAGGCGCTGGTAGACAAGTACTTCAAGGGCACTGCATCGAACGTTGAGGGTATCGGCGTGTTCGAAATCGCCGAGGAAGCGCTGCGCCTGCACAAGCTGGCCTTCAGCAATGACCCGGTCCTGGCCAATGCTCTGGATGCCGGCGGTGAATACGCCTTCCGTGTCCGCGGCGAAGACCACATGTGGACGCCGGATGCGATCGCCAAGCTGCAGCACTCGACCCGTTCGAACAACTTCAACACATACAAAGAGTACGCGCAGATCATCAACGACCAGTCCAAGCGCCACATGACGCTGCGCGGCCTGTTCGAGTTCAAGATTGATCCGTCCAAGGCGATCCCGATCGACGAAGTGGAACCGGCAAAGGAAATCGTCAAGCGTTTCGCCACCGGCGCAATGTCGCTCGGCTCGATCTCGACCGAAGCGCACGCCACGCTGGCCATCGCGATGAACCGCATCGGCGGCAAGTCCAACACCGGTGAAGGCGGCGAGGACGAAAACCGCTATCGCCAGGAGCTGAAGGGCATCCCGATTAAGAAGGGCGAGACCCTGGCATCCGTCATCGGCAAGGACCGCGTCGAAGTCGACCTGCCGCTGATGGAAGGGGATTCGCTGCGCTCCAAGATCAAGCAGGTGGCATCGGGCCGCTTCGGTGTCACTACCGAGTACCTGACCTCCGCCGACCAGATCCAGATCAAGATGGCGCAGGGCGCGAAGCCGGGCGAAGGCGGCCAGCTGCCGGGCCACAAGGTATCCGAGTACATTGCGAAGCTGCGCTTCTCGGTACCGGGCGTCGGCCTGATTTCTCCGCCGCCGCACCACGATATCTACTCGATCGAAGATCTGGCGCAGCTGATTCACGACCTGAAGAACGCCAACCCGAAGGCATCGATTTCCGTCAAGCTGGTATCCGAAGTCGGCGTCGGCACGGTGGCCGCGGGTGTGGCCAAGGCCAAGGCCGATCACGTTGTGATCGCCGGCCATGACGGCGGCACCGGCGCATCGCCGCTGTCCTCGATCAAGCACGCAGGCTCGCCGTGGGAGCTCGGCCTGGCGGAAACCCAGCAGACCCTGGTCCTGAACCGCCTGCGCAGCCGCATCCGCGTGCAGACCGACGGCCAGATCAAGACCGGCCGTGACGTCGTCATCGGCGCGATGCTCGGCGCGGACGAGTTCGGTTTCGCGACGGCGCCGCTGGTCGTCGAAGGCTGCATCATGATGCGCAAGTGCCACCTGAACACCTGCCCGGTCGGCGTTGCGACCCAGGATCCAGTGCTGCGCGCCAAGTTCTCCGGCAAGCCGGAACACGTCGTGAACTACTTCTTCTTCGTCGCTGAAGAAGTCCGCCAGATCATGGCACAACTCGGCATCCGCACCTTCAACGAACTGATCGGCCGTTCCGACCTGCTCGACAAGTCGAAGGCAATTACGCACTGGAAGGCGAAGGGTCTCGACTTCAGCAAGATATTCCACCAGCCGGATGTGCCGGCATCCGAGCCGCGCTACCAGGTCGAAGAGCAGGACCACGGCCTTGAGAAGGCGCTGGACCACAAGCTGATCGCTCAAGCAAAGGCTGCGCTCGAGAAGGGCGAGAAAGTGTCCTTCATTTCGCCGGTCAAGAACGTCAATCGTACCGTTGGCACCATGCTGTCGGGCGAAGTCGCGAAGCGCTACGGCCATGAAGGTTTGCCGGATGACACAATTCACATCCAGTTGCAAGGCACCGCAGGCCAGTCCGCCGGCGCGTTCCTGGCTCACGGCATTACGCTGGATCTGGTGGGCGAGGGCAACGACTATGTCGGTAAGGGCCTGTCGGGCGGCCGCATCATCGTGCGCCCGAACACCGAGTTCCGTGGCTGGGCTGTGGACAACATCATCGTCGGCAACACCGTGCTGTACGGCGCGATTTCCGGTGAAGCATTCATCAACGGCGTCGCCGGCGAGCGCTTCGCGGTGCGTAACTCGGGTGCGGTGACTGTCGTCGAAGGTACCGGCGACCATGGTTGTGAATACATGACTGGCGGTACCGTCGTCGTGCTCGGCGCAACTGGTCGCAACTTCGCGGCTGGCATGTCAGGTGGTATTGCATACGTCTATGACCCGGACGGCGACTTTGCGAAGAAGTGCAACATGGCGATGGTTACCCTCGACCAGGTGCTCACTTCGGCCGACCAGGAAGCCAAGGTGGATCGTGCCATCTGGCATAGCACGGTTCGCGGCGGTGAAGGACAGACTGACGAAGCGATCCTGAAGGGACTGATCGAACGGCACTTCAAGTACACCGGCAGCACGCGCGCGCGCAACCTGCTGGATGACTGGGCCAACTCCCGCGCCAAATTCGTGAAGGTGTTCCCGACCGAGTACAAGCGCGCACTGGGCGAACTGCATGCAGCAGCCCAGGGAAAAGAAAAGATCGCAGCCTAACTGTCAATAAACAATGCAGCAGCAGGGGCATGCCAATCGCCCCTGCGGCTAAAAATGTGAGTAAAAAATGGGAAAAGTAACCGGCTTTCTGGAATACCAACGCTTGCAAGAGGCGAGCGAAGCACCCCAATCACGCAAGAAGCATTACAAGGAATTCGTAATGCACCTCTCCGACGCCGACGCCAAGATCCAAGGCGCGCGTTGCATGGACTGCGGCATCCCTTTCTGCAACAACGGCTGCCCCGTCAACAACATTATTCCTGACTGGAATGATCTCGTTTATCACGGTAACTACCGTGAGGCACTGGACAACCTGCACTCCACGAACAACTTCCCGGAATTCACCGGTCGCGTTTGCCCCGCACCTTGCGAAGCGGCGTGCACGCTCGGTATCAACAACGATCCGGTGGGCATCAAGTCGATCGAGCACTTCATCATCGACAAGGGATGGGAGAATGGCTGGGTCGTCCCGCAAGTGCCGACCACTAAGACAGGCAAGAAAGTTGCTGTCGTTGGCGCTGGCCCGGCAGGATTGGCCGCTGCCCAGCAGCTTGCACGTGCTGGCCATGACGTGACCGTCTTCGAGAAGAACGATCGCGTGGGTGGTTTGCTGCGTTATGGCATTCCTGACTTCAAGATGGAGAAGTCGCATATCGACCGCCGCGTGGAGCAGATGAAAGCCGAAGGCGTGATTTTCCGTACCGGCGTTTTCGTCGGCAAGGACTTTCCTTCGAACGTCTACAACTGGGCGAAGGAAACCATCTCGCCGGATCAGCTGAAGAAGGACTTCGACGCGGTCGTCATCGCTGGCGGTGCAGAAATGCCGCGCGACCTGCCTGTGCCGGGCCGCGAGCTGAAAGGCGTGCATTTCGCAATGGAGTTCCTGCCGCTGCAGAACAAGGTCAATGCCGGCGACAAGCTGAAAGACCAGATCATGGCCACCGGCAAACATGTCGTGGTGATCGGTGGCGGCGATACTGGATCCGACTGCGTCGGTACCTCCAATCGTCACGGTGCAGCGTCGGTTACGCAGTTTGAACTGCTGCCGCAACCACCGGAACAGGAGAACAAGCCACTTGTCTGGCCGTACTGGCCGACCAAGCTGCGCACGTCTTCGTCCCACGAGGAAGGTTGCCAGCGCGACTGGTCCGTCGCAACCAAGCGTCTCGAAGGCAAGAACGGCAAGGTCGAAAAACTGATTGCTGCGCGCGTCGAATGGAAGGACGGCAAGATGGTGGAAGTGCCGAATTCCGAGTTCGAACTCAAGGCTGATCTGGTTCTGTTGGCAATGGGTTTCGTGTCGCCGGTGCAGCAAGTGCTGGACGCGTTCGGTGTCGAGAAAGATGCACGTGGCAATGCCCGCGCGACGACCGAAGGCGAAGGCTGCTACAAGACCTCGGTGGACAAGGTGTTTGCCGCAGGCGACATGCGTCGCGGCCAGTCGCTGGTGGTATGGGCAATTCGCGAAGGCCGCCAGTGCGCGCGTGCCGTCGACGAATTCCTCATGGGATCGAGCGTTCTGCCACGATAAGTTGCAGTTGTTGTAACGTAAAGCCCGCCGCACGCAACGATGTGGCGGGCTTTTTTGTCTCATTTCGAGCCTCACTTGGGCGAAGCCAAAAGCCGGGTGGCCATTTCTGCACTACAATCTCACCTTTAAGTAAAAGATAAGAGTTGTGCCCAATCTCGTCGAAATTCGTGATTTGCATTTCTCCTATGGGATCCGACCGATCCTGTCGGGACTCCAGATGGACTTCCCGCGCGGCAAGGTGGTTGCGGTCATGGGAGGGTCCGGCTCCGGAAAGACAACGATTCTTCGCCTGATCGGTGGCCAATTGCAGGCGCAAACCGGCACCATCAAGTTTGACGGGCAGATGGTCAATGCGCGCGACACGCGCAAGATGTATGCGATGCGACGCAAGATGGGCATGCTGTTCCAGCATGGTGCGCTCTTCACCGACCTAAGCGTATTCGACAACGTCGCGTTTCCGCTGCGTGAACATACGACACTGCCTGAGGAACTGATCCGCGACCTGGTCCTGATGAAATTGCATGCTGTCGGCTTGCGTAATGCCGCGCAGCTCAAACCGTCCGAGATCTCCGGCGGTATGGCGCGCCGCGTTGCCTTGGCCCGTGCTGTCGCCCTTGACCCGCAGCTCATCATGTATGACGAGCCATTCGCTGGGCTTGATCCGATTTCAATGGGCGTGGCGGCCAACATCATTCGCCGCCTCAATGACGCGCTGGGCTCGACATCAATCCTCGTGTCGCACGACGTGCACGAGACTTTCCTGATTGCGGACTACGTGTACTTTCTGTCGCAGGGGAAGATTGTTGCGCACGGTACGCCGCAACAGATGCAGGAGTCGAACGATCCTTATGTGAAGCAGTTCGTGCACGCTGAGGCGGATGGGCCGGTACCCTTCCATTATCCGGGGCGCTCGCTCGCCGAAGACCTGAAGGTCGAGGTGCGTTCATGATCCTCGATACTGTAGCTTCGCTTGGGCGTCTGGTGCTCGAGACGGTGGGGCGTGTCGGTTACGCCGCACGCATATTCTTCGCCCTGCTCGGCGCATCGGTTGGACTGATTCGTCGACCGCGGCTGATCACGGACCAGATTCACTTCATCGGCAACTACTCGCTGGTGATCATTTCGGTGTCCGGCCTGTTTGTCGGCTTTGTGTTGGGTTGGCAGGGCTATTACATCTTGAATCGATATGGTTCGGAGCAGGCTCTTGGTGTGATGGTGGCCTTGTCTCTCACGCGCGAACTCGGGCCGGTGGTCACCGCGCTCCTGTTTGCAGGACGTGCAGGTACGTCGTTGACAGCAGAAATCGGCTTGATGAAGGCAGGAGAGCAACTCTCCGCAATGGAAATGATGGCGATCAACCCCCTGCAGCGGGTCGTCGCACCGCGATTCTGGGCAGGTGTAATCTCGATGCCAGTACTGGCTGCAATCTTCAGTGCAGTCGGCGTGATCGGCGGATACATCATCGGCGTGCGTCTGATCGGTGTCGACGAGGGTGCATTCTGGTCCCAGATGCAGGCAGGCGTGGACCTATGGGAAGACATCGCCAACGGCGTGATCAAGAGCGTGGTATTCGGATTTGCGGTAACGTTTATCGCACTGTTCCAGGGATATGAGGCGCAGCCGACACCGGAAGGAGTCGCGCGAGCAACGACGCGCACTGTGGTTATTTCCTCGCTTACTGTGCTGTGGCTCGACTTCCTGCTGACCGCATTGATGTTCAGCTGAAGCAGGGTGGTTCGCGCCGTGCTTAACCGGTTTGGAAGCGAATTTTTTCATGTCGAAGCCGTCGGGGGCTTCGCATTCGATAGTTAGGGTATTCAGTCATGCAAAGGAAATCACTGGACTTGTGGGTCGGCATTTTTGTACTGCTAGGTGCAGCTGCGCTGATGTTCCTCGCACTGAAGGCTGGGAACATGAGTTCACTGTCCTTCGAGCAAACCTATTCAGTCATCACCAAGTTCGACAATATCGGCGGACTCAAGCCGCGTGCGCCGGTAAAGAGCGCCGGGGTAGTCGTAGGGCGAGTTGCGGATATCCGTTTTGATGACAAGAGCTATCAGGCGGTCGTTACGCTGCATCTGGAAAGCAGTTACAAGTTCCCCAAAGACTCTTCCGCGAAGATACTTACTGCGGGCCTTTTAGGGGAGCAATATATCGGTCTGGAACCCGGCGGCGATACCAATAACTTGGTCGCCGGCGATCGCATCAAGATGACGCAGTCGGCAGTCGTGCTTGAAAACCTGATTAGCCAGTTCCTGTACAGCAAGGCGGCTGAGGGATCGGGAGGCGAGAAGTAATGAGTGCGATTCGACGGATAGCGGTACTCGCGATTGCGTTGGCGCTTGCTGGTTGTGCTACCAATAATCCGCGCGACCCGTTGGAGCCCTTCAACCGTGCGATGTTCCAGTTCAATGACAAGCTTGACCAAGTCGCACTCAAGCCCACTGCAGAGGCGTATAGCAAACTGCCATCCTTTGTGCGAACCGGGGTCGGAAACTTCTTCGGCAACTTGGGAGACGTTCCGACTGCTGTCAACAACCTCCTACAGGGCAAACTGGCGGACGGTTTGTCTGACGTGATGCGCGTGGCCGTCAATACCACATTCGGCTTTGGCGGCCTGCTCGACATCGGTACCGAGGCGGGCCTGTACAAGCACAATGAAGATTTCGGCCAGACCTTGGGCAAGTGGGGCGTGCGTTCCGGACCTTATGTCGTGTTGCCACTTTTCGGCTCTTCGACCTTGCGCGACACACTGGTCATGCCGGTCGACATCGAGGCTGACCCTTGGCATTACGCGCGCCCGATACGCTGGCGCAATACTGGTTCGGTTGTGCGCGTTGTCGATCAACGTGCGGCCTTGCTGGATGCATCCAATCTGCTGGAAGAGGCTGCGTTGGACCGTTATGTGTTCGTGCGCGATGCATACTTGCAGCGCCGTCAGAGCAAAGTGTACGATGGCGAGCCTCCGGAAACATCGACCTACGAGTTTGATGTTGGGCCGACATTGACAGAGGCGGGGGGCGATGCGGCGTCTACCTCTTCTGTTGCTGCGGCAAAGTCCGGGGAACCGGAGTCTAAGCGCGTTGTCGAAGTGGAACAAAACGCCCGCCACCACGCGCAACCCGACACGAAGGAAAACATTAAGTAAGCTGGTGGGTAATATCCATTCCGATCAACACGGATTGTTCCCGACATTTCAGGAAAATATGAACGTACTCAAGAAATTGTTTGCCATCGCCGGAATTGCCTTGGGCATGCTGGCGTTTGTGCCGCACGCGTCTGCGCAGGAAGCGCCTGACACCCTCGTAAAACGCATCAGCCTGGAAGTGCTGGAAACCGCCAAGACCGACAAGGATATTCAGGGCGGTAACCAGAAGCGTGTATTGGAGTTGGTTGAATCGAAGGTGCTGCCGCATGTCGACTTTCAACGCATGACCGCTTTGGCAGCGGGTCGATTCTGGCGTGAGGCAACGCCAGAACAGCAAAAGCAGTTGACCAACGAATTCCGCACGCTGCTGGTTTATACCTATTCCGGTGCGATTTCCCAGATCCGCGACCAGAAGTTGGACTTCAAGCCGATGCGTGCCGAGCCTTCCGATACCGAAGTCGAGGTGCGCACGCAGGTGCTGCAGCCGCGCGGCGGCGACCCGATCCAGCTGAACTACCGTCTCGAGAAAACCCCGAACGGCTGGAAGATCTATGACATGAACGTGCTGGGTGCCTGGCTCGTGGAAACGTACAAGGGCAATTTCGCCGCCGAGATCAACAAAGGTGGTATCGACGGCTTGATCAAAACCCTGACCGACAAGAATAAACGCCTGGCCGCGAGTATCGCCAAGGCTCCGAAAGCTTCCTGAGGCAATCATGTACCGACCTGCCCTGACCTTGACCGTGCATAACGCGAAAACCGTGCTGGACGCGGGTTTGCGCGCGATCGAGGGCGGGGAGGTGCAGTTTGACCTGGGCGAACTGACGGTGGTCGACTCGGCCGCCGTCGCCACATTGCTTGCCTGGCAACGCGCTGCACAGCGCAAAGGTCGCCCGCTGACGTTCCAGAACCTCCCGGCGAATCTGCAAAGCCTTGTGGATCTGTACGGCGTCACCGAGCTCCTTCATTCCGCTTCAATCTCACGGCCCCGCACCGATTTGCCGCACCATTGACCGGGCTGCTGTCCGTCCTCTATTCCGGCTTCCCGCCCGGAAATCCAATATAATCAAGGGTTTCGCCGCAGGTCCGTATTGTATTTGCGCCGGCTCCCACTTCTTAGACCGATCCAGGCCTCATGGCTGCTCTCGAAATCGTCAATGTCGAAAAACGCTACAAGTCGCTTCAGGCTCTTGGCGGCGTAACGCTCTCCATTGAAGCAGGCGAGTTTTTCGGTTTGCTCGGACCGAATGGTGCTGGCAAGACGACGCTGATTTCGATCATCGCCGGCCTTAACCGTGCGGACGCCGGTACTGTTTCAATTCTCGGCCACGACGTCGTGCGCGATTATCGCGAAGCGCGCAAGCGTCTTGGCGTCGTCCCGCAAGAGCTGGTGTTCGATCCGTTCTTTACGGTGCGCGAAACCTTGCGCATGCAGTCCGGTTATTTCGGGCTGAAGAACAACGACAAATGGATCGACGAGGTGATGGCGAACCTCGATCTTACAAACAAAGCCGACACCAACATGCGCGCCCTGTCGGGTGGCATGAAACGCCGCGTTCTTGTCGCTCAGGCGCTGGTGCACAAGCCGCCGGTGATTGTGCTGGATGAGCCGACAGCCGGTGTCGACGTGGAGTTGCGCCAGACGCTGTGGAAATTCATCACGCGCCTGAACCGGGAGGGGCACACCATCGTCCTCACCACGCATTACCTTGAAGAAGCGCAGGCGCTGTGCAATCGCGTAGCAATGCTCAAGTCGGGCAAGGTGGTTGCGCTCGATTCCACCTCTGCACTGATCAAGCGCATCTCCGGTTCGCAGCTCGTTGTACGGCTGGCGAATGGCACGCTTCCCGATGGGCTCAAACCGTTGGTGTCGCATCCGGACGAGCTGGTATCAGGCAACAAGTACACGTTGCGCGTGAACGAGTACACCGACGTCGAACCCATCCTCGCCAAACTGCGCGAAGCAGGGGGCGTGATCGAGGACATGCAGCTGCAGCAGGCCGATCTGGAAGATGTATTCATCCAGATCATGGAGGGTGAAAAATGATCGGCTTCCGCACGTTGTTCTACAAGGAAGTGCTGCGATTCTGGAAAGTTGCGACGCAGACCATCACCGCCCCGATCTTGACAGCGATGCTGTACCTGCTGATCTTCGGCCACGTACTGGAAGAGCACGTACAGGTCTATCCGGACGTGCGCTATACCTCGTTCCTGATTCCGGGCCTGATCATGATGAGCGTGCTGCAGAACGCCTTCGCCAACAGCTCGTCATCGCTGATCCAGTCCAAGATTACCGGCAACCTCGTCTTTGTACTCCTGCCGCCACTGTCGCACTGGGAGCTCTTCGGCGCCTATGTACTGGCTTCGATGGTGCGCGGGATTGCCGTTGGCGCGGGCGTATTCCTTATCACCGCGTGGTTCGCCAAGCTGACGTTCGCTGCGCCGTGGTGGATTGTCATTTTCGCCCTGCTTGGTGCAGGAATTCTCGGCACGATGGGGCTGATCGCCGGTATCTGGGCGGAGAAGTTCGACCAGCTCGCGGCATTCCAGAATTTTCTGATCATGCCCGCGACCTTCCTGTCCGGCGTGTTCTACTCGATTCACTCGCTGCCTTCTTTCTGGCAGACGGTGTCCCATTTCAACCCGTTTTTTTATATGATTGATGGCTTCCGCTACGGCTTCTTCGGCCAGTCCGACGTGAATCCGTTGATCAGTTTTTCGATTGTTTCCGTATTTTTTGTGTTGCTTGCCGCCTTCGCAATCCATTTGCTGAAGTCAGGTTACAAGCTGCGCCACTAGAAAGCAAAAACCATGTTGCCCACTCCAGAGCTTGTGAAAAGCTATATTGCTGCCGGTCTCGACTGCACCCATCTCGAAGTCGAGGGTGACGGTCACCACTTCAGCGCCGTCATCGTTTCCAATGCCTTTGCAGGCAAGCGCATGGTGCAGCGCCATCAGCTCGTCTACGCGGCGCTCGGCGATCGCATGCGCCAGGAAATCCACGCTCTGTCGATGAAAACCCTGACTCCGGAAGAGTTTCAGCAATAATGGATAAACTGCTTATTACCGGAGGCAACCGCCTGTCCGGCGAAATCAATATCTCCGGCGCGAAGAATGCAGCGCTTCCCATCCTGTGCGCCGGCCTGCTGACATCGGACACGGTGGAGCTTTCCAACGTCCCGCACCTGCAAGATGTGAACACCATGCTCAAGCTGCTGCGCCAGATGGGCCTGCGTGTCGAGCAGGATGGTGACCGCATGGCACTCAACGGCGGCGCGATCGACAAGTGCGAAGCGCCGTATGAGCTGGTCAAAACCATGCGTGCCTCGATTCTTGTGCTTGGTCCGCTGGTTGCACGCTTCGGCGAAGCGAAGGTTTCCCTGCCGGGCGGGTGTGCGATCGGTTCGCGTCCGGTCGACCAGCATATAAAGGGTCTGCAGGCGATGGGTGCGAAGATTGCGATCGAAGCCGGTTATATCCACGCGAAGGCCAAGAAACTCAAGGGCACACGCATCGTCACAGACATGATCACTGTCACTGGCACGGAAAATCTCCTGATGGCTGCGACGCTGGCCGATGGAGAAACCGTGCTCGAGAACGCAGCGCGCGAGCCGGAGGTGACGGATCTCGCAAATTTGCTGGTCGCCATGGGGGCGAAGATCGAGGGCATCGGCACGGACCGTCTGGTGGTCCACGGTGTAGAGCAGTTGCACGGCGCATCCCACGCGGTAATTGCCGACCGCATTGAAACCGGTACCTTCCTGTGCGCCGTCGCGACCGCAGGCGGCGATGTGACGCTTAAACAGACACGCAGCGACATCCTGGACGTCGCACTCGACAAGTTGCGCGAAGCCGGTGCAATCATCACGGCTGGCGAAGACTGGATCCGTGTGCAAATGTCGGCACGCCCGAAGGCCGTGAGCTTCCGCACCACGGAATACCCAGGTTTCCCGACCGATATGCAGGCGCAGTTCATGGCGCTTAACTGCATTGCCGAAGGCAGCAGTCGCGTGACTGAGACGATCTTTGAAAATCGCTTCATGCACGTCCAGGAGTTGAACCGCCTGGGCGCCTCCATCGACATCGACGGTCATACTGCGGTGGTGCAGGGCGTTGAAAAACTGGTGGGCGCACCGGTAATGGCCACCGACCTGCGCGCCTCGGCGTCGCTGGTGATTGCCGCGCTTGCAGCGCAAGGCCAGACGCTGGTTGACCGCATCTACCACCTGGATCGCGGCTACGACCGCATGGAAGTCAAGCTCTCCGGCGTCGGCGCCAACATCGAGCGAGTGAAATGATGAGCCAGCAACTGACCCTCGCTTTGTCCAAGGGCCGTATTTTTGAAGAGACATTGCCGCTGCTGCAGGCGGCCGGAATCACGGTTACGGAAGATCCCGAGAAGTCTCGCAAATTGATTCTGCCGACCAATGACCCGAATGTGCGCGTCATCATCGTGCGCGCTTCCGACGTGCCGACCTATGTGCAATACGGTGCAGCCGATTTCGGCGTCGCGGGCAAGGACGTGCTGCTCGAGCACGGAGGTGAGGGTCTGTATCAGCCCATCGACCTGAACATCGCCAAGTGCCGCTTGTCCGTCGCAGTCCCGTCAGGATTCGATTACGCCAGCGCCGTGCGCCAGGGCGCGCGCCTGCGTGTGGTGACCAAGTATGTGAACTGCGCACGCGAGCATTTTGCGGCAAAGGGTGTCCATGTGGACCTGATCAAGCTGTACGGCTCCATGGAGCTCGGGCCACTGGTTGGCCTGTCCGATGCGATCGTGGACCTCGTCAGCACAGGCAGCACGCTGCGTGCAAACAACCTGACCGAGGTCGAGCACATCATGGATATCTCGTCGCGCTTGGTGGTGAACCAGGCCGCGCTGAAACTGAAACGCGAACGCCTGCAACCGATCCTCGAAGCGTTCGAGACTGCATCCAAAGCAAGGTGAAACATGCCGATCCAGATCCGAAAGCTTGATTCGTCCGCTTCCGACTTCAAGGCCCAGCTTTCCGCCGTGCTTGCCTTCGAGGCGAGCGAAGATGAGGCGATCGACCGAGCTGCTGCGCAGATTCTCGCTGACGTAAAGACGCGGGGAGATGCCGCCGTCCTCGAGTACACCAACCGCTTCGACAAACTCGACGCAAGCAGTGTCGCCAGCCTTGAAATCAAACACGACGAGTTGCGTGTCGCACTGAACAGCCTGTCGCCGCAACGTCGTGCAGCGCTGCAGACAGCAGCCGATCGTGTGCGCGCCTACCATGAGCGTCAGAAGGTAGAAACGGGCAGTGACGGCTTCACCTATGCCGAGGCAGATGGGACTGTGCTGGGGCAGAAGGTGACGCCGCTTGATCGCGTCGGGATCTACGTCCCCGGCGGCAAGGCAGCTTATCCGTCGTCCGTCCTGATGAACGCGATTCCAGCCAAGGTCGCTGGTGTGCAGGAAGTCATCATGGTTGTGCCCACACCGAACGGTGTGAAGAATGAACTGGTGCTTGCGGCCGCCGCCATCGCAGGTGTCGATCGCGTATTCACCATCGGCGGCGCGCAGGCTGTCGGCGCCCTGGCATATGGAACGGCGACGATTCCGCAAGTCGACAAAATCGTTGGCCCCGGCAATGCCTATGTTGCCGCGGCAAAACGCCGTGTCTTTGGCATTGTCGGCATCGACATGATCGCCGGCCCATCGGAAATCCTGGTGCTCTGCGATGGGAGCACGAATCCGGACTGGGTAGCAATGGACCTGTTCTCTCAGGCAGAGCACGACGAACTGGCGCAGTCGATCCTCGTCTGCCCTGACAGTGACTATATTGCCAAGGTTGAAGAGAGCATCAACCGCCAGCTCGATAGCATGCCGCGCAAGGAAGTTATCCGCACCTCGCTCGTCAACCGCGGTGCACTGGTCAAGGTGCGCGACATGGACGAGGCATGCGAGATTGCGAACCTGATCGCTGCGGAACACCTCGAGATTTCCGCAGAAAATCCGCAGCAATGGGCTGACAAGATCCGCCACGCCGGCGCCATGTTCCTTGGACGCTTTTCGTCCGAATCGCTGGGTGATTACTGTGCCGGGCCGAACCATGTGTTGCCGACGTCCCGCACTGCGCGCTTTTCGTCGCCGTTGGGCGTGTACGACTTCCAGAAGCGTTCCAGCATCATTTACGTGAGCGAAGCGGGTGCGCAGACGTTAGGCAAGGTTGCATCGGAACTTGCCTATGGCGAAGGTTTGCAGGCGCATGCAGGATCTGCCGAGTTCAGGCTGAAATGATGCCCGCCGAAGGCGCGAAATGACTTCCTGGCTAAATCGCATCCATTGCGAGGACGCGCTGCAGGGCTTTTCGCGCATCCCGGATGCAAGCGTCGACTTGCTGATCGCCGATCCGCCCTACGGACTGGGAAAGGATTACGGCAATGATTCGGACAAGCTCGATGCCGAGGCATATCTTGCCTGGACCGAGCAATGGATCGACGCCGCGCTGCCCAAGCTGAAAGCTAACGGAAGCCTGTACATCTTCCTGACTTGGCGCTATTCCCCGGAAATCTTCGTGATGCTGAAAAAGCGCATGACGATGGTGAACGAAATCATCTGGGACCGTCGGGTGCCGTCAATGGGCGGCAGTACACGGAGATTCTCCTCTGTGCACGACACCATCGGCTTTTTCGCGAAAGCGAGGGATTACTACTTCGATCTCGACGCTGTGCGCATTCCGTATGATGCCGAAACCAAGAAGGCGCGCTCGCGTTCCATCTTCGTCGGTGCCAAGTGGCTGGAAATCGGCTACAACCCCAAGGATGTGTGGAGCGTATCGCGACTGCACCGGGAGCACAGGGAACGCGCCGACCATCCCACGCAGAAGCCGCTGGAGATCATCGAACGCATGCTGAAGGCATCCTGCCCGCCGGGTGGCGTCGTGCTCGATCCCTTCATGGGTAGCGGCACAACGGCCGTAGCTGCCAAGCGCAGCGGCCGCAACTTCGTCGGCTTCGAGCTGAACCCCCTGTACTGCGCACTGATAGAAAACCGCCTGGCCGAGCTGGATGCCCCGGCCGCCACATCCACCTCCGAGACCCTATGTCCCTGATCGAAAACATCATCCGGCCCGATGTGCGGGCCCTCGCTGCGTACCATGTGCCGGCCGCAGAAGGCTTCGTCAAGCTCGATGCGATGGAAAATCCCTACTCCCTGCCGGAGAATCTTCGTGTTGAGCTGGGGCGCCGGCTTGCGGAAGTTGCGATGAATCGTTATCCGGTACCGTCGTATGTAGAGCTGAAGAAGAAGATTTGTACCAAGCTCGGCGTGCCGGCCGGATTCGACGTCATCCTTGGAAATGGTTCCGATGAGCTGATTACGCTACTTTCCGTTGCTTGCGCCAAGCCAGGTGCGAAGGTGCTGGCACCGACCCCGGGATTTGTCATGTACGCCATGTCCGCCAAGCTGGCTAGCCTGGAATTCATTGGCGTTCCGCTCAAGCCTGACTTCGCCCTCGACAAGGAAGCGATGCTTGCGGCAATTGCGCAACACAAGCCGGCGATTACTTACCTCGCGTATCCGAACAACCCTACAGGCAATTTGTTCGATGAAGGCGATATGGTCGATATTATCCGCGCGGTAGGGGAGTCAGGCGTCGTGGTGGTGGATGAGGCATATCAGCCATTCGCGCAGGCGAGCTTCATGCCCCGCTTGCCGGAGTTCGATAACCTGGTCGTCATGCGGACTGTTTCCAAGCTCGGCCTTGCAGGCATCCGCCTCGGTTACATGTCTGCGAGTGCCGCGTTGCTGGCGGAATTCGACAAAGTGCGTCCTCCGTACAACGTCAATGTACTGACGCAGGCTGCAGCGGAATTCGTGCTCGACCATGTCGACGTCCTCGATGCGCAAGCTGCACAGTTGCGTACCGAACGGGCCAAACTGGCAGCTTCGCTGGCCGCGATTTCCGGAGTCGAAGTTTTCCCTTCGGCAGCGAATTTCCTTCTTGTACGGGTTAAAAACCCAAACTTGGATGCCAACGCTGTTTTTTCCCGGTTGTTAGACCGTAAGGTTTTGATCAAAAATGTCGGTAAAATGCATCCATTATTGGAAAACTGCTTGCGGGTGACTGTCAGCACCCCCGAAGAGAACCGTTTATTCCTTGACGCCTTGCAGGCGTCGCTCGCTTCGTAACCTTAGAACCCTGAACATGCCCACGCAACGCATTGCCGAGGTCACTCGCAATACCAACGAGACGCAGATCCGCGTCGCGATCAACCTCGACGGCACCGGCCAGCAGAAGCTCAATACCGGTGTGCCATTCCTCGATCACATGCTCGACCAGATCGCCCGCCATGGCCTGATCGATCTCGATATCGAGGCCAAGGGCGACTTGCACATCGACGCGCACCACACCGTCGAAGACGTGGGCATCACACTCGGCCAGGCGTTTGTAAAAGCCATCGGTGACAAGAAAGGTATTCGCCGCTACGGCCATGCCTATGTGCCACTGGATGAAGCGCTATCTCGCGTTGTCGTCGATTTCTCCGGTCGCCCGGGGCTCGAATTCCATGTGCCGTTCAAGCGCTCGATGATCGGCGCATTCGACGTCGACCTCACGCATGAATTCTTCCAGGGATTCGTTAACCATGCGCTGGTCACTTTGCACATCGATAATCTGCGCGGCGAGAACGCGCACCATCAGTGTGAAACCGTATTCAAGGCATTTGGCCGCGCACTTCGCATGGCTGCCGAACTGGACCCGCGTGCAGCCGGGACGATTCCTTCCACCAAGGGCAGCCTGTAAGCACGGCACAGCGGCAAGTAGAGACTTCTTTCATTGTCATGAACAAGATTGTTGTTGTTGATTACGGCATGGGCAACCTGCGCTCGGTAGCGCAGGCGCTGCGCCATGTCGCCCCCGAAGCCGACGTGCGGATTTCCAGCGAACTGGCTGATTTGCGTGCGGCAGACCGTCTGGTTCTGCCAGGACAAGGGGCTATTCCGGATTGCATGCGCAGCCTGCGTGAATCGGGCCTGCAGGATGCTTTAATCGAGGCCGCGCGCTCGAAGCCGCTGTTTGGCGTTTGCGTCGGCGAGCAGATGTTGTTCGACTGGAGCGAAGAGGGCAATGCGCAAGGGTTGGGATTGCTGCCCGGTAAGGTCGTCCGCTTTCAGCTCGACGGACGTCTCCAAGACGACGGCTCGCGTTTCAAAGTGCCGCAGATGGGCTGGAACCGTGTCAAACAAACATTGTCCCATCCGCTATGGAATGGCATTGTCGACAACAGTTACTTTTACTTCGTGCACAGCTATTATGCGGTTCCTGCCGACCCGCACCATACGGCCGGCGAGACGGACTACGGCGGGCCTTTCGCCTGTGCCGTCGCAAGGGATAATATCTTTGCCACCCAGTTTCACCCGGAAAAAAGCGCAACTGCTGGCCTGCAGCTCTATAAGAATTTCGTTCACTGGAACCCGTAAGTTCCCGTGGAGAAGTCGTTGCTTACTAACTTTACTAACCTCAATCCATCCTAAAGTAGCCATGCTGCTCATTCCTGCTATCGACCTCAAGGACGGTCATTGCGTGCGCCTGAAACAAGGCGACATGGACCAAGCCACTGTGTTCTCGGACGATCCCGCCCAGATGGCGCGACATTGGCTGGCGCAGGGCGCACGGCGCTTGCACCTTGTCGACCTGAACGGCGCATTCGCAGGCAAGCCGAAGAACGAAGCTGCAGTAAAAGCCATCATCAAGGCAGTGCGTGATTTCGCCGATGAAAACGGCACCGAGGAAATTCCGGTTCAGCTCGGCGGCGGCATTCGCGACTTGGATACCATTGAGCGCTATCTGGATGACGGCCTGTCCTACATCATCATAGGTACAGCTGCTGTGAAGAACCCCGGCTTCCTGCACGATGCCTGCAGCGCATTTCCGGGGCAGATCATCGTCGGGCTCGACGCCAAGGATGGCAAGGTCGCAACCGACGGCTGGAGCAAGTTGTCGGGCCATGAAGTCATCGATCTCGCAAAGAAATTCGAAGACTACGGCTGCGAAGCGATCGTCTATACCGACATTGGCCGTGACGGCATGATGGCCGGTGTAAACATCGATGCAACCGTCAAGCTGGCCAGGAGCATGACCATTCCGGTAATTGCTTCGGGCGGTGTTCACAACATTAAGGACGTCGAGGCACTGTGCGCAGTGCAGGACGAAGGCATCGAGGGTGTGATCTGCGGACGTTCGATTTATGAAGGTACGCTCGACCTGCGTGCGGCGCAAGAGCGCGCCGACGAACTGAGCGGCCAGGAAGAGGCGGAAGAAGAATAAGCATGGCGCTTGCAAAACGCATCATCCCTTGCCTCGATGTGACTGCCGGTCGCGTGGTGAAGGGCGTCAATTTCGTCGAGCTGCGCGACGCCGGTGATCCAGTTGAAATCGCGCGCCGATATGACGAGCAGGGTGCAGACGAGCTGACCTTCCTCGACATTACCGCCACGTCTGACGAGCGCGACCTGATCCTGCACATCATCGAAGCAGTGGCATCCCAGGTGTTCATCCCGTTGACCGTAGGTGGTGGCGTGCGCACAGTCGATGACGTGCGCCGCTTGCTCAATGCCGGTGCCGACAAGATCAGCATCAACAGTGCTGCCGTCGCCAACCCGCAGATGGTGCGGGACGCAGCGCACAAGTACGGTTCGCAATGCATCGTAGTGGCGATCGACGCAAAGAAAACCGGTGACGGCCGCTGGGAGGTGTTCACTCATGGTGGCCGCAAGCCGACTGGCCTTGATGTGGTCGAATGGGCGAAAAAGATGGAAAGCCTTGGCGTTGGCGAGATACTGCTGACCAGCATGGATCGCGACGGCACCAAGAGCGGCTTTGACCTTGCCTTGACCAGAGCGGTATCCGATGCGGTGTCGATCCCGGTGATTGCGTCTGGTGGCGTCGGCGGACTGCAGGACCTCGCCGACGGGATCAAGATCGGCAAGGCGGACGCGGTACTGGCGGCAAGCATCTTCCACTATGGCCAGCACACGGTTCAGGAGGCCAAGCACTTCATGGCTGAGCAAGGAATCTCGATGAGGCTGGCATGACTACCCAGGCCAAATGGCTGAACAAGGTGAAGTGGGACGAGAACGGACTCGTTCCCGTCATTGCGCAGGAAGTTGGCTCCAATGACGTGCTGATGTTCGCGTGGATGAACCGTGAGGCGCTTGCCAAGACGGTGGAGCTGGGTGAAGCCGTCTACTGGAGCCGTTCCCGCAAGAAGCTCTGGCACAAGGGCGAGGAATCGGGACATATCCAGAAAGTGCATGAAATCCGCCTCGACTGCGATGAAGACGTAGTATTGCTGAAAGTCGCGCAAGCGGACGGCATCGCTTGCCATACCGGACGTCACTCCTGCTTCTTCCAGAAGCTCGAAGGTGAAGCAGAGAGTGCCGAATGGCATGCAGTCGATCCGGTGTTGAAGGATCCGGGCAGCATCTACAAATAAGAGCAAGCAATGAGTGAAACCTTACGACGTTTGGCCGATGTGATCGAGTCGCGCAAACCAGTTAACGGCGGCGACCCCGACAAATCATATGTCGCACGGCTGTTCTCCAAGGGAGATGACGCAATCCTGAAAAAGATCGGCGAAGAGGCTACGGAAACCGTTATGGCCGCCAAAGACGCGCGCGTGAGCGGGGACAAGTCAAAAGTCCTCTATGAATGCGCCGACCTTTGGTTCCATTCGATGATCATGCTCGCGCAATTCGATCTGAAACCGCAGGATGTACTGAATGAACTGGCGCGGCGCGAGGGCATGTCAGGCCTCGAGGAAAAGGCAAATCGCAAGCTGGCTGAGCGTGAACGCAACGGCGAATAGCATCAACTAAGACCCTCAAATAAATCGGGACACTTATGACTAATTGCATATTTTGCAAGATCGCAGCAAAGCAGATCCCAACCAAGGCTATTTACGAAGACGACGACGTTATCGCCTTTCACGACATAAATCCTGCAGCGCCGGTACATTTTTTAATTGTGCCGAAGCAACATGTTGCTACACTATCGGACTGCAACGAAAGTCATGCGGCTTTGCTCGGCAAGATGATGTTGCTTGCGCCGAAGCTGGCGCAGGAACAGGGGTGCGGTTACGAGGCGTCCGAGGAGGGCAATGGAACCGGCGGTTTCAAGACGCTCTTCAATACTGGTCCGGATGGTGGCCAAGAGGTGTACCATCTGCATTTGCATGTCATCGGTGGACCACGCCCGTGGCGCGGTCAGCGCTAATGCGTAACCGATAGCAGGAATTGATTTTAGGGCGCATGCGCCCGTTTAGGAGAAAGTAATGGGTTCATTGAGCATTTGGCACTGGCTGATCGTGCTGCTGGTGATTATTCTAGTCTTCGGCACGAAGAAGCTTGGCAATATCGGCTCCGACCTTGGCAAGGCCGTCAAGGGCTTCAAGGACGGTGTGAAAGGCGAAGAAGAAAAATCTGCGTCGGCGGGAGAGAAGGCAACGATCGACGTCGATGCAAAAGAAAAAAAGAGCTGATCAAGCCGCTGGACCATGGCGTGATGCGCGGTTTGGCGCATCACGGTGCCTCTTCCCGTTTACCGCCTCATGATTGATCTCGGCCTATCAAAACTCGCGCTGATCGGTGTTGTCGCACTGGTCGTCATTGGCCCCGAAAGGTTGCCGAAAGTGGCGCGCATGGCCGGCACTTTGTTTGGCAGAGCCCAGCGCTACATCAACGACGTCAAGTCCGAAGTCAGTCGGGAAATCGAGCTGGACGAATTGCGCAAGATGCAGCAAGAGATGAAAGAAGCTGCAAGCAGTGTTGAAGAGACCATAGCGCAGAGCGTATCTGAGATCGAAAGCAACGTGCAGGAAGCCTTGTCCAATCCTTTGCTCGACAATCCGACCCCGGACCAGGTGGCAATCAAGGCAAAGGACTTTCGCAGGAAGAAGCTGGCTCGCAATTCTGCGTTACCTTCCTGGTATAAAAAACAGACTGGACGCAAGACCCATGTCATCTCGGGTGCCGCACGCGTTGCCAGGCATAGGCCTGCCGGCATGCGCCGGAATACATCCGCATCATTTCACTGAGTTCAATGACTGACGAACAAGACACAGCGGGTGCGGGAGACACCTTTATCTCGCATCTGGTGGAGCTGCGTAATCGCGTGATGAAAGCATCATTGGCGATTATTGTGGTGTTTCTGTGCCTGATGCCATGGGCCGGATCCATTTACGACTGGCTGGCGATGCCGATGATGTCTGCTCTCCCTGCCGGCAGCAAGATGATTGCCACGGGCGTCATTACTCCCTTCCTCATTCCAGTCAAGGTCACGCTACTGGTGGCCTTCCTCATTGCGTTACCGGTAGTCCTGTATCAGGCATGGGCCTTCATTGCACCAGGCCTGTACACCCATGAGAAGAAGCTGGTTGCGCCGCTGGTCATTTCGTCTTCCGTCCTGTTTGCCGCCGGCGTTGCATTCTGCTATTTCTTCGTGTTCGGCGTGATCTTCAAGTTCATTAATGAATTTGCGCCGAAGTCAATCTCCGTTGCGCCGGACATCGAAAGCTACTTCAGCTTCGTGATGACCCTGTTCATTGCGTTCGGCATGACTTTCGAAGTGCCGATCGTTGTCATCGTTCTTGTGCGCATGGGTATCGTAACGGTCGATAAGCTAAAGGAAATTCGCCCCTACGTGATCGTCGGGGCCTTCGTGATCGCGGCGGTCGTCACGCCACCCGATGTCGTCAGCCAGCTGCTCCTGGCCGTACCGCTGTGCTTGCTGTATGAGGCTGGTCTGCTGATAGCGCCAATATTTGCACGGTCAACCCGGGTGCCAGAAGAAACCGCCTGAGCAGGGCAAGATTGCCGAAATCCTAAACCTGCCTGAGCCAGGCGATGAGCGGATAGGCATCCTTGAAGCCGGAGAGCAATTCCTTGCCGAGGTTTTCCGGCAGTTTCTTCTTCAAGCTCATCTCGTACCAGACGATGAAGCTCTTCATTTTGACGTACTCAATGTGCGGTGCGTCTGGGCTGAAGCCTTTCGGCGGTCGGGAGAGCTTGCCCTCATTCTGAAGATCGCCGAACCTCTCCTTCAGCTTTTTGTTTTTCAGTACTTTCGTAAAACCGGATGCATCGGCGATGACGTGCTCACGAATCGCCCGTAGGCGATCGGGTGGCGGCATATACTCGCCGCCCGCCACGAGCAGCGTTCCTGCTGCATCGATATGGAAGTAGTAGGCTGGACCGCCCCCTTGACTTGGCTTCTTTAATCCGCTGGCAGTGACCGCCGCAGAAAAAGTTGTTTTGTAGGGGCTTTTGTCATGCGAGAAGCGCATGTCGCGATTAATCCGAAACAGTGCCTTCTTCGGGTTGCAGTGCGCGACGGCAGGATCGAACTTGCTGATATCCCTGATTAATTCCGTTACCAGTTCCAGGAACTCGGCCCGCAAAATGTCGTACCGCGGTTTGTTCATGACAAACCACGCTCGGTTGTTGTTTTCCGAGAGTTCTCCAAGGAACTGAATCAAATCGCGGATATGCATGGTAGCGGGCGCTTATTCCAGCTCTTCGCGCCGTGGCCGCGGCCTCTTCCCCACAACGACATCAATTGTCGATTCCTGACTCTTCCGCAGAACGGTCATTTTCGCCTTGTTTCCGGGGGTAAGTTGCGCAATCAGGTTCAGCATGTCGGTTGTGTCGCTCACCGGCTTGCCTTCGACTGCAACCAAGATGTCACCCGGGCGAATGCCGGCGCGGTCTGCTGGCCCGCCTTTCAGTACGCCAGCGATAATCGCGCCGGACTTCTTGGTGAGGCCGAAGCTTTCAGCCAGTTCCGGTGTGATGTCTTGCGGTTCTACCCCGATCCAGCCGCGTACGACCTGACCGGTACTGATGATGGACTCCATCACCGTCTTTACTGTCGAAACGGGGATCGCAAAACCGATCCCGAGCGAGCCGCCACTGCGCGAGTAAATCGCGGTGTTAATGCCTAGCAGATTGCCGTCGGCGTCAATCAGCGCACCGCCGGAGTTGCCGGGATTGATGGCCGCATCGGTCTGAATGAAGTTCTCAAAGGTATTGATACCCAGATGATTCCGGCCGAGCGCCGAGATGATGCCCATCGTGACCGTCTGACCAACACCAAAGGGATTTCCGATTGCCAGCACGACGTCGCCGACTTTAGCCTGCTCTGCGTGCCCCAGCGTGATTGCCGGCAAATTCTCCAGAGTGATCTTCACAACTGCCAGATCGGTTTCGGGATCGGTTCCAACGACTTTTGCAACTGCTTTACGGCCATCGGCCAAAGCGACTTCTATCTCATCGGCTGTTTCGATCACATGGTTGTTGGTCAGGACATAACCTTCCGGACTGACCACGACGCCAGATCCGAGGCTGAACTGACGGTCTTCCTGCTGGTCACCGAAAAAGCGCCTGAACAGTGGGTCGTCCATGAATGGCGTCCGCGGCTCCTTGGTGCCCTTGGTGGTGAAGATATTGACCACGGCAGGCATTGCTCGTTTGGCCGCTTCGCGATAGGAGCCTTGTGCAGCAACGGTATTGGCTGGTGCCTCAAGCACAGGGACCGTTGCCGCGATCCGCGCGCCCCGTGGGGATTGAACCAGCTCGCCGGCCCACTCAGGCTTGAGCGTGGCTACAATGAACCATAGCGCCAAACCGATAGTTACGGTTTGTGCAAACAATAGCCAAAAACGTCGCATAAAGAGGTATGAAAAATGGACTCTGGATCAGTAAATAGGGATAGTTTTGCAAAATATCTAGCGCAGGCGCTCGATATTACCCGTTTTCGCGATTATTGCCCAAACGGGCTACAAGTAGAGGGGCGGCCTGAGATCCGGACCCTCGTTACCGGTGTAACGGCAAGTCTGGCATTGCTTGAAGCGGCTGCTGCGCATAATGCCGATGCTATTCTGGTTCATCACGGGTATTTCTGGCGCGGTGAAGACCCACGCGTGCTCGGACCCAGGCAAAGGCGACTGAAACTGCTCCTCGAACGGGACATTAATCTTTTTGCATACCATTTGCCGCTCGATATGCATCCTGAGCTAGGCAACAACGCACAACTTGCACGCCAACTGGGCATTGTTACGGAAGGACGTTTTGGTGAGGACGATTTGGGGTGGCTCGGCTCAATCAGGGATGCGGACGTGCATACCGTGGCCGACTTGGCGCGGATTGTCGAAGTTCGGCTGGGACGTGCGCCGCTAATCATCGGCGACGCCGATCAGACTCTTGGTAGAATCGGCTGGTGCACCGGCGCTGCGCAAAACTTGCTGGGGGATGCGATCGCAGCAGGAGCATCGGTATACCTCAGCGGAGAAATCTCCGAACCGACGGTGCACCTGGCGCGTGAGACTGGTGTGGCCTATCTCGCGTGCGGCCACCATGCGACGGAGCGATACGGCGTACAGGCACTCGGCGCGCACCTCGCAGAGCACTTCGGAATCCGGCACCATTTCATAGATATCGTCAACCCAGTGTGACTATTTTCCGACAGTTGGTTAACTTTTCAGATCTAGTCTTGGTCGCGGTATCATTGCCGGAGGTGAGGGGTGATTTATGTCAGATGCAACATTGCGTGAAGCGGTAGGGGTCTTGATTGTCGAAGACGACGCCGTCACGCAAAAGTCGCTCTGCCGCGCGATTGAATCAGAGCCGGAGCTCAAGCTTCTGGCTGTGTTCGATAGTGTAAAACCGGCACTGGCGTGGTTGGAGCGCGAATCGCCGGATGTCCTGATGACCGATCTTGGCCTGCCCGACGGATCGGGCCTTGAGCTTATCCATGCCTGCGCGCGTCACCATCCGTGTGCCGACATCATGGTTGTGACGATGTCCAGCGATGAAGCAAGTGTCCTTGCTTGCATCGAGGCTGGCGCATCTGGTTATGTGCTGAAGGACCCCGGCCGGACAAATATCGCCCAAGCCGTTCTCGATCTCCGGGCAGGCGGCGCACCCATGAGCCCTGCCATCGCGCGTATGGTGCTGGCTAAAGTCCGCCATACAAAAAAGATGCCGCCGGCCGCAGCGGAATCGCACGATGTTGGCACGACTGGCCTCACCAAGCGCGAAGCGGTAATCCTCGACCTGATCGCGCAAGGCGAGAGCTATGGCGACGTTGCCAAGCTCCTCTCGGTTTCAGTGGGTACCGTTCAAACCCACATTAAGAATATCTACGGCAAGCTGTCGGTGCATTCGCGCGGTGAAGCCGTTTTCGAAGCCCACCGCCGTGGCCTGTTGCAGATAGGTCGGCCGCGCGTTGCCGATTAGTCGATCTCGTTCACGTCTTGTTTCTCAGTGCGTCGCAAATCTCCCGAAGCAAAAGTGTGTCTTCGGACGTCGTTGCAGGCTCTGGCGTCGGGGCGGGTTCCATCTTCTTCGCGCTATTTATCGTGCGCATATGTGAAAAATGATCGGCGCCAGGATGAGAGAGTTGAGCAGAATGGTGATGACGCTTCCGAAGGCAAATACTGCGCCCAATTTCTCCGCTGCAGCGACGGGCAGATGCGTGCCTGGTATTCAAAGGTAGATAATAGTTAGTGAAATCCAAGCCCCCGACCAGCTTGCCGACGATCGGCATGATGATGTCCTGCACCAGCGAGTCGACTATCTTTGCGAAGCGCTTCCTATAAGGACACAGATAGCGAGGTCAGTCACATTGTCCTTGATTGCAAACGCTCTAGATTCCCGCATCATTCCCATGCCTGCCTCCCTTGTACGGAATTAAGAAAAACGCAATAACACTGCTGCCAAGTCTATTTCTAGGCTCGATTGCGACTGAAAAAAGACGCTGGCGGGCGTCACCTGTACTCCGTCTCATAGAAAAAGTTCCCGCGAAATAGCTAACGGAGCGCGTATTTGCTTTAAATCGGATGCGCGGTTCGTTATAATCTAAGGTTGCTAGAAGGTTTGTGTTGATTTCGCTTTTTCACTGATTGGGGTTGGTATGAGTAACGAAAAGCAGGTCGATTCCGGTCGACGTGGCTTGCTCGTCGCTACGTGTGCGGCGGGCGGTGTGGCCGGATTGGCTACGGCAGGGGCCTTTGTGTCCACCTTCCAGCCGTCCGAGCGAGCTAAAGCCGCCGGCGCTCCGGTAGAGGTAGATATCGCCGGTCTTGCGCCGGGCGAGATGAAGACCGTCGAATGGCGCGGCAAGCCCGTCTGGATCCTGAAGCGCTCGCCGGAGATGGTTGAGTCGCTGAAGAAAACCGATGGTCAGGTTGCCGATCCTAAGTCCGAGCGCAATCCGGACGAATTGACGCCGGAGTATGCGCGCAACGAATTCCGTTCGCGCAAACCAGAAATTCTCGTTGCCGTTGGTATCTGCTCCCACCTCGGTTGCTCGCCGACGACCAAGTTGCAGCCGGGTGCGCAACCCTCGCTGCCCGACGACTGGCAGGGTGGTTTCCTGTGCCCATGCCATGGTTCTACGTTTGACCTCGCTGGTCGCGTGTTCAAGAACAAGCCGGCACCGGATAACCTGCAAGTGCCGCCCCATATGTACCTCAGCGATACCAAGCTGATCATCGGTAAAGACGAAAAAGGCGAGGCATAACAACTATGGCAATGCAAGAGAAACCATCCACGGCGCAGGCGCCGTTCGGTGCGCGTGCGCTGCATTGGATTGATCAGCGCTTCCCGGCATCCTCCACTTGGAAGGCTCACCTGTCCGAGTACTATGCGCCGAAGAACTTCAACTACTGGTATGCCTTCGGTTCGCTGGCACTCCTGGTGCTGGTAATCCAGATCCTCACCGGTATCTTCCTCGTGATGCACTATAAGCCGGATGCCAACCTCGCGTTCGCATCGGTTGAGTACATCATGCGCGATGTGCCTTGGGGCTGGCTGGTGCGTTACATGCACTCGACCGGCGCTTCGGCGTTCTTTGTGGTCGTGTACCTGCACATGCTGCGCGGCCTCCTGTACGGTTCCTATCGCAAGCCACGTGAACTGGTCTGGCTGTTTGGCGTCGGGATTTTCCTGATGTTGATGGCTGAGGCATTCTTCGGCTACCTGCTCCCGTGGGGCCAGATGTCGTACTGGGGCGCACAGGTGATCGTGAACCTGTTCGGTGCGATTCCGTTCATCGGTCCTGATCTGTCCCTCTGGATCCGTGGCGACTACGTTGTGTCTGACGCGACGTTGAACCGCTTTTTCTCCTTCCATGTGATCGCCATACCGCTGGTGTTGATTGGCCTGGTCGTTGCGCACATCATTGCGCTGCACGAAGTGGGTTCCAACAACCCGGACGGTGTCGAGATCAAGGAAAAGAAGGACGCCAATGGCGTGCCGGTCGATGGCATTCCGTTCCATCCTTACTACACTGTGCATGACGTATTCGTCGCTGCGGTGTTCCTGATTGTGTTCAGCACGGTTGTGTTCTTCGCTCCGGAGATGGGCGGTTACTTCCTCGAGTACAACAACTTCATTCCTGCCGATCCACTGAAGACGCCGCCACACATCGCTCCAGTCTGGTATTTCACGCCGTTCTATTCGATTCTGCGTGCAACCACGTCGCAGTTCATGTACGCGCTGGAAATTGGTCTGCTTGCCTATGTCGCGCTGATCCTGCTGAAATCGAAACTGAGTGGCCCGGTCAAAATGGGTGTGGCTGGCTTTGCTGTCGTAGCGTTGATCGCCATGTTCATTTTCGATGCGAAGTTCTGGGGCGTTGTGCTGATGGGCGTTTCGGTGCTGATCCTCGGCGGTCTGCCGTGGCTCGACCGCTCGCCGGTCAAATCCATTCGCTATCGTCCGCGCTGGCATGGTGTTGTGTACCTGGTCTTTGGTATCGCGTTTGTGATCCTGGGTTATCTCGGTGTTCAGGCCCCGACTCCGGTAGGCACGCTGGTCGCCCAGATTTGCACGTTCATCTACTTCGGCTTCTTCCTGCTGATGCCGTGGTGGAGCACGATGGGCCAGTTCAAGCCTGTGCCTGACCGTGTTACCTTCCACCCGCACTAAGCCGCAAAAGGGATAAAAGAATCATGAAATTGCTGAAAAAACTGATTGCGGTTTTGGCTTTTGTGCCAGCAGTTGCTTTGGCCAGTGAGGCAACCTTCCCACTGGATAAAGCACCGAACCGGACGCAGGACTTGGCTGCACTGCAGAATGGTGCGAAGCTGTTCGTTAATTATTGCCTCAACTGCCATGCGGCATCCTCGATGCGCTACAACCGCCTCCGTGATATTGGTTTGACGGATGAGCAGATCAAGAACAACCTGTTGTTCACTTCCGATAAAGTTGGTGACCTGATGAAGGTTTCCATGGCAGCACAGGATGGCAAAGAGTGGTTTGGTGCTGCTCCGCCGGACTTATCGGTAATTGCTCGTGCGAAAGCTTCGGGCGAGGGAACGGGCGCCGATTGGCTCTACACATATTTGCGCACCTTCTACAAGGATGACACCCGCCCGACCGGCTGGAATAACCTTGTATTCCCTAACGTCGGTATGCCGCATGTACTGTGGGAACTGCAGGGCGTGCGCAGCGCCAAGTTCTCGGAGGAAAAGGATCCACACGACCCAAGCAAGATGATTCACAAGTTCGTGGGTTTCGAGCAAGTCAAACCGGGTACGTTGTCCGCTGTGGACTACGATAACGCAGCAGCCGACCTGGTTGCCTATCTTGAATGGATGGCTGAGCCTGTGCAAAATACCCGCAAGCGCTTGGGCGTTTGGGTACTGCTGTTCTTGGGCGTGTTTACATTCTTGGCATGGCGTTTGAACGCGTCGTATTGGAAAGAAATTAAGTAGCGCGCTTGCCTGCATGTGCAGGCTTTCGTTTCGGGGTGAGCCGTATGACGTCTCACCCCTTTGTTTCTAAGGGACTGCAAAATGATGGTTCTCTATTCGGGCACAACTTGCCCATTTTCGCAGCGTTGCCGACTCGTTCTGTTCGAAAAGGGCATGGATTTCGAGATTCGCGATGTTGACCTGTTCAATAAACCGGAAGATATCTCCGTGATGAATCCCTATGGCCAGGTTCCAATCTTGGTCGAGCGCGATCTCATCCTGTACGAATCGAACATCATCAATGAATACATCGATGAGCGCTTTCCGCATCCACAATTGATGCCTGCCGACCCGTTGATGCGTGCACGTGCACGTCTGATGCTGTTCAATTTCGAAAAGGAACTGTTCATTCACGTTCATACGCTGGAGAATGACAAGTCAAAGGGGGCGGAGAAGGTGCATGAAAAGGCTCGTGCTGAAATCCGCGATCGCCTGACCACTCTGGCGCCGTTGTTCCTAAAGAACAAGTACATGCTTGGCGACGAATTCTCCATGCTGGATGTGGCAGTTGCCCCGTTGTTGTGGCGTCTCGATCATTACGGAATCGAACTATCCAAGACGGCTGCACCTCTCATGAAGTATGCAGAGCGGATTTTCTCCCGCCCGGCATACATTGAAGCGCTGACACCTTCAGAGAAAGTCATGCGCCGCTAATAACGTGACCTTGCTGCCACTCGTTGCATTCCTATGAGAGGCATACCGGGGAGACAGCGGGTCCGTTTTAGTCAGGAAAACATGTCCGAGATTTCTACCAAACCATACTTGCTGCGTGCCATCTACGAATGGTGCACTGATAACGGCTATACGCCTTACTTGGCTGCAGCGGTGGATGCCCGCACGCGCGTGCCGCGCGAGTTTGTGAAGAACGGCGAGATCGTCCTGAATGTCAGTTTTACCGCGACCAGCGGGCTCAAGATGGGCAATGATCTGATTGAGTTCCACGCACGTTTTGGCGGTGTGGCGCGCGACATATCCATTCCGGTAGAAAATGTTGTCGCGATCTATGCCCGGGAGAATGGCCAAGGCATGGCATTCGAAGTCTCGCCATCAACGACGTCTGACGGCGAGGAAAGCACCGAGGAACTGGCGACTAAATCTGACGCACCATCTCTAGCCGCTGTGCCACCAAGCGATGGCAATAGTGTGGACGGTACAGGCACAGACCCGGACGATAACAACGAGCCGCCAAAAAAAGGCAATCGTCCTACGCTAACCCGGATCAAATAAAGTAAAATAAGCATCTTTCATTTTCGCCGGCTTAGCTCATCTGGTAGAGCAGTTGATTTGTAATCATCAGGTGGCGGGTTCGAGTCCTGCAGCCGGCACCAATAAAACCCCATGATCGGATCGGTCATGGGGTTTTTCTTTTCAGGACAATCAACGTAGTGGAGCCTACGCGCGTTCGGGCACAGGCAGGTACTCAGGTGTTCGACTTGAGGCCATTCCAGCGAGGGGCAAGTGCATGCGTTATGTCAAACATGTCGAGTACGCGACCCACGGTATGGTCAACCATTTCATCAATCGTTTGAGGGCGATGATAGAAGCCGGGAAGTGGCGGGAAAATGATGCCGCCCATTTCTGTAACGGCGATCATGTTTCGCAAATGTGCGAGATTGAAGGGCGTTTCACGAACCATTAGGACGAGACGGCGCCGTTCTTTTAGCACAACGTCTGCTGCACGGGTGATCAGATTATCGGAAAGCCCATGTGCGACGGACGCTAGCGTTTTCATGGAGCACGGGGCAATGATCATGCCATCCGATTGGAAAGACCCGCTGGCAATCGCAGCGCCGACATCTCGCACATTGTGTACAACGTGCGCGAGCGCTTCGACGTCCTTGCGTCCCAGGTCCAGCTCCTGGTGAAGATTAAGAACACCGGCATCGGAAACGACAAGATGCGTTTCAACACCAGTTGTTGTCTTAAGTACGTTTAGCAGGCGAACGCCGTAGATCGCACCGGTGGCACCGGTGATTGCGATGATCAGGCGTTTGCCGGACATGCGGGTGAGAATGTCGCCACTTACCTCAGGCCTGCAGCAATTTCTGCAGCTCGCCCGATTCGTACATCTCGGTCATGATGTCGGAGCCGCCGATAAACTCGCCCTTGATGTACAGCTGCGGAATCGTCGGCCAGTTGGAGTATTCCTTGATGCCCTGACGCACCTCTGCATCTTCCAGAACATTGACGGTAACAATGTTCTCAATGCCGCATGCGTTCAGGATTTGCACAGCGCGGCCTGAAAAGCCACATTGCGGAAACTCTGCGGTGCCTTTCATGAATAGCACGACTGGATGCTGGGTGACGGTGTCTTTGATCCAAGCTTGAATATCGCTCATGGCGTGACCTCAAAAAAATCAGAATATCCGCCATTATATGTAAAAGCGAGGTAGGCGTCGGCAAGACCGGTGAACCGGAGGGGAATTGGCCTCATTCCGACGATCGGCTGGCCTAAGGTCATCGGTCTTTATGGAGCAAAGGGAGTGCTGCGTACCTAACACTCCCTCACATTACGCACCCTATGGCACGAGCTTAACCTTTCAGCTTCGCAAACGCTGCGGCCATCGCGTTATTCGCGGCCGGTTGACGGGATTGCTGGTGTTGAGACAAGCGTTTTGCGTCATTGCGGTCGCCGCGTTGCTCCGGACGGCTACCAGCGGGAGCAGGCGAATCGGAAAGGCGCATCGTGAGTGCAATGCGTCGCCGCTTCTCGTCCACTTCAAGCACTTTCACCTTCACAACCTGTCCGGCCTTGACCACGCTATGCGGGTCACGGACGAAAGTATTCGACAGCGCCGAAATGTGCACCAGTCCATCCTGGTGTACGCCAATATCGACAAACGCACCGAAAGCCGCAACATTGGTAACGACTCCTTCAAGGATCATGTCAGGACGCAAGTCCTTGATGTCTTCGACGCCTTCCTTGAATGTCGCAGTCGTGAATTCCGGACGCGGATCGCGTCCGGGTTTCTCTAGCTCTTTCAGAATGTCGGTGATGGTCGGCACACCGAACTTCTCGTCTGCGTACTTTGCAGGGTTGAGTGTCTTCAACAGCTTGCCGTCACCGATGACGCCCTTCACATCCTTCTTGATGTCGGCAAGGATCTTTTCGACGACCGGATAGGATTCCGGATGTACGGCCGATGCATCTAGCGGGTTTTCGCCATTCATGATCCGCAGGAAGCCGGCAGCTTGCTCGAACGTTTTTTCGCCGAGCCGCGGCACGGAGCGCAGGGCATCGCGGGAGGCAAACATGCCCTTCATGTCGCGGTAAGAAACGATGCTCTGCGCGACACTTGCGTTCAAACCGGAAACGCGTGCGAGCAGCGGCGCCGACGCCGTATTGACATCCACACCAACGGCGTTCACGCAGTCTTCGACAACGGCATCGAGCGAGCGGGCCAGCTGGGATTGGCCCACATCGTGCTGGTATTGACCGACGCCAATCGACTTCGGGTCGATTTTGACCAGCTCCGCCAAGGGATCCTGAAGACGCCGCGCAATCGACACCGCGCCGCGCAGGGAAACGTCGAGGTCCGGCAATTCACGCGACGCAAACTCTGACGCGGAATAAACTGAAGCACCAGCCTCCGACACGACGATCTTCGTCAGCTGCAGTTCCGGATGCCGCTTGATAAGGTCGAGCGCCAATTTGTCAGTCTCTCGCGATGCTGTGCCATTGCCGATCGAGATCAGTGCAACATTATGCTTGCGTGCGAGCTGAGCAAGCGTGTGAATAGAGCCTTCCCAGTCATTGCGCGGCTGATGCGGATAGATGGTGGCTGTGTCCACAACCTTGCCGGTTGCATCCACGACGGCGACTTTCACGCCCGTACGCAGGCCGGGATCAAGACCAATTGTTGGCCGCGGACCTGCGGGCGCCGCGAGCAGCAAATCCTTCAAATTGCGTGCGAACACGTTAATCGCTTCAAGTTCGGCGCGTTCGCGCAGGCTGGTCATCAACTCCGTCTCAAGGTGCATGAATACTTTTACGCGCCATGCCCACCGCACGGTATCGGCCAGCCACTTGTCTGCAGGACGACCCTGGTTGCTGATGCCGAAACGCGCTGCAATCCGGCTTTCGCAGGGATTGTGCGGCGCATCCCATTTCGGCTTCTCCTCTTCGGTATCGAGACGCAGCGAAACATTCAACATTTCCTCGCGGCGGCCGCGAAACAATGCCAGAGCACGATGTGACGGAATGGTGGAAATGGTCTCGGAATAATCGAAGTAGTCCGCGAACTTCGCACCCGCGTCTTCCTTGCCTTCAACGACCTTGGACTCGACGATGCCGTGGTCGGTCAGGTATTCGCGCAGCGACTGGAGCAGCGTCGCGTCTTCTGCAAAGCGTTCCATCAGGATCTGGCGGGCACCATCCAGCGCCGTCTTCGTATCTGCAACACCGGGATTGTCGCCGTTTGGTGTCGTGAACGCGGGCTTCAGGTATTTCGCGGCTTCTTCTTCTGGATTCAATAGCGGGTTTGCTAGCAAGGCATCGGCAAGCTCGGTGAGACCTGCTTCAGCAGCGATCTGCGCTTTTGTGCGGCGCTTCGGTTTGTAGGGCAGGTAAAGGTCTTCCAGTCGGGTCTTATCCTCAGCATGCACAATCGCATCGAGCAACTCCGGCGTCATCTTGCCCTGCTCTTCGATAGAAGCAATGATCGCCGCCCGGCGGTCTTCCAGTTCCCGCAGGTAGCGAAGACGCTCTTCCAGAAGGCGCAGTTGGGTGTCGTCCAATCCACCGGTCGCTTCCTTGCGATAGCGCGCAATGAACGGCACCGTCGCACCTTCGTCGAGAAGTGCGATGGCGGCGGCGACCTGTGCCGGCTTGGCGGCGAGTTCAATGGCGAGGCGTTGTTCGATTGATGGCAACATGTGAAATCAGAATGAGGAAAACAAGCGGCAAATAATACGCAAATTATGCGAATGTGCCAGTCTTGACAGTGTGGAAAAACATCGGCGCGCGAACTACATCCGCCCGCCGCTGACGCGTTCAATACCGGCCAGATCGGTCCAGCTTTGAACGCCATGAAAGCCATGCGCCGAGAGTAGCGTCCGCACAGATGGTGCCTGGTCGTAACCGTGCTCCATTAGCAACCAGCCGCTGTCAGACAGATGTGGGGAAGCCCCTTGAATGATCGTGCGCAGTGCGGAGAGCCCGTCCGCATGATCGGTCAATGCATTGATCGGCTCAAAGCGCAGATCTCCTTGCGACAAGTGCGGATCGGCTTCCACGATATATGGGGGATTCGAAACGATGATGTCGAACTGCTCGTCCCTTAATGCGCCATACCAGTCACTCTGCAGGAAGTTCACCTTGACGGAATGCCGCGCAGCGTTGCGGCGAGCGACGGCAAGGGCAGTGTCGCTCACATCCAGTGCCGTGACAACAGCATCGGGGCGGCTATGTGCGATCGCAATGGCGATTGCGCCGGAACCGGTGCCCATATCAAGGACCCGCCCGCCCCGGGGAAGCCGTTCCAGCGCGAGTTCGACAAGCAGTTCGGTTTCCGGGCGCGGTATCAGCACGTCCGGCGTGGTATGCAGCATGAGCCCGTAGAATTCGCGTTCCCCGGTAATGTACGCGATCGGTTCACCGGCAAGGCGCCTTCGGAAAAGGGAGGTGAGCAGGGCCGCTTCGTCGGCGTTCAGCGTGCGGTCGGACTGCGTGATGAGCTGAACGCGAGAGAGCTGCAATGCATGTGCCACGAGGATGCGCGCTTCGAGTGGTTCCAGAAGTGGGCGCTTCAGCAGCTCACCAATCGCCATGCCGGCGCTGATGACATGGCTTTCTGGCTGGCTTTTCTCTGATGTCGGCATGGCTGCCGCTCCAAGTGTCAGCGGGAGCGGCGTAGTGCAGCCCAGATCAGCATCAACGCGAGAGTAACAAACCAGATTGCCGACCATTGCGGATTCGACAGTCCCAAGATGGGCGGATACTCGGCGGAGCAAAAACCGTCTGCCTTGAACAGGAACGGCATCAATTCTGCCGTGGGGATCTTGTTGAGGGCGGTCTCCATCGGGTCGATGCCGCAGGACACGGATGGATTGGCTTTTACCCAGATATGCCATCCCGCCACACCGGCACCGCCAAACGACGTCAGTGCAGCCAGGGTCGCGCCGAATCGGGTTGCGCCGCGCGGCAGGGCGGCGAAAATAAAGCAGACCAGCGCGACTGCGATGAAAACATAACGCTGGATCACACAAAGCGGGCAGGGCATCTGACCCTTCGCATGCTGCAGGAAAAGCGCGACACCGACGAGCGCAAGCGCAATGACGCCGACAACGAGTAACACCGGTTTGGAGGTTTTCATAAATGGCATTGGCAAGTAGTTGTTACCTTCGAGTAATGAAGAGGCCGATATTTCCCAAGTTGCAAGAGCATGATATACGGGAATTATGCCTCGTCCCCTAGTGCTGCCAGCATTTCGGCCTGGTGTTCGGCCGCAAGCGCGTTCGTTAGTTCTTGAAGGTCGCCGTCCATGATGAAGTCCAGCTTGTACAGCGTCAGGTTGATGCGATGGTCGGTCATCCGACCCTGCGGGAAGTTATAGGTTCGGATTCGCTCGCTGCGGTCGCCCGAACCAATCAGCGATTTGCGGGTGGCCGCTTCCTTCGCCTGCTGCTCGCGTAGCTGGATATCCTTGATCCGCGCTGCGAGTACCTTCAGGGCCGATGCCTTGTTTTTGTGCTGGCTGCGGTCATCCTGGCACTCGACGACGATACCGGTCGGGAGATGGGTAATGCGTACTGCCGAGTCGGTCTTGTTAATATGCTGCCCGCCTGCACCGGACGCACGGAACGTGTCAATGCGGATATCGGCAGGGTTAATCTCGACATCCTCAACCTCATCCGCTTCCGGCATGACTGCAACCGTACAGGCCGAGGTATGGATGCGTCCTTGGGTTTCAGTTGCCGGTACACGCTGCACGCGATGGCCGCCCGATTCGAACTTGAGCTTGGAATAGGCGCCATGACCGATGATGCGGACGATGACTTCCTTGTATCCGCCGATCTCCGACGGAGACTCCGACACCATCTCGACCTGCCAGCGATTGCGTTCCGCAAAGCGGGTGTACATGCGCAGCAGATCGCCGGCGAACAGCGCGGCCTCATCGCCACCGGTGCCGGCGCGGATTTCAAGGTAGATATTCCGCTCGTCGTTCGGATCCTTCGGCAGGAGCATTTTCTGCAGGTCGACTTCGAGCTGCTCGATACGTGCCTTGGCTACAGCAATCTCTTCTTGTGCAAGTTCCTTCATGTCGGGATCGGACAGCATTTCCTGCGCGGCCTTGATGTCGTCCCCGGCTTTGACGTATTCCTTGTAGAGCGCAACTAATGGCCCGAGCTCAGCGTGCTCGCGCGTCAGCTTCCGATATTGTTCCATATCGGAGGTGGCGCCTTCCTGCATCAGCAGATTGTTCAGCTCTTCCAGCCGCTCGGTAAGCTGGTTGAGTTTGGCAAGCATCGAAGGTTTCATTGTTTAATCAATCCGGGAAATGTGGGGATGCGCAGGCTTGCAAAGAAGGAAGGCCGGGCGACACAGCCGCCCGGCAAAAGAGGCAAGCAAGAGCTAGCGCTTGGTGCGGAAAAGTTGCGGCAGAAGGGCCGCGATGCGTGCACGTTCGTCGCCCTGTGCGTTGTGCAGGGCTTGTTGCGGACCGTGCAGGAACTTGGCAGTCAGACCTTTCGACAGCGCTTCCAGTACGACATCGATATTCTCGCCTTTGGCCAGTAGCTTCTTCGCGCGCTCCAGCTCTGCAAGACGCAAGGCTTCGCTAGTGTCGTGCAGGTCGCGGATCAGCGGCACCACGGCACGGCTGTCGATCCAATGCATGAAAGACTGAACACGCGTCTCAATGATCGCCTCTGCCTGGGCAACAGCCGCCTGGCGGTTCTCAATGCCCGTTTGCACTGCCGTGCCAAGGTCGTCGACGGTGTACAGGAAGACGTCGTCCAGACGTCCGATTTCGGATTCGATATCCCGCGGGACGGCCAAGTCCACCATGAACATCGGCTTGTGGCGGCGTGCCTTGATGGCGCGCTCCACCATGCCCAGGCCGATGATCGGCAGCGAGGAGGCGGTGCTGGAGACCACGATATCGAACTGCGCCAACTGGTCAGGCAGATCTGCAAGACGGATGGCTTTGCCATTGAAGCGATGCGCAAGAGATTCGCCGCGCTCCAGCGTGCGGTTTGCAATGGTTAGGGTTTTCGGGTTCTGTGCGGCGAAGTGCGTGGCGCACAACTCGATCATTTCGCCAGCGCCGATAAACAGGACGTTCTGTTCGGAGACCTTGTCGAAAATGCGCTGCGACAGCCTAACAGCCGCAGCTGCCATCGAAACGCTATGCGCGCCGATTTCGGTCGTGGTGCGGACTTCTTTGGCAACGGCGAAGGTCCGTTGGAACATCTGGTGCAGATAAGTGCCAAGTCCGCCCGCTGCTTCCGCCTGACGGACCGCCTCTTTCATCTGTCCGAGGATCTGCGCTTCGCCGAGCACCATCGAATCCAAGCCGGATGCAACGCGGAAGGCGTGACGCACGGCGTTATCCTGCGGAAGCATGTACAGGTACGGGCGCAGTTCCGCATACGAGAGCTTGTGATAATCCGCGAGGAAGCGTGCCGTGGCATCGATTGCCGCGTCCACGCCACCTGGAATATGGCTCGCGGCGTAGAGTTCAGTACGGTTGCAGGTAGAGAGGATTGCGGCTTCATCCGTCGTGCCCGTCGTTGCCAGACGGCCGAACCAGGCGCGCGCCGACGCGACAGCCTCCCGGATCTGATCTGCGGGAAAAGCGACTTTTTCGCGCAATGAAACGGGCGCGGTGGTGTGATTGAGGCCGACGGCTAGAAGCTGCATATCGGTTACGCTATTTCGGAGGTTCTCTCAACTTCGTATTATAGCTCGTTGCCATGCGGCACGAGAGCGGGGTTTTTGTTGTTAAACAGGTATTGCTGCGGCTCAGCAATCCATGTCTACGACCATGACTCCACGCAATCCGTTCACTTCGGCAGTTGCTCCAGCTTGTACCCATAACTATAGACCGGTGCCAGCCTGAAGCCGTTCTCGGGACGCAGGCCAAGCTTGCTGCGTACGCGGGAGACATGCGTGTCGATGGTGCGGGACGGGATTTCAGCCTCGTGGGCCCAGACCGAATCCTGAATGAAGGCGCGTGAAAGCGGGCGACCTAGGTGACGGAAAAACAGCAGCGCCAGCTCGAACTCCTTTTGGGTCACATCGATCGGCCTGCCGTCCTGTGCCAGCCGGTTGGTGCCTTCCTCAAAGCTGTATGCGCCGAACTGGACTTGGAGCGCGGCGTGCTCGGCCGGATAGGCGCCTTTGAGGAGTACTTGCACGCGTGTTAGCAGTTCGCCACGCCGGATCGGTTTGATCAGGTAGTCATTGACGCCCGCTGCAAGTGCAGCGACAACATCGTCCTCCTCGGAGCGACTTGCCAATAACAGGACAGGAAATGAGGTGGAGGTAGCTTGGCGAAATTCATGCAGGGCTTCGACTATGCCGTGCTGAACAGCTGCCGAATCCATGATAAGCAAATCGCACTGCGACTGTTGCAGGTGCTCTAAGGCAGACTTCTCTGTTTGGACGGGATGGCATTCATGACGAGCCGCCCTCAGGACTTGGCAAATCAGGTTGGTTTGAGTGCGGTCACAATCCAGAACGACAATTCGCATCGGAGCCGATCCATCCCAAAAATGGCTTGGTAAACGAAAAAGGGCTTAGCCGAAGCTAAGCCCTTGAATTTCTTGGTGGCCCGGGGCGGAATCGAACCACCGACACAAGGATTTTCAATCCTCTGCTCTACCAACTGAGCTACCAGGCCAAGGCGCGCAAGTATAGCAAATCTATCGGGATATGCAAGACTTTTGCAAAACCATATGAATCTGCAAAGGCTATAATGCCCGTTCAACTGCTCGCTTACTCATTTCATCAGGCTTAAGCTTTATGCATTTTAAGAGCAATATTTGTGTCGTTGGCAATGGTGCCATCGGCAAGACTGCCGCGCTTGGCTTTGCCCAGGCAGGCCTGAGTGTGACTTTGCTCAGCCCTCCCGCCGCTTCCCATGGCGCGGCGGTGCAGCCCGGCAGCTGGGACGTTCGCGTCTACGCACTGAATCAGGTGGCGCACGACTTGTTGTCCTCGCTGAAGGTCTGGCATGCACTGGATGCCGCGCGGGTGGCGCCGGTCGATGCAATGGTTGTCAAGGGCGATGGCGAACAGGCCGGCAATCTGGCTTTCGACGCGTATGGCGCGCGAACCGGTTCCTTGGCCTGGATCCTTGAAGACAGTAACCTCAATTCGGCCCTTGATGCGGCGCTTCGCTTCGCGCCGAACATGCGGATCGTGACGGGGCACGCCACGGCGTTGCGTATTGATTCGACCGCTGCGACGGTCCAACTCGATAATGGCGATAAGATCGAAGCATCCCTCGTTGTAGGGGCGGATGGCGCCGAGTCGTGGGTGCGCGGACAATGTGATATCGGCCTTGATTACAGATCCTATGGTCAGCGCGCGATCGTCACGAATTTCGACTGTGACCAGCCTCACCACGGCACTGCATATCAATGGTTCACATCCAGCGAGGGAATCATCGCCTTGTTGCCACTCCCCGGACAGCGCGTTTCGCTGGTCTGGTCGGCACCGGAATCCTTGGCGCAGACGCTGATGCGCGAACCGCTGGCACAACTGGCCGAGCGCT
>Ga0196971_1000081_pt1 | contig 89582 bp, 80 predicted proteins | sample S1v_1013CmetaG_FD_148660 | JGI IMG/M metagenome (GOLD analysis project Ga0196971, IMG submission 148660) | Soil microbial communities from Anza Borrego desert, Southern California, United States - S1+v_10-13C | ecosystem: Environmental > Terrestrial > Soil > Desert | place: USA: California...
AACAAAGACTTAGATTATATTCATCATGTTACTGGTATAGCTAAAACTGTTATTAAACAATACCTGAGAATAATTAATAATGAAAAATAATTTTTTATACCTATTGATTTGCCATTTGGCATTACCTGACGGACTTGATAGGAACAAGAATTTGGTAGATATAAAGAATGATATCAATGCAACAAATTAAATACGTTCTCACAATTAATAACTCTTTCGTAGAAGTTATGTTTAAAAAAGGTCAATCTAGATGGTACTAAGAAGAAAAAAGAAAACCTGTATTAGCAAATAACACAAAAAAAAGTATCCCTTCTTAAGTAGTTATAGTTATCAACAAACAACAAAAGAAAGGATACTTATATGTACAAGAATATTAGTAAAATTGATTTTAAGAATCAAGCATTCCATATTGGATTAGACGTATATCCGAAGTCGAAATTTCGCTTTGCAGGCCATCAATCACTCATTCATCCATTCCTCCATTCCTCCATTCAACCATTCACCCATTCATTCATTCATCCATTCATCCATTCTCCCTTCTTTTCCTCACCCCATCAAAAATATTTCTCTTGTCTATTTATTTATTAGCAAAACTGTCGTATTTTCCTTTCACGAGATAAATCAATCTTATTAACATTAATTATGGTGGAGTTATGAAAATCAGAAAGGAAGATGCCCTGGAGTACCACAGCATCGGAAGACGCGGTAAGATTGAGGTCGTTCCCACAAAACCCTGCATTACCTCAAGAGACCTTTCTTTAGCTTACACTCCCGGAGTTGCTGAACCGTGTAAAGATATTGCGCTTAATGATGATGATGTCTACCGTTACACAGCTAAGGGTAATCTTGTTGCCGTTGTGTCAAACGGTACCGCTGTTTTGGGTTTGGGCGATATAGGTCCCCACGCCGGTAAGCCTGTTATGGAAGGCAAAGGAGTTCTGTTCAAAAGATTCGCGGATATTGATGTATTTGATATAGAACTTAAAACCAAGGATCCAAAAGAAATCATACGGGCAGTACAGCTGCTCGAACCTACCTTCGGCGGTATCAACCTGGAGGATATTAAAGCTCCCGAATGCTTCGAAATAGAGCAGGAACTTATAAAGACAATGAATATTCCTGTTTTTCATGATGATCAGCATGGAACCGCCATTATCTCCTGCGCTGCTCTTATCAACGCATGCGAAATCGTCGGTAAATCCCTTGATCAGATCAAAGTGGTCATTAATGGTGCAGGCGCTTCTGCTATCGCTTGCTCAAATCTTTATATGCATGCGGGCGTTAAACTTGAAAATATTATGATGTGCGACTCAAAAGGAGTTTTAAGCACAGACCGTAAAGATCTTAACAAATATAAAATACAGTTCGCCAGGGATACTGACCGCAAATCTCTGGCTGACGCAATGGCCGGGGCTGATGTTTTTGTTGGTCTCTCGGTAGCCAATGTTGTATCAAAGGATATGATCCGCAGCATGGCCCCCGACCCGATCGTCTTTGCAATGGCTAATCCCGATCCTGAAATAACTTACGAAGATGCCATTGATGCCCGCAAAGATATTATTATGGCAACAGGCCGCAGCGATTATCCCAACCAGGTAAATAACGTTCTCGGATTCCCATTTATTTTCAGGGGTGCGCTCGATGTCCGCGCTTCGGCTATCACGGTAGAGATGAAGATGGCTGCGGTAAAAGCTCTTGCCTGCCTCGCAAAAGAAAAAGTACCTGACATTGTTATAAGCGCCTATGGCGGTACTGAATTTTCATTCGGCAGGGAATACATAATTCCCAAACCTTTCGATCCACGCGTACTTTGGAATGTAGCTCCCGCTGTTGCCAGAGCAGCAATTGAAGGGGGAGTTGCAAGGGTAAAGATCGAGGACTGGAAAGCTTACCAGGAAGAACTCAAGGAAAGACTCGGGATGTCGAAGGAAATTATCCGCGTCATGATCAATAAAGCGCAGAAGGACCCTAAAGTAGTTGTTTATCCCGAAGGTGAAGAAGAAAAGATAATCCGTGCCGCTCAGTCTGCATTGGAAAACAATATCGCCAAACCTGTCCTGCTCGGAGATGATGAGGTTATTACTAAAAGAATAAAGTCCCTTGGCTTTAATCCATCACAGTATAAGATTATTAATCCTGAAAAATCAGATAAATACCAGGCATATACTGAAGAGTTTTACAAATTGCGTCAGCGGAAAGGTGTATCACGCCGGCTCGCAAAAGAACTGATGTGCTCCACTAAATATTTTGGTTCGATGATGCTTAAGCTTGGAGATGCGGATGCTCTTATAGGCGGATTAACAACAACATATCCTGAAACAATCAGACCCGCATTGCACTGTATCGGTGTTAAAGAAGGTTTTAAGGTTGTCTCAGGAATGTATATAGTTTTAACAAAGAAGGATATTTTCTTCTTCGCCGATACAACGGTTAATATTGATCCGACCAGTGAAGAACTGGCTGAGATCGCAATCTCTTCAGCTGAAACAGTAAAGCGGTTTGATATTGTACCTCAGATTGCTATGCTGTCATTTAGTAATTTCGGAAGTTCAGTTAATGCACACAGCCTTAAGGTAAAGAATGCTGTATCGATCGTTAAAAAACTTCGTCCTGATCTTACCATCGATGGTGAAATGCAGGCTGATACTGCTGTAATTGCAGACATTCTTGAAAGAGAATATCCCTTCTCTGATTTGAAGTGTAAGGCTAATGTGCTTATATTCCCTGATCTTAATTCCGGAAATATTGCATATAAGCTGATGGCAAGAATTGGTGAAGCAACTGTAATCGGACCAATACTGCAGGGCATGAGCCGTCCCGTTCATATTCTGCAGAAAAATGCCAGTGTTGATGATATCATCAACATGACAGCCATCGCAGTAGTCGACGCAAAACGTAAATAGTTCATGGAAACGTTCAATTGCGAGAATGTAATACATTGCCGTAGAGGCGCGGCTTGCCGCGACTGGATTGTACAATAGAGATATGGCAGGTAACTGAGAACGGAGTCACAATTTATGATTCCGACTTCGGATATATATTTTTGTTTATTTACATTTTCTGCAGCCCAGCCCTGCCTCCCGGCAGGGAGGGCAAGCCCTGGCTCTGTGAAAGAGTGCTTTCAACCTTAAGAAGAACTTAAGTTGACAGCGTTGGGGTAATACCCCAGGAACTGATCACCTCTGATGCACGACCTTCAAGGAGTCGCATATCCTGGTGCTCAGATAAAATAATGGTTCTTATAATTTTCTCCCGGTATATATTGTGTTAAAAAATGTTTTACTCCTCATCGGTAGCATTCTTACTTTTGCGGCTGGTACAATTGGTTATGGATTCATCCTAAATTTTAGTGAGCCTTCTCTCTCGGAAGTTCTTTATGAAAAAGATCTGGATTATCTCACGAATGTCAGCATTGTTATCAGTAAGCAAAAGTACAGATTGGATTTATACTCAGACACACTGCTGGTAAAATCATACCGTGCGGTATTCGGTAAATCCAGCTCCAAAAAAGGGGATAGAATCTTCAGGAATTATACTCCCTCAGGTACTTATCACGTCTGCAGCATTGATACCGGTAGTAAATATAATACCTTCTTTGCTATAGATTATCCTAACGAAAAGGATCTGGGCGAGGCTTTAAGACTAGGATATATTTCAAATAATGAATATAATATTATCTATAAAAATCTTCAGAACTCTGAATGCCCTGTCACAACCGGTAAGTTCGAAAAGATTGGAATACACGGTATTGGCAGGTTAAACTTCATTATCAAAAATCTGCCATTTGTGTTTAATTGGACAAACGGTTCCGCTGCCGTCAGTAATGAAAGCATAAATGAACTTAATTCTGTAATAACTGTGGGGACGAAAATTGTCATCAAAGATTAACTCTGCCTTGAAAATACTTTTTCTTTCTGCTCTTATATTTACCTTCGCTGCCTGCGGTGACGAAAATGAAGGCAAGAAAATAAAAGTCCTTTCTCCCGATTCAGCTGCCACCTTTGACAGGGGACGCATACTCGATTTTGCAAAACATAAACTCGGTGAGATTAAATTTTCTGAGTTCGGTAATTTCCAGCCGGATTCTGTGCTCGGATTAGCAGCGGGTAAAGAAATTGTTAACGATACCACCTTCGGCATTAAATTTTATCTTATCAGACGGGAGAATAGGGAGTTCAGAGTGCTTTATGAAACACCCATGCTGGAAGGCTCATTCAATGAAGCTATGACTCGCAAAATCAAACTTGGTGATAATGACTATGATCTGCTTTATTATAATTCACAGGATTACTTCATGGGATCGGGCGGGGGTGAAATATTCTCTTATATAATCGATATGAATCTTAAACAGGTGTATTATGCTCATTTCTTTACGGTGCCTGATAAACCCACTTCTTTATATTTGAGTCCTAATATTAAATCAGAATCTGTGAAAGAATTCTTCATCAGAAACTTTCAGAAGGATTACCCCGAGCTGAAAGTGGTAGGCCGCGATTATCGTTTAGAAAATATTTTCTGATGGTTGTTCCAGATGAGTAGATTATTCCCGGCAGTAATTATAATATTTATTTCCTTTCTTTCTTTGAATGCTCAGCCTTCAGAATATGAGCTGGAGGAAATTGAATTTGAAGGCAACCAGTCCATCTCTTCATCGGAATTAAGCGGTGCTATCTCATCTGTCGAATCACCAAACTGGTTCTTCAAATTCCTGAACAGCATTTCTGAAAGCATCGGTAAAGCAACTGTTTATTTTGATTCACTTAAAATAAAATCTGATCTTGAATCACTCGTCGATTACTACAGGGATCAGGGCTTCTTCAAAGCTCAGGTCTCCGGATCATATAGCCTCAATGATGAAGAAAAAGAAGCCGTGATATCCTACTATATCAATGAAGGACTCAGATTTGTAGTAACTGAAGTGAATATAGACGGACTAGATGAAATTCCCGTTGAGTTCAGTACAAAATTATTGGCCAACAACAGCATAGATTCAGGGAAGTTTTATACAAAAGCTCTCATAGATGAAAATATCGGTGAGATGACAAGCTATCTGCTCAACCATGGGTATATGCTTGTAGAACGCGAAAGACCTGAGATCATTGTTGATACTGTGCAAAACCTGGTAAATGTAAATCTCGATTTCAATCCCGGCCTGCGTTACCGGATTGGAGAGATCAGGATAGAAAAAACCGGCGAGTCAAAAGATAATATCCGGGATACCATACTCCGGCAGCTGATTGGCGTGAAACCCGGTCAGTATTACAGCGCAGAGGACCTCAGTCGTGGACAAATACGCTTGTACCGTACTAACCTTTTCAGTTCTGTACTCGTAAATACTGTTATTGCTGATACGCAGGGCAATACTGTTCCGCTTAACATTAAAGCCGATGTTACTAATCTTAATGAGCTTGTACCCGAAGTTATTATGAATAATCAGGAAAGCTCACTTAATTTCGGACTCGCGGCTTCATATACACGTAAGAATTTTCTCGGCGATGCACGCAATTTTTCGCTGGGCAGCAACTTTACTGTTAATGATATCTTTAACATCGACTATTCTAAACTGGGCAGAATGTTTGAAGTGAAAGATACTTCCATACTGGGTTATTTCGATGCCCGTCTTACTGTTGAACAGCCGTATTTCCTGGGTAAACCAATCCGCACGCGCCTCGAGAGTTACTATACAATTACTAAGCAAAAGGAATATAAAGCTAACATCCTGGGCGGAAGGCTTAGTTGGGATTTTGAGCTTCCGAGACGTGTCTACTTCAGATCATTACTTGTTTATTACAGCATTGAGCGCTCCGAATATCAAATCGTTGAGGATTATCTGAGAGCTCTCATAAAAAGACAGAGGAATATTTCTTTAGACACTATAAATATTTTCCAGCCTTCTGCATTTACCACTTCAATTCTGGGCGTTGAAACCGGCAATACAAAAACGGATGATTTATTATTCCCCACTCAGGGATATACGCTTTCACTTAATTTTGAAGAAGCTAATTCAGTTCCTTATCTGCTTGGTTTTGGTTCACGGGCTCAGTTCTTTCGCGCTGTGACCGGCCTGACTTATTATCCGAAACTGTATGCGTCAGACGAAAGTGCGTTTGGTTTGAAATTCAAAATGGGATATGTAAAGGCTTTCCATGGACCTGATAAAGAGATCCCGCTAAACAGACGTTTCACCGCTGGCGGCAGCAACTCAGTGAGAGGCTGGCCTGCAAGGGAATTGTCACCCGATCCTGATCTTAGTTTCCTTACCACTGAGGATGTTCTGCAGATAGCCCAGAATGTTGCCATAGGCGGTACCTTTCTTTTGGAAGGTTCAGTTGAAACCAGGAACAGATTGTTCGGACCAATAGGTGGAGCTCTTTTTGCTGATTACGGAAATGTCTGGAACGGATATAATAACTTCCGCTTTAATAAAGTAGCTGTAGCTGTGGGATTCGGATTACGATTTTACTCATCCTTTGCTCCCATCAGAATTGATTTTGGCTATAAAGCCTATGATCCCGAAACACGTCAAACCCTATTGGATCAGAAATTCTTCAAAGACATCCAGTTGCACATAGGCATCGGCGAAGCCTTCTAGCAATGAATATATACGGGTGGTCATAAACATTTTCATTTGAATTCTGCCGCCTTCAAAAAATCAATCAAAAAACCTCTTCCTGAACTCCCGCTGTTTAATCCTGGCCTGTTCTAAAACCACCTTTATGCTATCAGCATCTTTAACAGACACCAAAAACCTCTCCCTAATCATATAATCATAAATAATAAATCCTCTTTCGATTGCTTTTGTCAGCCACTTCACGCACCCCTTAACATTATTTACAAGCGCAAAGCAAACCGCCACCCAATAAAAATCTTCTGCGTCTAAAAATCCCGCATTTTCCAAAGCAGTTAATGCTTCTTCAGTTTGCCTCTGATCTTTTTCAATATAGGAAACAAAGAAATGAGCAAAGCGTCCGAACAGACTATAAATAACAGCACTATTTATTCTCTTAAAATTAATCAGCGCTGAGTCCAAACTTCCAAGCTGAAGCTCTACAATACCATACCAAAAATTTCTGTAGTCAGACCCCCGGTCATAATCAAAATATTTCTTTGCTTCTTCATACTCTCCAAGATAATAATAAGTAGCACCTATCGATCTGAATCCCGGATTCTTAGGGTTCAGCATCACAGCTTTTTCAGCTTCGGTTCTTGCCTCTTCAAGCTCGCCGCCGTATCTATATGCGTATGATAAAGCAAAGTGGGAGTCTGCTTCATTTGGTTTTATTTCAACACTTTTTCTCAGCAGGGCAATCGATTCATCAATCTTTCCAATTTCAGTATACAATAAACCGAGGCGGGAAAGCGCAGAAGCAAATTCACTATTTATGGAAATGGCTTTCTTTATCAATTCAACAGCTTTACTGAAATCCTTCTCGCCGCCTAATATATAGCACGATTTATAATGATACCGGTTGCCAAGTTCCAGGTACGAGGGTGCATAATCCGGATCCAACTCAATGGATTTTTCCAGCATTTGAATCGCGTATAAAGTCTGTTCATTATTATTCGGGTAAGCTATGCCCTTAAGAAAATATTCATACGCTAAGGTATTTACGGGTATGTCTTTATTAATTCTTTCTTTTTCTTTATGAGAGAATTGAAGCTTAAGTCCGTCAACCACTTTCTGCGAAACAAGATCCTGAAGCTCAAATGCATCTTTGAATTTTACTTTCAGAGATTCTCTCCATAACAGGTTCTCAGTTTTGATTTCAACAAATTCAATGTTAAGTCTGATCTGTTCCTCAATTGTCAGAAAGTTTCCTGAGAGCAGATATTCAACATTAAGTTCAGAGCCAACATCCTTAATATCAGCAAATGTATTGGTGTATTTTCGTATTGACGCAGAAGGACGCACAAGTACATCCTTTGAATAGGCGAGGGCGCCAATCACCTGGTCTGCCAAAGCAAAACCAAGATAATCAGATTGCGGATGTCCGCTTACATTAATAAATGGTAATATTGCGATTCTTTTCAGCTGAGGTTTTTCATGATGAACCGAAGTAAAACCATAATATTTTTTCAGCTCAGAAAGTATTTCACTGAAATCTTTGTATCTTTTATCGGGATCTTTTTTAAGACACTTTAATACAAGAGAATTTAATTCCACAGGAACATCATGCCTTAGCTCAGCAGGTGGAGCAGGATCCTCATTAAAGATTGCATATATTACAGCCTGGTCATAAACCCCTTTAAATGGCAGCTCTCCGGTTAACATTTCAAATAACAAAACACCAAACGACCATATGTCAGTACGATTATTAACATCATTACCCCTTGCCTGTTCAGGTGACATATATGCGATTGTGCCGATAGTACTCCCGATTTCTGTAATCATCGTACCCTTGCCTATTTTAGCTAAACCAAAATCCATAATTTTTATTTTCCCATCAGGGGTAAGCATTATGTTGGATGATTTTATATCGCGGTGTACAATTCCTTTTTTGTGGGCCGCTGAAAATCCCTCTGCCATTTGTATAGCTGCATTTACAATTTCATTAATAGGTATAGTTCCCGATTTAATTTTTTCTCTCAGATCAGTACCTTCTATATATTCCATTACTATAAAATATTCATCGCGGTACTCTTCAATAGCATAGATAAGGCAGATATTCTGATGATTTAAGGAGGCAGCGGATTGTGCTTCGATTTCAAAGCGCCGCTTCTCTTCGTCATCGGCGGACAAGTAATGAGGCAGAAACTTAATAGCTACTTCGCGGTTTAGTTTAGAATCGAGTGCTTTGTAAACCACACCCATTCCTCCCTCACCAAGACGCTCCATTATTTTATAATGAAGAACCAACTCACCCGTGCGCATCTGAAATTCCGCGTGTTTATAAATTATATAATTACATTTATGTATTTACGATATTAATACCAAATTGAATGTCAATACTCTCCGCCTGCACCATTTTCTTCTCTCGTTTTTAATTTTAGTGCCCGGTATTTCTTACATTCTCGCAATTGAACACTCTGTTGTAGAGCCGGGGCTTGCCCGGGCTGGGTCTCACAAAATGTAAAAGAACTTATATGTTAATGCGGAGTCAGGAATGTTAAATATCCGCTTCGCTATTCGTTACTGCCAATGTTTCTATTGTGAGACCCAGTCGCCGCAAGCGGCGCCTCTACGACGATTGATTTACATTCTCACAAATTTAACACTCCTTTCGGTGGTGGGGTTACCCCCCCTCTCCTTAAAAAGGAGAGGGGCCGGGGGTGAGGTCGATTTGTCTGCGTTTTATATTTTAGCTAAATTTGTAAACATTTATGGAGTTCCGAATGATATCCAGCATGACCGGTTTCGGTAAAGGCTCGGTACAGAATGATAATTTCAGCATCGACTCAGAAATACGAAGCGTAAACAGCCGCTACCTCGAGGTTTCCCTCAAAATCCCAAGAAACCTTCAGAGCAAAGAACTTGAACTAAGAGAATTTATCCGCGGCAAACTTAAAAGAGGCAAAATAACCGTCAATGTCCAAATAAAGAAAAACGGCATCGACGAAAATAAACCAGTGCTAAATGCAGAATCAATCAGCTATGCCGTTAACCTTTTAGAACAGGTTAAACAGCAGGCAGGATTAAACGATCAGATATCCCTTTCACATATTCTCGCCTTTCAGGATATCTTCTTCGCGGAAGCCGCGGAAGAATCCGAACAGGAATACCTCCTCGTACGCGATTCACTGGATCAGGCAATAGACGACCTTATCCGTATGCGTAACAAAGAAGGCGAGGAACTCGCGAAAGATATTATGACGCGCATACTGAACATCGGACACTCAGTTGACACGATCGAAAGCATCAACAAGAATTCATCCAAAGAGATCTTCGAGAAGATAAAAGAACGTGCCCAGGCCCTCTTCAGCGATGTAAAACTTTATACCGACAGACTTGAACTTGAACTGGCTCTGCTTGTGGATAAATCTGATGTTACCGAGGAATGCGTCAGACTTCGCAGTCATACTAAGTTTTTCCTTGAGAATCTTAAAAGCGGTGTTGAGATCGGCAGAAAACTCAACTTCCTTTGCCAGGAAATAAACAGGGAAGCTAATACTATCGGAAGCAAAGCACTCTCAACAGAAATCTCACACCAAACCGTTTTTATTAAGGAAGAACTTGAAAAGATCAGAGAGCAAATACAGAACATTGAGTAAACTACAAACCAAAGGCCGCCTGATTGCCATTGCTGCCCCGAGCGGTACAGGTAAAACTACTATTGTTAAAAGCATTCTTAAATCAATGCCCGAACTTAAATTTTCTGTTTCGGCAACAACAAGAAAGAAGCGTGACGTAGAAGTTCACGGCGTTGATTACTTCTTCCTTACTGAAGAGGAATTCCTTCAGAAAATTCAGAATGATGAATTCCTTGAATGGGAAAAGTTCTACGATTACTACTACGGCACCCTGAAAGAACACGTATTTAATATCATTGATGAGGGCAATTCTGTAGTCCTTGAGGTCGACGTAAAAGGCGCCCTTAACATAAAAAAGATTTTCCCTGACACAATTCTTATATTTATTGAACCCCCAAGCTTTGAGGAATTGGTAAAAAGACTCGAAAACCGTAAAACAGAAACCAGCGAGGACCTCCAAAAACGCATTAAACGTGCCGAAATGGAATTGAGCTTAAAAAATGGCTTTGATTATTCAATTGTTAATAATAAATTAGATGATGCGATTTCCGAAGTTGCCTCGATTATAAAAGAAAATATATATAGGAGTGAATAAATGCAGGTACAACCCATTGATCTTAGAGCTCTGGATGAACTAACAGCTAATGTTTATGAAGCAGTAGTTGTTGCAGCAAAGTATGCTAGAAGAATAAATGAGGAAGCTAAACTCGAGTTCAGCACTCTGGTTACTACCATCCCATCAAAAGGTTTTGAAGATGATGGCGAAGATATTGAAAACCCCGATCAGTTAAAGATCTCTCTTGAATTTGAAAAGAGACCTAAACCCCACCTACAGTCGTTATACGAAGTTCTTGACGGTAATATAAAATACAGATATAAAAACCAAGAATAATTATGCATTCTGATAGTTTTGCCGGTAAAAAGATATTACTCGGTGTAACGGGCGGAATAGCAGCTTACAAATCTTGTTTATTAGTTAGAAATCTTGTTAATCTTGGAGCGGAAGTCAGGGTCATTATGACCCCTTCCGCTCTTCAGTTTATTGCGCCCCTTACACTGTCTACCTTATCGGGAAATGAAGTTATAATTAACATCTTCCCTGAATCACAAGTTAACGGCGTCAGCTTAAAAACCTGGCACATTGAATATGCCCTGTGGGCAGATTTGATGATCATCGCTCCCGCTACAACTAACACTATCGCTAAAATAGTTCACGGCTTCTGCGATAACGCGCTTACTACTGTTGTATCAGCTTTGCGCTGCCCGCTTCTTGTAGCCCCCGCTGCGGATATGGATATGTACAGTAATAAAGTCGCGCAGTCTAATTTTGCTAAACTCAAAGAATTGGGCGCGCATATAGTTGAAGCTGAGAAAGGACATCTGGCAAGCGGACTCTCGGGCATTGGCCGCCTCGCAGATCCTGAAAAGATTATTGATGCTGCGGAAATTATACTCTCGGGATTTACAAGGGATCTCGTTGGTAAGAAAATACTCGTTACTGCCGGACCTACTTATGAAGATATTGATCCCGTCCGCTTTATCGGAAACCGCTCATCAGGCAAGATGGGCTATAATATTGCAAAAGCTGCTTTCCTCAGGGGAGCAGAGGTTACTTTGATCTCGGGACCTTCTGCTGAAAAGATATATACAGATATAAATCTTGTTAAAATAAGATCAGCTTCTGAAATGAAACAGGCTGTGGATGAACATCTTAAAGAAAATGATGCCCTTATTATGTCTGCCGCTGTTGCTGATTACAGACCCGAGACTAAAAAGAATAAGAAGATTAAAAAAGAAGAGAATATCGCAGGAATAAAACTTATCCAGACAGATGATATACTCTCCTGTATTGATAAAAAGAATAAGATAATTGTCGGCTTCGCGCTTGAGACTGATAATGAAATTGATAACGCGAAGAAGAAACTGAGTACCAAAAATATTGACCTCATTATACTTAATTCACTTAATGAGCAAAATGCGGGCTTTGAATTTGACACAAATAAAATTTCTGTAATTTCCAGATCTGGAGAGGTGAAAAGTTATCCGGTTATGAGTAAATTTCAGGCAGCAAACCAGATACTTTCGGAATTACACGGACTTTTATAAATGAGTGATGAGATAGTTAAAAAACTTCTTGAGGTCCTTAAGGATCAGCAGAAAATCTTCGGCCCTGATTTATTTGAAACTGATTTCCCTCAGACATTAAACCTTCAATACAGCGCTCCTGAAGAAGAAATAATACCAATGAAACAAACACCAAAAACTGAAATACCTGTCGAAGATGCGGCATTTAATTCTGCCTGCACACTCGATGAATTATATGGTAAAATATGGAACTGTCTAAAATGCCCGCTCGGTAATACGAGAAATAAATTAGTGTTCGGCACAGGCAATCATAACGCTGATATTATGGTTATCGGCGAAGGTCCGGGAGCGGATGAGGATATGCAGGGTGAACCTTTCGTTGGCAGGGCAGGGAAATTACTTACTGATATACTCAAAGCAATAAACTTCTCACGCGAAGAGGTCTATATAGCCAACATCGTTAAATGCCGCCCTCCGGGTAACAGAAATCCTCTTCCGGCAGAAATGGAAAAATGTTTTCCTTACCTTAAAAAACAAATTGACTTAATCAGGCCAAAGCTTATATTATGTCTCGGACTTATTTCGGCTAATGCAATATTGGGTAATAAGCTTTCGATGGGTAAAATGCGGGGTAATGTTTACGAATTTAACGGCATCAAAGTAATGGTTACTTACCATCCCGCGGCTCTGCTTAGAAATCCCAATTGGAAAAGAGAAACCTGGACAGACGTACAGATATTCAGAAAACTATATGATGAATTAGTAAAAAATTGATATGGCAAAAAATACACCACCGGATTTTGATATAAAGAAACTTGAATCATCTTCAGTAAAACCGCCGGCAGCCCCCGAAGTGGAAATGGCTGTCCTCGGCGCGATGATGATTGAAAAGGAGGCAGTCCCTAAGGGTATAGAACTGCTTACTCCTGAAAACTTCTACCTAAAAGAACATAAACTTATCTTTGAGGCAATACAGAACCTCTTTGAAGCAAATGAACCTGTTGATATTTCTACTCTTTATGAAGAGTTAAGAAAAGCAGGACACCTGGAGCAGACCGGCGGCGCCGCTTACTTAAGTAAACTATCTCAGAATATTTCTTCAGCCGCTAATATTGAATATCATGCGAAGATAGTTCTTGAGAAACACATTCTTCGCAGTCTTATTAGCTCTTCAATGGATATCGCCAAATCGGCTTATGATGCAAATGAAGATGCTTTTGATCTTCTTGATGCTGCTGAACGCAAGATATTCGAAATTACTGAAGAACATCTTAAGAAATCTTATGTGCAGATGGATAAAGCCGTCCGCGAAGCAATGGAATATATCGAGCTTATTCACGATAAGAAGAAACAAAACTTTTCTGTGCCTACAGGATTCTATCAGTTAGATGATCTCCTCGGCGGATTTCAGAAATCAGATCTTATTATTCTTGCAGCGCGACCCTCAATGGGCAAAACCGCTTTCGCACTTTCCTGCGCACGCAATGCCGCGGTTGAATATAAAGTACCTGTAGCGGTGTTCAGTCTTGAAATGGCCACTATTCAGATGGTTATTCGTCTGCTCTGTGCCGAAGCACGCCTGAATGCACACCTTGTCAGAACAGGCAAACTTCCTATGGAAGATGCCCATAAGCTTGCGCGCAACATTCACCGCCTTAGTGAAGCTCCTATCTATATTGATGATTCACCGGCGCAGACAATACTCGAGATCCGCGCGAAAGCAAGAAGATTAAAAGTAGATAAGAAAATCGGACTCATAATAATAGACTACCTTCAGCTCATGAGTGCGTCAACAAGAATGGAAAGCCGTGAGCGTGAAATTTCGCATATATCCCGGTCACTTAAATCACTGGCCAAAGAATTAAATATTCCTGTAATTGCTCTTGCACAGCTTAACCGTGCCGTTGAGGCAAGAACAGATAAGCGTCCTCAGCTGTCGGACTTAAGAGAGTCAGGATCAATAGAGCAGGATGCGGATGTGGTAATGTTTATTCACCGTCCCGAATATTATGGTATCAAGCAGGATCAGGAAGGAAACAGTCTTGAAGGTGTTGCCGAGATCATAGTTGGTAAACAGAGAAACGGTCCCACAGGTGATGCCCGCTTAAAGTTCTTCAAAGACTACGCGCGTTTCGATAACCTTGAGCTAGTCCGCCATCTTGAAGAAGCACAAATTCAGTCAACAAGAGAAGAGGAGGATTTCCCGATATGAAAAATCTATTTTACTTATCAGTTATGGTTCTTCTTGTATATACTATTTCCATTGCTCAGCCCGAATACAACGATAAAGATATGGAAATCTGTAAATCCAAATTCGAGTTCTCAGCTTCAAAGGAACTTCAGTCAAAACCAATAAATGACGCAATTGCGGAAATCGGAAAAAGCTTTTTAGGCTTAGATTACGAAGCTCACTCACTTGAAAAAGAAGGCGACGAACATCTCGTTATTCATCTAACAGGATTGGACTGCACCACATTCCTCGAGAACGCTGTTGTATTTGCGCGCTGTGTAAAATCAGGTAAAACTTCTTTCGAAGATTACCAGAATGAACTTACAAAAGTAAGATACCGTGAAGGCAAAATAGATAAATATCCTTCCAGGCTTCATTACTTCTCTGACTGGATCTTTGATAATTCCAAAAAGGGAATTGTTGAAGACATTACAAAAAGCATTGGCGGAAAACCCTTCCCGAATAAAGTAGGATTCATGTCAAAGAACCGCGATAAATACACGCAGATCAGCACCAATGACGAATTCTACACCGCGATAAAAACAAAAGAGGAAGAAATTAACTCAAGAACTTATTCCTACATTCCCAAAGCGGATGTTAAGAAAATAGAAGATCAGATCGGCAACGGATATTTAATTGCAATAACATCAGGTGTGGAAGGACTCGATATCGCCCACGTCGGCATTGCGGTTAAAATGGAAAATGGAAGAATCCACTTTCTTCACGCCCCGCTTGTCGGAGCTAAAGTTCAGATCACCAAAGAACCCCTGCACGATTACCTGGCAAAAAACAAAAAGCAAACCGGCATCATGGTCCTCAAACCCCTGGAACCAGCATTAAATTAAAAAACTAAACCCAGGGCTGCTGGTGCTTGTTTACAAAGTTTAAATAGAACTCCGGTGTTTTTCTAAACTCCGGAGTCTGATAAGGGCAAAATTGTTTACATACAAATAACTATATACTGAGATTTTCTGTTTACTTGGGGGGTAAATGAATGATTCGGGGGAGTACCAGTCATTTCTCAACGAAAGGTTGCTAAAGAGAAGAATCAAATTATCAGGAGAGCAGTTTAATAAACTGGTCAATGCCTACGAACATTTCACTTTAAATGAAAGTATCCTTTCCCGATTAGGTGAAAGAGTATTATTTCAACCTCAGGAATATCAAACTGTAAATGATTATGTTCATCATTTCCTAATTAAGTACAGCTCAGGCGTCGATTTCTATTCTGACAATTATTTAGAACTGCTAAATCAGATACCCATAACCATTCAACATTATACTGAACGGATTCTCGGTGAACTTAATGGAAGAGACCGGATATATTATATAAATGAATTTAAGCCGGGCTCAGGCAGACCATATCACATTGTAGTAGCGAGCATTGAAAAATCAGGCATTGTCGCCTGGACTCACTTTGAATCAAAAAAAGGCTATCCGGCACCGTTAAGAGCAAAAGAAAAAGTGCTTATTGAATTACGCGGATTAAAAGATATTTATGATAATAAAATACTTTTAGAAGGAGGTTATGAAGAGTATTGTTCTTTAAAACGGAAAACGTTGCTATACTTAGGTAGCAACGCCTTATCCGAGTTTCACAGATCCCAAGTATCTCCACTCGGTCTGTAACTAACTTAAATGAAATAATGGTAATTGTCAAGCAATAAGTACCCTCCCCTACATGACTGGCTTCTTCTTATAAGCAGTTTACTTTGATTATATATTAATCCTATAGGCTGTACTAAGCATAAAAAAGTATCATACTCTGATACTATTCTTTACCTGAAAACCTGCATTTTTAAGTAAAATTAAATTATTCTGTACAATGGCTATTACATTAGAAAAGGCTCTTGAACGCTATTATTTGCATAAAATCACAAAAGAGGAGCTGCGCTGCCTTTTGGCAAAGGGGGTTTTAGGCAACATAACGGGGATACTTGGTCCTTATGTATTAAGATATCATAAAGGACAACATATCATCAGTAATCGTCCTTTTTATTTCCGTATGTCTATGTCAGAAGCCGCCATACTAGGCCGGAACAGCTTTGCCGCACGGGCGAAATTTGCTGCGTTTCTGAATGCCGATCCTCTCCTTAAGCTGATCTGGACTCTCGCTGATATGGAAGGAAGGAATTCCTGGACTAAACTTTGCAAACACAATCATATAAACGGATCTGCTCCTGCAACACAAAACACTATCACACCAAAGGAGCATCATTTTGAAATAAAACAGATCTGTTCACTCGAAGAAAATAATCTTATCAGAATTCATAACCGGATCAGCGATGGAATATTATATGCTATACTTGTTCCATTTGATCCGGTAGACAAGAACGACAACCCATTTGAACTAATAAAATTTACAGCCTCAGCTGATGAAGCTGAACTTCATCTCAATAATGATCAGCAAAATATTTGTAAAAAATATAAAAAGTATGTGTTATACAGCGCGGTTATAAAACAGAACGGCGATACAATTGAATGGTCAAACACCGAAGCATCAGAAGGATTGTTTGATATAAAAAATGGTTTCTATTGGATAATTATTCCGTTTAGAAATGTTGAGCGCTATCGTAGCACAGGCTTCAGCCTGTTGCCTTTTCCCAATTTCGCATCCCCGCCGGAATAATGTTTTAATTATTAACCAGTGCAAGTAACCTCTGAATATTCATAACATCCTGGGAATAATCTTTATCCTTTGGGGTTTCCAAAATCTTGGGGACTTTAATAAATCTTTTATCATTCATGATATTTGCAAAACCCTGCATACCAATTTGTCCGTCGCCAATATGATCATGCCTGTCAACCCTGCTCCCCAGCGCTTTTTTACTGTCATTCACATGAAAACATTTTAATAACTTTAACCCAATTATATCATCAAACTCTTTCATCGTCGCTTCATATTTCTCAGGCGTTCTTATATCATATCCTGCTGCAAATATATGTGCCGTATCTATGCATACGCACATCCGTTTTTTATTTTCTATAAGATCAATAATTTCCCTTATCTGCTCGAACCTGTAACCGATCGCGGAACCTTGTCCCGCAGTAACTTCAAGCATACTTTTTACTTTATAATCCTTCGTTACATAATGAATGAGATTAATGGATTCAGCGATAAGTTTAATGCCATCCTTTTCACCCATACCTTTATGTCCGCCGGGATGAAAATTCAGATACTGAATACCAAGCTGTTCACATCTGAAAACTTCATCAAGGAATGACTCTCTTGATTTCTGAAGAATATCTTTATCAGCCGCGCAAAGATTCACCAGGTAAGAATCGTGCGAAATAACGGGATCTATATTTAACTGCTTTACTCTCGATCTGAACAGATCTATTTCACTTTGTGTAATAGGTTTTGATTCCCACCTGTTATTATTCTTGGTGAAGATCTGCATTGTATTGACATTAAGCTTCTCAGCAATATCAACAGCTTTAGATACCCCGCCCGCAATCGACAAATGTGAACCCACTAAATGCTTCATATTAATTTTACAATGGTAAATCTTTTAATTGGGCAAGCAACTTAGGAAGGTTACGATATCTGAACAATATTCATTATCACGATGCATAAAGTGTCCTTGCAGAATTCAGAATTGCTTTCTTTCTAAGATTGTTTCTGCTGGACTCAACGCCGTTCCTTGTAACAACATCCACTTTTCTTTTAAATAAAAGAACAAATTCTTCCTGAATCTCTGATAATTCAAAAAAGCCATACGATGCATCATCATCAAAAGTTAATAGAATATCAATATCACTCTGATCAGAAAAATCTTCCCGCAATACTGATCCAAATACAGAAAGGTCTTTAATATTCCATTTGGTACAAAGCCTTTTTATTTCCTCGCTTGGTACTCTGATATTCATGGCTTTTATTCCTTTATTCAGCTAAAAATAAGAAGTAATGGTTAATATGTCAAACAAAGTGTATCATACAACCCCGGTGTCATTTTTATTTTACCCCCATTTTGAATAATTTATACTATAAAATTCATATTGCTCATATCCCAAATGAAAAATCTTATCGAACTATTTCACAAGCAGAAAAGAATTGCCGCAGGTATCATGTCCGGTACTTCTGTTGACGGGATTGATGTTGTCCTTCTTGAAATAACCGGCAGCGGTTTAGATACTAAGCTGAAGCAGCTTGGTTATATAGAGCATCCTTTTCCTGAAGGATTAAAAGAACTTATTCTTACGAATTCTGCGGCGGGTTCAGGCAGCGTAGATGAAATTTGTACACTCAATGCTCTTATTCCAAGACTTTATGCTTCCGGCTTACAGTGCCTTTGTGAGAAAATAAATATTTCAATGGATAAGATCGATCTTATCGGAACTCATGGACAAACAATACATCACCTGCCCAAAAAGGAAGATCATTTTGGTTACCACTTTGGTTCAACACTGCAGATTGGGGATCCTGCTGTACTCGCTAAGCTAACCGGAGTAATTACTGTTGGTGATTTCCGTACCGGCGACATTGCTCTTGGCGGGGAAGGTGCACCATTGGTTCCTTATTTTGATTACCTTATGTTCAGATCAACGGAAAAGAACTGCATTATTCTTAACATCGGAGGAATCTCAAACTTTACTGTACTTAAAAAGAATGCAGCTAAAGATGATGTCTTCGCCTTCGATACTGGTCCCGGCAATATGATGATCGACCTGCTAATGAATAAATATTATAATAAGAAATATGATGAGGACGGTAAAATCGCTGCATCAGGCAGAGTTAATGAAGAGTTACTTGAATATATGATTTCTGCGGATAATTTTATTGATAAAGCTCCTCCTAAATCCACCGGAAGGGAACAGTATGGTATCGGGTATGTTGAGAGCTTACTTGATAAATTTAGAAATATATCGCGGGAAGACTGGATCACCACAATCTCTTATTTTACCGCATACAGTATATTCAGAAATTATGAAAAGTTTGTAATGCATGAAATTAAAGCCGATGAGCTTATCGTTAGCGGAGGAGGTGCAAAGAATAAATATCTTACTAATACAATTCAATTTTTGTTTGGGAATAATACTGATTTACTTACTACTGATTCATCAGGAATTCCTTCAGATGCGAAAGAGGCAATATGTTTCGCTGTTCTCGCAAATGAAACTATTAGCGGGAACTCTGCTAATATTCCGCGGGTCACAGGAGCATCGCGTGAAACTATACTCGGAAAAATATGCCTCCCATGAAAATTATAATTACAGGCGGCAGCGGATTACTGGGACAGTATTTAAATATTGAACTTGCGAAACTTTATAATATACTTACGCTGTATAATTCAAATCCGGGTAACTGTCTCAGCTTCAATAATCTTAAAATAGATCTTACTGATTTTTCACAGTACGAAAATATCTTCTCATCCTTGAGGCCTGATGTTGTAGTACATACTGCTTCAATATCCAGAACTGACCTCGCGGATAATCTTCCTCGCGAATATGTCACCGCAGTTAATGTGGGTGCCTCTCAAAAGCTTGCTCAGCTTTGTGATAAATATAATTCTAAGCTGATCTATACTTCTACTGATCTTGTATATGACGGTTCCTTTGGTTCGATGTTAAAGGAAACTGACCCTGTGAATCCTGTATCATATTATGCCGGAACAAAACTGGCCGGTGAAGAAAAAATCCGGGAAACTTTTGGAAATTATATTATATTAAGAACAGCACTGATGTACGGATTTGGTCTGAATCATAGTGAAAATCATTTTAAAGCTATGTATCTTAACCTGAAAGCAGGCAGACCGGTAAAGCTATTTCATGATCAGTACAGATCACCGCTGGCATTAAAGAACGCGGCGGTTATTATAGCGGAGCTGATAAATAAAGATATATCTGCGGAAGTAATTAACTTCGGCGGAAAGGAGCGTGTATCAAGATTTGATATTGGTGCAATTCTTTGTGAGAATGCAGGATTAGATCCTTCTCTGCTGATCAGAACATCAATGTATGATATAGATCATCTGCCTAAAGTAGCTGATGTATCAATGAATACAGACAAGCTTAAATCTTTAGGCATTCATCAGCATTCAATCAGAGACTCTGTAAAAAATATACTTTCGGAAACGGAAAATTAAGGGCAGCCTTTTTTAATAGATCATATTAAACATTTATCTTTTTATTATTATGGAGGTATACATGGCACTTATTCTACCTGATCTCCCTTATCCGAAAGAAGCACTCGAACCTTACATCAGCGCACGTACGCTTGAATTCCATCACGACAAACATCATAATGCTTACGTAGTTAATGCCAATAACCTGCTAAAGGGTACTGACCTGGAAATTGAAGACATTGAAACAATCATCAAAAAAACCGCGGGTGACAATTCCAAGATCGGCATTTTCAATAATACTGCTCAGGTATGGAATCATACTTTCCTGTGGAACAGTATGAGACAGGGCGGCGGCGGTAATCCAACCGGCAGAATTTCGGAAATGATTTCACGTGACTTCGGCAGCTATGATAAATTCGTAGAGGAATTTAAGAATGCAGGAGCAACACAGTTCGGCAGCGGCTGGGCATGGCTTGTCATTGAAAATGATAAACTCAAAGTAATGAAGACTGCTAATGCTGATACACCAATCGCGCATAACCTGAAACCTCTGCTCACAGCCGATGTATGGGAACATGCATATTATCTTGATTATCAAAACCGCAGACCTGATTATCTTTCTACCTTTGTTGATAAACTTATCAATTGGGATTTCGTAAACTCGCAATTATAAGCAAACACAACCTGCGGATTTCATTTACTCCGCAGGTTTTTTTCTGTCTCCTAAACTGTAATCTCACCAGAGGTATTATTTTTTAATTAGTAGACATAATCCTATAGCATCTCTCAAAAAAAGTATATAAATTAGCCACATAAACTTTCTTCCCATTTTTTCTACTTTTAACAAAAGGAAAGGAAAAATTGAAATTCTTAATCCTGTTTCTGTTTTTCTCTTCTGCAGCGGTTCTTTATGCGCAGGAATCGGTATGGATAGAAGTGGATGGCAGCTGTGTGGTTGCTAATATAACTCCCGAGGAAGCCAGAGAACGCGCTATTATCAACGCCAGAAATGAAGCCATAAAACAGGCGGTTGGCGTTCAGGTTTCAGAAGATATTTCACGTTCAGTTACCGAGGAAATGGTAAATGAGCAGAGCACTATCTACGATAATTTTTCCAAACTCAGCAGATCCACCAGCTTCGGTAAAATAATAAAAGAAGAACCCCTGCTGAAGGATGAAATTACTCTCGCCGGCAGCACTCCAATATATAACGTCCGCATTAAAGCGCTTGTAGTGAAAGATGAGGGGAATCCTGATTATGCTTTTGAAGTAAAGATCAATATGGATAAAGATGTTTTCTTCTGCCGCGAATCCAAATCTTCCGACGAAATTAAGTTTAATATCTGGGCAAGTAAGGACTGCTATATCTATCTTTTTAACCTTATGGCAAATGATTCCGTTCAACTGATAATCCCTAATCAATATATCAGCAATAATAATAAATATATAAGCGGAGAGGAAGTTCAGGGATTTGAAAAAGAGCTTCGGAATAACAATGTCACATTCAGTGCTTCACTTCCTCCCGGAAGAGACCGTGTTACAGAGGCGCTATATGTTGTTGCACTGAAGGAAAAAATTGACTTCTATTCCGGTAATGATGAAATTGATGAAACAGGAATAATCACTACTTCTAAGGCGGCTATGACAGATATTCAGAACTGGCTTATGAAAATTCCCAGGGATATGCGTACCGAGCAGCTAAAAGCATTTCAAATAAAAAGAATTAAATAAAGTTATTATTACAGGGAGCACTTATGAAAAGTCTTTCTACTGTTACTTTCATCTTTTTTCTTTTACTAACAACAACATTCTCTCAAAAGAACGATTTTAATTTCGTAGGTGCCGGCGCAAGAGCTGCTGGTATGGGTAATGCATTTATCGGTGTGTCCGATGATGCTACGGCAATTTCCTGGAACCCTGCAGGATTGTCGCAGCTTATGCGTGCCGAAGCTTCTGTTGTTGGCCGGTATACGATGCGTGATGTTGAATTCAAAGATTTTACCGGAGCAAATGAAACAAATTCACTTTCAACGTTCGGATTAAATTTCGGCAGCCTCGTTGTCCCTTTTAAGGGTGTATTTAACCCTGTAATAGCAGCTTCATTCCAGAACCAGCTAGATTTTACTTATAAAGATAATTGGGTGGAGTATAATGAGGAACTCGGTGGTGAAGTTCCGGTTGAAGGTGAAAGTGATGTATTGGTGCACGCGGGATCTATAGCTTACTCAATGAAATTCGGATTCCTGCATGCCGGAGTTACTGTAAGCAGATGGTTCTCAACAGGCGAGGCTTCAGCAACTCTTCAGACTCCGCTTTATGGAGCGGTTAAAGGGGTTGATGAGCACTCAATTACAGGAACAAGTTTTCTTCTTGGTGCTCTGCTTGATTTTGAATCACTTAATAATTCATTCCCAATGAAGCTTGGTATCAAATTCTCACCTTCCTTTGAACTCGAAGATGAACTAAAAACGATTATTCCGGAATTTAACTACCAGGCAGAATCAAAAATTACTTATGAAATGCCTTCAGTAATTGGTTTTGGATTATCATTCAGAGTACTTGATGAATTAACACTTGCTGCGGATTATGAAATGATAGGCTCTAAAAATAAGCAGATCAGTCAGAATGACGTAAGTGTTAATCTCTCAGAATCAAATGAAGATATGAACCAGTTCAGGGTTGGTGCTGAATATTTAATAATATCGAACAATTTAATTATTCCCGTTCGTGCCGGATACAAAAATAATCCTACTATGCGCGCTGATCTTGTGGATTATGATGTTGAAGGACTTCCGGTATACTCAGGACAGGTAATGGCAAACAGCTTAAATTTTGGAGCCGGTTTAGTATTTAATAACTTCGCCTTTGATGTAGCATATGAGTACTTTGATTTTGTTGTTAAGGATACCGCAGATGGTATAAATGAGAATCAGACGCATAACTTCATCACCTTGTCAGGAATTGTATATTTTTAATCTCTGAGGAAGCAGGATTCTATGAGAAAGAGCGTACGATTATTACTTATTTTGATCTTATGCGTGATTATATGTCCTGAAATAATTTATTCACAGCAAAAGTTCTATGAGTATTATGAGAAAGGTTTAAATTACGCCTCCTCACAGGATTGGCAGTCAGCTGCAGATATGTTCAAAAAGGCCATTGAGATTGATGCAAAGGATTCTTACAGAAAACGTGTATACGGTACCAAATTTATTGAGTATTTTCCTAACCGGGAATTGGGCATCGCGTATGCTTATCTGAAACAGGATGGGTTGGCCAGGCAGTATCTTGATATCTCGCTTGGTGAAGTTTACTCTGAAAGAGCAGAGGATTTTAAGAACCGTGTAGGTAATCCTTCACTTCTTACCGCAGTTGAGCCAAAAAAAGAAGAGCCTCAGAAGGCCGCAGGAAAAACGGTACTATTTCAGCGCCTCCATTACTGACTACAAGAGATTTTACTTTTGCTGAACCTTCCGGAAATAATGTGCTCGACATGGGAGAGAAAGGATCCATTTCTTTTGTAATAGAAAATAAAGGAAAAGGAGATGCTTTTGATATTGAAGCAGACGTTGTTTGCAAAGAGAAAAACCTTACCTTCAAAAGCGCTGACGTAGGTGATATTAAACCTGATGTATTTAAGCAGGTGGTAATTGAAGTAATTGCAGGACGTAAAGTAAATACCGCAGAAGTTTCCTGCACAGTTAAAGTAAACGAGAAGAATGGATTCAATGCGGCAGATGTAAATTTCACTTTTAATACTCTGGGCTTCCAGCCTCCCCAACTTGAGATCGTAAATACAGGTATATCTGATGACGGCACTGGTGAATCACAGGGTAACGGCAACCTGCAGATCGAACATTCGGAAGTTATTGAGGTAAGAACATTTGTTCAGAACAAAGGTTCAGGTACAGCAGAAAAAGTAAGAGCTGATCTAAAGATTACCGACGGCAACATATTTCTGCTTTCCGATAAAAATCAATTCGTTCTTGGAGATATTGAACCTGGTGATTATAAACCCGTTACGTTCACCTTTACCGTGAATAAGAAATTTACCGGAAAAAAACTTCCTATTAGTCTGAAGCTTTCAGAAAATACAGGCGATTATGGTAAGTCGGTAGATCTGGCTTTGGAAATGAACCAGGTCACCGTTGCCTCAAAAGATGTGGTTATTTCTCCTATGGTTGAAAGAAAGGAAATGACTGTAAAAGAAGTGCCCTCCGCAATAGTTGACATTGATGTTGATATTCCTGTTTCCCGGATAGAGAATAAAGATGCGATAGCAGTAATAATCGGTAATAAAGATTATCTGAAAACAAAGAGTGTTGATTTTGCGGTAAATGATGCACGCTCTATGAAAAATTATCTTGTACGAACTCTCGGCTATAAAGAAGGAAATATTTTTATGGTTGAGAATGCTACACAAACGGATTTCAGAACGTTCTTTGGAGTTGCCGGCAATTATAAAGGTAAATTATTCAATACGGTTAAAAAGAATATTAGTGATGTTTTCATATTTTATGCAGGACATGGAGCACCCGGATTAAAAGATCAGAGCGGATACTTCGTTCCCGTAGAGTGCGATCCTCAGTATGTTGAACTTGGCGGATATCCTCTGGAAGTATTCTATGCAAACCTTTCTAAGATCCCGGCGAAATCATTTACGATAATGCTTGATGCATGTTTTTCAGGCGCTGAAATATTTGAGAATATATCTCCAATCGTAATACAAATGAAAAGTCCGGCTATGTCCCTTCAAAATGGCATAGTTATAACTTCATCCTCCGGAAGTCAGGTATCAAGCTGGTATAATGAAAAGAAGCATGGAATGTTCTCATACTTTTTATTAAAGGGAATCCATAACCGCAACGCAGATAAAAATAAAGATTCGGAACTCACATACCAGGAATTGTTTGAATATTTATCTGATGAAAGTGAAGGTGTGCCTTACTATGCCAGAAGAATTCATGGCATTGAACAGAATCCCACTCTCCAGGGTAAGCAGACTAACCGTGTGTTCGTGAAATACTAATAAAGTAAGTAAATAAAATCGTTGACATATTTAGTAAGCATTTATAATTTCTTAACCTTTATTTTAATCAGGAGGTTCTATGAAACGTTCTCTTACTGCCCTTTTATTACTTATTTCCGTCCTGTACATTTTCGGCTGCTCAAGCTCAAAACCTCTTCCTGCAACAGAAGGCGGAGCTGTACCGGACTGGTATCTTAACACCCCTCAGGATCCTAACTATCTTTTTGCTCCAAGTACCGCATCTTCTAAAGATCTTCAGCTTGCAGTGGATAAAGCTGTTACCGATGCAAGAGCTGAAATAGGCAGACAGGTTGAAACCCAGGTGCAGGGACTTCAGAAGAAATTTGATGAGGAAGTTGGTGTTGGTGAAAACTCAACACTGCTGTCACAGTTTACTCAGGCCACTAAAACAGTAGTAAACCAAAGCCTTAATGGAAGCAATGTTCAGAAGAAAGAAGTATTAAAAGATGGCGAAAACTGGCGTGCATATGTTCTTGTTGCTTATCCAATTGGTGCAGCAAATTCTGCTTTAATGGAACAGATCAAAAAGAATGAAGAAATGTATACAAGATTCAGATCAAGCCAGACATTTGAAGAACTGGATAAAGAAGTTCAGAAATATGAAGATTGGAAAGATAAAGAGAATAAGTAATTATTTATGTTTAGAGGTATCCTTGTATTATTAGGTTTAATAAATAATATCATATTCCCGCAGGTATATAAAGCATGGTTCCTTAACCCGCTTGATTATGGCTGCGGAAATACTGTTATAGGTTATGCCAACAGATCTTATTATGGGGATACCTCTGCGATTAAAAATGCTTTTCTGAACGCGTGTGAAAATTATCTAAAACAGCACCAGGTTTATTTCAGCGGGGGACAGGCATTCTGGACAACCGAGGCCGGTACTTACTGGATGGGTAACAACTTCACTGAGGAAATAGATACTTCAATCATTTACTACACGGTTTCTAATCTTAAAATATTAGATACCCTGATTGCCGCGGACTTTGTTGCTGTACTTGCCGCTGATAAATCCTGTTCCGATCTCAATGATATCACGAGTAATGTTAATTCATTAAAAGCTCCCGGATGGATATCCGATATTCCTCATGATAAAAGCTTTTATTACGCGGTTGGATTAGCGCCTTCTTATTATCTCGAAAGAAGTTCCTGGGAAGAGGCCGAAAAGATAGCACGGCGTAATCTGGCGAGCAATATAAATTCTAAAGTTAAATCTCTTGAAAAAAAAACAGAACGTGAGTATCAGGAGATAAAGAATGAAGATATCGCAGTTATGCTTAAGAACTCTCAGATCATTGGAAGATGGAAAGATACAAAGAAAAAAGTTTTTTATGTGCTGATAAGAATGCCTAAATAATTACATTATTCAAATCAGAGGGACAATGAAGATTATTAATGGTATCCTGGTTTTATTAGCTGCTTTATGTAGTATTACCTCTGCCCAGGAAAACTTCGAGGACTGGCAGAAGAAAGAGCAGGAAAAACTTAATAAATATATAAGTGAGCAGGATTCGAAGTTCGTTGATTTCCTTAAGAAGGAATGGAAATCGCAGGATATAAAGGCAGGCATCAAACCTTTTGAAAAACCGAAACCTAAACTTCCTCACGTTGTTATAGCTCCAAAGGAAACTCCGCTGGAGAATAACAATAATGAAAAAGCTGATAAACCTCAGAATAATAAAGCTATAGAACCTCAGCTTCCTGCAGCAGATTATAAGAAAGAAGATGATATTCAATTTAATCTGCCCCTTCCTAAAAAGCATTTACATAAACTTGAATTCTTCAGTCTTCTTCTGCCGGTAAGTTATTCTTCCGAGCTTGCCGTTCCGGTCAGCAGCACAATTGATAATGAGACAATTGCTGAGTACTGGAAAAATATCAGCAGCACAAATTATAAAGAGTGCCTCGAACAGGCAATAGTACTCCGTGATAAGCTTAAACTCAACGACTGGGGTTATGCTAAACTTCTCTATGAAACCGGCAATCAGCTAAATAAAAAGAAAATGAACGAGAGCTATCTTTTTACCTGGTTCATGCTCGTTAAATCAGGTTACAAAGCCCGTGTAGGTTATGATAATAATAAAGTATACCTCCTTATACCTTCTGAAAATAAACTCTTCGGCGTACCTTTCTTTTCATTCAAGGATGCAGACAAAAAGTTCTACGTACTAAGTTTTGATAATAAGAATATAACCACCGATGAACTTTATACTTATAATGAAGACTATCCGGATGTTGATAAATATTTCAGCTTTACTGTGAAGCAGCTCCCTGACCTCGGACAATTATCCGGAGAGAGAAAAATAAAGTTTAACTACCGTGGGAAAGAAAATATTATTCCCTTCAGATATAATACCGGACTTGTAAAATATTTTGAATATTACCCTTATACAGATCTTCAGGTTTATTTCTCATCTCAGCTTTCAAATACTGCAGAAGGATCTCTTGTAAGTTCATTAAAACAATTAACTAAAAATATGGCTGAAACTGAAGCTCTCAATTTTCTGCTGCGGTTTGTTCAGTATGCAACAGATTATAAAATAGATAACGAGCAGTTCGGTTTTGAAAAACCTCTGTTCCCCGAAGAATCTTTGTTTTATAAATTCTCAGACTGTGAGGACCGCTCAATATTCTTTTCCTACATAGTAAGGAAAGTACTTGGACTCAAAGTGGTTGGGCTCGATTATCCTGATCATATAGCAACGGCTGTAAAATTACATTCTCCTTTTGACGGTGACAAGATCACATATCACAACGACACCTACTTGATTTGCGATCCTACTTATATTGGCGCTTCAATAGGTACCGCTATGCCGGCTTATAAAGATTTATCACCAGGAATAATTGAGAGCTTTTAATGCTTATTTGTATTTATAACTACAGAATACTAATTTACTAGAAAGACCAGCATCACAGAAATGAAATCACCTTTATACTTAGACAAGTTTTTCCGCTCAGTAACATTCTATATTATATTTGTGAGTTTGATAAGTCTGCTGACAATTCTTCTTATAAGCAGATTTAGTTTTTTCAGGCAATCTGAACTTAAGTCACTCGATTTTAGACTTACCAGATTCTCCGATGCACAAAAAGCAGATACCAATATAGTTATAGCTGCTATTGATCAGAATAGTCTTGACTTTTTTGAGGAACAGGAAGTTAGCTGGCCGTGGCCTCGTGAGTTTTATGCGGTAGTGAATGATTATTTAAGTGCATGCGGCGCGAGAGCTGTTATATTTGATATAGATTTCAGCAGTACCGAAATAGAAAGAAATGATGTTGATCCTGTTATTTCCGAACAGCGTTTTTCCGCATCTATTAAGAACTCCAAAAATGTTATCCTAGGTGTAAATCTCAAAAATATTGAGAAAGGTGATCAGCCGGGTAACAATATTCTGGAGAAACATCGCCTTAATTCTTTTATTTATAAGCCTATACCATTTTTCAATTCTGCATCAGGTCCTTTAGAAAGTTTACAGGAAGCAGCTTCCGGACTGGGGAGTATAAATATCTCTCCTGATGAAGACGGCATTATCAGAAGAGTGCCTTTAATATTCAGAGTACAAAATTATTATATGCCGCAGCTTGGCTTTGCCGCATTTAGTTTTATTTCGAACACAGGAAATAATAACACTCAGAAGATCATTTCTGAAATTCCTGTTGATGATAACGGTAACTACCTGGTTAAATGGTATGGCAGAGGCGGACCTGATGGCGCATATAAATATTACTCCATTCATTCACTGATTGTATCCGGTTATAAATTGCAGCAGAATATTAAACCTGATATTCCCGAATCGGCTTTCAAAAATAAGGTTGTTATAGTTGGCGGAAGTGCTGTCGGATTAATGGATTATAAACCGGTTCCTTTCAGTTCAGAGGCTGGTTTCCCGGGAATGGATATTCACGCTAATATAATAAATAACCTTTTGCATAAAGATTACCTCTATCCTGCTCCTTCATATATAACCTGGTTGGTTTCACTTGTCTTCATCGTACTTATACCCATAATATTTTTTAAGGTCAGGGGAATTACTCTCACGCTTTCATTAATTATTCTCATCGGTGTAGCCTACTTCAGTGCGGCAATATTTTTATTCAGAGAAAGTAATATTATTTTACCTGTTATCATACCACTTTCCTCTATTATAATTTCACTGATCTTTTCCGCTATAGTAAGCTATGAACTTGAAGGCCGCCGTAAACGTGAACTTAAGAAACTATTCAGCAGGTATTTAAGTCCCAAGATCGTCGATGAGCTTACGGAGAATCCTGAGCATCTTGAACTCGGCGGTAAAGAAGTTGAGGCAACTGTTTATTTCTCTGACATAAAGAACTTCACTAATATATCTGAAAAAATGCATCCTAAGGATTTAGTGAAGTATCTGAATGAATACTTTGCAGTCTGCACAAGTATTATTTTGAAGCATGACGCAATGCTTGATAAATATATAGGTGATGCTGTTATGGCTGTATTTGGCGTTCCGGTACAGAAAGCATTGCATTCTGTTGAAGCCTGCTATGCCGCTCTTGAAATACAGCATGCGCTTAAACAAAAAAAGCACGGTTATGACGGTCCTGATTTTCAAACCCGTATCGGAATAAATACAGGTAAAATGATCGTAGGTAATATTGGTACCGAACTTCATCTTGATTATACCGTAATCGGCGATACTGTTAATCTGTCATCAAGACTTGAAGGTGTAAATAAAATATTCGGCACTGAAATAATTATTAGTGAGAATACTTATAACCTGGCTAAGGATTATATTGAAACAAGAGAGCTGGATGACCTTACTGTAAAGGGAAAGGAAATACCTGTTCGAATTTATGAGCTGATAGGTGAAAAGAACAAGATCACACAATTCCAAAGTGAAATGATTAAAATATTTGAAGAAGGACTGATGCTTTACAGAAACCGTGATTGGAATAAAGCCGTTGCCTGCTTCGAAAAAGTGTTACAATTAAATCCGGATGATAAAGCATCGCACATATATATAGATAGATGTAATCTGCTTTCAAAAGAAACTCTTCCGGATAACTGGAAGGGTGTATTTAATCTTCTGGAAAAATAAGGGAGCTGCCAATGTCTGGTCTTCAAAAACTACTGATCCTGATACTCTTTTCCACTTTTGTATTTGCCGGAGATGTAACATATACAAAAAGAAATAATAATTATTTAAGAGAAGGACCAGCCTCCTACTTTGCACTTATTGAAATAGTGCCTGCAGCAACAAAACTGGAAGTAATAGAAAAGAACCAGAACTGGCTTAAAGTTAAATGCAATAATAAAACCGGATGGATTGCAGGGAATTGCATTTCCGATCGTGAACCGGATAAATCCATGGCAGAAAAATTAATCAAAACCTGGTCATCAACTAAAGCTTCAAAGACCGGTATAGCAGCAGCAATAAAAGGATTTGATAAAAAGTCTGATAAAGATCTGGCAGGAGATGTGGATCTGCTGCTCGAACTAACCGCTAATACATTTACAGATAAGCAGTTCTCTGAATTCAAAAAGGAACTGGCAGGTAAATCAAAAAATAAAAACAGGAATCATCTTGATGACCTTGATCTTGAAATTCCTGACTATGACCCCTCCATCAAAGAACTTCAGGTGGGAACTGGAGTAGCTTCACGACTCTTATCAGCAGGTGTGATAAACGACAGAGAAATAAATAATTACGTAAACATGATCTGCGATGCAGTTGTTGAGAGTTCACAAATGTATGACTGGGATTTTAGCGTACTGATCGCTGACGATGAAAAGATAAACGGCTATGCTTGTCCCGGAGGATATATATTTATAACTAAAGGTGCAATCCTGAAGTGTGCGGATGAAGCCGAACTGGCCGCTATCATTGCACATGAAATGGCTCATGTAGTAAGAAGGCATGGTCTGCAGGAAATGACACAGCGTAAAGTTCAGATCAAAGCTGATGATGCGTTTGCTGAACTTCAGGAAGATGTTCAGGCTGATACTGACAGTATTTCTGCTGAACTTGAGAATCTTATGGTAAATAGTTACGAGAAGATTATGCACGAACGGCTTCTGGGATATGAAACTGAAGCTGATCTTATTTCATCGGTGTTTATTGCAAATGCAGGATATGATCCTTATGGAATAGTCAGAGCAACAAAAATACTTTATCAGCTCTCTTCTGAACAAAAAGATATTTTTGATGATGATTATCTTGCTCCCAATGACTCACAAATCAGATATGAAAAGATTAACAAATTTGTTAATGATGAATATGTGAAAGATAATCCCGAAACCAGATCACTGCAGAGATTTATTAAGTTCAGAGATTTACTAAAATAGAGGGGTTCTCTTTGGATAAAGAAAAATATAATGTTCTGTTTAACATACTTTCAAGCGAGCAGCTCATACTGCAAAGGACAGATCAGAAGGCATTTACACTATTATCCATACTTGGTGTGTTTGCTGTTTTCTTCATGGTGCATTATACCAAAATACCTGCAACTGTTTTTAACTTCACCTTTATCTTCTTTTATTTCTTTTCAGTTATTATAGCAATATTTTACCTCCTGCTGGTAATTTCTCCTCGCATCAGAGGTACTGAAGCCAGACTAAAAACGCAGGAAACAAAAATAATTCCGACCTACTTTGGAGGAATAGTAAAATTTAAAGATCCTGAAGAATATGGTACCTATCTGAAATCGGTTTTGGAGGATACTGAGAGCACATTTGAAGTATTTTCAAATAGTATTTACTCCATCGGCAGGATCAATTCTTATAAGAATAAATTCCTAAGGCTTGGTATTTTCTTTTTCATTATAGCCATTACTTGTGAAATCATGATCATTATTTCACTATATTTTTCTATATTCATTGAGAGGGTAATACCATAACAAAGAATTAAGGGAGGATAAAATGGCTCTCAGTAAAAATGATTTTGAATACTCAAATCAGACTGAACCTCACCGTGCAAGAACTAAAGAGATTATAAAAGTTCATCCGGCTATTAGAAAGCTTATTGGAAGAAATCCATTCAGCTTCCTGATTATAAGTTTCGTGGTTACTTTACAATTTTCGATATCATACTTTCTTAGCTCGCAGCCCTGGTGGCTGGCACTTTTAATTGCTTATGCTGTCGGCGCGTTCGCAAATCACTCGCTGTACGTTCTTATTCACGAGAGTACTCATAACCTGGTTTTTAAGAACAGGACTATGAATTTCATTTCAGGAATTATTGCCGATCTGCCCAATGTGCTCCCCAGTGCCATCTCCTTCAGGCAGTATCATTTAAAGCATCATTCTTTTCAGGGGCATTATGATCTTGATGCTGATATCCCGAGCAGATGGGAAGCAAAACTAATCGGAAACTCCTTCGCAGGGAAAGCATTATGGCTGCTGCTTTTCCCATTGTTTCAGTCACTGCGTACCCCAAGGTTCAAAGAGATTCCTTTTTTCAGTAAATGGATAGCAATTAATATGGCAGCGGTGTTTCTGGCAGATATATTGGTGATCTATTTCTGGGGCTTCACTTCATTTTTATATCTGGTCTTTTCATTCTTTTTTTCCATTGGACTTCATCCATTGGGAGCAAGATGGATACAAGAGCATTATCTTGTTTCATCTCCGCAGGAAACATACAGCTACTATGGCAAGCTAAATATTCTGGCACTCAATGTGGGATATCATAATGAGCATCATGATTTTCCATCTGTGCCATGGAACAAACTTCCTGAAATAAGAAGCATCGCAGGAGAATATTACAATTCATTATACTATCATAACTCATGGAGCAGATTATTCTTCAAATGGCTTTCCGATCCCGGACTTTCTTTATTTTCGCGAATGGTTCGAAAAGAACGCGGTGGCATCCCCATCACAACTGAAATATAAACCTCCGGGGTTTTCCTTAACCCCGGAGGTTTTTCCTTTAAGGGGAAGATTTCTAATTCTCCTCTTTACCTTCGGATCAAGTCTACTTACTCACTTCCTCTTTCCAGGTCCTTTCGGCTCCGTAATTCGAAGCATAAGCTTTCGTGAATGCTGCCCCGAACAGGAAAACCAGTGAGGAATAGTAGATCCATATCAGCAAAATAGTCCCCGCTCCGATAGCACCGTAAGCTGAATCAACTCCGGTTGAGGTTACGTATAAATTAATCAGGATAACAGCTGCTGTGAATAATAAAGAAGTTACAAATGATCCAACCCATACGTCTCTCCATTCAATATCGGTCTTTGGAAGAATCTTATATAAAAATCCAAGCAGCAAAACCATTATACAGAAAGTTATGAGTGCATCTATTATTCGTATATATATACCGGTTACAGGCAGGAAATCATTAAGATAATCACGGAGCAGATATAATAAAGGTGTTTTAAGTACCAGCAGAAATACAACACCGCCGGCAATCAGCACCATCATGAACGAGAAGAAATAGTCTTTGAAAAATTCCTTTGCACTATTTGCTTTCTGGTTCTCAAGATCCCATAACAGGTTCAATGCATGTCTTATCTGAAAGAAAACCATAGATGAACCCAGTATAACCATCGGGACAGAAATTATTGTAGTAATCATGCGGGTTGGAGGTGTAGATGCTTTATTGATTATCTCCTGTACTATTTGTGCTGCCTCAAAGCCCACAATATTTTCTATTTCTTCAACAATTTGACCCTCGGCTGCCTGACGCCCGAACACAAATCCTGTGATCATAATTACCATTACAAACAAAGGTGCAATGGAAAAAATAATATAGAATGCAATCGACCCGCCAATTAGGTACGGGTTCTTCTCACTCCAGATTTTATATGATACTTTGATCAGATTATGGAATTCATTCAGTGACTGCATTTCCTGCTTCTACCGTCTCGGCTTTTTTCTTTCTGGTGCGTTTTGGTTTTTCTTCTGCAGCAGGAGTGACCGGTACCGGTTCCGTTTTTTCTTTATCGATGTTGTCTTTAACTGAACCCCTGATGATTGCCTGCGTATTAAAAAAGAATGCAGCTGCAGCAGAAATACTGCCGATAATGCTGCCGATAATTATTCCCGAAATAAAAACACGTTCACTTTTGTTGAACCTAAACATATCTGTCTCCTGCTCATTTCATTATTAATATTTAATATATAAAATTTTTCTAATCAAGGATATAGATTGCATCTTTTGGCATTCGCTGAATTGGCATTTATTCGAAATAATTATTTCTTATTAATATGATCAAAGGAGCGCAGGTTGTTACCGGTTTTCTATTTATTTATCTGCTGATAAGTTTCTGCGGATGCGATGCCTGGAGCTGGCTGAAATCCAGTTTCTCAGACAACGTACCAGTTGCTGCCAATTCAGGAAGAACCAGATTTCAAGTTGATACCATTGTAAAAGGTTTAACCGCACCATGGGCAATCGAATTTGCTGATAGCAATTGGATATTTATAACTGAAAAACCCGGCAGGCTCAGAATTATTAAAAACGGAAAGCTGCAGTCCGAACCGGTAAAAGCAGTACCGCAGGTTCATGAAGAGGGACAGGGAGGATTGCTGGATATTAAACTGCATCCCGAATTCAGCACAAACAAATTTCTTTATCTTGCATACACTTTAAAAGAAAGTGATATGATGACCCGAATAGCCCGATACACTTTCACTGAAGAAGGCTTAAAGGATGAGAAGATTATTTTCCCCGGGATCAGCGGAAGCGGCAAGACTATGCACTTTGGATGCAGAATGCAGTTTGGTAAAGACGGAAAATTGTATTTCACTTTAGGTGAAAGACATGAAGGAGACCGGGCACAGAATCTTCTGGATCTGAATGGCAGTACGATCAGACTGAATGAAGATGGATCTGTACCATCTGATAATCCCTTCGTGAACAGGAAAGATGCACTTCCGGAAATATTTTCCTATGGTCACCGTAATCCTCAGGGAATGGATATACATCCTGAGAGTGGATTAATATTTCAGACGGAACATGGACCAACATGGAGCGACGGTCCCGGTGGGGGAGATGAAATAAATATAGTTGAGCGTGGAAACAATTACGGTTGGCCAGTTATTCATCACCGTCAGGAAAAAGAAGGAATGGTTTCACCTTTAGTAGAATACACTCCTGCGATAGCTCCCTCAGGAGCATCTTTTTACACGGGTGATGTTTTCCCTGAATGGAAAAATAATTTATTTGTTGCTGCTCTGGTAGGTAAGGCAGTGATCAGACTGGTAATTGAGGATAGAAAAGTAACAGGACAGGAATTTCTGGTTCAGAAAAAATACGGTAGAATAAGAGATGTTGAGGAAGGTCCTGATGGATATATCTATTTCTTAACTTCTGAAACAGATCAGTATGGTGATGGAAGAAAAGAAGGTGACATGCTGATGAGAATTATACCTGAGATGAATAACAATAAGGAGGGTAAATGAAATTGTTCTTTTACATAATTACTGCATCACTTATTTATATTGGATGCGGAACCAGGGAAGATAACGAACCCGAAAATAATAATGCATCTGGTAATTATACTGAACCGCAATATGAAATTAATTCGGTTGGTATAGGTCCTGTTGAAAAAGTTGAACTTGGCTCAATAAATCAGGATCTGGTACAGCAGGGCGAGCAGATATTTAACAGCAAATGCATTGCCTGCCATACTCTTGAAGAAAAGAGGTTAGGTCCTCCACTTGGAAACGTAACACAAAAACTCAGACCCGAGTTTATTATGAATTATCTACTTAATACAAATGAAATGCAGGAGAAAGATGAGTATCTGAAAAGTCTTGTAAAAGAATATAACATTATAATGCCTGACCAGAATCTGAATGAATCAGAAGCCCGCTCTGTGCTTGAGTTTCTGAGATCCGCTGCACAGAACCAATAATTTGTAATAAGATCTGAGTTACAGACCAGAGTTTGTTAGCTGAAATATCGAAAGGAAATCTAATGCGTTATTATGCACTTGCCACTGATTATGATGGAACGCTTGCCACACACGGCAGAGTAGATGATGAAACTTTAAGTTCACTTGAAAAGCTAAGAAACTCGGGACGAAAACTTATCCTTGTTACTGGCCGGGAACTGGATGAACTGCTTGGAATCTTTCCAAGAATAGAAATATTTGAAAGAGTTGTTGCTGAAAATGGAGCTCTTATTTATAATCCTCATACAAAAGAGGAAACACTTCTGGCCGAACCTCCTCCGGATAGTTTTATTGAAGCAGTGAAGAGAAGTCCCATAAAACGATTCTCTGTCGGTAGGTGTGTTGTTGCCGCCTGGAAGCCTGATGAAACTATTCTGCTCGATATTATCCGTGAACAGCAGCTTGAACTGCAGATCATATTTAACAAAGACGCTGTTATGGTTCTTCCTTCAGGTATAAATAAAGCTGCCGGATTAGTTGCCGCATTAACCGAACTAAAACTATCACCGCATAATGTAGTGGGAATTGGAGATGCAGAAAATGATCACGCATTCCTTAATATATGCGAGTTCTCCGCTGCTGTTGATAATGCGCTTGATGTGCTTAAAGAAAAAGTTGATCTTGTAACCATAGCCGATCATGGTGCCGGGGTAACAGAGCTGATAGAAAAAATGATCAGCTCAGATCTGAATGAATATACAGTTAAGCTTAATCGTCATCGTCACCTTATCGGCAAAGCAGAGAATGGTGAAGAGATATGCATGGAGGCTTTTGGCACGAGCTTTATGCTTGCAGGAACTTCAGGTGGAGGTAAATCCAGTTTTGCAACAAGCTTCATTGAGAGACTTATTGAGAAACAATACCAGTTCTGTATAATTGATCCTGAAGGAGACTATCAGGATCTCGAACAGGCAATTATGTTCGGCAGCCAGAAACAGGAACCAAACACCGATGAAATCATTAAACTTCTTGAAAATCCACTTCAGAACTGTTCCATAAATTTACTGGGAATAAAATTCGAGGACCGTCCTTCTTTCTTCAACAGAATATTACAGGCACTCCTGGAACTTAGAACACGCACTGGCCGGCCTCACTGGATAATTGTAGATGAAGCGCATCATCTTTTTCCCGCTAACTGGGATCCCGCAGATCTTTTATTCCCTAAGGAATTAAGGAACATGCTCTTTATTACCGTACATCCTGATCATGTTGCACATACCATCCTTTCTTCTATTGATAAACTGGTTGTAATTGGACAATCTCCCGAAGATACAATCGAGAGTTTCTGTGAAAACCTGGAAATAGATACGCCTGAGATTCCTTCAAAAAAGTTGGAAAAAGGGGAGGCTTTCTACTGGGATAGAAGAAAAGATGATGAAGCAGTCTTTTTCAGAGGGATACCACCAAAAGCCGAACTCACACGGCATAAGGCCAAATATTCAGAAGGCAGCCTTGGTGAGGATAGAAGCTTCTATTTCCGTGGCCCTCATAATAAACTGAAACTTATGGCCCAGAATCTTGTAATTTTTCTGCAGATCGGAGATGGAGTGGATGATGAAACCTGGCTGTATCATCTTCGTGAAGGGGATTATTCTCACTGGATCCGCCATTTTATAAAAGACCCCGAACTCGCTGACCACATCAAAAAGATTGAAAACGATAGGACAATTACTCCCGAAAAGGGAAGATCATATATCAGACGTGCTATCGAAGAAAAATATACATCTCCAGCCTAGCCCGACTCTCGGCCTGCTCTCGAGGAGACTATATGCTTTCTATAGGCAGGGTATATGCACACTATATGCTAAGATACCCCCACTGTTTTTGAGGAGGCTCTACCTGTGCTTTAACTCACATTAAATACTTCTAAGTAAGCTTCTCTATGTTCCCCAAATTCTGTAATTTTGCTGGACCTATTTATCCACTTATAAAAAAAGAGGCAAATTAATGAAAGATATGACTAAACAAAACCTGAAAGCCGCATTCGCGGGCGAGAGTCAGGCTTGTATGAAATACACGATTTTTGCTGATAAAGCAGAACGGGAAGGATTTCCTGAAGTAGCAAAGTTATTCAGAGCTATTGCTTATGCTGAAAGAGTACACGCCACAAATCATCTCCGCGTGCTTGAAGGTATCGGCACTACAGCTGAAAATCTTAAGGAAGCATTCGGCGGAGAGAATTATGAAAATGTAGAAATGTATCCTGCATTTGATGTGGTTGCTAAACTACAGGAAGAAAAAGCAGCAATCAGATCTATTCAATACGCCCTTGAAGCTGAAAAAATACATGAGAAGATGTATTGTGAAGCAAGAGATAAAGTTGTTGACGGAAATGATATTGAAGCTCAGCCGGTTCATGTTTGTCCAGTTTGCGGCCATACCGTCATCGGTGATGCTCCTGATGAATGCCCGGTATGTAAACTTAAAAAAGAAAAATATGTAAAGTTCTAACATCAAAACCTCGGAGGTTTTCCTGAACCTCCGAGGTTTGTCTTCAAGGTTTTCTTAAACCTCCGAGGTTTCTCTTCAAATTTTTGCTGAACCTCCGAAGTCTGTCTTCCACTTTCAGGCCTAAGCCTCCGAAGATTCTTCTCTAACCAAAATCAAATATTTTATTACTCAATAGTCATTTCTTTCCTTTCATAGCAAATCTTCCTATGTTTGTTTTGTTTTTCCACTTACTTTATAGCCAATGGAATCTGTACAAATTGTATTGCTGATTATTGTTTTCATCATAATGGCCTTGTCGATGTTCTTCAGGAAGATTCCTGCGCTTATCGCATTGCCTCTCATGGCTTTTCTAATCGCACTCATAGGCGGAATTGAGTTTAATGACATTTTTCAGTACGTGATCGGACAGGGATCCCTGAAATTATATAACGCATATACCATAGCTATGTTCGGAAGTATGCTTAGTGTTATACTCCAGAGAACAGGTGTAGCGGAAAGTTTTATAAAGAAAGGCGCGGAGCTTTCGGGAGATAATCCCTGGATAATAGCCGTGATTATGCTGATGCTGATTACTATGCTGTTTACTACACTGGGTGGACTCGGTGCAATCATTATGGTTGCTACTATAGTTTTACCAATTATGGCCTCTGTGGGAATCGGACCGATGACCATCGTTGGTATCTTTCTTATTGGTTTAAGTATCGGCGGAACATTGAACGTTGGTAATTGGGCTGTATATGTGAGTGTGATGGGATTAAGCGTGGTTGAGATCAGGCCTTTTGCGCTGGTTATGTTTTCTATGACGTTCATCGCAGCACTTGTATATATAACTATTCAACTATACAAAGATGGTCATGATCTCAAACTTAAGAAGATCATCATCAGAAGTATAATTTTCCTGGCAGTGATTGCATTTATTATATGTGCCTATTTGTTCCTCCTTACTCCTGAATTGCAGGCCGATATAAAAATCTTTTTAACTGATGTCTGGATAGTAATTAAATGGATAATTGCAGCCGCAATAGTATTCCTGTTCATTCATGCTTTGTATCGTGCGGTTTTTGTTAACACTAATGACATTCATTGGGGCAGCTATTTCACTCCTGTAATTCCTCTGTTTTTAATACTGATATTTAATCTGGATTTTATTGCTGCATTTATAATCGGACTAATTTTCTGCTTCATTTCCACTTATAAAAAAGGAAGACTGAACCTCTTTGTAAAAGCGATTTTCGATGGCGGTGCTGTTGTAATGCCCGCAGTTGCATTGATGTTCGGCATTGGTATGCTGCTTAATGCTATTATGGGTCCGGGACTTCAGCTTCCGCAATACCCTGACGGTTGGCCTGTATTAAATCTGTTAAAACCTTTAATGGCTCAAATAATCCCGGGCTCGGCAATAGTGTATGTTGTATTCTTTACATTAATTGCACCGCTTGCACTCTACAGGGGACCTTTAAACGTTTGGGGGATGGGCTATGGTTTGGCCGCAGTGTTTCTCGCAAGCGGATTAAATCCCGGTGCGGTAATGGGGCTGCTGCTTGCCGTTGGACAAATACAGGGAATCAGCGATCCAACCAATACACACAATGTATGGCTGGCAAATGAGATGCAGATCAACGTTCAAAAAGTATTGTGGAATACAATTCCTTATACATGGTTACTGGCATTTCTGGGCTTAATAGTTTCAGCGATGATGTTCATGTAACGTATAAATCCCCGGAATTTGAAGCACTGTATCGGATTATATCATTGGTATTAGAAAAATATGAGAAAAATAAAAATAGGGATTGATGTAGGAGGCACTTTTACTCACGCTGTTGCAGTAAACATTGCTGATTATTCTGTTATCGGGAAGTCTTGTGTGCCTACTACTCATACTGCTGCTGAAGGTGTGGCAAAGGGAGTTGTGGATTCTATGAAAAATCTCATCAGCGAAGCCGGTATACATCCCGATGAAATAATCCTTATAGCTCATTCAACAACACAGGCAACTAACGCTCTTCTAGAAGGTGATGTAGCGGTTGTTGGCATTATTGGAATGGGAAAAGGTCTTGAAGGAAGAAGAGCAAAAAAGGAAACCAATCTTAATAATATTCAGCTTGCTCCGGGTAAACTGCTTAATACACGTTTCCGTTATTTCGATGTATCAAGGGAAGACTGGAAAAGTAAAATAAGATCTGCAATTCAGAAACTTGCTTCTGAAGGCGCACAGGTATTTGTTGCCTCCGAAGCCTTCGGTGTTGATGATCCTCAGAATGAAGAATTTGTAGCTGGCATTGCCCGCGAATTAGGATTCCTTGCAACTGCTGCAAGCAGTATATCGAAATTATATGGATTAAGAGTGCGTACCAGAACTGCAGTAATAAATGCAAGCATGATGCCTAAAATGCTGGATACTGCTAATTTGACAGAACAATCAGTCCGTGCAAGTGGAATTAAAGCTCCTCTTATGGTGATGCGTTCAGACGGCGGCATCATGGATATTAATGAGATGAGGAAAAGACCAATACTGACAATGCTCTCTGGTCCTGCAGCAGGAGTCGCTGCCGCGCTCATGTATGCGAAAGTATCAGATGGAATATTCCTGGAGGTTGGCGGTACATCAACTGACATCTCTGTTATTAAAAATGGAAAGCCCCAGGTGAAAAGCGCTCAGATTGGTGGACATAGATTATATCTGAGAACCTTGGATGTAAGAACACTTGGAATTGCCGGAGGATCAATACCAAGATACTCAGGTAATAAAATTATCGATGTTGGTCCGCGGAGCGCTCATATTGCTAAACTGCATTATACTTCGTATGCCTGTGATGAAGATTTCTCAGATATTGAGCTTGAGAAAATAAAACCTCTTGAAGGTGATCCCGATGATTATCTCGCCATTCTGCCAAACGGTTCAAAAAAAAAATATACTATAACTCCTACTGGTGCTTCATATTTTCTCAACATGGTTAAAGAAGTTGGCCATGGCGGGGCAAATATGAGAGCAGTTGATACCTGCTTTGTTAACTTAGGTAAAATATTTAACAGACCTCCCAAAGAAATTGCTGAAGAGATACTAACAATCTCCGCGGAAAAGATTAAGCCCGTAATTAAGCAGCTCGCCCGTGAGTATAAACTGGATAATGATCTGGTACAATTTGTTGGAGGCGGAGGCGGAGCTTCTGCTGTTGTTCCTTTTACAGCAAAGTATATGAATGTACCCCATAGAATATCGGAGAACTGCGAAGTTGTGTCTGCCATTGGTGCGGCACTGGGTATTATACGGGATTCGGTAGAAAAGAACATTTTAAATCCAACAGAGAATGATATACTTGCCCTTCGACAGGAGGCGATGAACTCAGTTCAGTCAATGGGCGCTGTACCCGAATCAATCGAAGTCACTATTGAAATTGATTCTAAGAATAAAAAAGTAATGGCTGTTGCAACCGGATCAAGTGAGATGAGAGCACGCGATCTTGATATTAAAACTGTTACAGATAATGATCTATTGAAAATAGCTGCCGGTTCCTTCAGAACAAATGTAACTGAAATTACTATTGCAGCCCGTACTTCCTTCTTAACCGCTGTGTCATACAGCAAAACCACTAAGCATTTGGCTGGACTCATAAAGCAGCATGTACTTCAGGTTCGTGTTATCGACCGCGAAGGAATTATAAAGCTTCAGTTAAACGACTGCGTAATTGAAGAGACAACTGCGGCTATAGTGAAATGCAGGACACAGGAAATCATAGCAGGATTAACTACATTTGGGGATGCCGGGGCACTCGTACCCGATATCTTTATCCTGGCTTCAGCAAGAATTATTGATATGACAGGATTGATTCAGGAATCTCAAATTCTTTCGATAATAGATATTGAATTACAGAAATTATCTGCCAATGAGCGGGTCGTGATAATCGCTTCAAAAAAGAAATAACATGAAAAAATACGATTACATTGTATTTGGTGCGAACCTTTATGGATTAACTGCTGCTTTGTACCTTAAAAAGCAAGGCGCGTCTATTCTGCTTCTGAACTATTATGGTTTTCCCGGGGGCTCTATTTCTGAAAGTCTCAACTGTGTTCAGAGGTCTCCTGTCACACCTTATACTACCGCAGAAATGATTTTCAACAGGATAGATGAGGATATAGACGGTATTCAGGGCAGGGAAGGACAGTTGGCCTTTCTTAATCCTGAATCTGTAAAATATACTGTCCAACGAATACTTGTCGAAGCGCAAATAGATCTGCTCTTCCATGTTAACCCGGTGAGCCTGGCAGAAAAAGAGATAATTCTTTTGGGAAGAGAAGGTTACATAACTTATAATGCAGAACATTTCATTGATTGCTCAGAAAATTATGCTTTATATTCTATGCTTCCTGATGTTCAGAAAGAAATAAGCGGGATCTTTCTTAATCTGATTATATCCGGACTGAAGCCCGAAAATGAAGGAATAATTTCTGAAATAAGTACAAGAAAATTCGTATTAAATAATAACCGCATTTGGTACAACTTCCAATTGCAGAATACTGAATTAAACGGCATAGAGAACATGGCTCAGTTAAAGATCAATTCAATATCAGAAGAACTGATGAAGTATTCTGCAAGAATACAGATTGTACCTGCCCGGAGCCAGGTAAGATTTAAATTAATAAATCCCGGTTCAGCAAATAATATTTACTATTCAGATTTAATTATTAATCATGAGTATTTTCTTGATGAGGATTTCCTTAAAGCAGAACAACTGGAACACTGTTTAAATGACAGAGGAATATAATGCATAAAGTTTTTGAACAGATAAAAAAAGGATTGATTGTTTCATGCCAGGCTGATGAAGGTGATCCGTTTGATTCACCTGATGCTGTGGCTCTTTTTGCAAAAGCTGCTGAAATGGCAGGTGCTGTTGGAATAAGAAGCGCAGGGATAGAGAAAACAAAAAAGATTATTAATACAGTTCAGCTTCCTGTTATCGGTCTTGTTAAATCCTCATTCCAGGATGGAATGGTATGCATAACAGGTTCATTCAAAGCCGTTGAGGAATTAATTTCCATTGGCTGTGCGATAATTGCAGTAGACGGAACCTTACGCCTGCGTGAAGGATTAAGCGGTCCTGAATTTATTAAACATGTAAAGAATAAATATAACTGTACGGTTATGGCTGATATTGCTTTACTTGATGAAGCAGGGAAATGTATAGATTCAGGCGCTGATTGTATCTCAACTACATTAAGCGGATATACACCGGAGACTAAGAATTTAACACATAACGCACCGGATATAAAGTTGTTAGAAGAAGTGATTGAAATAAGTCCCGTTCCTGTGCTTGCTGAAGGCCGTTATAATACTCCTGCCGATGCTGCTGCAGCAATAAGAGCAGGAGCATGGTCGGTTATTGTTGGTACTGCAATTACGCGTCCCCGTATAATTACCTCGTGGTTTAATGAAGCTGTCAAACAGGCAGGTAAATAAACTATGCCAATACTAAATTCCTATGATGTAATTGTCGCCGGTGCCGGTATTGCCGGTATTAGTGCTGCTGTGAAAGCTGCAAGAGAAGGTGTATCAACTTTATTGATCGAACATTATGGATTTACCGGCGGTATGTCTACAGCCGGAATGGTATCTCCCTTTATGAAGTATTCTGTTAACGGGGAACCATTAGTCAGAGGTGTATTTGAAGATCTGGAAAATGAGATGCGCAGTTTAAACGGTATGATTGATAACGGGTTTTATGCAGGCGCCTTCAGGTCCGCCGCATATAATTTGTTAACCACAGCCGGGGTTACAATCATTTTCCATTCAGAGATAGCTGAAGTGAGCAGGGTTGGTGAAAAAATCGCTTCTGTTACAATTCTTCAGGATGGCAGGAAAATCGTCATTGAGGGTAAAGTTTTTATAGATACAACCGGTGATGCACAGTTAGTATATTCCGGTGGTTTTCCATGGGTAAAAGGAGATGAGAAAACCGGATTGCTTCAGGCGCTTACCTTATTTTTCAGAATGGGTGGTATTGATGTTCAGCGCGCCGTGGATTATGCAAAAGATCATAAAGATGATTTCTTCGGATGGATGGATTATAATTTCGATCTTACTAAAATAATTTCTGTGGCTGGTTATTTCAGTAACGTAAAAAAAGCAATATCTGAAAAAAGAATTCCTGAAGATATCCAATATATATTCTATACAACCTTACCTGAGTCAGGTGAGGCATCATTCAATACCTCAAATGTTTTAGGATTGGATGGATCATCTTCATCTGATCTTACCGCAGCCGAAATATCAGGCAGAGAACAGGTTCACAAAATAGTAAAGTTATTACAGGATGAGATCCCGGGATTCGAAACTTCCTATTTACTCGAAACTGCTGTCCAGGTAGGTGTACGGGAAACGCGCCGTGCCGTTGGAGATTATATAATGACAGGCAGTGACATTAAGAATGGCGCCAGGTTTGAGGATGCAGCCGCCCGCGGATGTTATGGGGTTGATATTCATGGACAAAAAGATGAACAGAGCCGCGATGAACAGATGCCGGATGGTATTTATTATGATATTCCTTTACGTTCTCTGATTGTAAAGGATGCTGAAAACCTTCTCGCCGCCGGCCGGTGTATTTCTGCAACACGTGAAGCTCACAGTGCTTTGAGAATAATGGCTACATCTGCCGCAACAGGAGAAGCCTGTGGTGCACTTGCAGCAGTTGCAGTTAAACAAAATAAAAATGTAAGAGAAGCTAATTATCAGGATCTTAAAACCATGATTCTACCTAATATTACATCTAGGGAAAAAGAGTAGCAGCAGATACGGCACATATATGAAGATATTTTTTGGAACAGACGGATGGCGGGGAATTCTTAATGAAGAAATCAATTTTGAGAGTGTTGCGCTGGTTGCTCAGGCCTTTGCTGATTATCTAACGATTAAAAAACCACATCAGTTGAAAGCTGCGGTAGGATTTGACGGTAGAAAATATTCCGCAGAATTTGCTGAATTGTTTGCTGAAGTTCTTTCCGGAAATGGAATAGAAACATTTCTCTCTGACTCAGTTTGCCCTACTCCTGCTCTATCATACTTCGTAAAGGAAAATATCTTAGCTGCTGGAGTAATGATCACTGCAAGCCATAATCCGGCAAAATATAACGGTATAAAGTTCAAAGCAGATTACGGGGGTCCCTTTCTTACCGAAGAAACACTTGAAGTTGAAAAATTACTCGGCAGAAGTGCTATCAAAAAGAATTCTGATCTTATAAAGAGAATCAGCCTGATCCCTCCCTATGTTGAACAATTGGAAGAATATATTCATTTCAAATCAATCAGAGAAGCTAAGCTGCTTCCGTGTATTGATTCAATGAGCGGTGCCGGTCAAACCTTATTATGTGATTTACTTAAAAAGCACGGATGCAGTTCCAAAACTATTTATGGGGAACCCAGGGAAGACTTCTCGGGAAGAAATGCAGAACCTATTGAAAAGAATCTGAGACCATTGAGCGAAGAATTACAATCCGGTGGTTACTGTTTTGGTATAGCTACTGATGGTGACGCTGACCGGGTTGGAATTATGCTGGAAACGGGTGAATGGTTAAGTGCTCAGGAAACTATTCTTCTTTTATCAGATTACCTGATTACAAAAAAGGGATTGTCAGGACATATTGTAAAAACGTCATCAGTAACAGATAAAGTTAAGAATGCATTTGAGAGGAATGGAAGAAAAGTTTTTGATGTGCAGGTTGGATTCAAATATATTTGTGAGAAAATGATTACTGAAGAAATAGCTTTTGGCTGTGAGGAAAGCGGCGGATACGGTTATCAGGCGCATATGCCTGAACGTGACGGCATACTTTCTGCTTTGCTTATGCTCGAAATGCTTGCCAGATCAGGATTTAGTAAACTAAGTGAATACGCTGCCATTAAAAGAAATGAATATGGAATAATTTATTATGACAGAATTGATTACACATATGAAAAAGAAAACAGAATAGAACTGCTTCCTCAGCTGTATAAAAATAACCTGAGGAAAATCGCAGGTTTTAAAGTTACTGATACTGCTGCGTTTCTTAGCAGCAGGGGAATAGTAAATGGATTGAAGTACTATCTTGAAGGCACATCGAGATGGCTGCTGCTGAGAGCTTCAGAAACAGAACCGCTCGTAAGAGTTTATGCAGAAGGTCAAAGTTCAGAAGAAGTAAAACAATTGCTGAATACCGGAATTTCATTCTTTAGCTGAAAGAGAACCAGATGAACAAATTTATTACACCACCGGATGCGTCAGAGTTAATTAAACAAATTAGTGAAGAATACACGGTAATTCAAAATCCTGACTATATATTCCCATCATTTGAAATTGTTCCGCTTGCTGCGAAGATTACTTCTCCCAGAGAAAAAATGCAGGCTGTAGTTATGGATATGGATGGTACAACTACAACCACTGAAGAACTGTGTCTTCACTCTTTGGAATATATGTTAAGGCAAATAAGCGGAAGGTTTACCAAAGAACTTTGGCACGGACTTGATCAGATACTTGACTATCCTAATATCATCGGAAACAGTACAACTAAGCATGTTGAGTTCCTTATCACAAGATATCACAATTATATTAAGCGGGAGAACTTTGTTGAGGCATACTTCTATGCTGCATTGTGGACAGTAATCCGTGGACGTGATGATAATCGAAAAAAGGAAGTGCAGAATAACTTCATAAACCTTGGATGCGGAGGAGTTCTTACAGATGAAAAGTATGAGACCTTTGTAAAAAAAGGTGAGTTCAGTAAGAACAATGCACATCTGATCACTAATTATTTTTTGCATAAATACGGCAGTCATTTTAAGATAAATAATTTCAATGCTACTGTGCGTGCGGGAATTGATATTTACTATCAGCGTTATCACGAAATACTACAGTTGATAAGTGAAGGAAGGGGAAGTGAACTTTCAGAAGAACTGCTTGGGGGTAAAGATAAACATCTGATTGAACCTATGCCGGGTATCGGAATCTTTTTAGCTCTGATAAAAGGATGGCTGGGAGAAGATGTTAAATATTTGTTTGATGAATTGAAAGAACATCTTGAAAAAAAGCATGGTGCCTCCTTCCATAAGGTAGATATCGATATTGTCAAGAATAAGCTTATCACGTTAAGCAGACAGTTTGAAGCCAATCCTCTTAAGGTGGCAATAGTTACTTCTTCTATTTACTATGAAGCAGATATAGTGCTTAGCGAAGTATTTAAGGTTCTATCAATCCAGGTAGATAATTGGAAAATACCTTCAGATAAAAAGAAGATGATTAAACAGAAATTCCAGGGCTATAAGAATGTATTCGATGGATTTGTAACTGCAAGCGATTCAAATGAAATCAGACTAAAACCATACCGCGATTTATATAGTATAGCGCTTCACCAATTGGATATTTCCAAACTCCACTTTTCTGAAGTGGTTGGATTTGAGGACAGCGAGAGCGGTACCATTGCAATCAGAGCAGCGGGAATTGGACTCTGTGTGGCACTGCCTTTTACAAAAACACAGGGACATGATTTAAGCGCTGCTTCCTATATTCTGTCGGGCGGCATACCAGAGGTACTTCTCTACCATAATTTATTTTTAAAGTAATTGTTAAAACCTCCGGGGTTATTTAAACTTGGAGGTTTTGTTTATTAGGTATTCAAATGACCAAAGATAAAATATTCCACGTTATTTCTAACACCCATTGGGATAGAGAGTGGCGCTTTCCTTTTCAGAAGAACAGGCAGATGCTTGTTGAGATGATAGACAAAGTACTGGAGATCCTGAATGCTGAACCTGAATACAGAGCCTTCCACCTCGACAGCCAGTCAGTTGTAATACAAGATTACCTGGAAATAAGGCCGGAGAAAAAAGATCTGATAAAGAAATATGTCAAAGAGAAAAGGCTGCTTATCGGTCCATGGTTTATTCTCCCGGATGAGTTTCAGGTAGGAGGAGAGAATCTGATAAGAAATTTATTATTGGGTCATAAAATCAGCAGGGAATATGGAGGTGTATCTAAAACAGGTTATTCTCCATTTTCATGGGGACAAATATCTCAACTGCCGCAAATATATGCCGGTTTCGGAATTGATGTTATTATGTTTTACAGGGGGGTGAATTCACTCGATAGTAAAAAAGCAGAATTTATTTGGGAAGGCGCTGACGGTACAAAGGCTCTAACATCCCGCTTCTCAACTATGCCTAGATATAATTTTTACTTTTATATCTACCGTCCTGTCATACATAATGAAGGATTCGGTGATGTTGAATATAAATGGAAGAATGGGGGTACTCCATTTCATTTTGCTGACAAGGAATTGTACGGTGAAGATTATTATATTCCCAAACCAAAGGATACTTACTTCTTAGAAAATATAATTCCATCAGTAAAATCAATAATAGAAAATCAGGTTAATGATTTTACAACTCCTCATGTAATATGGATGGAAGGACATGATTCAAGCGGACCTAATATCAAAACTGTCAGAATATTAAGAGATATAAAAAGACTATTACCTGAAATTGAAGTTAAACACAGTACACTGGAAGAATATACAGAATGCCTTAAAAAGAGTGCCGATTATAAATCCCTGGCAATTGTCAAAGGGGAAAGAAGAAGCGCGCAGTATGATAACAGAAGCGGAAACTTATATGGTTATACTACATCTGCACGTATGTATCTAAAGCAAAAGAATTTTGAGACTGAGAAGTGGCTGCAGTATTACGCTGAACCATTTAACTCAATAGCAGGATTACTGGGCTTAAATATTAAAGATCAGTACCTCGAAAAAGCCTGGTATTATTTGCTGGAGAACTCCGCTCATGATTCAATAGGCGGATGCAGCCTGGACGAAATACATGATGATATGATGTTTCGATATAAGCAGTCAATTGAAATATCTAAAGGGGTATTCGAAAGAGCCTGTAAGTATATTGCGGTTAACTTAAACCTATCAGCATATCCTGAAAACTCAATCCATATCGTATTGCTTAATCCAACTAATTATATCCGTAATGAAATAGTGGAAGCATATATTGATATTCCTTCTGATATGAATAAAAACACTATTGATATTTATGTTGGAAATAAAAAAGTAGATATTCAGTATTGCAGTAAAATGAAATCTCAGCCTGTTGTTGAACAAATGACCGACAGACCCATGTACTTTGATATGCAGCGTTATCATTGTTATCTGAAACTAAATAATGTTCCGTCGTTTGGAATAAAATCATTATATATCAAACCTTCTTCAAATATTATCAGTAATAAGAAGGATAAAATCTGTTATAAAGAAAAGGGTTTACCTGTACTGGAGAATAAATTCCTGAGAGTAAAAATACAGAGCAATGGAACTCTGAATGTTTATGACAAATTGAACAAAAGATCTTTTACAGAGCTGGGGTACTTCTATGATGAAGGCGAAGCAGGACATGCATGGGTTAATAAACCGGTGAAACCTTTTATTACCACGTTGAAAGCTAAACCGGAAATCACAGTTAAAGAGAATGGACATCTATCGGCAAGCTGCTTAATAAAATACAATCTAAGAATACCCTCATCATTAGAGGACCGTGGTAAAAGGAAACGTACAGAAGAAATTCACATTGAAGTTGAGGTGCGCTTAACACAAACCGCAAGGAGAATTGATTTCAAAATAAGGCTGAAAAATACGGCAGAGAGCCATCGTCTGAGGATAATGTTTCCCACAGGTTTGGAAGCCGTTTCATCTTTTGGTGAAGGACAGTTTGATGTTGTTGAAAGATCCTGCATGAGACCCGATACAAAGGACTGGATAGAACAGCCGATGTATGATTATCCCATGCATCATTTTGTTGATGTAAATGATGGCGTTTATGGAGCTGCCGTTTTGGTACATGGTCTGAAAGAATATGAACTATCAGATGATCCGCAAAGAACATTGGCAATAACATTATTACGTGCATTCCGTTTTATTATTCAGCCTAGTTCTGTTCAGGATTATAGTCATCTTAAAGGATCGCAATGTTTGGGCGATCATTTTTATTCAATTTCTTTTTATCCTCATAAAGGTGATTGGGTTAAAGGTAAAGTATATGCTGAAGCATTAGTTTTTAATAACGATCTCAGATTATTTCAGACCGGAAGAGTTGATGGAAATCTTAATCCCGGTACTTCATTCTTTAACATAGAACCAAAAGAGTTGGTGTTCAGCTGTCTTAAGAAATCAGAAGACGGTGAAGAAAATACATTTGTTCTCAGGTTTTATAATCCCACCGATAATGATATACAGGGTACCGTTAACACTCATTTTAACATTATGAGTGCACATCAGATTACACTTGAGGAGAATAATATTACATCACTAAGAACAGAAAATAATTGCATTCATATATTCTGTCCTAAGAAAAAGATCATCTCATTAAAACTTAAATTCGCTAACAATTCAAATAAATAAGAAGAGGAATATGGTTTCGAACAAATACGGATACTTCTCAGAAGATTACCGTGAATTTATTATTACTGATCCAAGGACCCCGCGTCCCTGGTTTAACTATATGTGGAATGAACACTATGCAGGTTTAATCTCTCATACCGGCGGTGGATTCAGTTATCTTGATTCACCAAGAGATAACCGCATCAACAGAATGAGATACAATTCGCTTCCCTGGGATAGGCCCGGAAGGTATGTAATTATAAAAGATACAGATACAGGAAATTACTGGTCATTGAGCTGGGCACCCACAATTGATCTTAAATATGATAAGTATGAATGTCATCATGGACAAGGTTATACAACGATAATCACTGAGATATTTGGTGTAAGGGGAGAAATAACTTATTTCGTTCCGCGTGATCTCAACGCCGAGATCTGGAGAGTAACATTAAAAGATCTTTTCGGCAAAGATAGAAAACTGGAAGTATACTCTTTTACAGAACTGATGATGGGTAATGCACTGAATGATATTATCAATCAGCCAAATGATAAACATTTCACTGAGATTTACTTTGATAAAGAACATTCTGCTCTTGTTGCTACAAGACGCTACTGGGTTCTTAATAAAAAAGTATCTGTAGTACAGCCTAATATTGACTGGAAATACAAATTATATTTTACTCAGACTTTACCAATTACAGGATTTGATGGAAGCCTGGATAACTTCATCGGAAGGTGGCGTTCTGAAGCAAATCCTGAATCTATTGAAACCGGTAAGATGAAAAATACAGAGATCACTGCTGGTGATCCTGTAGCTGCATTACAATCAAAAGTAAAATTGAAGAAGAATAAAGAAACTCAATTTTCAGTTATAATGGCAGTTGTTCCAAAGGAAGTTAAGAATGCATATAAGCATCTAAAATGGGAAAGTATAATTAAAACGGAGACTGCGGATAAGAAATTTTCTGAACTTAAAGCATACTGGGATAATTATCTGGCGCAGGTTAAAGTTGAAACTCCTGATGAGAATTTCAATTTAATGCTCAACGTGTGGAACCAGTACCAGGCAGCAGTTACGTTTGACATGGCACGCAATTCAGGATATTATCATGGAGGTTTATTATTCGGCACAGGGATGAGAGATCAGTTCCAGGATATATTAGGAGTTGTGATTATAAATCCTGAACGGGTCAGGGCAAGATTATTAAATGCACTCCGGTTCCAGTTTAAAGATGGGTCTACACTGCATAACTTTTTTAAGCTAACTGACTATGGTGAGAGAACAAACCACTCCGATACACCTCTATGGATACCGTTTGGATTAATTGAATATCTTAATGAAACCGGAGATCTTAGTATACTTAATGAGGAAGTAAGTTATTATGACGGGGGAAAAGGAAAAGTATATGAACATCTGACAAGAGCTTTGGATTTTACTTTATCGGCAACTACAAAAAGAGGAATGCCGAAAATAATGAATGGTGACTGGAATGATACTCTTGATCATATTGGTCCGCTTGGCAAAGGTGAAACTGTGTGGGGTGCTTTCTTTCTTGCATATGCCTTAAGGAAATCTTTCGAATTGCTTGAGCACAAAAAAGATAAGAAGCAGCTGGAGAAGTGGAAAGCTGCATACGAGAAACTTGAGAAAATAACAAATAAGTATTGTTGGGATAAAGATTGGTACATACGTGCTTTCCGCGACGACGGTACTCCTGTCGGTTCACACAAACATAAGCAGGGAAAAATATTTATTAACTCACAGACCTGGTCGGTAATATCCGGACTTGCTCCAAAAGAAAGAGCTGATGCTGCACTGCAATCAGTAAAGAAATTACTTGGACGCGAAAAAGGTGTTCAGATATGCTGGCCGTCATATACAGAAGTTGAAGACAACGTTGGACTCATAAGCAGATGCGTTCCCGGTAAAAAGGAAAACGGTGCAATTTTTAATCATGCTTCTTCATGGTTCGTTTTAGCTTCTATTATGAACGGAGATGCTGAAACCGGATATGAATTCTACAGAAGAATGCTTCCAATGAATTCAGCTAAAGATATCGACAGGTATGAAGTTGAGCCATATGTTTATGCAGAATATATCACGAGTCCAGATCATCCCACAGATGGCCAGGCAAGTCATTCATGGCTGACAGGAACAGCGGTCTGGATGTTCAGAATTGGATTGGATTATATTTTAGGATTTCAGCCGACCCTTAAAGGTATAAGAATATCACCATCCATTCCTAAGGGATGGTATGAATTCCGGGCGGAAAGAAAGTTCAGGGGAAAGACTTTAAAGTTACATGTATTGAATCCGGAGGAAAAGAATTCAGGGATAGCAAAGATATATGTAAATGGAAATGAACTGACGAATAATTTAATTATTACCGAAGAATACAAATCAAAAGTACTAAATATTGAAGTTCTTCTTGGTTGATCTTTTATAAGGTGATCCGCGGAGATATTTCCGCGGATCGATTATTAAAAATCAAATAGATCATCAAAGAAGGACTTCCTTTTTCTCTTATACTCACCGGGATGCCGTTTATAATAATCATCATCCCGCAGAGGTTTACTATCCAAAGAATCAGGGCGCCTGTCGTAATCAGCGTTTCGTTCTAACATTTTATCCAACTCTCCTCTATCCAGCCAGATACCCCTGCATTTTGGACAATAATCAATTTCTATTTCCTGCCGTTCACTGATAGCTAAATCAACATTACATACGGGACACAACATAGTTTATCTCCTTTTATTTGTAATAAAATAATAAGATAACTCCTGATGATGCAAGGAGGAACGGAAGTAGTGTGGTTCAGATCAAATAGATGATCTCCGGGATGAGATCCCGGAGATCGAGTGAATTTATCAGGATTGTTTGGGTTTTGGAGCAAGGAATTTATTGTAAAGCAATAATCCAATAATAGTAACAACACCTATCATTGAGAATATAAGCCATAGGGTTCCGGGCTGATTTAATTTATCAACAAAATGAACATAAAGTAAGGCCCCAAGTATTCCGCCAATACCGCTGCCGAGTACACCATATAAGAATGCATATCCCAGGTACAGAGCTTTTTTATCTTCCGGTGCAATCAATCCCACATAACTTATATACTTTGGATGAGCTGTCATTTCACCTATTGAGAAGATGATAATTCCAAGAATGAAAATCCAGCTTGCTGTTGAGATTGACAGAATTGCCATACCTATAGTTCCGATAGCGATTCCGGTGATCATAGTCGGAAGAGCCTTAAAGTTCTTTACAATATTCGATATAATGATCTGCAGAATTATAATAGTACCGGCATTAATAACAGTAACATGTTCAGCATCAAACTGCCATGATGGATTCGATACGAAGATAGAAAGAAATCCATTTACAAAGTTATTTACAGGGGTCATATCAACATGTTCTGTAAGATACCATAACACTGTATCGAACATCTGGAAATAGAGTATCCAGAAACCAGAATAAATTACAATCATTATAATAAATCTGAAATCCTTTAAGACAAGCACTGCACCTTTAAGAACCTGGAATACTGATTTTGTGCTTGCAGGTTTTGAAGGTTCCTTATAAACCAGCAGATTGAGAAGTAAAAGCCATCCTGTTCCAACTGCAGCCATTATAAAAATATATGACCAGCCAATGCTTTTAAGAAAAGGAACGAGAAGTAAAGGAAATACAAACGCGCCGAGGTTTATAGACCAATAAAATATTCCAAATCCCAGTGTAGAATTGCTCTCATCAGTTGTTCTTGCAATTGTTCCGGAGATTATGGGTTTAAAGGAGCCTGCTCCAAGTACCATCAATAATAAACTGGCAAAAACCACCGCGTATGATGTGGCCATTGAAGTAAGAAAATATCCGGTGCTCATTACAGTAAACGCGAAGAATAAAGTATTTCTATAACCAAAGCGGTCTGCAATGGCTCCGGCTACAATGGGAAGCAGATACAATAACGGGGTGATTGTGCTTTTTATAACGCCAACGCTTTCTTTAGAAAAACCGAGTCCTCCTTGTGCAGTATCAAGCACAAGGTAAACAGATAAAATAGACATTACTCCATAATATGAGCCCCTCTCAAAGAATTCCATAATAATTACTGTCCAGTAATTTTTCGGGAAAGAGCTTAATGTGCCTTTTTTAGGAGTACTAACCTGGTTCTGGGTTTCGACTTTGTTCATAGATCCCTATAATTTTTATTCGTAAACCCAAGATAAATAAGAAAGGATTATAAAAAAAGCAGGCAATAATTACTCAGCCGGTTTTGCTAATTCAAGGGCAAGTTTCCATACGTCCCCTTCGGTGCGGGTCCATATTCTTAAATATGATTCATTCTTTTTATCATCATATAAAAAAGAACCATAGGAATAAGCCAGATCTCCGCTGTCTGCTATTCTTAAGGAATTCTGAATAACTGTGAAGCGTTTATTAGAAGCACTCAGGTAATTGGAAGCATCTTTAATTCCGGTGATCGGATAATGATTCATTCGGAGAATTATTATGTGATCTGATAACTTGTTTCTATAGCTATCAGTTGAATTTATTTCCTGATCGAGCAGGAGCAGTTTCTTTTCTTCAATCAGCGGTTCATAATCAATCCTGGTATTTAAGGTTGAAGACGTATTTACTTTTTCAATCTTTGGGAAAGGTTCAGGATAATCAATGCCGGTATCCAGAATAACATTCCATTTTCCGTTCTTATTTTCCCAGATTGATATAAAATGCCCGAACGCAGTAACTGTATCCCTTTCAAGTTTCCATGGGCCGGTACTATATCCTAAATTGCCAGAGTAGGAAATATCAACAAACTGGGGCTCCCATAGGAGAGTGCCAGGTATAGTATCTCGTTCTTTGTATCTTTGCTTTCCTTTAACAGGTTCAGGCATAAATAGGATTGCATCATCATCAAGGTAAGTAACAAAAGCATTTCTGATCCCCTTCTCTGCAGATAGGGCAGCGAAAGATCTCTCAGCTTCAATCAATGATTTTAACTGGTTGGAATTTGTCATATTCAGAATAAATAATATGGACAGGTAAAAAGCTATCATACTTAATTTCTTTTATAAGGAAGGAGCAAATCGTCTAAATGAATTTATTTCAAAAAAGAGTAAAGCGCAACACTTGATTATGAACATCGGTAGAATAATTGATGTTTTACCTTAAAACAGGATAATTATTTATGGAAAAATGTTTAATATCTTGCAATAATAGATAAGAATAATTATTTTTACTGTCTACATGAGGGCTCGTAGCTCAGTTGGTTAGAGCAGCTGACTCATAATCAGCGGGTCGGAGGTTCAAGTCCTTCCGGGCCCACAAAAAAGCCGGAATTTTAACTAAATTCCGGCTTTTCATTTTTAAAGGTCTGCTGATTTTTTGAAGAATTGACTACTTTTTGAGTGTTTTTTTCGGAGTTTTTTATTGAGTTTTTTCTGACTAAAACCTGATCAAAATATTGATTTTTACTACTGTTTTGCAATAAAAAGTGTTCCTGGTGAATGCCGATTAATGAACATTTTTTTATTGACTTTTTAACCTTAAGGTCAGTTAACTTAACTAAACTGATAAAAATAGAAAAGGCCAGACCGGAAAAAGCAAGGGAGTCCAAGCCCTTATTAAAACCGATCTGGCCTATTTCAATATAATAAACTTTTTGCATTTTTGGACTTTTGCGCTTTTATTTTCTGCAATATTAATTAATTTATTCAATATTGTCAAGAAAAATATAAAGCCGGGATTCAGTTATGCCTCTGAATACCGGCTTCTGGAGTGTTCCCCGGAACAGTAAAATTCATACTAAGTTCATTTATTTAAGTATGACAAAAACCTATTCCGGTTTCTCATGAACTAATGGAGCAAAGAAAATAAAATTTATTTGTGTTTTTTTTCTTTTGATTTCTGGATTGATAATAAACTTCTAAGCTTATCTTCTACTGCTAAATTCTGAACAAAACCCCGCAAATTCCACCATTCAGCATTTGAAATAGGTTGAATAACAGACCTTTTGTTTTGTTCTTCTACTTTACTTTCTGAGTAGATCTTTTGCAATTCGTCTAAATAATATTTATTGATAATCATATTAATTTATATTTTTTGAACCAGTTCCATTTAACTTATTTCGATATACTTTCAATTTCCAGAATCAACTTTGCGGATCCGGAATCTGGAGTTCCATCACATTCAGCAATCAAAGTATTAAGTCTTGTATATATTTTATAAATAGGAATTATTTGAGGCTGATCTTCTAAAGTCAAATCGATAATATTTGATGGTACAATTGTACCAATATCATCTTTTATTGAAATTCTATTATTCACCGGGAATGCTTCACTTACCCGGCAATAAATATTTTTAAGAACGAAATTACAGGTAATACTTCCAAGATTTTTTTCGATTGATGCGATATCGGCAGGTTCAATATCAAAACTTTTAAAGAAGATAATTGCTGGCTGATTAGTTTTCATATTATCCAGAGCTGGCCGGGAACTATATTTTGGGGTTAATTTATGAATAGTATGTATATTAACAATAGCAGGATATTCTTTATGCTGCAACAGAAGCATAAATTTATTATCTGCAATTTTGTCCTTTTTAATCACTTGGAAGAGTACATTTGAATAAGGAGACCCATCAATATTTAACAATGCTGTTGTAGAAACGCGCCCAACCATACCCACTTGAATGTCAGAATCCTTTAACTCAACAATTAAAGATAGTCTTGGATGTGAATCTTTTAATCTTTTAAGCTTATTACTCAATAGGTTATTTACATACTCATCCAATAATACTGCTGATCCACAATCAAGATTCAACCAACTTGTAAAGAATTCCTTTCTTATTGATTCACCAAGATCATTTTCACTTTCAACTTCTAAATTCCAATTTCCATTTACCCTTAAATAATTAGTTTTTTCTGCAAGATCCTCTTTCTCATCAACACGTGACCAATAAAGATCTATTCTCGAAATACGTTCCTTCTGGCTGATATCTGCAGTTTGACTTTTAAAAACTATACTTTGTGCTTCAGTAATACTAAACTGAATTGACTGATTCATATTTTCTTTTATATCTATCAAGCCAGTTTCGTTTTCCCAAAGCATTACATCAATCACATTTACAAGATCATAAATGATTTTTGCCATGGTAGTATCTTTTAGAATGGGTTTAAGCGAAACACTAACACTATTCCAGGCTGCTTCTAAAGCTGTCCAATTTGTTGATCTATGCTCTGAGGTAATCCCAACCATATTTAACATATCCATTAAATAGGTAAATGGATTGCCAGTTGAATATGTTAATAAACGATAAACAGAAGAACTAACAATATGTCCATTTGGCTCACTTTCAAAAAGACCTCTAGAAATAATTAACAACTGGTTTCCCGTTTTTCCAGAGTAACTCAAGAATTCATTACCAATTTTTATCATACCAGAATCAGGAAATTCAGAAATGTCATTTAGTGTTAAAGGAAATTTATTAAAATAGTAGGTCCAATTTTGCGGAAGAACAGGATCAGTACCGGTCAGTTTATAATACCGCTGCGCCTCTTGTGGATGAGCTGGTCCAATAACAAATGCATTAAGTTCAATATGCTCGTAAGATGTCCCTAAAACCTCAATAGATGATAATTGATTAAATGAGTCTCTGCCAAAAAAGATCCGATACTTAGGAATATCCGGAGAGATTAAGGCACTCCAGGTTAAAGTTATTTTGTTCTGAGTACCGTATAATATTGAATGATGGACTATGGGATATTTTACTATACACCGATCATAATTATCGTACCCATAAATAGAATAATAATATTCACCTGAACCTAAAGAACCGCCAGTTGCTTCATGCTGAGAACTAACAGTATCACCCCAAAGGAAATCAGTTCTTAAACAGTAGTCATTTTGAACTGCATTAAAATTTAACATATCAGTATCATTATCAACTTTATAGAATCTTTGAAGAGCTTCCTGCAAATATGAATTTGTATTAAAGGGATATTTCAATTCATCTAAACCCTTAAGTAAATCAACAGTTTTTATAATTACTCTGCCATTCCGGTCCTCAATACTCTCAATCTTGCCAACATAGGTCTTAACGAATTCAGCTTCATCCAGACCTTCAAATCCCTGATATTCCTCAATTATTCTTTTTTTATAATTTGAATTTCGCGCAAGCCATTTTTTCCAGAATGTACCTTTACATTCCTCAATGGATGTAAATCCCCTTTCGGAAAGATAAGGATCTATATCAACATCAAAATCACGTTCATCTAAGAATTCATAAGTATTTCTTTGAGGAATTGTTTTTGATTCACTTAGTTCAGTTGATGTGTAAGTAACATTAGCCAGATAGGGCCGGTATCCTGCAGGAATCTTAAATGATGTATTTGAACAGAACTTATATTCTTTAATTGTTCTATCAAAAGAATTAGTGTCCTTACAAGTAGGAAAAGTATTAAAGCATTTTACTCCAAGCGCATTGCAGGGCAATTCTCCAAATGTGTTGCTGCAGTAATCCTGCTTAATTTTTATTAATGTAATTGGTTTTCTGGAAAATGCTTTCAGTTCATCAATATAGGTCATTTATTTAACCTCCAAAGTCCTTGCAATTTCAACATTGTTATTATTAACCTAAATGTTCATCAACATCAATTAAATAACTTTCATTGTTCTGATCAGTGAACAGGTAGTAATCCGCCGGTTTCAGATTAGTTTTTGATTCAATCCTTTGTTCATATATTACCAAGCCACTAATATCAAATACAGTTATTAGTCCACAAGGTAAAAAAGTAATTCTGTAAAAAGATTCAGATTTCTTTTTTAGTTTTCCTGAAATAGAATTTATTTCTGCTAGAATAGATTCAAACTCCTTTTTATCATGGTTCCTGCAATCCTTATCTATGACTAATCTATCCAGCGTAAAAAATGTAGCTGCTGTAATAATGTTCTTCAGTAACTCAATTTTCTGTAGGTAAGATAGTTTAGTCCAGATCATATAATTGATCCTCCTGATTTTGATAAATCAATAAGATTGTTGCTTATTGCATCAATGATATAAAGATTTGTTCCATCAGAAATAAGCCAGTATTCTAAAGACTTTATTTTATCAGCTGGATTTACATGAATCAATTTGTCAATGAGTATTCTTTCATTCTGGATGATTAATATTCTGGCTCTATCAGAAATAACTATCACTTTAATTTTCTGAAATAAGTCCGGATCTGCACTAAGATTAACAGTATGGTCTTTCAAAAAACCCAGAAAATAATCGAAATTTTTAGAAAGCTGATCAACAATTCTTTGTTCAATTTTAACAACAGCGGTAAATCTATGCAGCATTGCAAATTTTACAAACGAAATCAGCTTTTCTAATTTCAGCTTCTGATCATCATTTTCAAAAGCCGCTTTATTCTTATTAAAAATATTTTGGAACATAGTATTTTCCCTCTATGATAATTTATTAAGCAGGAATTTCAGTATAGATCAATGAACCAGGATTCCTAAGAACTATATCCAGATATTTCCATACATAAATCCTGATGTTAACAGAGCTGGAATATATATCAACGAGTATATCGTTTATATACTTCGTAAGAAGAACAGAACTGTAATCACCGAAATGCAAATAATTGTCTGTAATCTGGTTAAATACAACAACGGGATAATTATTTATTTTCCCATCTTCTAAAATGAATTTTCCAGACCCTGCAACTTTTTCTGTTTTAGATAGATATTTTTTTGTTGCAGGTGAACAGGCCCATCTTTTGTTTAGCCTGTTAGATCCGGATTCACCAGCTCTGGTCATTTCAAGGATTGTATCATAACTGAAATCCGTTCCATCAACTTCAGTAGCTTCATCATGATTAATTATACCGGTAGGCTGACCATTCAAGCCGGTTCCTTCAAATAAAGCTTTCGCTATCGCTTTATCCAGGACAATGTTTAAGTGTTCTAAAAGAAGTTCATTTGTTTGATTTGTAAGCTGCTTAAACATTGTTCTACTGACATCTACAAAAGCCAGAACAGCTTTTGAAGTTGCCAGGTCATTACCAGTAGTAAGCTCCGGTTCCTCAATTGCTTCACCTTGTACCTGCCATTGACCTATTGTATTTCCTGTAAATTTAGGTATGGCCTGACTGCCTTGAAATCCGTCTGCCTGGCTAACCAACAGCTGGTTTAAAGTATCATCAGGAACTAAATCCATCAATTCCGGCCTGAAGTTGTTAGCAACTAAACCAGCTGCAGAAGTTGTAGTCATAGATCTTGAAAAAAGATAATCAGGAACCATTAAATTTCCCTTTAATCCAAGTTCTGCGAATAATTGTTTTTCTAATCCAACAAGATTTCCTGCAACCCTTTGTAAAACGTCATAATCTTTCTCAGTTGATTTTTGACCAAGAAGTATCTGTATAGCCCTGGCTAAATTAAATATTTGAGTTTTCATTTAATATTACTCCTAAAAATTTATTGTTTATTCTTAAGTGCAAGATAACTGTCAAGATTAATAGTAATCCATCCCCTGGTAACCTCTATTCCCCTGAGTTATCCCCTACTGTAATTTTGACAATTCCTTTTTTACAAAATCATAACATTGATCCGCTGACCATTGATAGTTAAACCTGTATTTCTGAAACCTTATAAATACAAATGGTTTCAAAGTACCATTCATTCTATCCGGATGCTGATCGAGATAAAGTTTTATTGTTTCATACACGAATTGACTTTTAGATCTATCAAACGGCGCTTTAGTTTTATCAATATTTTGTGGAATTTTCTTTTGTATTTTTTGAAGTAATTCATTCCCAAAAAGCTCTTTTAATCTTTCTGACTTGATTATTTCAAATTCATCAGATGAAACTATTAATTGTTCTTCAATTTCATTCAAACGTCTCTGAATTTCAGATTCTTCATTGTATAATGATTTAATCTTTTCCCGGAATTCTTTAAGCAGGTCCAGATCTGCAATGTTTCCAGTGATATCAATTTCAACTGTTTGAATATCATTTCTTATCAGGAATAATTTTGTATGCAACAGATTTTTTTCTCTTAATAGATCTGTCAATTTGTTCTGCTGCCGAATAAATTCAGCTTGCCTCAATACAAGTTTTTCTTCTTTTGTTTTTACTTTGCCCATATTGGAACCCCTCTGATTTTATCTTTTAAGTTTTTCTTTTCATCTGATAATTGTAATATCTTTTCTCTCTTGAAATTTCATAGTCATAATGAAAGCTTATGATCGTGCCAGCTGATAACCTGTATAAAAGATTATTGCTGTCAACTAAAATGCCTGTAATTATTCTTTCTATCTGGTCCGGTTCTGTCTCCAGGTAAACCTTTTCACCAATGTTAAATTTGTTTTCAATCATCATCATAGATTTATTCTCTTATTACTGAAATAAATCCGGATCCTGATTCATTTCCGGGATCCGGGATTTTCTTGTTATATACTTTTTCCCTTCAGCTGAGGACCGCTTTTTTCTTAACTCTACTTTATAGGCAGCCTGGCAGATCCGGCACTGGCTGGCATGGCCTGAAGGTATTTCCTTGAAAAGATCTATGCTTCGGATTTCCCGGCACTTACTACAGCGTTTTAATCCATGCCTGGATAAGTTTTCATTTTCTTTTTTAAGATTCAGCTGATCCGGATTTTTTATCTGGCAGGAAGAACAGGCACTTTCATATCTTGATTTCTTTGATTTATCTATCCAGAATTCAGCAAGTGGTTTTTTCTTATGGCAGTTGGAACAGATCCGGAAACCCTGCTTTTCCAGTTCAACATTTCCTTGCCTCCGGGAGTATTCCTTCTTTCCAATTTTCAAGCTGCAGTCATGGCATTTATGAAGATAGTCCAGGTATGTTTTATTATTCGCCTTGCGTTTGATTTGCTTGAATGAAGTCAAAGGCTTTATTAACCGGCACTTGCCGCACTTTTTTTGATTTTGCTTTTTTAACTGCCGATTCTCTAATAGAAGCAAAACTCTTTCTGGAATATTTTGATCAGGTACTGACATAATTATACTGTTTTTTTGTCTCCATTACTTTGAACTTAAACGAAACGAAACATCCCTTTTTAACAATTTATATCGTGGAAAGCTGCGGGTCGCCTGTATCCAATGTAAAACACCCAGGAAGGACCCGTGAATGCTTACTACAATACATAGTCCGCTTACTACAGGTTACTACATTTCTTTCGTTTTTCTTTTAATTTCTTTTTTGTAGTAACTGTAGTAACTGTAGTAAGAGGGGTATAGTAAAACTATTAGAAGTATTAGTGACTACACCATGAAGCATGTACTATATAAAACAACTTATAGGTAAGACATGCCTACTACATCCCTACATTTACTTTAACTCACAATAAATAAAGAACTTACAGCTTTTTCCGCTGCTTACTACTACGTTACTACAGTTTACTACAGTTACTACATTTTCATATCGGAAGATCATCTTGTTTATTTTCAAGATGTCCTAATTCATCTACAAACTTAGGTGTATCAACATATCTTACACACCAAACTTTCATTGGTGTGTTTGAATTGGAAAGTCTTTTTGAAATCTGTTTATAACCTAACTTCCTGAGAATACTACCGACCCTGCCTTTAGTTGTTTCGTTTATATTTATCCTGTTACTCTTACCAGCCAACCAAATGTTAATATCAGTTGCAGTTTTATATTGAACATTAAAACCGTACTTGATATCTTGCTCTGAAGGCTTTTCTATATAATGCTGAATAAGATCTTGTTCGATTGTAGTATTAAAAAATCTCTCATTTTTTTCTTCAATATTGGCTATATCTTCACGATCAAACCAAAACTTAAAACCATCTTTATACAATGCTAAAGCCTGTGCGTATATAAAATCGAGATCAAAATCTTTATCTAAAACAATGTTATCTATCTTGAAACACAAAAACCTTCTATTGCCGGTTTCATCCGATAAGAATTGTTCATTATTTGTGCTGCCGCAAAAAGATGCGCGCCTCCACATGTGCGTATCAAACTCTCCATAACTAAATCTTGTAATGATCCTATCATCCGTCAATATAGTCTTTAGCACACCAACATCAGTTCTTGATAATGTCGCTAATTCATCTAGGTTAATTAGCATTTTTGTTCCCAAGTGTTTATAATGATCTTTATGCTCAAAATTAAATTTAGAAGAGAACAAATAATCCAGACGTAAATGCTTTGGAACTAAATTATTGAGGAAAGTAGTTTTGAATTTTCCTTGTCCACCTACCAGCACAAAACAGTGTTGATTAACAATTGGATCGCTGTCGAGTGAAGCGACATAAGCTACAAACCACTTCTTAAAAGAAAGAATAAAGTCAGTTCTATTTTCTTCATCACTTAGATACACTTGTTCTAAGTATTGTTTTATATGGTCCGTTGAGTAATCCCATTTGGGAAGTCCATACAAATATTCTTTGAAGGGATTGTAATCATCTGATACTAAATTACTACCAACCATATCCTTTAAATCTATTTTGTTGACCCTAATATTTTTTAATTTAAGTTCCACCCAGAGGTTTTTTAGATCCCTTGGATTCCAAGGATGAAACTCTTTTTCAGTATTTTTCTTGAATTCTATTTGATTAGTAATCTGGTTAAATCTAAAAGAATAACTTTGTTTAATCGGATCTATTATTTTCCTTATTTTATAGCTTTCAGATTTATAATCCGGCTCTTCGTTTTCAACAGTCGCAATTGCATTTGGTTTGATCTTTGTTTCTGTTGCTTCTATGAATGCTTTCTGTGCTTTAGATTTAGCCATTTATTTACTCAAAAATTGATGAGAAATGTTTTCAATGAATTCGCCAATTTTTGAAATATTTCCGGATCTCATATTACTGCAGCTCATCTAGTTTCTGAATTCCCTTCCTTAGATCTTCAAGGTCTAAATGACTATAAAACTTTTCCGTTACCTGTACTGATGAATGACCGGCCAACTTGCTTACTGTATAAATCGGTACATTATTTTTAACCAGGTTAGTACAGAATGAATGTCTTAAACTATGTGCATGTATTTCTTCAGGTAACTTAGCAGCTCTGCAAGCTTTCTTGAATGATTTACTGATATAAGAAACTGAAAAAGGAAATCCTCCGGATTTACAGAAAACAAAATTCTGTTCTTTGATTTCTTTTGGATCTGGTTTTATACTATGAAGAACCTCTAATACTACTTTGGATACCGGTAATAATCTGGATTTTTTGTTTTTTGTCCTGTAATTCTTTGAGCCGATTAAAATGGTATTCTCTTCAAAATCTACATTATTCCATGGAAGATTAACTAATTCATTTACTCTTACACCGGTATAGTATAGAACTACAATCATTGATCTTACGATAGGATTTTTAATATATGGTAATGCTGCATTAAGCTGATTTATTGTTATAGCTTGTGGTTTAACCTCTTGTTGACCGGGTAATTTTATTTTAATCATTGGATTTGCAGATATATATCCCCATTCAACTGCTTTATTAAACATTCTCCTTAAGTTTCTAAAGTAATTTTGATATCCAGAAGGAACATTCCTTTTAATAATGCTAAAACATATTTCACAATCTTTGCTGGAAATCTGATCAATATAAGAATCGGGACCTATGATTTTTATGAAATGATCATAAGCCAAATTGCAGGATCTGACATATGAATGTGAATACCCTTCACATTCCAGGGCATAAATTGATTCCTGTCTGAATTGATTAATTGTTTTCTTTTGCTTTTGATCTTTAACAAATGAAAAGAATTGATCAAATAACTGATCCCTAAAGTTGTTTATATCATAATTATGATCAGGTCTTTTTGATATTAGATTTATATTTGCTTCAGCCATTACTCAATTCCCGATATTACTTTTCTATTGATTCCAGGTATAGTCTTATCTTATAGTCATTTGGAAGATTTTTAATATTCTCCAGATGATCATTCAAAGCCAGCAAACTTGAAATTGCACTATTCACATGATTATCAATTAAGGTCTTTATAGTAACTTCATGATGAATAGAAATGTTATTTTCCATCTGGTAACCAGCTCTAAGCTCCTCCAGCTGGCAGAGAATGCCAGGCAATTCTGAATTGAACTTTGTAATATTTTCCATAAGTATTTAAAGCAGAAAAACCACTAAAAGAAACTGAAGCCGGGCAAACTTCAATCCTAATAGTGGTTTTTCAATAAAGTTTTAATTTATTAAGAACCTTTTGCCCGGTCAAACTCAATCAAATTTTATATGAACAAAAATCTTAAAGCAAAGATAAACTCCGAATCTATACCAGTTCCATCCCTTGGTAACCTGTATTCCCCTGAGTTATCCCCTAAAGATTTTTGCTATAATGATTAAGAACGTTTAATTTCTTGGTAGGCAATTTATTTGAATGTCAATAGATCTAATCAACTCTACTCTAAATTGAGTATAATCAGTTTTGAGTATAATAGAAGTTTTTTAGACATAATTAGAATAAGTTGTTCTTATTAAAATATATCTCTTGTGAACCATGGATCCAATCAGAAAAAAAACAAAAAAATTTTCCACATATATAACCATGCAGAAAGAAAAAGACATACAGGATCTTCAATTAAAGGTCAGGGATCTGGAATTACAAGTTGCTAATTTTCAATCAGTTTTTAAGAATCAGCTGCATACTTTAACTATTATCTTCTCCTTATCAGCTGCTGTTGTAGTATTTATAACAATACTAACAGGTTTTCTGGGATTTATGAACATCAGAGAACTTACAGGTTTAATGAATGAGTATGATAAAAAAATTGAAGAAAAAGGAGAAAAAGTAGAAAACAAAGCATATGTAATCTCAAAGGATCTGGAAAGCAAATTGATGTATTATGATACTAAAATTGATGATAAAACCAATTTGGCACTTCAAACAACAGAAACTGCGATAAAAGATATGGAAGATAAATTTGATAGATTATCAGGCGAAGGTTTGAAGAAAGCTGATATAAAAATATATTATAATAAAAAACAATTAAACGGTCTGGATATTGAATGCAGTAAGATTATCAATGATTATTATGTATTAGACGATATATTTTTTGTCAATGAAGGAAACCGTTCTGCTGAAACATTTAATGTAAAATTATATTGCAATTGTGATTTTAAAACGATTATAACCGAAACAGAACCGATGTTAAATTTTGAATCTATTAGTATGGATACTAATTATGTAAAATGCTATTCTTCATGGCCAACTCAGGAATACAGAATTGGAGGTCATACCGATTTCTGGAACTTTAAAAATATTTACATACCTAAACATTTGCATTCCATGCATGAAAAAATTAAAATGAAACTTATTGTATATCATAGTTCCGGATCTAACGAAGCGGTCTTTACAGTTAAGCTTAAAGCACCTAAAAAATAATTAATAATTTGTTTTATATCCCTTTCCCTTTTGAAAAGAATATTTAATCCCTTTATGCTTTAATCTCTGCAAAAAGTTATGAAAAGTTTGATCAGCTATATACCCATTCCATAGTTCTTTTATTATTTCATACTTGTTAAAGTATCTATCTTCTGATGTAAGCAAAATAATAAACTGCAGTTCCTTAAGAGTAGGTTTCCTTTCGTGAATAATTTCTCTGAGTTGCTTTATGTCCATTATTGCCCGGCTCCAGAATTGTAATCCGAAATTAATAAATGATTGGTAAATTTAAAAGTAGCCAAAAAATATTTCTTCCCTGGTATTTAACCAGGGAAGAAAAGAATAACTATTGCTTTAATGAATCAATAAATTCATCAGAGAAGATACCCAGAAACTCAATTTCTTTTTTAAGAGTACTTAACTGCTCAATTACAGATTCAAGAAGATTAGTATGTCTGCGAATATCATCCAATAGATAACTTTTTTGACTAGTATCATTCCCAGCAATACGATTTTCAAAATCAGGTTTATCCTGATCCCTAAACGAACAAAGAAGTATGCTGGAACACCTGTTTAGAACCTCCTCAATAGCATCCCTTTTAATTGGATTATATAACTTTACTGATTTTTCTTTTCCGGTTAGATTTGATAAATCCTTTTGAAACAACGGATTTTCATTTTCATCTTCAATCAAATAAACTGGCTGGCCGGAAATGTAGTATTCATAATTACGATCACTTGCACCAGAAAGAATTTCTGTTGATCTAGAAATTGTTGCTTGACTGCCATCTTTCATTTTGTACCCCTTTGAAATTTTATAAAGTAAAAAAATAGTTACTCTTTATTCTTGGATCTGTTCTTATAAAATTCCCTCAATTCGTCTTCCGTAAACTTTCTTCTAGAACTTTTAACCAGGTTAATTACATCATCTTTGTCATATAAAAAATCTCCCTGTTCTTCATCATATATAACAGGAAAGATCTTTTGTTTAATTACAAATCGTCTGTAAAACGTACTATTACTTACTCTGATCATGAAAGCAGCCTCTTCTGTCGTCAAAGCCTGCCTTTCAATTGTTTGAATGAGGTTTTTATTTTTCATAGCACTAAGCACCTTAATAAATGTTCAGAATCTGTCTAAAGCGGGTTATAAGCCACGAACAGAGGAAATCCGGATATTTAATCAAATCCCCTGTGAAGTATTAAACTAAGCCCATGCAGGCAATTAAAAACCATGAATAATCAGGTTCCTTAAACCTTTATATTACCAATTAAGTTGATTATCGAAGATAAATTACTTTGTTCAAGATGACAATAGATCTGAGTAGTTTTGATATCCTGATGGCCTAAAAGTTCTTTTACTACATAAATCGATACACCGCGCTGGATCAGCAAGCTTGCAAAGCTGTGTCTTAATGAATGAAACTTCAGGTTATCATTTAATTTGCTTTTCCTGACTGCTTTCTTAAACTTCTTACTGATATAATCCTGGTTAAGTTTTACATCTTTTATCCTGCAAAAAATTATCCGTTCCGGATCCTTGCCCTGGTTAAATTTCCTTTTCAAGAGTTTCAGCATAACTGAGTTAAGCGGAATAATTCTTTCTCTTTTTCCTTTGGCAGTAAAGAATTCAGTATTCAGTACTGTTAAGGTTTTATTCTCCAGGTCAACAGCTTTCCAGGTTAAATTGATCAGCTCACTTAGTCTTAAACCGGTACAGAAAGCAGTTAAGAAAATATCCTGCATATATTTATGAGCTGTATTTTTTATTATCAACATCAGTTCTTTTTCTGTTATGAAAGCCGGGAATGATCTTGGTATTTTCGGCAGTCTGAAGGAAGTAAATGGATTATTCTCAATAAATCCCCATATAATGGCCTTATTGAATGCCGCCTTTAATGTTCTATGATATAATGCCGCGGCCGCCTTGGATCTCTGAAATACAGTTACAATGAAGTTTTCAGCTGCATAGGAATTAAAGCTATTAAGTGGAATATCCCCGGTAAAGAACATTAACTGCCTGAAGCTTAATCCTACTGATATCTGATAACTTTTTGAAGATGTTTTAATGATATAATCCATGTACTTACTTCTAAGCTCTGAAAGTAAGAATCTGTTTTCTGAAATGGATCCTTCAGGGATAAACTCACTTAAGAATTGTAATGCTTCAGCCTTGCTGGCTTTTTTAGTTGACTTGGTTTTTCTTTTACCCTGTTCATCAAACCAGATGATCTGATAGAAAGGTGAATTTGTAGGTTTACAGATATACATTTTTTCTGATTTCATTATTGAGTTTTCCTGTTTATCACTTGAAAAACTTTGAAAAAAACTCAAAAATAAAACAGTCTCTATCTCTCATAATCAGCGGGTCGGAGGTTCAAGTCCTTCCGGGCCCACAAAAACGAAGAAGAGAATCTGGAACGGGTTCTCTTTTTTGTTTTAAAGTAGTTAAGGCACAGTTGGTTAGAGCATCCCGACATTTCATGTCGGGAGGGTCGGAGGTTCAAGTCCTTCCGGGCCCACAAAAACGAAGAAGAGAATCTGGAACGGGTTCTCTTTTTTGTTTTAAAGTAGTTAAGGCACAGTTGGTTAGAGCATCCCGACATTTCATGTCGGGAGGGTCGGAGGTTCAAGTCCTTCCGGGCCCACAAAAACGAAGAAGAGAATCTGGAACGGGTTCTCTTTTTTGTTTTAAAGTAGTTAAGGCACAGTTGGTTAGAGCATCCCGACATTTCATGTCGGGAGGGTCGGAGGTTCAAGTCCTTCTGGACCCACAAAAAACGAAGAAGAGAATCTGGAACGGGTTCTCTTTTTTGTTTTAAATGATTCATGAGCTTACGAATAAATGAAAGTTAATTCTACTCGGGAATTTGCCAAACTATTTCGTGGGCTTTTGGTCTATTTGTGTTTATCTTTGCTTCTATTGCGAGTTTTTGCAATTCAACCAACACTAATACTTTCTGCTCGAAAGATGCTTTTGCTCTTTTCTTGTGAAATTCTTTTTTGTGTTCAAATATTGAATTCATAGTTTCATTATACATTTTCTACTTCAGGTTAATTAGCAATTCAAATTTGTTCTTTAAAGAATATTTTTCCAATAGGTAATTCAACAAATCTTTATCAAGGGTAACCTCATCAAAAAACTGTAACGCACGGCCTCTGTCCTTTTGTCTACCAGTGTGTAGCATTATTGCCAATAAATACTCAGCACCTATTATATACGTTTAATCTAAAGATTTCTATTATTCAATAGAATATGTTTAGATAATATTGATTTAACTTTTATACTAAATATAGAGATTTAAGTCCTTCAAGCCACTGCAGAACCTGCACAGCGGTAACAACCACATGTAAAAATTTCAGAACTGCTTGATTATTAAATTTTGTTTAAGAAAATGAGCATCATTGTACCTTAAGAGGGAATTTTATACCTCAAAACAATTGGCATTTTTTATGTAGTTTTGCAGTACATACTTATTAATATGTACTATGATCAGATACTTTCAACTATCAAAAAGACGGATTTATTATTACTCTGCATTTATATTTCTCACTTTAGTAATAATTGCAGCCGGCAGATTGTATTATGAAGATACGATGGCTAATATAAAGATCCGTGCCAATGAAAGTATTGCGTCATTTTCTGAATGGAAGATAAAAGAAATTTTAAGGTGGAAAGAGGAAAAGCACAGCGAAGCAGAATTTCTACATAACAACAGACATTTCAAAGAAATTATCTTTAATTATCTCTCCAGTCCGGAAAAAACTACATATAAAGCGGAACTGGCTGAATGGCTCAAATCTCTTTTTAAAAGCAGTGATTATCATAATGCCATTATAATTAGAGACAACGGTGATTTTATTTCCTTTTTTGGTAACGATTCTTTGTCACAAAAAGATAAGGAAATATACCGAAGGTGTATCACACGCAATAATATATATCTCACTAATTTCAGAAAAAGTACTACTAACGAAATTACTCTTGATTTCTTTATCCCTATGAAAATTGATAAGAAACCTTTTGCAGTACTTATGCTGAGGATAGACCCTCATAAGTATTTATTTCCACTTATCAGGAAAAGGCCGGCATTAAGCAGGACAGGTGAATCTTACATCTTCCAAAGAGAACAGGACAGCATTGTTATTATAAGCGAACTTCGTAATAAAAAAGATGCTCCGCTTAATTATAAAATTTCAATTAAGAATGATTCATTAACCTCTATCAGGGCTGCTCTCGGTTTTACAGGAATATATGAAGGTATTGATTACCGGGGTGAAGAAGTTCTGGCTGATCTTGAGAGAATACCTCATACACCATGGTTTATCATTTCCAAAATTGATGTCGAAGAAATTTTCCTTCCCTTAAGAGAGCAAACTTCATACATAATTATTGTATTTCTCCTGCTTATCGGCCTGAGTGGTGCCGCAGTTTTTGTGCTTTGGAAAAATGAAAGAATAAGATATTACGATCAGAGACTCAAACTTGAGCAGGAGCGAAATCTTCTAAAACAAAAGTTGGAGTATCTTGTTCAGTATGCTAATGATATTATTATTTTTCTGGATTCCCGTGGTAATATATTGAGTGTTAATGACAAAGCTGTGCAAACGTATGGATATGAACAGGAAGAATTTCATTCAATGACCATAAATGACATCAGAGCAGAAGAGAGCAGAAGCAATCTTAATGAATTTGTTGATTCAGTTAAACAACGGGGCGGTGTTATTTACGAAATTCTTCACCGTAAAAAAAATGGTGAGATATTTCCTGTTGAAGTGAGCTCTAAAATGATAGAAGTTGAAGGAACAGAACACCTTCAATTTATTGTACGTGACATATCCGACCGGAAAAAAGCTGAAGAAAATCTAAGGATTAGCGCTGAACGTTTTCAGCAGATGTTTAATGTTAATATTATGGGTATTACACTTTCTGATCTCGATGGTAATTTAACTGCTGCAAATGATTATTACCTTGACTTGATAGAATACACCCGTGAAGAGTTTCAAAGAACCGGAATGAACTGGAAAAAAATAACTCCTGAAGAATTTCTTGAGCGAGATTATAAGGCCCTTGCTGAACTAAAAGCTACAAAATCCTGCACACCTTTTGAAAAACAATACATAACATATTCGGGTGACAAGATCTGGATACTTCTCACACTGGCATTATTGCCCGGGACAGAAACACAGGTTGTCGCATTTGTACAGGATATCACCGCAAGAAAAAGAGCTGAAGAAGCACTCAAGAAAAGTGAAGAGAAGTTTATTAAGATGTTTGATGATTCTCCTGTTGCGATGGGACTTTTTGATATAATGGAATTCAAAACCATAAATATAAACAGGGCATTCGAACACCTGTACGGGTATTCAAAGCAGGAAATAATCGGCAATTACCCAATTCAGGAAGTTTTTGCTGATAAACGTCAGCGGGATTTTCTTACACTCGCTACATTGAAGGGGAGAACGCTTGAAAACTATGAAATGAAAATCAGGAATAAAACAGGCGAGAACAGAGTAGTTGCCGTTACAAATGTTTTTATTGATATCGATAACAGGCCTTGTTTGTTTTCAGTTTCCTATGATATAACTGACCGTAAGCGGGCTGAAGAAGCAGTTAAGAAGAGTGAACAGAAATTTGCAAAAATGTTTCATGATTCTCCTGTATCTATGGTGTTGATGGATATTCCTACGAGTACAACTGTTGATGTAAATAGTACCTTCGAAAGACTATATGGCTACACCCGTGAAGAGGTTATCGGAAAACCTCCGCCTGATATTTTTGCAGATCCTGAGCAGCTTAAAACTCTGATTGAACACACAAATTCAGGAAAAACTCTGGTTGACTACCCGTTAAAAGTAAAAACAAAAAGCGGAGAATATAAGATCTTTTCAGTAACAAATGAATTTGTTGAGGTTCAGAACCAGCCTTGTGTTATTTCTATTGCTTATGATATCACTGAAAAAAAACTTGCTGAAGATGCCATAAGAAGAAGTGAAGCACAGTTAAAACAAATGGCCGAGGCAATGCCTCATATCATCTATAGTGCAATGCCCGATGGTAGTATAGATTATATAAACAGCAGGTTCGGTGAATATGCAGGGCTGAATACACAATTATATTATGCCTGGGAGTGGACACGACTAATTCATCCGGATGATCTTGCTGGATTCCAGGATAAATTAAATGAATCACTTAGAAAAGGCATCGCATACGAGAATACCCTCAGGGTAAGAAAATATAATGGCGAGTATGAGTGGTTTCTTTCAAGAGTAGTTCCGATAAAGAATTCTGCGGGACAAGTAGTGCGGTGGTTCGGATCTTCTACAAATATCCATGAACAGCGTAAAGCATATGAGGAAGTTCAGAAACTGCTGAAAGAACTCGAGAGATCGAATAAAGATCTTGAACAGTTTGCTTATGTCGCATCGCATGATCTGCAGGAGCCGGTAAGGATGATCAAAAGCTATATACAACTTATGATGCTGAAGAACAATGAGCATTTCAGTAATGAAACGAAAGAATATATGGGATACATTACTGAGGGCGCAACCAGAATGCAGGAGCTTATAAATGATCTTCTGAAGTATTCGAGAATAACTTCAAAGAAACCGGAGTATGAGATCTTTGACTGTAGTATAATAGTAAATGAGGTTCTCACAGATTTAAAGTTTAAGATTCAGGATGAGAATGCAGTAATAAATGTTGGATCTCTGCCGATGATTAAGGCAGACAAAGTTCAGATACGCCAGGTTTTTCAGAACTTTATTCAGAATGCACTCAAGTTCAGGGGTGAAAAGAATCCTGAAATAACTATCCGAGCTCAAAATAAGGAAAACTTCTGGCTGTTTTCAATTAAGGATAACGGCATTGGAATAGAAGAAAAGAATTATGGACGAATCTTTGAAATATTCCAGAGACTGCATGAGCGTGAAAAATATCCGGGGACGGGAATTGGTTTAGCTCTCTGTAAAAAGATCATTGACAGACATGGCGGGCATATTTGTCTTGATTCCGTGCCCGGTGAAGGAACAGTATTCTATTTCACTCTACCTGAGATAACTCCCTGAAAAATTTTAGTATCATTGAACTGAATTATTATGAAAAACTAATTCCTCTAATTGTTTTTCAATGCTGTCCAAATCCGCTTCATTACGATTAGTTAAAATAATTATGCTCAGTTTTTCATCAGGGAACCTGGTGATAAGATTAGTAAATCCTCTCGAATTTCCACTGTGCCATATACATTTTTTACCATATCTGCTGCTGATATACCACCCCAATCCATAAGCTTCATTATTTTCTTCTGAAATAATAGAACTAACGCTGAAGATCTTTTCAAGGGAAGATTTGGAAACAAATTTTTCGGTGTAGAGGGATTTCTCCCATTTAAACAGATCTGATACTGAAGAATAAATTCCTCCATCCCCCAAAGTGTAGCTAGTAATGCTTTGATCGGTTTTGACGAAAGAGCCTTTAACTTCAGAATAACCAAAAGCACGGTTCGGAATTTTGGCATTCATAAGATTGGTTGAGGAGTTATTCATTTCCAGAGGAATAAAAATATATTCCTTTAAAAACTCACTGAACGAAAGTCCGGATAATTTTTCTATTATTAATCCAAGTAAAACATAAGCTGTATTACTGTACTGGAATTTTTCGCCCGGGTTAAAATATAAACTATCTTCTTCCATAATTGCATTAAATACATCTGCGTCAGAAACGGGAATTGCCCAGTCATCCGGTATCAAAGCTTCATAATCCCATATCCCGGATGTATGGTTAAGCATATTGATTATTTTGATCTGCTCTGCCCATTTGGGGTAGTTGGGAAAGTATTTTATAAGCGGGTCATCCAGGGAGATTTTACCCTGCTCTGCGAGTATCATTATACCCATGGCCGTAAACTGTTTTGTAACGGATGCCAGTCTGTAATTTGTATTTGGTGCGGTGGGTTTGTCATTATCTATGTCAGCAAATCCATAACCTTTCTGGTAAAGTATTTCGCCATCCTTAATAATTATGATGCTTGCCCCGGGGGCAGGTGATTGGTAATTGCTGAACATTGAGTCTATTTTGTTCATAGTAGTTTGAGATAAGGTTTGTGCCGGCATAATATTTATGAAAACCGACGGTAAAAGAGCGAGAATAACCGTAACTTGCATTCTCATTGATCCCTCAGGTTTATTGTTGACAGGAACTGCGTAATATTAACAAAAATTAGTCTAATTTTGAAATGAAAAGGTTGGAATTTCCTGATAAGCTGCAAATGGTGTACTTATAAGAAGAGCAGGCTGATAGCAGACAGATAGCAGGCTGGTAGCAGGCCGGTAACGGAATTTCAGGGTAATTGGTCAGGTTAGCTGGTAAATGAAGGCAACAGTTTTAAACTACCGCGAATAATCACTAAATTTCTTCAAAGTAGTTGATGTAATATAATGATTTATTTAATTAATACCACTGAAATGTGAAGAGCGGGGATGTTCTTTCCTGGAATTTAAATTTGTATTTTTAGTCAAAATGTTATAATTTAATAGCTCTGTTTTTTGAAAAGTATTGTCCAATTTGCCGGGGTGGCGGAATTGGTAGACGCACAGGACTTAAAATCCTGTGGGAATTTATTCCCGTGCCGGTTCGAGTCCGGCCCTCGGTACTGATGTGAGCAATTAAAAAGCTCCAAACAAGATTGTTCGAAGGTTCGAAAATATTTCAGAACCCGCAGTGTTACAGGGTTAAGAAGCTAAGAAGAAATGGATTCTATTTCCATTTTTCTTACATTTAAACAATGGGTTCTTAGCTCAGTTGGTTAGAGCGTCTGCTTGACGTGCAGAAGGTCACAAGTTCGAATCTTGTAGAACCCACAAAATCCGGAGAACACTCCGTTTTTTTTTATATAGAGTTTATGGAAGAAAAAATTAAAATATCGTTCCCCGACGGCAGTGTAAAAGAATTTGATAAAGGCGTTACACCGCTTAAGGTTGCTGAATCAATTTCAAGGAAACTTGCTGAAGAAGCATTGGTTGCCGAGATCAACGGCGAAGTTAAAGAATTATACACTCCGATAAATGATGATTCTACTTTACGCCTGTATACATTTGATGATGAGGTGGGGAAGGAAACTTACTGGCATTCTACATCTCACCTGATGGCTCATGCGGTACAGTCAATTTACCCTGAAGCAAAGTTTGGTGTTGGTCCTGCTATTGATGCCGGTTTCTATTACGATATTGATATTAGCAATAATCTTACGGAAGAAGATTTAGGCAAGATCGAATCAAAGATGCTCGAGATTGCCCAGCAGAATAATCCCTACGAGAGAAGTGAATTAAGCAAGGATGACGCGCTTAATTTATTTGCTGAAAAAGGCGATCCCTACAAGACTGAAATTATAACTGAATATATTAAGCCCGAAGAGAAGATCAGCATTTATAAAGAAGGTTCATTTACTGACCTCTGTACTGGTCCTCATCTTCCCGCAACAGGTAAAATAAAATTTGTTAAGTTACTTAATATCTCCGGTTCTTACTGGAGAGGCGATGAGAAAAACAAACAACTGCAGAGAATATACGGAATATCTTTTCCCAAAAAGAAAATGCTTGAGGATTATCTAACATTTCTTGAGGAAGCAAAGAAAAGAGATCACCGTAAATTGGGCAGGGAGTTAGATCTTTTCAGCACACATGAGGAAGCAGGACCAGGATTGGTTTACTGGCATCCGAAAGGTGCGCGTATAAGATTAGAGATTGAAGATTTCTGGCGCAGAGCCCACTTAGAGAACGGCTACCAGATTTTATATACCCCGCATATGGGGAAGAGCTGGTTATGGGAAACAAGCGGTCATTTAGGTTTCTACAAAGACAGCATGTACGCCCCGATGTCAATTGATGAACAGGATTATTTCATTAAACCAATGAACTGTCCTTTTCACATATTGATTTACAAAACACATTTACGTTCTTACCGCGATCTTCCGTTACGCTGGGCTGAATTAGGCACAGTATACAGATATGAAAAAAGCGGCGTTCTTCACGGATTACTGAGGGTGCGCGGTTTTACACAGGATGACGCACATTTATTCTGTACGGAAGAGCAGATGGAAGATGAAATTATTGAAGTTATCCGCTTCAGTATGTATATGTGGCGTTCCTTCGGTTTTGAAAATCTGAATTTTTATGTGTCCACCAAACCTGAAGGTGTTGGCGGAGATGATACTTTGTGGGAAAAAGCAACCAATTCTTTGAAGAATGCTCTTGAAAGAGAAGGTTTAGCATATAAAATTGATGAAGGCGGCGGCGCTTTCTACGGACCAAAGATTGACATCAAGATAAAAGATGCCCTCAACCGCGAATGGCAGATGAGCACTGTTCAGTTTGATTTTAATGAACCTGCCAGATTTGATATGAAATATATCGGCGAGGACGGAAAAGAGCACAGACCTTTTATGATCCACCGTGCTTTACTTGGATCAATTGAACGCTTCATGGGTGTACTGATTGAACATTACGGCGGATCATTCCCTGTATGGCTTGCGCCTGTACAGGTTGCGGTTCTTCCTATTTCGCAGAACTTTTATGGATATGCGGAAGAAGTTGTAAAAGAACTTAAAAAATTACAGATTCGTGTAGAGCTTGATAAGAGAAATGAGAAGATCGGCTATAAGATCAGGGATTGGGAAACCAATAAAGTACCTTATATGTTGATTGTTGGTGAAAAAGAAGTTCAGGCGAACACAGTTTCTGTAAGAAAACATAAAAAGGGTGATCTTGGAAGCATAGCCCTGAAGAATTTTCAGGAAATGATTACCAATGAGATTTTAACAAAAGAAAGTAACAACAAATAAGAGGTTAAATATTTCGCAAAAAAATAAAAACCGTGTAAACGAAGAAATAAGAACCCCTAAAGTAAGGGTCATCGATTCTGATGGCGCTCAATTAGGTGTCTTTACAATACGCGATGCGATAAGAATGGCTGAAGAAAAGAAAATGGATCTTGTAGAGATCGCTCCGCAAGCTGATCCACCAGTATGCAAGATTATAGATTACGGTAAATTTAATTACGAAATTCAGAAAAAAGAAAAAACTCAGAGGAAGAATCAGCAGGTCTCAATTTTAAAAGAGATCAGACTGCACCCGAATACTGATACGCATGATCTTGATTTTAAGGCACGTCATGCAGAGAATTTTATTGAAGAAGGGAATAAAGTTAAAGTATCTGTAATCTTCAAAGGCAGAGAGCTGGCATATACTGAGGTTGGTGAGAATTTGTTGAAATCTTTTATAGCAAAACTGACTGATGTTGCAAAGATTGAATCTGATATCAAATTTGAAGGTAAGATCATGACGGCGATATTAGTCCCCTTAAAGACGAAATCAAAAAAGAAAAGTTAATAGGTAAATGATATGCCAAAAATGAAGAGTAACCGTGGTGCCAAGAAATCCTTCAGAAAGACTGGTTCCGGTAATGTAAAAAGAAGTAAAGCTTATAAAAGTCATATTCTGACTTCAAAATCTCGCAAGAGAAAACGCTCACTCAGAAAATCAACTTTAGTGTCGAAGTCTGAGTTAAACCGCGTAAAAATAATGATTCAATAAAGAAAAAGAGGAAAGTATGCCGCGCTCTAAGAACAAGGTTGCTTCACATAGAAGACGTAAAAAAATTCTTAGCATGGCTAAAGGGTACTGGGGTGCAAGAAGTAAAGTATATACTATTGCGAAGAACCACGTTGAAAAAGGCCTTTTACATGCTTACAGAGACAGAAAGAATAAGAAGAGAACTTTCAGACAGATCTGGATTGTAAGGATCAACGCTGCAGCAAGGATGAATGGAACTACTTATTCAAGACTGATCAATGCTTTGGATGTTAAAGGAATTAACATTAACAGAAAAGTACTTGCAAGTCTTGCAGTTGAGAATCCCGCTGCATTCACTGAAATAGTAAAGTTTAGCTTAAATTAATATTTATACCCTCTTTTAACTTTTTATTTAACTATTGAGAAGTTAAGGAGGGTGTTTTTTATTTATACCGTAAGAATATGCTGCAAACAATTAATGAAACGGAAAAGCAATTCAATTCGGATATTGCTGAAGTTAAAGGGGTAAAGGATCTAGAGGAACTGCGTGTAAAATATCTCAGCCGTAAAGGCATTGTATCCAATCTGTTCGAAGACCTCAAAAATGTTCCCAAAGAAAACAAACCGCAAATAGGCAAAGAGTTAAATGAATTAAGAAATTCTTTGCAGAATCAGTTCAATATCCTTAAAGAAAAGCTTGAAAGCACAACCGGTGAATCAAAAAAGATCGATCTTACTCTTCCCGGCAGAGAGAGACATATCGGTCATAAACACATTTTGATAGAGACACTGGATGAGATTAAATCAATATTTACCGGACTCGGGTTCTCGATTTCAGGCGGACCTGAACTGGAATCCGACTATAACAATTTCGGAGCGTTAAATTTTGCTCCTGAGCATCCTGCCAGAGATATGCAGGATACATTCTTTGTGAGCAAGGATTTTCTTTTAAGAACCCATACTTCACCTGTTCAGGTGAGAGTGATGACAAGTCAGCAGCCGCCGGTAAGAGTAATTATGCCGGGAAAGGTTTTCAGAAATGAAGCAATCAATGCAAGAAGCTACTGTCAGTTCCACCAGGTAGAAGGTTTATATGTTGATACTGATGTAACCTTCGCTGAATTAAAGGGAACGCTGGTTGCTTTTGCACATCAGTTTTACGGAGCAGATCTGAAGTACAGATTCCGCCCAAGCTTCTTTCCATTTACTGAACCAAGCGCTGAAATGGATATTACCTGCTTCCTTTGCAAGGGAAGCGGATGCCGTGTATGCAAGCATAGCGGCTGGCTGGAAATTTTAGGGTGCGGTATGGTAGATCCGAATGTATTTAAGTCGGTAGGTTACGATCCTGAAAAGTATACTGGTTACGCATTCGGTATGGGCATTGAGAGAATTGGTCTCTTAAAATATGGTATCAGTGATATCAGATATTATTTTGAAAATGATATCAGATTCCTGAAACAATTCTAACTGGAGATAATGAGTTGAAAATTTCACTAAACTGGCTGAAGAAATATGTTGATCTGAGCGGTATTACCGCTGCAGATATTGTAAGTAATTTAACGAACAGCGGACTTGAAGTTGAGGATGTTGAAGATAAGGGTACTGAATTTGAGAATATTGTAGTTGGATATGTAAAGGAAAGAAAAAAGCATCCCAATGCAGATAAGCTTTCAGTTTGTATAGTAACAGACGGCACTGAGGATTATAATGTTGTCTGCGGTGCGCCTAATGTTGCGGCGGGACAAAAAGTGCCATTCGCAAAAGTTGGAGCTGTAGTACCTGACGGTGGATTCAAGCTTACAAAAGCAAAGATCCGCGGGGAAGTTTCGATGGGAATGATATGTTCAGAGCGAGAGTTAAAGCTTAGTGACAATCACCAGGGGATAATGGTACTGGATGAAAACCTGCAATTGGGCAAACCTCTTGCGGAAGCTCTTGGACTCAATGATGTTTTACTTGAAGTGGCAATTACACCTAACCGTCCCGATGCATTAAGTCACATTGGTGTTGCCCGCGACCTGGCAGCCATATTTAACAGAGAACTTCACATTCCCGAAGTAATATTAAATGAAAATGAAGGCAGTATTCATGATTATGCTGCGGTCGAAGTATTGAATGATAAAGACTGTCCAAGATATTCAGCAAAAGTTGTAAGAAACGTAACTGTAAAAGAATCACCGACATGGCTGAAAGAAGCGCTCACTGCTATCGGGTTAAGGCCGATAAACAATATAGTTGATGTAACCAATTATGTAATGCATGAAGTTGGCCAGCCGCTGCACGGGTTTGATCTTGATAAGCTTTCAGGCAATAAGATTATTGTAAAGAATGCTAATGAAGGTGAAAAATTTACAACGCTTGACTCAAAAGAAAGAAAATTATCAGCAAGTTCACTTATGATTTGTGATGCTGAAAGATCTGTCGCGATTGCAGGAGTAATGGGCGGCGAAAATTCTGAAGTGTCATCAGAGACAAAGAATATCTTAATTGAAAGCGCGTATTTTAATCCTTCATCTGTAAGAAAGACCTCAAAATCACTGGCATTATCAACAGATGCCTCTTACAGATTTGAGCGGGGTACTGATCCCAATATTACTGTAGTTGCCGCAAGCAGGGCAGCTCAGCTTATTCAGGAAGTAGGCGGCGGTGAAATCTTAAGCGGTGTTATTGATGTATATCCTGTGAGGATTGCTGCGCTGGATATAGAGCTTCGGTTCTCAAGGGTTACAAAAGTTCTGGGATATGTTGTACCTGATGAAGAAATTCTTCAGATATTAAAGCGGCTTGGCATCCAGGTAAATAGTGTAAACGCTGACCTGGTGCAGGTTTCGGTACCCACTTTCCGTCCCGATTTAGAACGTGAAATAGATCTTATTGAAGAGATTGCCAGGATTTACGGTTATGATAAAATTCCCGCAGTAGAGAAGATCAGCATTACTCTGGCTGAAAAGAAGGATGAAACTTCAGGAACGGATAAAGCAAGGCATACGGCATTATCATTAGGTTTAGATGAAATTATTACAAATTCGCTCATTCCTTCAGAGTATGCGGCAATGTTTGGTAATACAATAGATGTATTGAATCCACAGAGTGCGGATATGTCAACTTTAAGAACATCACTGATCCCGGGTGCTTTATTCACCGTAGCCCGCAACATAAATGCAGGTGAGAAGAGTCTGGCAATATTTGAAATAGGAAATGTATTCAATCGTAAAAATGAAGGTCTGAACAGCTTTGAGGATTTCACAGAAGAAGAGAAAATCTGTTTTGTATTAACCGGAAGGGCAGATGATGCCGAGTGGTATGGTAAAGAAAGAAACTATGACTTTTATGATCTTAAGGGATTTGTGAACAGTTTTCTGCGCAGGTTTTACCTTGACTCTGTACTTAATGATACCTATTATCAGAATGGCAGTAGTATATTTGAGTATTATTTAGATAAAACTTATAAAAATGAGATAATCGGGCAGGGTGGTCTGCTTAATAAATCTGTGCTGAAAAAGTTTGATATTAATCAGGATGTATATTATTTTGAGTTTAGATTAGAAAAGTTCTTTGAGATTGAACCCGGCATAAGGAAATTTAAGGAGTTACTGAAATTTCCTAAAGTTGTACGTGATTGCGCATTTATAGTTGATAATAATATAGCGCATGATGAAGTAGTACAGGCAATGTCAGATACTAAATCTGAACTTTTGAAGAGTATAAAGTTGTTTGATATTTTTGAAAGTGAGTCTCTCGGCAGAGACAAAAAGAGCATGGCATTTACATTAGAGTTTTATGATGAAACAAGAACTCTGAAGGATGAAGAAGTTGATGCTGTATTCTATAAAGCAATTGAATCTGTAAAGAAAAAGTTAAACGCAGAACTCAGGGGAAACTGATTGGCTGAATTATCAAAATATGACATTATATTTGAAGAGTTGAGTGTTCTTGAAAAACAGATTTCAAATCTGGTAAGCAGGAACAAAGAACTGGCCAAAGAGAATGTTGATTTAGTAAAACAAAATTCCGCTCTTCAGGGCAGGGTAAGGGAACTTGAAGATAAAGAAAGTGTTTTAATCAGTGAGGTTGAAGACTTAAAACGGGGAGGTTTAACAAACTTAAAGGATAGAGATAGTTTAAAATTAAAGTTAAACGAGTTGGTAAATAAAATAGATTTTCATTTACGCTCTTAAACATTTTGACCGTAAGATGGAAAAGATACCATGAACACTAAAAAGAAGCTAAAACTAACAATATTTGATAAAGAATATTCATTACTTGTTGACAACGAAGAAATTGCTAATGAATTAGGTAAGTATGTGAATAATGTAATAAACGAGACGAAAGCGGAACTGCCGGATCAACCTGTTCAGACTATAGCTGTTATATCAGCATTAAACATAGCCTACGATCTTTTTATAGAAAAGAATAAAAACAGAGACTTCACGAATCTGGCACTAGACAAAGTAAGGAAAATTAAGCTTCTTTTGAATGAATCACAGATATCTTCCCCATCCTAAATTTAAATAACCGCTCTGCCAGTCGAATTATATGAAGAACTAACTCATATCACCAGGGTTATCGGCTTACGGCGTGTATTGCAGGCCTCATCCCTTTTCAGGGATTCCGGATAACATCCGGGACAGTGGAAGCAAAAAACGTTCGGGCGATTTCCCACACTAAACTTAACAGGGTTCTTCTCTGTTAGTTTGGTCTGGCAGCTGCGGTTTTCATTTATAAATTCTGTACACGTGGAGGATAAAATATGGATTTGTTACTGTTAATTCCGATGATTATTGTCTTGTGCGCTGTTATGTTCTATCTCGGATGGCTGCTGAATTCAAAAGTTGGAAAGAAAAGTTTAGTAGTTGCAGAAATTAAAGCAAAATCAATAATTACAGATGCTGAAAAAGAAGCAAATAATTTAAAGAGAGAAAAACTGTTAGAAGTTAAGGATGAATGGTTAAAGAAGAAACAGGAATTTGACGGCGAAGTTAATCAGAAAAGACAAAAGATTCAGGCATATGAGAAACAGCTTTCAGTTAGAGAAGACAGTATTGAAAAAAAGTATGAGCTTATAACAAAAAAAGAAAAGGAAACTAAGCAGCTCGAAAAAGAAATTACGGTTCAAAGGCAGTCGATTGATACAAAAACTGCCGAATTAGACAGGCTTATTGCAGAACAAAATAACCGGCTGGAAAAAACAGCGGGATTGACTGCTGATGAAGCTAAAAAGATGTTAGTCGAAAATATGGTCAACCAGGCAAAAGTAGATGGTGCTCAGCTGGTAAAAGAAGTTCGCGATGCCGCAAAGGTTGACGCAAAGAAAGAAGCACAGAGAATTGTTATTCAGGCAATTCAAAGAACCGCTGTAGATCATTCAGTTGAAACCACCGTATCTGTAGTGCAGATCCAGAACGAAGAAATGAAAGGCAGAATAATTGGCCGTGAAGGGCGGAATATTCGTGCATTCGAAGCAGCTACGGGTGTTGATGTTATTGTTGATGATACTCCTGAGGCAGTAATTCTTTCTGCGTTTGATCAGTTCCGCAGGGAAGTAGCGCGTATTGCACTTGAACGGCTTATTTCTGACGGCAGAATTCATCCCGCAAGAATTGAAGAAGTTGTTGAGAAAGTTCGCGGGGAGCTTGAAGAGGAAATTCAGAGAGAAGGTGAAAATACTCTTATTCAGCTCGGGCTGCATGGGGTTCATAATGAAATTGTAAAAAATGTGGGCAGAATGAGATACAGATCAAGTTACGGACAGAATTTACTGCAGCACAGCATTGAAGTTGCTTATCTCACAGGAATTATGGCTGCCGAATTAGGAATAGATACAAATCTTGCCAAGAGAGCGGGATTATTCCACGATATCGGTAAAACACTTGATAAGAATGTTGAAGGTCCCCACGCGCTCCTTGGTTATGAGTTATTGAAGAAATTCAGAGAGCATCCGATCGTAATCAATGCTGTCGGAAGTCATCATGAAGATATTGAAATGGAGCATCCTATCGCCGCTTTAGTGCAGGCAGCGGATGCAATGAGCGGATCAAGACCAGGCGCCCGCAGAGAACCATTAGAGAGTTATGTTAAACGTCTTGAAAATCTTGAAGGTCTGGCCAAATCATTTGAAGGTGTGGCAAAAACCTATGCTATTCAGGCAGGCAGGGAGATCAGGGTTGTTGTTGAGCAGGATAAAATTGATGATGTACTGGCTGATAAGCTTGCATATGATATAGCACAGAAGATTCAGGAAGAGATGGAGTATCCTGGACAGATAAAGGTGACGGTCATTCGCGAAGTTAGGAAGATTTCGTTTGCCAGGTAAAAGCAGTCATTCAATGGTCATTCGGAAGTCATTCAATAGTCATTCATTGTAGGACAGAAAGCAGAGGACTGGAACATAGGAAATAAAAATGACCTCCAAGGTTTTCTTCAACCTTGGAGGTCTTTTTGATAGGTTGCTCTTTATAATCAAAAGTGTATTATGAAGGTATGCCAGAGTTTTTGATAATTGATGCGCCTTCAGTACTCGGACTTAGTCCCACAGGAGTTGAGTATGCTCCGGAAGCCTTGAAGAATGCGGGTTTATTGGAGAGGCTGAATGCTTCATATGCTGGTGTAATAATTCCGCCTGAATATAATTCTGAAAGAGACGCTGCTACACAAATCCTCAATCCTCATTCACTTCGAAAATTCTCGGTTGATCTTGCCGACAGGGTAACACAAGCTGTGCATTATAAAAACTTTCCGGTTGTGCTGGGAGGAGATTGCAGCATCCTGATCGGATGTATGCTTGCAATGAAACGTTCGGGTAAATATGGACTTTTCTTTTTGGACGGACATGCTGATTTTTATCAGCCTGAAGCTGAACCTAAAGGTGAGGCAGCGTCAATGGAATTAGCAATAGTATCAGGACGCGGACCGGAAATCCTGACGAATATAGAAGGAATGAAACCACTTGTTCAGGATGAGTATATAATTGCTTTCGGTATCAGGGATTCAGAAGAGCAGAAACAATACGGGAGTCAGGATGTTCACAAGACTCTAATTCATGTTTTTGAACTGCATCAGATTCGCGCAATGGGAATTGAAAAAGCTTCTGAGCAGGCTGCTGCTATTCTTGAATCTTATCAGCTTGATGGATTTTGGATTCATCTTGATGCGGATGTGTTAGATTATAAGATCATGCCTGCAGTAGATTACCAGCAGCCGGGGGGTCTGCAATGGGAAGAGCTAATAATAATGTTAAAATTACTTATGAAGTCAGGTAAAGCAGCAGGAATTACAATTACTATTTTCAACCCCAAGCTTGACCCTGATGGCTCTATTGCTTCGCGGTTTGTCCGGAGTATAGCAGAAGGGCTAAAAGGTTAAGAGAATTACTTTAATTAAGAATTTTAACTTTAATTTAGGAACACGAGCATTGTAATCCTTTTTACTTTATTACTTTCATAATCAATAGAAAAGTAATTTGTACGATACTTATACAAATCAATATTATCTGGCGGCTCGCCTTGTGTTCTCTCCGGCGTTCCGAGTCTGTCAATTACAAACTCCCGTTCCGAGCCAATTTTAATTCCTTCCTTTGATCTTCCACGATACGGCGCTTCAACAGACATACTTACTACCCCATAAGCAAGGAGGGGATCTTCCATGATGATCAGATGAGTATAATTAAGAACTCCTTTTGTATAATCAAAAATATATCCTCTGAAATCGCCATAGCCTATGCTTGTCGGTTTACCCAATTTCCGGACGACAGCCGCGGAGTCATCAAAGATTCTCACACCTTCAATATTATCGCCGAAAACAATTCCGTTTATTTCATGTGGATCTGAGGCAGTATCACAGGAAGAAAAAATTAAAAGCACGAGGAGGAAAAACGGATAGTATTTCATTTAGGTCTTCTTTTAACATTAAGAATACAAATGTTGTACCGGTATGAAAACATAGTATTTTCAAGGGTTTGTAAACTTACCATTATCAGATTTTTAATAACATTTAGAATTTCTGAATAACTTACGGATTGCAGTTATAAGAAAAGAGGCAGATGGTTAGTCTGCTTTTTTTAATTTTGTGTGGGATTCCGGCTTCGGTACTTTCAAATTATTTTATTGAATACTAATATCTTTTCGTTTCAGTGAAATGCTTAAGTTGAAACAGGACTTTTGTTAATTGAAATATGTCTAAGAAGAAATTTAATAGGAGATATGAAACATAAAAAGAGGCTGAGCAGCAAGGATCCTAGTCTATTCTAAATCCTAACTATGTATAGGTAAAATTACTAAGTAAAAAAATATTTGACTATACTATTGATAATTCATAATATTGGTGTGACTTTTTAGGGGATAAAAGTGATTTTTAGAACTTCTTCTTCAACTACTTACAAATCTTATAGTCTTCAAGAGTATTCATTTCGTATTCTGAATAAGTCCGGAACTCATAACCCATAAAAAACTTTAATAATTCTGAGGGTCAAAATGAAAGCGGCAATATTTGTCTTTGTATGTGTTTTTTTTATTTCCAAAACATTTTCACAAAGCATATCAGTATCGCTCAATGATGTTTCATGCTTCGCCGGCGATACAATAATTATCCCCATTTATACAATGAATTTCAATAACATTGGAGCTATTACTTTACAAATACAATATGAAGAACAGAAACTAAAGTTTATCGAGGAACAAAACTGGAATACTCAATTGAGCGGTGCGTTATTAGGAAGAGAGACAAACAAAATTATTATAGCCTGGGATGGTCTCAACAGTATTAACATGACTTCCGGAAAACTAGTAGAATTAAAATTTTTATTTTTAGAAAACTCAGAACTTAAATTCATAAAGAATGAATCAGAAATCGCTGATGTTAATGGAAATCCTCTGAACGTAAGTTATAGAGATTGTATAATATCCAAAATTCCCTCTCCAGGGATCCCTGTTCTAACATTCCCTATAAATCAGGAAAAGAATTCTAATTTAACACCTGAATTACGCTGGGAAGAAACACCTAATGCTGCAGCTTATCATATTCAGGTTGCTGAAGACAGTTTGTTCCTCGAAAAGATACTTGATTTAACTGGAATTACGTCAAATAAACTGCAACTGGAGGGATTAGATTATAATAAATTTTACTATTGGCGGGTTAAAGCAAGCAATTCCTCCGGCGAAAGTTCTTTTTCAGAGTACTACTGCTTTAAGACTCTTCTGCCAGTTCCTGATACGGTTCAAATCATTAGTCCAGTCAATATGAGTGTACTTGATACCGGAATTGTCAGGTTAATGTGGAATGCTTCTGTGTATGCTGACAAGTATTATATTTTTATCTCTTATGATTCTTTGTTCAACAGATTCTTTTTAATAGACTCTTGTAGTTGCACCTCATATGATATCACTAATGTTAATGAAGGAATTAGATATTACTGGAAAGTTAATGCCATAAATAATTCCGGTATAAGTAACGAGACAGTAATAAGATTTTTTACCCTTAAACTTAATAGTCCTGATAGTTTAAAGACTAAAATAGTTGAGAATAAAAATGTAGAATTAACCTGGCGAGATAACTCTGAATCTGAGATAGGTTTTATTGTGTACAGAAAATTAGGAATAGAAGTTGAATTTTTGATATTGGATACTATATCATCCAATGAAACCTCTTTTATTGATACAACAATTACTAAAACCTCAATATGTACCTATAAGATACTATCTTATAATCTAGTTTCTACTTCTGATTTCAGTAATGAATCCTCTTCTAATGTAGTGATCAGTTCCGTAGAGGATCATAATACGAAGCCGGAAGAATATCAGCTTTATCAAAATTATCCCAATCCTTTTAACCCAACCACGAAAATCTGTTTTACAATCCCCGTCCAAAGCAGTGTTCAGGTCTCAATCATAAATAGTATCGGCCAAGTCGTAAATGAAATTACTGACCAAACATACGACAGCGGACAATATGAGATAACATGGAATGCGTATAAGTCGGTATCAGGAATATACTTTTGCAGAATCGAAGCTAAAGCACTCGATGGAAGCAGAAATTATATAAATATAATTAAAATGACTTTGCTAAAATAGAGGGGATTCAAAATGAAAAAGCTTTTTCTATTCTCAATTATTTTTCTTTCAATTACTCTTAACATCTTTGCAAATAGTTCCGGCATTGTTCAATTCGTTACTTCCCAGAAGCAGATTTCTGATAATTATAAAACGGGACCAATATATATAAAAGTAGAAGATGCTGACAAAAATGTTAACGGAAGCACAGTTGATACTTTAAGTGTATGGTTAACCAGTACAA